>ERZ772799.4-NODE-4-length-135813-cov-10.808689_pt1 | contig 135813 bp, 135 predicted proteins | sample MGYA00511345_ERZ772799 | MGnify/ENA primary metagenome ERZ772799 (study PRJEB29015, sample SAMEA2738037) | human oral metagenome | biome: human oral; feature: human-associated habitat; material: saliva | place: China | collected 2238 ... | reverse complement strand
GGCACCGCACTCGGTCTCCTCGTTTCAGGTCAGGTCTCAAACATCGCAATCAATGATCTGGACCCCGCCGTGTATGCGTTCTGGCGCGCCGTCGTTGATGAACCCCAAGCGTTCAGCGAGCTTGTGCGCACCGTTGACCTAACGGTGGAGGAGTGGGAGAGGCAACGCGATATCTACGACAACAGTCCTCGCGACGAGCTGCTGTCGCTTGGCTTCGCAACCTTCTACTTGAACCGCACCAACCGCTCCGGTGTTCTCAATGGGGGACCAATCGGGGGCAAAGACCAGACTGGCAACTACAAGATCGATGCTAGGTTCAACCGGGCAACACTGGTGGAGCGGATCCGACTGATCGGCCTTCACGCCAGTCGGATTTTGGTGACCAACCTTGATGGAAGAGACGTTATCAAGCACTACGCTGATGAAGAAAGCGCGTTTATTTACGCTGATCCGCCATACTTTGAAAAAGCCGGGTCGCTCTATATGAACGCATTTGACGCTAGCGACCATGAAGAGCTGGCTAAGTGTCTGAATGAGGTTGACGTTGCGCGTTGGGTTCTCACATACGATAACGTTCCACGGGTTCAGGAGCTATATGGTGGGCGGCGGAGCAGGCTCTTCTCATTGAACTATTCGGCGTATAGCGCTGTGAAAGCGCAGGAAATCATGGTGTTCTCCGATTCACTGAAAATCCCTGAGAGCATTGACATCGAACACAGAGAACTCACCGAGACGAGGGTTCCGGTTACTGGGTATTCCCAAAGCTAGCATCGAAGTATCCATCACGAAACCACCACTCCTACTACCCGCCGACACCCCCGCGCGAACACTCACACAGTACGCGCTCATGCTGCACGGACAACGATTCACCCTCCACCCCGGCACTTAACGTTGATTCCACGTCAGACCCCATAGAGTAGAAGCAAACCGAAAGGAAACACCATGTCAACGCCAGTTTTTTGTTCCGTTAAGGAAACAAAAGGTTCTTTAAGGGAAGAGCTCCTGACGCGCGGCTACATCATTGCATTTTTCATTAGCCATAGTAAATACAAGTTTCGCTTCTGCTTTTCGGAGGAAGAAGTGGAAGCGGAGCGTAAAGCGGCGAGGCAGATGTATGAAAGGCTTGGCAAATATGGGTACAGCAAAATGTATTTTGGGTACGTTCCTGAAGTTCCCTACCTGCCACACACAAGCCAGCGTGGCAGTATCGATAGCGCTGAAGAGTTTCTTATCATTCGCTATCTAGCCATCGATTATGGGAATAATGGCCGACCATTTCCAGAAGATTGGTACCCCGATAGAGCAGGGCTAAACGAGTGGCGCGCATCCTTGACAAATGCAGACGTGACGATCCGGTATCTATCACAAGGCCAATATGGACTAGGGTTCAATTGTGATTACGGTCTCTTCATTCTTGCCAAGGAACATGGTGAATGGGTCTGGCCGAACAAGGCACAACTGAACCTGGCGTATCAATCCATCGTTAAGGCGAACATCCCAGAAAAGGATGTCGTCATTCACATCAAGCCCGCCAACACGCACGGGGGCGGGCTGACAAAAGAAAAGGCAATGAGGAAGCTCTTCCCGGAAGCGCGCATCATCGAAGAAAAGTGGGATAACGCCTATAACTGCGCGCTTTCTGCGACTGGCCCTACGGATCCGGGCAATAAGCGCCGTAAAATTGCTCGCACGATCCGCGAGATAGGCGAGGCTAACCCTCCCATAAGGAGGGGAGATCTGCTACCTGCCGAGTCGTTCAACTACCCGTTTGAGGAGGTTTTGTCGTGGTTGCGGACCTACGTGGATGCCGGTTACCCGGTGATCTTCAAGGACGAGGCCGCACGCTACATCATTGAGAGCATGGTCGCGTACCTCAAGCGCCCCGAGGGCGAGACCGGCATCTTTAACTTCCAAGAAAACAAACTGTCTGACGAGGCCAGTGTCCTCACCCGAATGGATAGAGACACAATTGAGGAGGTTGCGGTTACAGTAGGCTGCGATTGTGTGGCACTGAGTTCCGATGTCTACAGGCGGGGGTATAAGGACCCCCTCTACTGGAATGCGTCCGGACTCTACACGGGTCGTAAAGAGAGGTTGTTTAACTCGTTCGTTGAGGATGTGCGTGCGTCGAAGGAACCCGTGCTCTACTTCGTTGCGGGTAGTGACAACAAGACTCGTAGGTCTCTTGTTGAGGGGCGTGAGCTTCTGGCGACCTCACTGACCCCGGCAGACATTCTCTACCTCGCATACCAGCATGGAATGAACATGCCTGCCATGGTTGTGGAGAAGGCCCTACCAGGCCAGAGGGGCCTCCTCGTGAGAACCAATCTCACCAAGTAACCCGCACCCCATGCCCGTGAGCACCCCAGGACAGAGGACCGATAATCTCCACCCTGGGGTGCTCACGCATGTGACGCACCTAACTAGCGCTGTGGATATTGAGACTTGCGCATCCGAATCGGACGACATATGCTATAAATCATCCCGAACAGGGATACTACTTCACTCAACAATCCAGAAGGAGCAATCACAATGAATACCAAGAAGATCATCGCGGCACTTGTCGCATTCACCGCCGCTGCCACCCTCGGCGCGTGCACCAACCCCGGCAAGGAGATCGCCCCCTCCAAGGACAAGACTCCCGCCCCCAATGCGCAGTCGAATAACCCGGCCCCCGCGCCGACCACTCCCGCGCCTGCGCCCACAACTCCGGCTCCCAGCACTCCGTCCCCCAGCAACCCCACTTCTCCGCGCGTGCCCGTCTCTCCCGCGCCGACCACCCCGCAGCTCGGTCAGGGCAGCGGCTTCTATGGCTACACCAGCACCGCCTCGCAGCACACTTTCTCGGATGGTGGCTACGACTACGCCACCCCGGCGGACAACACTGTGTCCGCTGACACGAGCCACGCTGCCGCCCAGGCGCGCTTCGCCGCCGCCCAGGCCGCACTCCTGGACGCGAACAACGCCCTGACCGACGCGCAGAACAAGCTCTCCGCAGCTCAGGACGCGGAAACCGCCGCTCAGGGTGCGCTCGCGGACGCGAAGGTCAAGGAGTCCGACGCGAAGGCTGCGCTCGACGCTGCTATGCAGGCTAACCCCGCCGGGTCCGTGGCCTACATGAAGGCCAAGAACGACCTCAACGACGCGAAGGCTGCGACCGCCACCGCTCAGAAGAACCTCGACCAGGCGAACGCCGAGCTGGCTAACGCTCGCACCCAGTCCGATAAGGCCAAGAGCGAAGCCGACACAGCTCACTCCGAGCTCGACAAGGCGAACACCGCCCTCAAGGATGCGCAGGACCGCCTCGCCGCCGTCATGGCCGACCAGGCTACTCGAGCGCACGCCGCCGTCGATGCGGAAGCTGCTCTGGACTCCGCGAAGGACGCGAACGCTGACGCGCAGGCCAAGAAGGCTGAGGCGAAGGCCGCTCTCGAAGCATCTACCGCCTCCCTGAACGAGGCTCAGGCGAACCTCGATGCGGCCAAGCGCGCCGCCGAAGCCGGTGGCATCAACTGGGATGCGCTGACCGTCGCTCAGAAGCAGGATCTCGTTCGCGCGTTCCTCCTCCAGATGATGAACGACTACCGTTCTCAGTACCGTCTGCCCGCGGCCCCCATCGGAGTTGACGTGCAGGCATTCGCTCAGGCGCACGCCGACACCAACCCCGGCTACATGGTTGGTCCCAACATGGCCGACTGGGATAAGGGCAGCGCCGACGGTCTCACCAACCGCCCCTACGGCTCCCTGTCCACTGGCACCAGCTGGGAGGGCCGTAACCCCCTCGAGGCTGCTCAGGCCGCATTCGAGAAGTTCCGCGCCAACCGCTACGGCGATGCGACCATGCTCAACGAGCGCATCAACGCCTTCGGTATCGGCGTGAGCGAGGACGGCCACATCGCCGTCGTCGGCTTCGTCGCCGACGAGAACACCAAGGGAGCCTACACCTACGCGCCGACCGGCGTGGACGTGTGGGGTGGCAAGGAGATCCCGCAGGCCACGAACCCGACCTACTCTCCTTCCCACTCCTACCCCGGTTTCGAGGGTGAGGTTGAGACGAAGGAGGCTCCCAAGGTCACCAAGGCTGACGGAGTTGACCTCGCGCAGCTCGAGCGCACCCTGAACGATGCTCAGGCTACCGTCACCCGTGACAAGGAGACTGCGGAGAAGTCCGCCGCAGCCGCCGACAAGACCCAGGCCGACCTCGAGGCCGCTCAGACTGTGCGCGACCAGGCCGTCGCAGACCGAGACAACGCCGATCCTGCCGCCGCCCGCCAGGCTGTGACCGAAGCGTCCGACGCTCAGGCCAAGGCTCAGGAAAAGGCCACCCAGGCCGACGAGTTCGCCCGCGAACAGGCTGAGCAGGTCGCCCCCGCGCAGCGGAACGTCGAACAGGCCACCCAGGCCGCAGCCGAAGCCGTCAAGGCCCAGGAAGTCGCCCAGGACGCCTACGACACCGCCGCCAAGGACGCTGCGGACATCGTAGCCGCCGACAAAGCCCTCACCGATGCCCACAAGGGTACTGAGGACGCGCTCGCTGGCGTGGCTGACGCAGTTGCCAACCGTGTCGAAGCTGAGGATGCCGTCACCTCCGCTCAGGAGAACGTGGCCTCCGCTCAGGCCGACGTGGACGCAGCCGTGTCCGAGCTCGGTAACTGACGGGAGGTTCGAGAAACGTCCCCTGCTTGGCGTGCTGCTTCTGGGTTCGAGTGAAGTAGTGCCTGAGCGTGCCGGGTAGGGGAGTTGCCCCCAGGTTTCATGTGGAGCCTGGGGGTTTTCTCCACCCTAAATACTGTGTGATCTACTTAACCGAAACATGGGTTCTCAACGGTTGCGCACCATGTTCCGCGCTGCTAGATTGTTCATGTCAGGAGAAAAACTTCTCCGACTCCTGACAAGTGTGAATAGGGACAGCCGCCCGAGGCCCACAACCTCGACAAAGCCTCGGGCGACGCACGCTGCTCTAGCTCAACGGCAGAGCATCCGCCTTGTAAGCGGACGGTTGAGGGTTCGAATCCCTCGGGCAGCTCCACCGCCACAAACCAGTGGCGATGAAACTGAATACGGGGTGTAGCGCAGCTTGGTAGCGCATCTGCTTTGGGAGCAGAGGGTCGCAGGTTCAAATCCTGTCACCCCGACGACATGCCTAGCATGTAAAAGCCTGGACGCTATCAAACCGGGGAGGCCTACCTGGTTTGGTACACACGGTCTGGGTGGGGTTGGAAAGCTACCAGCCCTCGGCACCTAGCTCAAGAAGGCAGAGCACCTTCCGAAGCCCCGCCCCGCAAAGGCTCAGCCTTGCGACGGCGGAGGAGTAAAGGCGTGAAGGAGATGCTGGTTCGAGTCCGGCAGTGCCGCCCCACAAGGATCTCTAGCTTAATTGGGGTCACAAAGCGGTGTTCTAGGCCCGCAGCGCGACTCCCTGGGTAAAGCGCCTGCCCGAAGGACGGCAGGAGATGACAGTTCGATCCTGTCGAGACCCACAGATACCGTCCTTTACTGGATTGGTATCTCGGTAGTGAAAGCGCCCGATGTGTGGGACGAAAGCCAAGTCCTCACGCGCTGGGCGTGGCTATTGCTATCCGTGTCGCCGGGAGTGCCCCGGAGACCCTAAACGCACATGGAGGGATGGTGAGTCGGAGCGGCCTGTCGGGTCGTGCAACGCGAATCTCAGCGAAGTGTGAACCAAGCGTCGGCGGAAACGTCGTGTGAGGCTTGGAGCGGATGGCCGCAAGGCTGTCCTGCAAGTTACAGAAATGTGGCTTGTAACGGTAGCTCCCCCTCTCTGGACCGCTAGGTCAGGGGTGGCACAACAAACAGAGACGGGTTCGATTCCCATGTCGTAGAGAACGGAATACAGGACAAGTTCTCGGAAAGAGGTAATTCCTCTTTTCTGGGCTGTTAGCTCAATTGGTAGAGCACCTGTTTTGCAAGCAGGGGGTTACGGGTTCGAGTCCCGTACAGTCCACGGCTGTTCTCGTAAGAGATGCAGCTACCTAGCTGCTAGGTGTCCTCCGGGACTACCTAGCTTTACAGATCGTTGGCTCAGTTGGTTAGAGCGTCTGGTTTACACCCAGAAGGTCATCGGTTCGAGTCCGGTACGATCTACTGGTGGAGTTGCTTCGGAGCTCTGCCAGTTGCCTCCACGTTCCGTAGGGGCAAGCGAGAATCAATCACACTGTCAGCCCGCCTTGCGGGGCGGGCTGGCGTGAAGCGCATTTGGCGGAATTGGCAGACGCGCTGGATTTAGGTTCCAGTGCCTTCGGGCGTGTGGGTTCGACTCCCACAATGCGCACGCTCCTCAGTGAGGAGTCTCCTATCCCAGGTGGCGTGAGGTCGCCTGGCGGACAGAAGGGGCTCTGCTCCTCCCATGGTTTTGCTGCATAGGCCTTGGGGGAGTTAACAGATGTCAAGCACCCATCTTAAGGGCTCCACCTCACAATGGCGAAGGCCTCCGACCGTCTTTTCTCTTCTCTGGTTGGGGGCCTTCCGTCATACCTGGAGTGTTTTCGCGTAATCAAACGCCAGTGGTGCAGCGTTGCGCTCTCTAAGATGGGAGAGCACTCTCCCCCGTTTTCGCGTTGACGCAGAAAGGAAAACCTCACCAATGAATCGTTCTCGAACCGTCGGAGTGGGGCTGGTTGCAGCCTTGTCTCTGGCGTTCATCCCTGCCGCTTCGTTCGCGGCCCCATCACAGTCGGACTCCTCTTCGGGGGATACGTCGATCATGGCTCCCAGTAACCCTTCCGTGTCTGAGGAGGATCGAGAAGCGGCTGACGCCCAACAAGCCGAGGAGAACGCCCGAGCAGCGCGACCCGACCCGCAGCCGCCCACCTCGCCTGCTCCTTCGGCCCCATCGACGCAGACCCCGCCCCTCGTCACCACTCAGCCAGACGGGAGCACCGGCAACGACAAGGTGCACATCCTGTCCCTGTCGGGCGCTGACTGCATCGTGGTAGAGTCGAATGGTCACTTCGGCATCGTGGACGCAGGCGACGACAACGACTACCCGGACGGGTCAGACCCCCGCTACCCGTGGCGAGCAAATATCGCCACATGGGGACAGGAAGACCAGGTGCGCCCCTACCTCGACAGTCTGGGCGTGAACTCCTCCAACCTCGACTTCTTCATCGGCACTCACCCGCACTCCGACCATATCGGCTGGGCAGACACTCTGATCCACCGGTACCATCCCAAGCACATCTACACGCCCGTCTACGACGATTCCTACTCGGTCAGCGACGACGTGAACCCACTGTGGGACAACCAGAAGGTCTACGACGACCTCGTAGCCGCAGCGACGTGGGCTCAGAGCGCGTACGGGGCGACGTTCGACCAGCACGTCAAGCCCGGACAAGGCGACCTCATCCAAATGGGCGACATGCTCGTCCAGATCATCCCCCTGTCTCCCGACGAGGAATACGCGCACCCCGGCAAGCTCACGAACACGAACCTCATCAGCTACACGGCGAAGATCACCGCCCACGGGCGCAGCGCCTATCTGTCTGCCGACCTCGAGAGCGGCGAAGGCAAGGAAGACTACGCGGCCGGGGTGGTCGGTCACGTGGACTGGCTGAAAGCCGGTCACCACGGCCTATCAACCTCCAACAGTGAGAGCTTCCTCGACGCGCTCTCTCCGTCGCTCGTCATAAACACGGGCTACGAGTTCCAGACCCCCGACCGTCTCGGTCTGCCCGCACTCAGAGGCCGCTACGAGTGGTTCGAGGCGTACTCGATGCGTAACGCGGGCATCCCTGCCCTCGTCGGTACCTTCACTCCCGGCGGGATCACTCGCCCGTATATGAACGTCGGCATGGGGCATACCTTCGGATCGACTACGCCGCACACGTACTGGTTCCATGATGGTAAGCCAGCGGTCACGCGCGGATGGTGGAAGGGCTTCTACGATGGCTGGCACTACTTCGACGGATCCGTGTCTGCTGTTGAGAACGGCTGGGTGCTCGACAAGGGCAACTGGTACTGGATGGACGGCCTCTCTCACATGGCCGTGAATACGTGGGTCCAGGACGGCGACAAGTGGTACTGGGTGGACGACTCCGGGCACATGCTCCGCGGCGGCTGGTATCGCATCGGCGGCACCTGGTACTACCTCACCGGCTCCGGCGCTATGGCGACCGGCTGGCTCAACGACCGTGGTTCCTGGTACTACCTGCACTCCAGCGGCAAGATGGGGCAAGCGTGGGTTCACGATGGTACCGGATGGTACTGGATGGATCCCTCGAGCGGGCGCATGGACGCTGGCGGCTGGCGTAACATCTGGGGCTCCTGGTACTACCTGAGCGGCAGTGGTAAGGCCGTCGAAGGCTGGATGCTGGACCGAGGCTTCTGGTACTACATGCAGCCCGGCATCGCGCAGATGCGCACCGGCTGGATCAACGACGGCACGGGCTGGTTCCTCCTGTCGAACAGCGGCGCGATGCGCTCGGGTGGCTGGGTCCAAGACGGTGGCAACTGGTATTGGCTCGACGGCAACGGGAAGATGCTCACCGGTTGGCTCCAAACAGGCGGCGCATGGTACTGGCTCAGCCCCGACAACGGACGCATGGCAGTCGGCACGGCCACTGTTGACGGTCGCTCCTCCCAGTTCGCTCCATCGGGACGCTGGCTCGGATACGCCTAACCCCCCCTCCCCAGTGGGGGATGTATGAAGAAGCGCCCACCTCGACTCCTTTGTGAGGTGGGCGCTTCGCCATGCGACTGGGGATGCGCTGAGGCTACGTGTGGCTCATCCAGCCGTTGCCCCAGGCGTTATCTCTCAGGGTCTTGAACGCCTCTACGATGTCGCGCGCGAGCCGTTCTTCCTTCGAGTAGTAGTTCCGACTACCGTTTGGCGTAGTGCTTCGGCCTTTGACTGCGACGGCGCGCCACATAGCGCCACCCAGAACAGGTTGCAGGAGAGCTTCGGTATCCACGTAGATAACTCTTCCCGTGCGCGGGTCGGTGACGTAACCACTACATCCCCGTTTCATGCCGTTAACGTTGATGTTCTTGAGTTCCACCTCGAGGGCGGGGTCGATCTTACGGAGCTGATTGCGGAGCTTGACCGCGAGTAATGGTGGTGTCATGCGCTCATCATATCCTGACGTGAAACAAGAACTCGGTGGCGCGCTGACATGGGCACTCTATCGCCCGCCACCAACCCACTACACTAGGAACCACAATGCCCACAACCAGAAGGGAACCCATGCTTACGGCAACCAGAAACCGTATGTTCGTCGGCGGTAGCGCTGCGCTCATCATGCTGGCCGGACTCGCCGGCTACGCCACCTCACCCGCTTACGCGGACCCAGCTCCAAGTGGACTGAACGCACACCACATGGACACACTGCCCGTCCCCCCGTCGAGCGGCCAGGACACGACCGTCACCGTCCGCTTCCGTTACGACGATGCTGCACCCGCGTCAGGGCGAGGCTTCGTCGCCACCATCGGCGAGGGCGCGTCCTTCGAGCCTCACTCGTGGTCGATGCGCGAACCCGTGGATAACACGCCCATCGGTGAGTGCTCTACGCCGGACTCCAAGACGCTTGTCTGCTCCGAAGATGAGCGCGCCGACGGTAGGACCGCCTACGAGAACGGCGTAGTCACCTGGACAGTGAAGCTCGACCGCGAGCTCATCAACCAGAAGAACCTCCGCTACGCGCTCGTCACCCTCAACGGGGACACGTTCCCCCTCACGTTCCACCCCGCGACTCTGGGTTCTGGCACCACGATCCCCGCGAACTTTGACCCCAAGGGCCTGGACTCCGAAGGGGCTGCAACTGAGGCTCGCCCCGACGGCCAGCCTGCGCCGACACCCTCCCCGACGGTGACGACTCCAGCGCAGCCCGACGCTCCGCAATCTAGCCCGCAGTCGGGGCCTCAGTCTGGCCCGCAGAGCGGCACCACGGCCCCCGAAAAGCCTGCCCTCGATGAGACTAACCATCCGGGCGAGGGTGCTCCCGCGACGAGTGAGCTAGTGGCTCCCGACGTGCCGCCCCTGGACCCTAACGCTCTCGACGGTAACGGCACCGGCGTGAACCCCCTCGACCCGCCCAACACGGGCGACGGGGAGCCGCTAGAGCGCCCCGATAACCCTAACGCGGGCCTGAGTAACAACGACGGCACCGGCAACCCCGTTGACCCCACCAAGCCAGTGGAAACTGCGCCGGGTGGCACTACTACGGCTCCCACGGAAGACCAGTCGGTCGCACCTACGCGCCCCGCTCTGCCCACGGATCCCGCGCCCGCCGCTGCTGAGGCAACCGGCACGACCGTTGCTCCCGCAGGGGCAGACAAGTCCCCAACCGGCACCGCCAATGCCACGGTGGCAGCAGCCAAGTCTCCGACGCTCGCGAAGACCGGCGCGTCCTTCTGGCCGCTGGCCGGTTTCGCCGTTGGTCTCGCTGGTATCGGCGGCACCCTGCTGGGTGGTCGAGTCATGCAGAAAGCGCGCCTGCGCGTGAAGTAACAGGCCACTCTGTTACACACACGGCCCCGCCAATGGTCTCACTCAGGCCTTGGCGGGGTTTTGTGTCCCCAGAAACGCTTGTAGTGGGCACATTACAAGCCTTTGCGAGATACAAGCCACGCCATGCTGTACGCGAATTGGGCGACCTGCCGGTCAGTATGATGGTTTCGCCCATCCGGCCCCGTAACTACAAGGGAAACATGAACATCATTGCAACACGACATACGCGAAAGGCTCTCGGCGCGCTCGCAATTCTGACCCTCGTCGGAACCAGCGTCGCCACCACGCAGCCGCCCCCACAGGATACGAACTCTCCTGGAGCGACGAGTTCGACGGCTCCAATCTCGACACCTCCAAATGGGGAAACGCCTACGGCTGCTTCGACCCGAGACTGAAAACCCAAACCCACTACACCGACAGCTCCGAGAACGTGAGCGTGTCCGGCGGCTACCTCCACCTGACCGCACGCCACTCGCCCACGCGCGAGAAGTGGAACAAGGAAACCCGGAAGATGGAAACCATCGACCGGACCTGCACGCGCACCGAGAACGGTCAGAAAGTCACCTACCCGGCCCCCTTCACCTCTGGCATGGTCCAGACCCGCGACGATAAGGGCAACGTCAAGTACGCCGCCTACGGCGACTTCTACGCCGAGGCCCGCATCCAACTCCCCGACGGCCCATCCTCGTGGGCATCGTTCTGGTTCACTGGTACACAAGGTGGCCCCTGGCCGGGGAACGGCGAGATCGACGCGGTAGAAGCAAAGGGGTACGACCCGAACTACCTCCAAGCGAACACGCACACGCCTCGAGCAAGCGACCCGTCGAAGTCTGAACAGCACCGTGGGCAGCTCGGCGGTGACGGCACCAGCCAGACGCAGTTCCACGTCTATGGCGTGGAGAAGACCGGCGAGAAGATCACGTTCTACCTCGACGGCGTTCCGCGGCACACGGTCAACTACTCGGACATCGGTGGCGCTAACCCGTTCGTCGTGGACGGTAACGGCTTGGTCATTCGCCTGAACCACATGGTTGGCGGCACCTTCCTCACCACTGATTCCGGCGACACGACCTACGTGGACGCAACCGCCTACGCGGATAGGTACGCGGGCGCTGGATCGGACATGCTCGTCGATTACGTGCGCGTCTACTCGAAGAAGCCTGCCGTCGAGGAACCCGAGGCTCCGGTTGTGCCTACGCCAGAGCCGACTACTCCGGTTGAGCCTGCGCTGCCGACGGATCCCAAGCCCGCCGACCCGACACCGGCAGAGCCGACCCCCGCTGATCCTGCTCCGGCCACCCCCGCGCCAGCGGAGCCCACACCCGCCGACCCGGCCCCGGTAGATCCAGCCCCCGTGGAGCCCGCGCCGATTCCCTCCGCTCCGGCAGTGCCAGAAACACCGGCCACGCCCCCAACGGATGACGTTGTGACACCAACACCGGCAACACCGTCTCCCGCGACCCCGGCACCGGCATCGACTCCCGAAGCGCCCGCGCCCACTCCTGCTCCGACAGAGCAGCCTACCCCAGAAGCCCCCGCCCCTGCCCCCACAGTCGAAACCCCTGCGCCAAGCGCACCCACTCCGACCGTGGAACAGGCACCTCCAGTAAACCCTACCGATGGGGCTACTCCTGGTACCGACGGGGTACATGGGGCCGGTCCCTCTACGTCTACACCTGGGACCAATGGGGCGGTTACTGGTGGGGTACTCCCCGCTGGTACAGCCCCTACCGTTACGGCTACTACTCGTGGTGGTGACGGCGCACTAGCGAAGACCGGCGCAGATGCGAACCTGCTCGTGGGCGCGCTGTCCACAGCGTTCGCCGGCATCGTCTTCGTCGCCATGCGTAAACGCCAGACACGCCGGTAACGCGCCACAGCGCCTCTAGCGCACACAGAACGCCCCAAGGGGGGAGCAGACACGCACTGCACCTCCTTGGGGCGTTCCTGCGTCTCCTGCGGGCCTCTACGGCTTACAGAGGGGACGCTATGACCCGCACATGCCCTCCTATGATGGGAAAACTCATAGAACGAGGACCCTATGACATAGAGACCCCCTCCTATGACATAGGAACAGGCATCTATGAACGAACCTTGCCTCCACATGCGTGAGCGCCCCAGGGAGATTGAAGATCCTTGTCCTGGGGCGCTCTGCTGGGGCGTGGTCACTTGGGGAAGTGTGTTCTCACGAGGAGGCCACGCTGGCCTGGCAGGGCTTTCTCCACGACCATGGCAGGCATGGCCACCCCGCGCTGACGGGCAATTTCCAGCATGTCCGCCGGGGTCAGCGCTGTCGCCAGGAGCTCGTGTCCGTCCACGAGGGAGCGGCGGGTCTTGTTGTCGCTGCCAGCCACGAAGTAGCGCACTGGCTCCCTCGAGGCGCGCACGTCCACCGTGAACTGGTCGAACACTTGCTTCCTGCCATCCTCAAGCCCATGCGGCCACCAGGTATCGCCATAGCGCTTGTACATGCTGAAGCTCAGCGTCACACAGTCGGGGCCTTCGTCAACCGTGACCCTCACGGCTTTATCCTCGCCTGTGTGCGTGAATACTGTGGCTCCTTCGGCCAGTTTGTCTTCCTGGAGGTTGAAGAAACCAGCCGCGCCCTCGGGGCGCTGGAGGTACACGACCATGTTCTCGGTAATGTAGCCGGCTGCGTTGCCCTTGAAGATCACTGGATGGCCAGGCTTCACGTAGGCGCGCAGCCACGATAGCACCTCTTCAAAGGCATACTCAGAAGGCTTGGAGGACGTGAGGAGTGTGTTAACGTCCTCCACATCCAGAAGATCCGCTACATCTCCTCCGTCCCACCATGAAGGATGAACCTTAGCCACCTTAGCGACAGTGGCCGCAACCTCACGACGAGGATCCACAGGCTCCCCAAGAAGCTCACGCTCCCAATCAGCCAAACCCTCGGAATCACCCGCAGCTGGCGCGGGGCCGTCAATCTGGGTGTACGCAGGCCAGTAGCCTTCTGCTACAGCAACAAACTCAGTGACAGCATCACGCACTTTCCCTACTTGCTGCACGAGTTCGGGGATCTCACTGATCGCCAGCATGTGCGAGCCTTCGAGACGCGGGTCGGTGCCAACCATCCTGTAGAACTCTCCCAACTCGTGAACACACGTTGCGCGCATCTCGTTGAGGTGAACTCGACGCGCGCCGGAGACGACAGGGAGCGCAACATCGCTTTGGCGAGCTGCTTCAACATCATCCACGCTGATGCTGGAACGGTAGTTCACCTTATAGGGGAACTTCGTGGAATCGTCCCATGCTTGCAGGCAGTATTCGATAGCGCCAAAGAAAAAGGCGTGCGGCACATGGCGGTCGGCCAGCACCACGTAATTGATTTTGTCTTCGATGCCAGCAAAAACGCGCTCTGCGTGTCGCTGTACCTCTTTTGCGTCAGTAATTTTTCCTACTGCATCAGTCCAGAACTTTGGAATCACGCCTCGCGTCTCGCGCCTAAGATCGACGAAATACTGCTTCATGTCGTCCATGCGCGCTTTACTAAAGTCCTCTTCCAGAGCTTTGCGCACACTTCGGTACATTACGTCTGCGGGGACGTTTAGGAAGAGCGGTGCACCGTCTTTATCGTACAGGCCCGCGCCTTCCTTGCGAGCCTCATCAGAAGTGCACCATTCTATCGCAAACGATGCGCTCACCGTCTCGGTCTCGACGATGCCTCCAATGTTGGTGTATAGCTTGCTAGTGAACGTCTTTCCACTTAGCAGTGCAACGTTCTCCGAAAGGGTGCGGCCCCCACGCTCAAGTTTGCGCAGCTGCTCATCCTTGGTAGCCTCCCAATCGAGAACGGCCTGCAAGGCTTCACGCAAGATGGGCGTATCAGCTGTTGGCTCAGTCGCACGCAAACTCGGGACTTCCCTGTCTTCCTGCCTTTTCTCCAGCAAGAACGAGACCCTCTCAGAGATGTGCTTCTCTGCGATAACATTCGTCGCAGTAAGGAGGGCGGAGTCCTTCGGCTCAATACGCATGAGCTTCTGAATGTTTTTGACGACAATATCGTCGATGCCGCCATGGTAATCCTTGACGGGGAACATGTGGCGCAGGTTATCGTACACCTGGGATAGGGGGTTCCAACGGTCGTATTCGTCGTCGAGTTCCTTCACGCGCGTCTCGTACTCCACATCGCTAAGAGGCGGCAATTCGCCTTCGCACCAGAATTGGATCACCCTGTTTACTTGTTCCAGTGTGGGAGCATAGCTCTTAATCTGCCCGTCACAAGTGAACTCAACTTCGGACCCTTTTATGTTGTTGTTCTGGAGCGCGTAGTCCACAATATCGCTATTCCATTCGAGCAGGTCTGTAGGAAGGCTGTCATCGTAATACTCGTAGTCTTCTACTGCTAGGACATGGCGGAACGCTTCTTCACTTAGCGGACGGCTGGAAACATGCTCGCCGTCGCTAACGGAAAGCCACGCCTGTTGAAAGTCGCCGTAGGCGCTACCCATGCCACTGTTTGCACCAGGGGAAAGCGCCGCCTGGCGCGTGATACCGACCGTGATCGCTCCGCAGTCGTATGGGTAGAAGTAGATGCGCGTAATCACGTCGGCATCGACGTAAGCGGTTTCTGGGTGAAGTCTTCCATGGCGAGGCTTGAACGTTGGAAGTGTGATGATCTCGCGGATCTGCTCGTCCGTGATCCTGTTTGCTGCGTCTGGGCCTTGGAGACTGTCAAGCAGGTTTTGCTCCACCATGGACGCAGTTTCGAGCGTCTGGACGAGGGTTGTGGGGTTGTACATGGGGTTCCCTTTCTTTGGGGGTGGGTTGGTTCTATGTTACTTGCGGGGGGGGCTTGTGTCTGGTGCACATATCCCGATTATTGGTTAAGTGGATCATATGCGTGTTGGTGTGGGGAGCGGACAGGGGCGCACGTCATCCGCGAACACCACTCTCCCCGCATCATCCATGCGCCCCACAGCCAGCACTCTCACGCCGAGCATCCGACGCATCAGCGGCACCGCTTGCTCACACATCCACACCTGCACGGTGCGCCCACTCACCTCATCGACCAGATAGAAGCCGCGGCCACGCACATCTGCTGTTCCCTGTAGGACACCCGCAACACTCCTCACGCTTGTCCCCCGCCCACGGGAAGAACCCAGATCGTGTTGAAGCCAACCCGCCCTGACTCGTGATCGACGGGGACGTGCAGCCACCCCCACTGTCCTGTGCTGGTGACGGCGGTCAGGAACGATTGGGAGATACGTGTTTCGTCGAGCTTCGACACGAGCTGCGCAGTGTCGGGGGTTTGGGAGTCCCAGACGCTCACCTCCTGTTGAGTGAGGGCGCTCAGGAAGCTCACGACACGAACAGGCACAGGCGAAGGTGGTGCGCTTTTGAGGGGGAGCTGGAACCCTTCTGCGGGAGCGTCGTCAGGGTAGCAGTAGCCGCTGGGAGTGAGGGTCCAGTTCTGGCTGGTCATAGGTTGTCCTTTCGAGACAGGTAAGGCCCCGCCGGCGTGAACTGGCAGGGCCTCACCTGGGGGTTACTTCTGGGGGCGCGCGCGTCGAGCTTCGCTGTTGATGTATTCAAGCTCTTCGACGTAGAGGCGCTCGGTTGCCTCACTGAGGCCTTCGGCTTCCATCATCTCGTCCACGGTTGTTCGACGGGAACGATCTTTGGTGTTCAGCCCTGCGACGGAGACCGCCTCATAGCGGAACAGGAGTGCCATTACTGCGTCGTCATGCTTGAGGCGTTTGTAGAGGCCAGGTGGAACAACGTGGCTGCACATTGCGTACATGAGGGCGTAATGCACATCCCATGTGGGGTCGATGCTTTCGTCCCAGAGTCCGTCCGGCTCGCCGACGCAGTGCTCGTCGAAGTAGTCGTAGCACTCATCAATGCGTCCGGTGACGCATTTGATCCACATATCAATGAGCTGTTCTGGCGCTTTGTTTAGCGCTAGGTAGTTCCATCGCTTTTTGATGAGGGGGGTTGAGCTTGCGGCGGCGAGGGCAGCGTTGTATGCGGTGAAGAAGGTGTGCGCGTAGCGGCCTTCGTTGATGCTGGGCTCGGCGGTTTCGTCTTCGGCGAGGTAGAGGCTGGCGACGGGAACGAACCCTGCCCAGACTCTCCACTCGCAAGGGTAGGTGTTGCGCATTGAGATGCTGATGGGGGTGTTGAGCCAGTCGCGGGGTAGTAGGTGGCCGAAGTGGCGGAGGCACAGGTCGAGCAGGCCGCAGTGGTGTAGGCACTTGTAGACGTGGGTGGGACCGTCAGATCTCACCACTGCACCAGCAATTGCGCCTGCGAGATCCGCCCTGTCGTCGTCGGTGATGCTGGGGTCAGATAAGCCGTCCTTGATCTTCCGCATAGTCTGAATGATCGTTTCGCCTGTTGCGGTGATGTCTTGGATGAGGTCTTGGGTCCATTTGCGTACTTTGGGCCCGTCAATCTTGTCGGCCAGTTCGATCTCGTTCTTTGGCATGTTGAAAGCCTGAATGTAGAGTGGCGAACCTTCCATCGTCTTCGGGTACTTGGCGCACAGGTCTCGCAGGAAGTTGGCGGCTGTTTTCTCATTTGAGTGGCGGATGAGCTGCCGGTAGAGGAAGGGGCCGTGTGGGCCGCTGAGGATCTTCGCGTCGGTCTCGGTGGGATTATTGAACGGGCGTGGGCGTGTAGGCGTGTTGAAAAGTCGGCGGAAGCGGTCTTCGTCTTGGACGGGCATGAGCTGGGCAGAGTGTGCCAGTCCCAGGTAGCGGAGCAGCGCTGCCGCCGTGTTGTCGTCCACGCCCCTGGCGTTGGTCATGGCGCGGATGAAGTCGCTGTAGTTGTCGGCATCGAGGAGCGCTCCTGCGGGGAGGCGTTTCCCGCTTTGGGCTGTTTCGATGACGCGACGGTAGAGGTCTTCGCCGGAGATCGTCGCGTGGTGTCTGCGTTGTGTGGCCACAGTTTTGATCCTTTGCTGTTAGTTGATTGGCGGGGCTGGGAGTTTGTCGTCGTAGAGGTCATGCTTGTAGGCGAGGTCTTCGCCGGTGCTGAGCGCGTATTGGCCTCGCATGGGTACCCATCCTTGGTTGCCCCACATGTCGATGAGGTTGGTGATGGCCCTGTCGAAGTTGCTGTTGTACTGGGCCCACAGGGCAATGGGGGCAGTGTCCCGGTAGCGGGTGGTGAAGGGGGACTCGCGGACGACGGACAGGTACAGGGACGTGTTGTAGGCGCACAGGGGGAACATGTAGCGTTCGACGGTTCGCGCGAGGGGTTTGCGGGATAGCATCAGCGTGTAGGGGACGATCTTGTCGAGGAACGTCTTAGGGACGCAGTACAGGAACGCGCCGTCAGGGTATTCGTCTGACCGTGGGGCGCGTTGGGCGTACTTGAAGCCGTCAGGCATGTTGTTTGCCTGCTCTGGGGAGAGCCGGAGGTTGACTTGCGAGGCGATGGGGATACTGCCAGAGGGACAGGTGACGGGCTGTGTGCCGGTCTTCTGGTAGTACTCGTCGTAGGTCGTGACCTCGAGGGGCTTGTCGTAGCGGAAGGCGATGGTGCCTTTCAGGGGGGCTGCAACGTCGGGGAGGGATGCGTCCCAGGGCTCGGTGACGATGAAGCGGTCGGTCTCGAACAGTCGGGGGATGTCCCATCCTTGAGGGCGTAGCGCTTCGAGGGTGGGGAGGTAGTTGGCGGGTCGGGACCGCAGGAACGCTGTGTAGGCGCGCTTCTGTTTCTTGTCGTAGTCCTCACCGTTGAAATCTGGCATTCCGAGGGGTTGCCCGTACACGGAGATGGGCTGGTTGCTGGTTTGCTGGTAGGGGCTGGTCAGCATGGCGGGTGTTCCTGTCGTGGTCCTTTCGAGATGGTGAAGCGGAGGGGCAGGGTGTGAGTGTTCCTGCCCCTCCGCGTTAGGGGGTTAGTTGGCGTGCGCCCATTCACTGAGGGTCATTGTCCGTGACCTGCGGGCGGTGGGGTCTGGTGCAGTCAGGGCGTTGAAGTTCCGTGAGAGCACGATCCAGTGGGGGCTGGTGACGCGCTGTAGGGGGAAGCTCGTCGGGGACGTGTATGCGCCTTGCGGGTAGGTCACGTCGAGGGCTGGGTCGTAGGCCTTGACGAGCTCGATGATCTTGCCGAGGTTCCGGTAGATCTCCTTGTCGAGGGCCGGCATGTTCGGCATGAGGAACGTCATGTTGAAGGGGGCGACGTAGACGGTTGCGGTCTTGCCGGTGAAGCTGGTTTCGACGCGGATCTGGTCGAAGCCAATGAGGTTGCCTGTGCGGGGGTCCGCGACTCCCCATTTCTTCGCAATGTACGTTGCCCGCTTTTCCTCGGGGGTGCCTTTCTTGAAGGGGACAAGGCCTTCCAGATCGTTCTTGTCTGCGAGTGGCGTGTCGCGGAGCAGGAGGTATCGCTCGTCAGACAGAGAGGCGACTGGCGTGTACGGGAGGATAGCCTCGCCGCCCTTCTGTTTCTGGCAGAGTTTCGTCCAGAACTCCTTGTGGGCGACCGTGACGTTGCCGCCGGGCTCGGGGGTCATGCCGACGTACTTGTCGTACTCGGCGAGGTAGTCGGCGCGCGTCTTGCTCCACGTCGTGTAGAACGATTGGGGGATGCGGAGAGTGTCGGCGGTCTTAGTGTCCTCGAGGGGCCCGTGGTCTTCGCTGGCTTGCTCGTAGGTGAAGCTGTTGATGAGCTCGTCGCTCTTGCGGTCAACACCGTCGTTGTACGTGTTGGCGAAGGCGGGGAGTGCTTTCACGTCGCGGACCTTGTTCTGCGTCTGCCACACGCCCTCCCATGTGGAGGGGTTGCCCTTGAAGTGGAGGATGCGCGTGTCGCCCTCGTTGCCTTTGACCCACAGGAATGGGTTGGACCGCCAGCCCTCAGTGCTGCTCCAGTGGCCGGTCATGTCCTCCAGGAGGAACGCCGGGTAGATGAGGCGAGTGTCGAGTTCAACGACGTGGAGGGCGACGCGACCGCCCTTGTGTTGGTGAGCGAAGATCTCAACCTTGGAGGGGGTGCGGCCTGTGGGCCACTTGATTGGGGGCAGGGATGCCATTTGCTTGTTCCTTCCGTGGTTCCCCAGTGGTTGTGGGGCGTTGGCTTTATGGGGAGAGCATTGCTCTCGTTGATGCGGTGACGCTTACGCGAGCGCCCCGGCCACCCTACGATGAGTGTGAGGCAACCGGGGCGCGAGTGGTCAGCAGTACTGCATCCACTGCTCGAGGGTGGGGGCCTTTGCTGTAGCCCCTTCGGGGGTGAGGGCGCGGGCCCATGCGGGTGAGAATACGGAGCAGATGACGCTTTCTGTGTTCTTCGGGGAAGTCACGCGCAGTACCGTCGAGCTTGTCGGCGCGTTGAGGCCAGCTGCTTCGACGGTGCTCATCGCTCGGTAGACGATCTTATCGAGAGCGTCGCACATGGGGACGACGATGGTGCGCTTCCAGGGCTTGACGTAGGCGGCGACGAGGGTGCCGTCGCAGATGCGGGCAATCTCGATCTCTGACGGGTGGATCTGCTGCTGTTCTTCGCTGGCATCGGTTGTTGGCCAGTGCTTCTGGATGTATCGCAGGCGAGACTCGAGTTCCTTCTCCTTGGGGAAGGGGACGATGTTCGTGTCTAGGACGGCCCCGTACTTGGATGCGCTCTCCTCGAAGGCCTTCTGTGCCTGCTGCTTGTCGAGTTCAAGGTCGGGGAAGGGGTAACCGCCTGCGACTCTACAGATGTGGGACCACTGTTCTACGTCTGCGACGGTCCAGGGGTCCGTGCTGATCGCCGTGATGAACTCTTCGGCCCATTCGGGGGTGGGGTGTTCCAGTGGGGTGGGTTCCTGTGCGCCGTTTTGGAGGGCCTGGTTGAACAGGTCGTCGAGTGTGTTCTCGTCGAGAGAGCCGGTCGTCTTGTAGGTGCGGTTCAGGTCTACGCGCCCGGTAGTGGTGCTGACTTTGGAGAACTGCCAGTCACCGCTCCATGTGGACAGGGTGCCCTTGAAGCCTGTGATGACATAGGCGGGGTAGCTGGCCTGTTCTGATGTCGGTGACGTGTAGACGAACGGGTTATGGGAGATGTCAGCGTTGAGGAGCCTGGGGTCGATACGCAGGAGGTTCGTCGGGCATGATCGCCTACCTTCGTACTCGTTGTCGAACGTTGCGAGCGCGAAGTACTGGGAGGGCACTCGGTTGTGGAGTTCGATGGTGACTTGCTTGATCTCGTGGTTGGCGTTGTCGGGGAAGAGGATGGGGAGTCGCGAGTGCGCTTTGACGCAGCGCTCATGGTCCGTGAGCTCGTCGTCTTCCTTAGCAAGGGGCCCGTCGTACAGGGGAATGATGGTGTCCTCTTCTCCGTCGCTCTCGTACATGACTTCACCTGCGGCTCGGCGCACCTGGTCGATGCTGTAGGTGACCTCCCGGCACGTCTTGATCTCGTCGTCTGCGAAGTCGTAGGCCTCGAGACTGGATCCCTCATGAGCGAAGAACGTGAACTGATCGCTGTCCAGATCCCAGAGGAAGGACACGCCCTCCTGGACGCTGGTGTGGGTCTTGACGAACGCTTCGGCTGCTTCACGGCGAGCAAACGCGCGCGCCTCGCAGCTGCGCTCGACGACACTCCTGTTGCTTAGGCCGACGTAGCTAGGCTCGGAGCCTCCTACTTCTTCCGTGTAGTAGGGGATGACAGAGTAGCCCTTGAGGGGTGCGCTGCCGTCGAAGCCGTAGTCGCCGTTCGAGTCGATCAGGGCGAACGATTCGACTGTCCCCATGTCGTGAATGGTTTTCTTGAGGACTTTCAGGAAGTCGCTGCGGCTGTAGCCGTCTTTGTCTGCGCGTTGGAGGGCGTGTTGGAGTGCGAGGAATGTGAACTCGCCGTCGTTGACGGTCATGTAGTCAACGCTGATGAGTCCGGTGCGAGCGTCGCGGCTGATCGTCGCGTAGAGAGCTGATTGTTCGTTCATTATTATGGGGCCTTCCTGGCTGGGGATGTGGTGAGCCTCGGCCACGGTGTTTTGTGTCGTGGCCGAGGCTCGTTTGGGTCAGTGCTTTGCGATCCAGTCGCTCAGCTTGATGACGGCCTGTCGGTTGTTGAGGCGCTTACTTGCTGACCACGCGGGGGAGAACGCAGCACACATGATGGCCTCGCTGTCCTTTGCGGTGAGGCGCAGGTTCGTCAGCGGAGCGTTGCGGTTGCCCGCGTAGTCGTAGACTGCTGCCGCTAGGGCACGGTAGACGAGCTTGTCGAGCGCATCCCCCATGGGGATGACGAGGGAGCGGTCCCAGGGCTTCAGGTAGGCCTCAATGAGTTTCCCTCCCGCGAGGGGGGGACAGTTCGATCTCGTCGGGCACGACTGGACGGCCAGCAAGGCCGAGGAGCCAGCGGCGCTGAATCGCGTCTAGGCGCTTCTTGACGGGGGTGCCCTTCGGGAACGCAACGAGGTTGGTGTCCATCACGTCGGCGTACTTCAGTGCGCTCTGCTCAAATGCTTCCTGTAGGCCCGCCGGAGTGTCGGGCATCTGCGTCTCGTAGTCGAAGGGCACGTCGCAGCGCTTCGACCAGTACTCAACATCGCCGAGCGTCCACGGACCAGTGCTCATGTCGCGGATGAGGTCTGCCAGCCACGCGGGTTTGCGCCCGTAGTATGCGTCTGGCTTGTGAGCTCCACCCTGGACGGCCTTGTTGAACAGCTCGTCGAGGGTGTTTTCTTCCAGGTTGCCGGTGACCTTGTAGGTGCGGGACAGGTCCACGCGCCCGGTCTTGGCGCTGATCTTGGAGAACTCCCACTCGCCGCCTCCGATCTGGGGGTTGCCAGAGAAGTCGGTGACGACGTAGGCGGGCTGCGCTTCATTGTGGGGGTCGTACACGAAGGGGTTGCGGTCAATGACCCTACCCTCGAGCGTCTGATCGACGGTCAGGAGGTTCACGGGGAACTCCTTGCCGTTAGCGCACACGACGGCGGCGTATTGGGCTGCGCTGCGGTTCAGTAGGGCAATGCGGGCATGGGTGGGAGTGTCGCCGCCTGGCCATTGGAGGGGGAGGCGCTTGTAGGCGCGTAGGGCGATGTCGGACTCGCTCTCCTCCTCAGCGGGAGGTTCCGTGGGGAGTGCGCCTTCGTAGAGGCGGATAATCTGCTTTGACGACATTCTGCCGTTGTATTTGACGGATGCGTTTGGGTGGCGCAGCTGGTCGAGACTGTAGGTGATCTCCTTGCAGGTGACGGTCTCGCCGGTTGCGAAGTCGTAGGCCTCGAGAGCACCCCGGACGGTGAAGAACGTGAACTGGTTGGTGTCCAGATCCCATAGGTACGACACCGCATCCTGAGCATGGCCGTGTTCCTTGATGAACTTTTCAGCCGCCTTGCGTTTGGCGAACGCGCGAGGGGTTGAGAAGCGCTCCGACTCCTTGCACTTCGATAGAAGCAGGCCGTCACCGTCGTCAATGCCGAGGCGGTATTCTTTCCCGTCCTCATGGTTGTGGGCGACGAAGCAGTAGCCCTCCATGGGGTCGTGACGGTCGTAGTACGTATCATCCTCGTCGGAGCAATTGAAGGCGCTGATGTGCTCCATGTCGGCGACGGTCTTCTTGAGGAGCTTCAGGAACTCGTCCTGGGTGTAGCCGTCCTTGCCCGCGTGCTGTAGGGCGAACTGGATGATTTGGGCGATGTGCGTGCTCCATTGGACCGTCACGTGGTTGACGGTGACGAGGCCGGTGCGCTCGTCTTGAGTGATTGTGGCGTGTACGCCTCGTTGTCCCATGAGGGGTGTTCCTTTCGTCGTGAAAGCGGTTGTGGTCTGTGAGTGTTGGCGACTGGTCAGAGGATCACGTAACCGGGCGCGGTTGCGGTTTCGAGGGCAACGAGTCGGGGCATGTTGTGGAGTGTGTTCCTGTGGCCGTGGATGATCGTGATGTCGGAGCGGGCTGCTGCCTCACTGAGGGGTTCCGGGTAGTCCTCGTAGTTGATCTTCCTACGGTAGGTGCTGGTGCGGTCGTTTGCGCCGTTGGTGCACTCGAGGGCGGTGAGGGTGCGGTCCTGGTTTGCGGTGCCGCCGGTGGTGACGTAGTGGGTGCCTCTGTCCGCGTGGATGGTGAGCGCGCAGGTGAGGTGGTTCAGGTGGTGCAGGAGGTCGCGTTTCTGTGTTCCCGTTTGGGTGATTGCGTCGATAACTTCTCGAGCTTCGGGGAAGATGTCGGGGCTGGTGGCGCGTGTGAGGGTTTCCCACAGGATCGTCTCGTCGATCCCCTCAAGGAAGATGACGGCGTGGCCGCGCTGTTTGGCTTGGGTCTCGAAGTACTTGAGGATCTTCCACGCCTGGGCGACGTGCGGGCTGGATGCGAGCGTAGCCCCGAGGAACACCCACGTCACGGCACGCGCGTCCTTGGTCTCGTCCCATGCTTCCATGAGCGCTTTGCTGAGGGTGTGAGCGTCACCGTAGGCGCTCCCGATGACGACGACACGCTCCCCCGCCTTCATGGTGATTGTGCGCGTGTAGTGGCCGTCGATGGTGGAGCGAACGAACTCGCGCATGGCCTCAAGGTTGACCATGTGCAGCCCACAGTCACGCTCTTCCCACTGGGCCGACACCCACATGCCACGTCCCGCGTATCGGCGGCACTCGCGGGTGCCCTCACGCACCCTCGCAGAGATCCTGAGAACGTCTTCTTCGGGCACGTAGCTGACGGTGCCCGCTCGCTTTGCGTTCTGGGTGAGGATCATGTCGTCGGTGGCGTTGCCTTGCATGTCGATGACGGCGACCTGGTAGCCGTAGGCTCGGGACATGTCGGCGAGGTGCTTGAACTGTTGCAGCTCCGGGTTGGTCGCGTCGAAGAACACGTCCCCACCCTGCTCGAAACGTGACCGCAGGGCGGACTCGAGGACGCGGGAGATCGTCCCCTCTGTGCCGCCACGGATAGACCTGCCGGGAACGCCGTCCCAGTCGGGGATGGGCATGGCGAACACGTCGCGGATCCCGTCAAGGGAGACGACTTGGCCACGGGCCTGGTAGAGGCTGAGGAAGGTGCTCTTACCGATACCGGGCGCTCCTCGGACGATGAAGAATGTCCTCATGGTGTTCCTCTCTGGACGGTTGTGCCTATAGGAGCAGAGCGCCGCTAGGGGCTCATGCCAGTTGGTTATACGGATCGGATGGTCAGGTCACGCAGGTACTCGAATGCTGTTGCGACGTTGATGCCGGCCTTGCTGGCAGCTTCGCGTAGTGCGTGGAGTCTGATGCGCTGTAGGTGCTCTGACCTTTCGACAGGGCAGCTAGTGGGGTTCCCGTCGATGTCGGTGGCGAGCGCGGTCTTTTGGTGAGCGTCGATGGCACCGAGAGCGTGCAGGTGGTGAAGAAACTCCCCTGTGGGCGCTCCGTACATGTTGGAGGCGTTGATTACGTCGCGTGATGTCCACGTGCTCCTGTGGGCGTAAAGCGCAGTGGGTGGCATGATGAACGCTCGTGCGAAGGACTTGGCCTCTTCGATCCTGTGCGGCGTGCCAGCTGGCTCGTTGTCGGCGGCATGCATGGCGAGATGCCCTAGTTCGCTCGCGAGGGAGAAACGCTGTGCTACAGCGTCCCGCCTGGTTCGCAGGAACACGTAAGGCACCCCCTCCCACACGAAAGAGAACGTACCGGCCTCTGCTCTCCCCTGGCCGAGAGAGAAGACGCGCACTCCCACCGCTTCGAGAAGGCGCACTACGTTGCGGACTGGCCTGTCAGAAAGCCTCCATTCGGCGCGCAGGAGCTCAGCTGCATGTGTTGGGCCGAGCGCAATGTCTGCTACATCCAGGGGTTGAGGTTGCGGAAACCCCGCGTGCTGGTCGAGATGCCTGCTGAGCCTCATGCCTGTGTAGGCGTACTCGAGGGTGGCGGCGCGCACATGAGCGGGAAGTAACAGGGGAAGGCTCGTCGCTTCGACAGGGATCCCTTTTCGCTCATCTGGCGTAGCGGCCATTGACATCCTCGCTACAGGTTGCCCACGGGTCACATGCCGACGCTGACGTAGCGGACGTGTGCGACTTGCTGCCCGTACATGATGGCGGGATGTGCGAACCAGTAGCCGTTCCCTACGGGGATGGGCTTGTTCGGGTCCAGGCCGTAGTCTGCGCACGTGTCTGGCCTGAGAATGGACTCGCCAAACTCTGCACCGTAGGTGAGGTTGACTGGCGCGCACGTCGTGTAGCCGATGATGCCCCCATTGGGGTTGATGAGCACGCCGCTGAGCTCGTGCAGCTGGCGCGTCCAGTCGTCTTCCGTTCCCTTTATCCGCAGGGAGGTGTGCCAGGCCCAATATGCCACGGGGAGTATGTCTGCGTTCTCCATGTGGAGGACTTCTTCCAGGAAGCGCTGTGTTTGGTCCCAGTGTTGCTGGACCGCAGGGTTTGGGCATGTGCGGAGGTATGGAAGGGGATGAGGGATCATTTCTTGAGTGGGGAGTTCTGGTTTCAGCTCGGCAAGACCTTCAAAGTTCGGCTGTCGTAGGGCTTCTTGGGACAGGTTTTGTTGCCTGATGCCAATGTAGTGAGGGTTGTAGGGGGTGTTCGTCATGGTGGTCTCGCTTCCTGGGTAGGGGTACGGTGGCGCGTTCGTGATAAAAAATATCATATCACAGTTCATATGTGCTACTTTGTGGCTATGCAGATACTCAACTTCACCATCTCAAACCACAAGTCGATCAAGGATGAAGCCACCCTCGACCTCACTCAATCGACGCTACACACCCTCAACCCGCCACAAGGCTCCCAGTGGGGCGACCACCTGCACTGCATCGCAGGCATCTACGGCCCCAACGGCTCCGGGAAAACAAACATCCTCGAAGCCCTCCACCACATACAGAACGCGATCACCACTCTCCTACCCCTGGGAGCTAACGCGCTCCCCTACCGGCCCTACGACACGTCGAACCCAACCTGCTACGCCGTCGAGTTCATCCACGATGGCACGCGCTACGAGTACAGCCTGTCCCGGCACACTGCCGGCATCGTAGGGGAGAGTCTGCGCGTCGCTCGCAAGCGGTGGAACGTCATCTACTCGCGTGATGAGCATGGGACGGTGACGGGCCTGAAAGGCCTCCCTCACGTCAACGTGAACGAGCTGGTTCTCACTCGAGCGTCCCTCATGGGCGACCCGCAGGTGAAGCCCGTCCGCGACGCGCTCACGACTGGGGTCAAGGTCTTCCGTGTCGGCGCTCCCTCAATGGAGGATGCGTACCTGCATATCGCCCGGCACCTCCTGTCCCGCCGCTTCGATACGACGGCCCTGAGCACGCTTGCTCAGGTCGCAGACCTTGGCACTACGAGCATTGAGCTGTGCGCCCCCCAGCGGCCAGCGCGCTCCACACGCCACACCCCCGTAGACGGTGAGGCTGCGGAGGTCGCGCTCGCGAAGGCTCTCCCTCATCTCCTCGAGTTCCGCTACGGGGCGCGCGCACTCCCCCATACGGCGCTCTCAGCGTCTTCGGGGAGCATCATGTGGCTGGCGCTCGCCGCCGCAGCCGTTGACACGCTCACCAGCGGCCAGGTGCTTGTCGTGGACGACCTGACCGTATCCCTCCACACGGGCCTTGGCCGCACCATCATCGACTGGTTCACCGACCACACCGTCAACCAGACGGGAGCCCAGCTCATCTTCACGACCAACGACATCGCACTCATGGACATCGGCCGCGGGCCCATCCGCAACCGTGAGCGCATCTGGTTCACAGAGAAGAACAGTGCCCAGGCCACCACGCTCTACCAGCTCTCCGACTTCACCGGCCTACAGGCAGGAAGCAACATCACCAAGAACTACCTCGAGGGACGATTCGGAGCCACGCCCTACACGTGCCCTTCACTCATCTACCACCTTCTCGCCGACTGACGGCAGGACACTACGGTGAGCTGAACTAAGCCCCGCACACAGCAGAGGGGAGGGATCTACCCGAAAGTAGATCCCTCCTCTTCTCGCAGGTGCGATCAATTAGAGATGCCTACGCCTTTCCGTTGAATGTCGATGAATGAACTCATACTGGAACGGGGAGTGAAGGATCCAGTACGTCGTCCATGTTCGAGGGTCAGCTTTGATGAGCTCCGCGTAGTCCTTAAAATCGAAGCCATTGTGGGTGTACCACCAGTCCCTCAAACTGAACAGTTCGTCAGCTGTCCCGTGGAAATGGGGGACTTCCTGCCCCTCGTATGTGCACGTGTCCCCTCGGCCCGTGCCGCCAACTGCGACGACATAGCTACTACGGATGTTTACTTGGTAGCCTTGGACATCTGCTCGTGAGTAGAGTTCATTTGCCAAGCGCGCGCGCTCAGTTGCAACTCGCCCTCCCTCTCTTCTTTCAGGCGCATCCTCAACCTCATAAGGGGTAATGATGATATGCCCGTCGGGATCCATCCGAGTGCCGTTGGTCCTATCAAACACGTTGAAGGCATCATCACAAGAAGGAGATTGGCCCCACGTGTAGCTTTCGTACACAATATCTCGAACATTTCCAGTGCGCACGTAGTCCAAAATGCGCTTAGATTCGTCTTTTGTGAACACTGCGTCCCTTTGGGGCGACTTTTGCATAAACGCCCAGAAGACATTCTTCACGATGCGAGCCTGTAGCCCGCCCCAGTCAACCTCAATCTGGGAAGTGGGAACATGCGCATCGTGCCGTAGCTTCTGGTTCGTCCGCACATGCTCACGGTCGTAATTGTTATTGAAATAGTCCGGCCAGGAGTACCATGGAACCGCAAAGAAACAATCCAGTGTCCTGTCGATAAATGACCCAAATGTTGAGTCATTAACATACTCTTCGCTTTCTCCAAGCAAGAGCTGGCGACTCGTTTTAACGTGCTCCAGATCGGCCTCGGTGAGGTGCAACTTGTTTAGGAGCATGTCTACAACTTCGCTGCGTTGTTGCCGCTCTGCCTGGCGCTCTTTGTTCATTGGCACGCCGTTGCGACGCAGGTGGTTTTGAACAGAAGCCCACTGCTTATTCATGCAATGCACGCTATCGAGTAGCGGCAGCGTGTCAGCAATCGCCTGCATAAGCGTTCTGATGTCCCCAAAAGTGGGGGCCTGCTGAGCTGCCGGCCTGACGGCAGCATCAAGTGCCTCGTGTAGTTCCTTTTGCTTAGAGAGCAAAGGGTCCAGCAAATTGAGATGAGGAGCAATCGCCGACAGTTCTTCTTCTCCGCAAGATTCCACGTATGACGTGTCATATATTCCTGCGGACACGCAAGCCTCCAGCAGAGAACGGTGTTCATCTTTTGAGTATGGCTTCTTGCTGCGTGTTAGCGCACTGATGATAAGTGCATCCACGGCGCTAATTCTCGACGGAAGCAAACCTCGAAGAAGCTGGGTGGTTCCAAGCACGGGGAACGGGATAAAGTGCGCGAGGAAGTCAGCGCAGTCACTACGTACCTGCTCGCTACGCCCTTCTTCGACAGCGAAGACGTACTCGTGCGGAAGGAACGTGTTGAGTTCACTTACAGGCTTACCCTGTTCTCTCTCACGCGCTTCCCACCATGAGCCCTTTACGCGAAGGTACGCGCCGAGAGGGAGACAGTTCAGGTCTTGTAGCGGCTTGACTTTGCTGCGCTTCTCCTGAGCCTCATAGAGGGTGCGGAGAACACCGCTGGTTTTGAGATGCCACCTCAGTGCTTTAACGGCATCCGCGACAGGCTGGGAGATTCCCTCAGTGGCGATGGCGTTGACGCTGCTGTTGTAGAGGTTGATGCGCTCAACCGCCACCCACCCCTCTTTCTCAAAAAGAGCGGTGTAGAACTGGTCGGTACGTGGAGCTGCGTCATGTAGCTGTGTTAGAACCTTGTGCTGCTCGACCAGCTTTTCTTGCTCCGGGGTAGAGACTCCGATCAGCTCCATGACGGAGAGCAGTTCTCCCAGGGTCTTCGTGTCTTCGGCGGAGACCGGCAGATCCTCCACCTTCAGCAGTGGAAGATCTTCGGGGAGCCTGTACAGGCTCCGCACGTTCTCGGGAGTGGCTGCGCGGATCAGCGGAGCATACGCTGCCCAGTCGCCCTCGCCGCGGATGCCGGCGCGCAGGATGTTGCGAACCCGGTCATGGATGGGGTACAGGTCGTTGGGGAAAGACCCGTGACCGGCTTCTGGGCTGGCCGGATCGCAGTACGTCTCCTCGCTGTCGAACACTGCGCAGCACTGGGTGCGTAGGTCGTCAACAAGGGCTTGCACCCACGGCTCAGGGTTTTCCACAAGGCTCAGGCGAACGCCGTGGAGGTAGGACTCGCCATAGGGAAGACCAGACAGGTTCTCCACTACCTCCTCGCGATCAAATACGCGCTCCCGAGCCTGCTGTTCTGATTCTTTTGTCAGCCTCTCCTTGTTTGAGGTCGCATCGTCGCTCGAGGAGTGGAAGTCAACAAGGCGAAGACTGCCCTCCTTGATGCGCATTGTTTCGACATCCAGCACTGCTTCACAGGTGAAGGAGCGACCGTACTCCACCTCGGTCAACGTCTCGTCGCCAACGTGCGTGCTGACGGGCGCGGAAACGGTCGCCGCAAAAGACACGGTGATGGTATCGCTTCCCTCTGACACCTCAAAGGACGTATCCCTTTTGAAAAAGTTTGCAGGAGTGTTGAACGGCACGATCTTTGCCTGTGGGGATGCCAAAATGGCATCGTTGATCTCTTTTGTGCTGCGTTTGATCTTCGCGCCGTTCTTGACGGCAAGATCCGCGAGGAGACTCGGGTTGTACATGTCACTTCTTCTTTCTTGTCAGTAGATGGGGACGTAGTGGGCGATAACTCGACGGCCAGCCTGTACCTGCTCAGCGAGGTCTTCCGCGAGTGAGTGGTCATCCCATGCGCCTTCATCGGGGCTGCGCCACAAGCGCTTGAACTTCATGTACTGGCGGTCCTCATGCGTCTTGCCATGGCCAGGGCCTACGGTGACGATCACTGTCCCCAGAGGGAGGGTGCGTAGGTCTACCTCGCCGTGCATGTCGATGAATGTGATGGCGGGCATGTCCTTGCGTGAAGCCATGATCGGGGTTCCTTCCTGTGCGGCTTTTGACTACTGAGCTTCCGCGTTCTGATGCGCAGCCTCGTAGGCCTCAATGATGGTCGGGCCGAGCCGACCTCGCGTGGATGACGTGTAGCCCTTCTCAATGGCCCAGGCGCGGATCTCTGCCGTCTTCTGGCGCTGAGCGCGCCCCGTGCTAGCGCTGCTGGACCTGCGTGACGACTTCCGTGAGGTCACGCGCCGACCGTTGGCGATGTAGGGCGCGAACGCCTCACGAAGCTGATCCGCGTTCTCTTTGGATAGGTCGATTTCGTAGTGTGCGCCGTCGATGCTGAACTTGATGGTGCGGTCGGCTTGAGAGCCGTCGAGGTCGTCAACCATCTTGGTGACCTGGTATTTCTTGAGCATTTGTTGCTCCTTTCTGATGAATTGTTCCTTAATGCCCTACTATAGCATTACGCGCATTACTACAGCAACATTAAAAGCGTTGCAAGGCCGGGCAAAACCACGGTTTTGCTAAAAAGGGGGAAGCCCCGGAGAGTATTGCATCTTTGGGGCCTCCCTATTTGCTGACTGGGGTCAGTTCTTGTTCTGGCGGCGGCGGGCCACCAGGAGCGCGCTACCGACGACGGCGAGCGCGCCAGCGCCAGCGATCAGGCCAGCGTCGGCACCCGTCTTAGCCAGCGTGCCACTGCCATTACTGGCGGGAGTGGAAGGCGTGGGGGCCTTGGGGGTCACCGGAGGGGTGTCCGGGGTGCTGGGCGTGTTGGGGGTGACAGGGGTGGTCGGCTTCGGCTCAGGTGTGGGAGCCGGAGGCGTGGAGGGCTCAGGCGTAACCGGGGGCTCCGAGGGCTCCGGGGTGGGCTCAGGCTTCGGGTCCGGCTTCGGTGCCTCCGGGGTGGGGTCCGGTGTCGGAGCGGGCGGCTCAGGGTCGGGGGTGACCGGAGGCGTGGACGGCTCCGGGGTGGGAGCAGGAGGCTCCGAGGGCTCAGGCGTGGGGGCCGGAGGCTCGGACGGCTCCGGTGTCGGCTCCGGTGTCGGGTCCGGGGTCGGAGTTGGCGTGGGTGGAACCGGCTTGGCGTCCTCGTCGGTTTCCGCGCCCGAGGAACCCTTGGCTCGCCACGTAACGGTGGAAGAAACTTCCTTGCCGTTGACGGTGGCGGTGTTGGTCATCGTCTTCTCAGACGTGGCGACCAGGACTCCGACACGGTTTTCCTGCGTGCCGGTGCCGTCGGGGATGGTAAACGTGATGGTCTTTCCGTTCACCGTTGCCTTGCCTGTGGCCGAGGGGTTAGCCCAGTCACCGTGTTCCGTAGGTGTGGTGTACACGGTCTTCTTGAACGTGATGTCGTCTCGTCCCTCAACAATGGTGATCGTGTCACCGGGGTTTCCCTGGGCCTGGAGCCAGCACATGAACTCGTACAGGCCTTCCGGGGTCATTCCGTGAGAGAAGCAGAACTTGTGGTCGCCGGGGGTGACTTCCTCGCCGACAACCCCCTTGCCGAGCGACACGGTGTGCTTGGTGCCGTCAACTACCACATCGGTGGTGGTCTTGCCGATACTGGCCTTGGTTAGGGTGGCTTCGAGCTTCACGAAGCCGTTCTTGATGGAGCCGTTGCCCCCGAGGACTTCGGCAACGTTCTCAGTGACGGTACAGGTGAAGGTGCCGTTAGCGGCGACGCACTGACCGATGGTCTTCTCAGAACCATCGAGAGCAGTGGCCTTGAGGGCCACAGAGTTGAAGCCGCTGGGGATCTGAAGGCCATCACCCAGGCCGACGGAGAAGGTGGCACCCTTCTCAACCTTATCGCCCTCGTAGTTGACCTTAATGTCGAGCGTTGCATTAACGGAGAACTTGTCTCCGTAACGACCGCTCACGTTCGTGTTGGTGATCTTGATGCCACCAGTTGCGGTAGATGTGCCGGGGTCCGATGCGATGATCCTATTGCCGCCATCGGGGGTAGCGGCGGCGGGAGCGCCGTCGGTAGCATTGTCGGGCGCTGCGAACGTCGCTGCCGCGGGCTGGGCGATAACGCTCAGGCCCGCGAGCGCGAAGAACGTGACGGCCTTCGTGAGGGCCGAGCGCTTAAAAGTGACGGTCAAGGTATTGACTCCTTCTGTGTTGATGGAGGGGGTGAGCACCCCCTCGCTCCGTGCTTTCGTGGAAAGCCTATATGTACGCTGAATGTTTTTCAAGCGCATTTTCTTGTTTTTGTTGGCGTATTAGTTTGTGGCGGTTGTGAAAGTGGTTGTTTTGCAACTAAAAACGCCTCTTTAATGCGCGTAATGTGGTTGTTGCCACCTTTGTTTTGTTGCAGTTTCAGGCATTGCCTGCCGCTAGGTGAGTATTACTTGTTTTGTGGCGCGAAGGGTTCGTAAAGCTGCTGAAAAACGGCTGGTTGCATTACTCGTAGCCCATACTTTGTGCGCACAATGTACCAGCCTTCTTGTGCGAGAACGGGTTCAGGTCCGCGCCTGCTGTTCCACACGTACATGCCCCACGTGGAGGGGGTTTCGACATAGCGGGTGGTGCGTGGTGCCCATTGGGTAATGAGACGTGCGACGTGGGGGCTGGTGAGTTGGACTGCTGGGTAGAGCCAGTTGGAGCCGTATCGCCGCTTTGCCCAGTGCGCGCCGTCGATGGGTGGGAGTTCTCGTGTGGCGCGTACTGGTTTGGCTGCTTCGCGGGCTTTGCGAGCGGCTTTGCGTGCAGTGTTGCGGCGCTCGCGGGCGGCGGCTTGCTCGGATGGGAGTGTGGCTGCGTTGCGGCGTGCTGTGGCGATGATCTGCTGAGCTGTCTGGGCGGGCATGGACTGTCAGAGGTTCGTGTAGACCTTGTTGAACTCTTCGGCGCTCATATGCTGAGCAGAGACGGCTCCTCGCAGGAGGTAGGAGCCGACGGGCGCGAACGCATCGTGGCCTTTACCTGTGGGGTAGAGGATGCCGGCGACGGTGCCTTTGCCGGGGATGGCTGCGCCTCCCACTTCCCCGCCGCACCATTCTGCGACGGCCTCGAGGGTTTCCCCGTAGATGCGGACTGCATCGTGGAGGGTTCCGTCGGGGAGGGTGAGCATGAACGGGAACACGTGGGAGGCGCTGGCCATTGTTGTGTCCTGTCTGGGCTAGAAAGGTGCCCCTGTGCTGTAGGGGTCTGTCGTGTATTGAGTGTTGGGGCTGTAGGAGTTGTAGCCGTTACCCTGACCGCTGGATGAGGGAGTAGTCTTCTTGACGGTGGCCTGCTGGCGACGCAGGGAGACACTAACATCGTCGGCGATAAGTTCGAAGCCACGAACCTTCACGCCGTTCGAGTCGTACTCCTTGGGCTCGATCCTGCCCACGACGGCGACAGTCGCGCCCTTTCGCAGGGACTCTACGACGTTCTCGCCGAGTTGTTCCCAGGCTACGCACTGCACGAAGAGAGTGGTGCCATCCACCCAGTTGCCGGACTGGTCGCGGACTCGGCGGTTGACGGCGACGGTGAATGATGCGACGGGCTTCCCGGACTGCGTGTAGCGCAGCTCGGGGTCGCGGGTCAGGTTTCCGCTGATGCGGAGCTCGTTGTCGTTGTTGCTCATCGGGGTTCCTTCTTGATGGGTCGGAGTGTCCATTCCTGCTCGAACTCGTCGCGCGGAATGGCGGTGAAGATGGATCGGTTGCCGCGGTATCGGCGCACGATGTAGTCGCCGACGTGGGCGGTGGTCGTGTGTGAGGTGATGGTGTTTGTGACTTCGATGAGAGCGATCTTGCCGCCCTCGGTTTGTAGAGCACCGTGGCACCATCGGGCTACCTGGCGCAGGTTGTCGCTGGTGACCTGCATGGCTTCGGGGGTGCGCCTGAGCTGGCAGGGGCGCGGCTGGTCAGTTGGTGGTCTTCGCGTACCCATTTGGCACTTCCTTTCCTGCATCTAGCGTCATCCGCAAGGTCTCGTCATCGACGAAGCCGATCCATCCAATGAGGTCGGTTCGGAGGGATTGGCGCTTGTCGTTCGGGGTCATGAGGCGCAAGCCGAAGATGGAGATGCCCCTAGCAGCGAAGCTGACAGCCCCAGCTCCAAGAAGCGGGAGTGCCGCATCAACGACGAGGGAGGGGTGCAGCAGTGCTGCGCACAAGGCTACGAGGCCGCTGCCGAAGCCGATGAGCCACGCGAACGTGGAGACTGTTCCGAGGGTGAACAGGGCGGCGCACAGGACGCTACGCAGCGTCGTTTTCGCTACCTTCATCATTGGTCATCTTCTCCTTCCTGAGCGAGTCTGGCGACTTCTTCCTGGGTGAGTCGTGTGAGCGTGAGTTTCACGCCCTGTTTTGTGCCGTAGTGCTTCCACACGTTCCAGTGGACGATGCGACTGTCGTCCCGGAGTATCCCGTTTCCGAGAGCGTCGCCGATTGCTCGTTGGAGCTTGTCGAGGTCGGGTTTGACGGCGGGGAGTTTAAACCGTGGTCGTTTAGGAGGTTGGAGGTAGAACTCAGCGACTACCTCGACTGGCTCGTCCAGGGGCGTGTCCCAGCGGGCCTTGTGGGCGGCGTGCTTGACAAGGAAGGTGACGGCGGTGCGCCACGCTTCGAGCCGGGGATTGTCGTGAACGATGACCGGCTTGCGGGAGCCTTGGGGCGTGAAGCACCGGGTAGAGCCCTGCGTCTCGGGTTTACCCGGCACCCACACCGTGATCGACTTAGAAAATGCGCTCACGCTTGCCATAAACGAGCTTCCCGTAAGCCTCCCACACGCCACCGTGGGTAGTGGTGATCTGCGAGCGATCATCGTCCTCTTCACCAGCCTTGTTGAAGACCAGCTTGAAGCGCACTCCGCGCTCGCGGAAGAACAGGCTGGTTCCCGCCAGCTCGATAGGGAAGAAGCTAGGGACGTAATCGTCATCCCAGGGGAAATGGGCTGACAAGCCTACGAGTCGCCCGTCGGGGCCGTAGGTGAAGTCCCAGGCGAACATCAGGTAAATGTCGCCCCTGAGCCCCTGTTTGCTGAGCTCGTCGTGAGTGGCGATGTAGTTGACGAGCCACTGCTCGAACATCGCTTCGTCGGCTCGCGTGAAGGTTGCCTTAGAGAGGTCGCCCGCCTCGAACGTTACGTCCGAGATCCACCGTCGATAACTCATCGGATGAACTGTCCTTTCTTCTTGATGGGGCCGCGCGCTTCAACGACCCACTCAGCGTTCCTGCTCTTCTTGCGAGCAGTGATGGCGGAGCCGTCGTGCAGGTAAGCGCGACCGTTGCGTCGGTCGAGAGCGCGGAGCTCTCCCATGCAGATGTTCTCCAAATGCGCGAGAGGATCAGTGACGCGCGCGACATGATCCAAGTGGACCTGGAGCTGCGACGCGAAAGATGCGGCCTTGTCGGTCGGGGGCAAGTAGGTGGCGTTCACTCGTCCCCCTCTTCGTCATCGTCGCTGGCTTCTTCGGCGTTCTGGGCCAGGAGCATGAGCGCCGAGGTGAGGCATTCTTCCTCTGTGCGCTCATCGTTTTCAACCTCGGGAAAGTCTTTGAGGTAGCTGTACCAGTTGTCCTCGGGTACGACTGCTTCGAGACGGCCTGCCTCGATTCCCTTGTAGGCCTCCCATGCGAGGAGTGCGTAGTACGCTGCGCCTACGCCGAGCATGGTGGGGATCTGGTATGCGTGCCAGCCTTCCCCGTTGCGGCTGGAACACTCAAGGATAGTGTTCGCGTAGCCGGTCTCGTTGATCTTGAAGGTCAGCTTGGAATGTCGAGATGAGAAGTGTCCGTCTTCGGACTCGATGGTGAGGAAGACAATGGGTGCTTCTCCCTCATTCTCCTGGTATTCGACGTATGCGTCGAGGTTGATGCCGTGGCGGAAGCCGAGGGAGTCGATGGCGGCGCGGATACGCACGGTGTCGCCGGACACCTTCGTGTTTTCGCCGACGTTGTAGGGGGTCAGGCACTCCTTGAGGGCGCTGAACACCTCGTCGGTGATCGGCGCGTTCTTTTGAAAAAGGCCCCCGAGGTATCCGAGGATCTGGTTCTGTTCCATGGCGACGTTCCTTTCTGTGTGTCTGCATGGATGGTTTGTTGTGGCAACGGTACCACTGTTTTGGGGGCACATTATCCCCATGTTTGGTTAAGTGGGTCACAGCGCATTTATGCTTACCTCACGCCAAATGGGATACCATAGTGCGCGAACCTAAACCAGGGCATAGGAACACGTTCTCCAAAGTGCGCCTTTCGGCTATATATCAACACTTTTGGGCAAGCGTTATACACTATGCGACTCGCTTCGCTTGGGTCTAGCCCCCGTGGAGAACGAGACCCAAGCGCTCAAAGTGTCACTGTTTATTACCGTGCGGTAGTCAGTGCGAGGTGAGGTGCCAACCCTTGCACGCTGGGCACTTGTAGTAGCGGCGTTCTTCGCGTCGCGGGTTGCGTGAGCGCTGCGTGGAGGCGAGGGCGAGCTTCGCGTCGAGCTTGGTGCGGTACCGGATCTTGCGGGGAGGCTTCACGCACCAGCTGGTCTTGCCCCAGCGGAGCTTCTTCTTGCGCTTCATGGTCCCATCTTCGGCTGGGCGTAAGGCTTGTGTGATTTGCGGGTTGAAGGTCATGGGCGTAGTTCCTTGGGGACGAGGGCGTAGCGGCTGGCTCGGTGTGCGATACGTTCTTGGACGATTAGAGGTAGCGGTTCTGGGGAGGGGTTGAGGCGGCACTTTTTGCGCCACTCGATACGCCCATCCGGGTAGACCCAGAGGAGGCCGATTGATCCGCTCATGATGGGAGGGGAGTCGATGAGGCCTGCGGGGGTGGCGTAGAGGAACCTGTGCGTGACCTGTCGCCAGGCGCGGACCTTGGCGAGGCTTTCTCTCTTTGCGTCGGCTCGGTCCACTTTGATCTCGATGGCTGTGCGGATGCGCTTGTCGAACATGAGTGCGTCGATGCGTCACGTGAATGCCTCATGCTCGCCCTGTTCGTAGTAGTCCGCGAGGGACTGCTCGTCGTTGATGGTGAGCTCGGGGACGAACGCCGCTGTCGGGTAGTGGTGGCGTAGGGCGTTGAGGATGTCTTCGGCGTTCATCGGCAGTGCTTCTTAGCTGCTGCTGAGATGAGCGAGGAGATGTGCTCCGTGAGTGCTGTCACGAGGGGTTCTGGTACGACAGTGGCGGAGATCGGCTTGTGGTCGGGGTTCCAGATGAGCGCGTCGCCCGGATTCAAGTAGTGCAGGTGTTCGCGCAGGTGTCCACGCGGCACTGCGAGCGCAAGGAATGGCGTTCCGTCTGGGTTTGTTTCGATGGTGACGCGGAGGCCTTGGGCATTGAGGTAAGCTGCATCGGTTTCGTGGTTTCGTGTAGTGATGTACGCAGTGGCATTCATAACTGTTCCTTGCTGGTTGGTTGCGCGTATTCGGGCCAGCCTTCCTCGAGGGCGGCTTGGCGTTCTTGTTGGAGGGCTCGAAGGATGCCTTCTGCTGCTTGTAGGGGGACGACCCCGTTGCCGAGGGCACGCAGGGTCTTCTCACGGGAGAGTCCTACGCCCGTGACGTGACCGTCGGGTAGGCCCATGAGCCATTCGACGAAGCGGACAGACAGGCGTGGCTTGCCTCCCTCGCGTAGAGGGGGTTCTGTCGGGGCTGGAGCTGCGCGCCCGGTAATGGTTTCCCAGTGGGCGACGGCAGGCGCGTAGGGGCAGAAACTGTCGCGTAGGGTTCCTGCTGTCTCGTGCAGGTTGGGGCCGTAGCCGTTGGATGAGTAGGTGGCGTTGGTGGCCTGCGGGGTGGGCAGGAGGTTCCCTCCGGTCACAAAGAGTCCTTCGCGGGCGATGATGCCGAGATCGGTGACTTGCGTGCGGCCCGGCTTCTTCCGCAGGTGGGCTTCGGCGGTGTTCCCTGGGGCCTGGGCGACGGGCGTGGGGAGGAGCTTGGTTGCCTGGGACAGGCTCATCCCCTTCCCCTCCTGGTGGTAGCCGCCTTTCCAGTCTGAGGCAGTTGGCGTGGGGATCAGGGTTCGGGTTCGAGGTGTTCGATCACGTCCGCTAACGTCGGCCCATGACCGCCCTCCCGGCGTTTCTCGGGTGGCTGGCTCCCACCGTTCGAGCCAAGGTTCGCCGTGGGGGTGAGCAACAACGAAGACTCGGGCCCGCTTGTGGGGCGCTCCAACGTCGGAAGCATGAACAACTGTCCACGTCGCGTCATACCCGATGCTGGCAAGGTCTCCGAGTACACGCCCGAGTGCCCGGAGAACAGGTCCGGTTGACCGTCCTCCCAGATGTCCCTCTTCGGGTTCCATGAGGCTAAAAGCTGATGCACTGAGAGCTCCTTGCACGTTCTCCCAGACAACTAGCCTGGGTCGTAGGGCGGTGATTGCGTGGAACATGGACTCCCACAGTCCTGATCGTGTGTCCTTGGACATGCCCGCTCGAGCGCCGGCGAGTGATAGGTCGGTGCAGGGTGAGCCGCCGCAGATCACGTCTACGGGTTCGACCTGGGTCCAGTCGATTCTCGTGATGTCCCCGAGGTTGGGAACGTCGGGGTGGTGGTGGGCGAGGATGGCTTGGGGGCCTGGTTCGATGTCGCTCACCCAGGCGAGGCGTGCGGGGCCGAGGGCGAGTTGTACGCCGAGGTCGAGGCCACCGTTAATAGCCCGAGAACAGGCTTCCGATTGTGTAGTTCCCAGGCAGTTGCATCACCTCCGAGAGGATGTCGGGGAAGGTGGTGGTCTTGTCCTTCACGGGGGCGGCAGTTTCAACGGCGGGAGTGTCCTGCTTGGGCTGCTCGGGGGTCCGGGCGGGTTCCTCGGTCTTCGGCTCAGTGAGGGCCTTGTACTCCTCAATGGTCTTGCAGCCCATGCGGATCATCTTGCGACGCTCGGCGTGCGTGGTGCCGCCCCAGATGCCCTCGCAGGAGGGGCCCTGGGCGAGTGCTTCCTTGAGGCACAGATCCTTGACGGGGCAGTCGGCGCACACTCTCAGGGCGAGGGTGGTTTCGCGGTTGTCGCTGATTCCGCGCTCGGGGAACCAAGCGTCAGGGTTGAGGGCTCGCGCGCACGCGCCCCTCTCGGTCCACGCTTCGGGCATGACGAGAGAGCTGAGCGCTCCACTGTCCTGGTCGTTGAGGCTCATCACTGCCCCTCTTCTACGGGGTGAGCGGACCAGTGGTCGTATGAGCCCACGGGGATACCGTGGTATTGGGCGATAGTAACGGCGTGAGCGCTTACGGGATCGGTGTCCCAGCCGGACATGATGAGAACGCCGTCGCACTGCATCAACATGCGCAGGGTATCCAGTCCATTCGTGTCACTATCCGCCGGTTTGACCAGTTCATAGCCGAGGACTTCAAGGTAAAGAAAAGCGATGCGAGCATCCCCGTCTACACAGGAGTTCTCGTGCGTATAGTCGCGAGGTAGGGCGACGTAGAGTCGCTTGGACATGAGTTCACCCCTTTCAGGTGGTGGTCGCGTGTGTGGTTATGTGGTGGGGATTCGGTGGCCGGTGTCGTCGAGGATGAACAGGCCGTCCTTGTAGTGGACGGGCACGTCGTGGGGGTCTGCGTATTGGGAGACCGCCCACCCGTAGTTACGGGCTTCGCGCCTGTTCACCTCGACGTGGCCGTGGCATCCCGTGGTGCCGGAACCGCATAGGACGATGAGGTTAGCGGGGCTGTTGATCGACGGGTCGTTTGTGCCGCCCATGCCGCGGGCTTTGCGGTGCTGGATGCTGGATTGGATGTAGGTGACATCCTTTCCGCATCGGGCGCACCGCCACATGTCGCGCCCGTAGATGAGTTCGCGGGTTTGCTGGGTGGGGCCGGTGCTAGTTCGCGCCGCCGCCGGGCTTTGCCGTTTCCGGCCAGCCTTCGTTCCACGTTTCAGGGTCATCGTTCACCTCGCCCCCGTTCTCGCTGTAGGACTCTTCCAGATCCTCCATGTTGTCGGCGGGCGCATCGCCGTCAAAGGGGAGTTCAGCGGTGGGTTCCGAGAGGGGCCCGGATTCCGCTGCGTAACGCTGGATACCGTCGAGGACGGTGGTCATGTCATTCATGGTCAGCGCATCCACGTTATCCACATCTGCACGCTTATCTTCGCCGAAGATGTAGGAGAGGACGATGGGCAGTTCATCCATGGGGACACCCTGCTCCTTCATGGTGCGCTGGATCATCGCCATGGGGCCAGAGGTGCCCTGCGGATTCTGGGAGCCGAGCGGCGGGTACTGTTCGGGGCGCTGAGACTCGTCGTAGAGGCCGTAGGACTCCTGCGTGGGGGCCGGGGCTGGTTGGGGCTGGCTGGCCGGTTCTGGGCGCTGCTGGGGGGCCTGCTGGGGCTGTGTGGGCATGTGCTGGGTGTATCCCTGCTGTGCCTGCGGGTGAGGCTGCTGCGGGCTCTGGTAAGGCTGCGCGGGAGCCTGCTGCTGAGGCGCGGGCGGCTGCGGAGCATGGGCCTGCGGGGCAGGCTGAGCCTGACGCTGGCCGGAACGGATACCCGACTTCTTCGCCTGGCGCAGGAGCACGTCAAGCACCTGCTCAGCCTCACGCAAGTTCATAGTGTCGTATCCCCTGCCGGGGCGCACGTTGCGGCGCACGATCTCAGCGAACGCGCCTTCGCTCAGGTTCAGCTTGTCACGGCCCTTCTGGATGCGCTCACGCACCTCGTCGATCTTGTCCTTGTCGCGCTCGTACTCGATCACGCCGATACGGGCGTTGATTTCCTCCAGCTCTCGCGGAGTCATGAGGGCGATGGGAATACCGGGGAGGGTCACGCCGTCGAGGACTTCGGCGACCTTCTCGTTCGACAGGTTCAGTCGGGTCATGTCGTGCTTCACCTGCTCACGCATATCCAGGACACGCGAGGCCGACTCAGCGGTCTGGAACTCTTCGGGCACGTAGCTGAACCCCAGGAGCACTTCGGAGGCCGCATGGCGGCACACCTCGCTCATGGCGCGGGCGGTGAGCATGGCCTTCGGGTACTGGACCCACGTGGGGGTCGATTCCCATAGGCCAGCGACGCGGGCCTTCTCCTCGTCCCAAACGGCGACGTGCTCGAACGAGGGGTCGTCCTTGCGGATGAGGGTGGCGGTGGCCGTGTTGGTTTCTGCGTCCCACTGTTCGCGGAGCGTGTGGCCTGCGTTGCGGACGAGCGCGGACATGAGCTGCGCCGTCATTGCAGGCTTCACGTCCTTGTCGCCGATGAACGACAGGCCACGCAGGGCGGTGATGAGGGGGATGTTCAGGTGCTTGGCGATCTGCATGAGCAGATACATGTCACCCGTGTTTCCTCGCATCTGATAAGGCACGAGCGCGTGCGCCTGGGCGTATATGCCAGCTTCGGCCAAGTCGCGGCGCATTTCCTCCTCACTGAGCGCCTTGTAGCCGGGCATCTCATACGAGACGACGGTGGTTTCCTCAGCCTTCTCAGTGGCCTTGGTCGTGCGGGTCTTGGATGCAGCCTTCTTGGCGACAGGCTGCGCGTCGTTTGCCTTGGGGGTCATGTAGGTAACCTTTCTCTACATGTTGAGGGGTGTCAGGCGAGGTCTTCCTTGAGTTCCAGCATCTCGAGGAGCTTGCGGACGGTGAGCTTATCGTCCACGAGGTGCTTGGCCTGTTCTTCACTCATGCGAACCGTGAGGGTCGCTGCGTTGAGCGTGGTGTCGTCATCCATGCCGTCAGGCATCACGCCACCGGCCTGTTCGATGAGCTTGGCTAGGTTCTCCTGAGTCACGAACTCTTCGGGGAACGTGACGGTCGGCTGAGCGTTATGCTCGATGCCGTTTTCCTCGCACCAAGCCATGAATGCGAGAGCGTCCACGATCTTGAGGCCAGTACCCGGCTTACGCGACGGCTTGCGGTAAGAGAGCGTGCCAGAGTCACCGTGGACATCGGCATCAATCTTGTAGCCGCCCTTCTGGGCGACTGCCGGGAAACGCTCGTCCAGGTTCTCGAGAATGTACGTCTTGACGGGGCCCTCGGCGTTCTTCACCCTGTCCTTGAGGAGCTTCGCGTAAGCCATGATGCGCGGGGCGAGGTCATCCCACTTCTTTGACTTGCGGAGGACTTTAACTTCCTTCTTCGCTGCCATTGTGTTTGTCTTTGCCTTTCTTGCGAGAGATTCGTGGAGGCAGTGTCGCCTCCGACGGATAGTTTCGGGCGTTGATACGTGCCCTCGTGACGAGAGCATGAGCAACGCTGGTCTGGCGCGCTTTAAGTGTGAGCTGTAGGCGGGCTAGTGTTTCCGCCACTGATGGGCTTGTGGGTGGGGATGGGTCTTCTGTTACTGCTGGTTGGCCTTTCGGTTGATCTCACGGAGGACTGCGACGAGCTCGCGTCCCTTGGGGGTGAGCTGGTGGAGCTGGGCGGTGCGCCCGGTAGAGGTCGGGGCGCGCTTGGGCAGGGCTTCGACGTATCCCCGCTTCTTCCAGTCGGACACGATGGTCCGAGCGCGGGATGGGGTGAGGCGAGTGAAGAACGCTTCGTCGGTCAGCTCTTCACTGATCCATTCTTCCTTTTCGATGGTCTTGAGTTCTGCGAAGAGGAGCTGCGACTTCGTAGCGTTCACTGCGAGGGCCGCGTCCCAGCTTGTCTGGGGGTTGGTGAGGCGGGCGCGGGCGGGGGTGGCGGTGATGGCGGTCATGGTGTCTTGTCCTTTCTTTCTGCGTGTCCGTCTGCTTTTAGTCGCACAGGCTGTTTCACGCATTCTTGATGCGTTCCTGCATGTTCTTGGCGGCGCGCGAGATAGCCTTGCTGAGACGGTCGCGCGCTTCCACGTAGTTGCCTCTGGTGAGTTCGGTGTCGTATGTGCAGAGCTTGGATTCGGTCGCGCGCATGTTGTTGTTGACTTCAACATCGTGCAGTGTGGGGAGGTTGCGGAGGTTAAAGTAGTGGTTGTCGTAGACGAGGTTTCCGTGCTCGTCTGTGTCTCTCTTGAAGAAGCGGATGAGCATGAGCGTCACAGCGTCCCTGTTGTAGGGTGCCATTGCCTTGCGGAGGGTGTCAGATGCGCTATCGAGAAGAGCGTCCTTGGCGCTGTTGGCGCGGCACTCGGAATTGGCGACAAACGAGAACATCTTAGAGAAGTCGGGATAGACAGCGAGTTCCTGCCCCTCTTCGCTGTCGCGTAGTTCGCGCAGGAGGGCACCCATGTCGCTGTCCTGGTGGACGAGGCGGTGGACCTCGGTGGTGAGCGCGAGGGTGGTGCTGGCGACCATCGCGTCCTCGAAGTAGTGCATGGTGCCTCGCGTGTATTCCTCGAACTTGTTGGCGGCCATGTAGTATGCGGACGCTCGCTGAGCGATTTCGTCTTTTTCGTCCTGGGTGAACCAGGCGGCGAATAGGGGCACGTCGATGTGTCCGTCGGCGGTGATGATGTCCTGGTAGCCGCGTCGGTCGCTGTCTACGACGGCGAGGTTGGCGATGGCGCGGGAGCGCGCATCTCGGGAGGTCGTGTAGGTCTTGGCCGCAGTGTCGGCGAGCTTAGTGTAGTCGATGGCGGTGTTGGTGGTCATGAGGGTGTCTCCTTCTCGTGTGACTGGGTTATGGGTTTGATCGTAGCTTGTGGGTTAGTTTGCCCGCAAGCGCTAACATCCACCTAATTGGTTAAGTGGATCACAGGCGGTTTAGGGTTGAGAAAAACCCCGGAACCACCAACCAGCAGCCCCAGGGCCTCCGCGTCGTAGCCTCACCGGCCACCAGTAACGCCTCGACGATCAGCCGAAGACGCGCACGCGATCACGCGCTCAAACGACGCGCCCACATGTCGCATCTGGCGCTCCGCGCGCCTCTGCGCCCACGCAGCAAGCTCCCCACGTCGGGCGAGTGCGTCCATGTCTGCACCTCCCTTTTCGAGGTCGTCAGCCCAGGCGCGCAGGACGCGGGCGAGGTCTTTCTGTGCGTGGACCGTGTCGCGGGTGAGGTCGGTGGGGCGCTTTCGTTTCGGTGTCATGGTCATTCCTTTCGGTTGGTTGCATACGGCAACGTGGTGGCGGCACCCCTGTCACGTTAGGAGGAGGGGTGCCGCCATTGGGTGATGGTTCTGGTTAGGACCAGGAGATGATCGGTCCCGGTTGGGAGGTGAGGGCGTGCATGATGCCTGGCTTCGTGTAGACACCTACCATATCTCCATGCCGGTTTGTAGCTTCAACCCGGTTCACGAGCACGGTGAGGGTCACTGCCCCTGTGTGTTGCGCGAATGGGTGCTGCTCGTCGAGCTGGATATGTCCACTGTTGCCACCAAGGGCTTTGCTGGCCGCGACGAGCGTCGTCCAGTAGTTCCGTTGCGCCTCAGTCCCCATGCCGGGGATGAACTCGGCTGCTGCGTGCGCGAACCACTGGGGCGGCACCACATCCAGAGGAGCCGAGGTGCTACTGAGGCTCACGCACGGCTCCACGCGAGGCTTGGCGGCGGAAACAACGAAACCGAACACTGGAACACCCGTACCAATGACGCTGAATGCAACGTTTCCCTTGACGACGAATCTGCGAACTATGCCCCAGTCACGCTCGAAAACGGGGCGAATATCTTTTGTCGTGTAAGTCATGGCTATCAGAAAGGTGTTACTTCGTAGAAGAGGCTACCTGGCTCATCCGTGAGCACATAGAGGAGGTCGGCCTTCTTAATGGTCCTGACCGTCTCCAACTCGGCGTTCTTGATGCGGAACTCTGTCTCCTTGCCTTCAATATCGAAGGCGCAATAGTCGCCAAACGCCTTTCTGAGCGGATGCCCCTCATTGAGAGTGATCCAGCGCATGTAATCCCCCGATGGGAATGTTTGCTGAGCCGCTCGGAGTGTGTAGAGGTACCACTCCTTTCGCTCGTCGCCCCGCATGTAGGGTTGGGCCGCTTCGATGAACCAGAGCGGAGGTACTGTGCGTAGGGCGGTGCAGGCGCTCACGGGGACGACTGCCTGGATCCACAGGGTTTCGCGTGGTGAGTGGAGCCAGCCGATGATGGGCTCCGCGTCGGGGAAGGCTGCGAAGAAGACGTTGCCCTTCACGGCGATGTTGTTGGCAGTGGGGTAATGTCTCTGGATTACTTCGCGCTTCTGCGCTGTCGTGAATGCCATTGGGATGGGCCTTTCTAGTTGGTGGTGCAGGTTGCCAGTGCGTCGGCGAGGGCCTGCTTCTCTGCTGTGGTCACTGTGAGAGCGTAGCGGCTCTTGATCTGGACCTGCTTAGAGGCGTAGGCACAGGCGTAGTCGGCGTTTGGCGGCATCCACTGGTCCGCGCTCTTGGAACCCTTGGCCATGTTGTCGTGACCGTTGACGGCCAGGAGGTTGTCGGGATCGTTGGCAAGAGCTTCACGATCTTCCTGGGTGAGGTTGTACGCGCCAGACTGCCAGGCGTTCTCGAGGGCGACAACATGGTCGATCTGGACCTTTGATGCGTCCTTCTTGCGGAAGTCGATCCACTTGCCCGAGTAGGGGTCTGCGAGTTGGCCGGCGGTGATGACGCAGGTGTTACGTCGGTCGCTGATGTTTTTGAGGTCGCGGGCGAGGATGTCGTTCCTCGTGTCGCAGCCGTTATGGTCCACGTCCTTCCAAGCGGGGCCGAACTGCTCCACCCGGTTGTACTTCTCAGGTGGTGCGGGGTTGTCATCGACGGCAAGCTCGTTGAGGTCATTGAGGGTTCCGTCGGCGACGGCACTGGTGTCCATATTGCTGACAGACTTACCTCCGTCTGACGAATGCACGACACCGTACAGCCAGATGTGGAGGGCCAAGAGGAAGACGATTCCTACAATTGCACACACGCGATCAACTGTTAGCCACTTGCGCTTGTTCATGTTGCTGTTCCTTTCAGGCCCACGGGCTGATGGTGTGGATGAAGTGGATGGTGGGGAAGAAGCCGCATAGGGCGTATCCGAGGATGCCGTTGATGGCCCATGCGCTCCAGTGGATTGTGAGGGGCACGTCGGGGTAGCGGCGGAACATGTTCCACACCGTGACCATCATCAGCAGTAGGGCGAGTGCTGCGAGGCCGAAGTTCACCCAGGCGTGGATCACGTCGGGCACCTGGTAGGCGGCGGGGGTGAAGATCGGGGAGGCGAATGCGGCGCTGACGAGGGCGACTGTGAGCGTGGCGCTGAGGGTGTCTGCGCTGCGTTTGAAGGCCGTGTCTCCCATGAGGACGACGGTGGCGACCATAAAGGCTGCGGACGCGACGAGGGCCGCGGCGAACGCGATGATGAGGGGTTCACTCATGGCGGGTTCCTTCCATGAGGCGGGTGGCTAGAAACTCGGTGCCTGCGGGGTGTTCCTGCGCGTCGTTCTGGGTTGTGTCGGCATTGGTTTCAGCGTCGAGGTCATCAACTTCTTCGCGGGCTGCGGTGAACTCTTCTAGTCGCTGCTGGCGACGCTCGCGGGCCTTCTGGCGCTGCTTCTCGCTCGTCGTGGGGGTGGGCCACTCGAACGCTCCCGCCAGGCTTGTTTCGAGCTGTGCGGGGTCGGTGACGTAGGACGGCCACATAGCAACGGCCACGAGGAGTAGGGCTGCGGCGAGGAGCGCTGCGGTGAGGGTGTTCATGGAGACGGCGTGCTCAGCTGTCGTCGAGAGCGGGACCGTGAGGTTCAGATCGGCGACGGGGGCCATCTCCCCTGTGGTCAGGTGGGCGGTGTCGCCCGTGTAGGAGGAGACGAACACGGTATCGCTCCCCCATCCTGCGGCGGGCATGTTGACGGTCGTCAGCCAGCCGGTGAACACCTTCCCGAGGACGGTTTCCTGTCGGCTGGTGGCCCACTGTGCGGGGCCGATCAGGCCCACGAACGCGAGGGCAGCGACACGCCCGCGCTGAGGGCTGCTGCGATGCTCATGGCGTAGATGTGGAATGCGCGTCGGCGCTTGTTGGCTGCGGCCTTGCGCTCGCCGATGGTCATGGTTTTCCTTTCTCGATCTGGGTAAACCTGCGGGCGCGTCGCTATCTTCTCGACAGGGACGCGCCCGCAGATCGCTCTCGGACTAGGACTCGAACCTAGATGCCCGGAACCAAAATCCGGTGTGCTGCCATTACACCATCCGAGATGGAGAGGTGGAGCAAAGCTGAAAGGCTGCGCGAGCAAATGGGGCCCTGGGTCTACGCCCAGGATGTGTTTTCTATGCAAAGAAGTAACTCACACATTCGCGTCTTCACTCCACCAGTGGGCCAGGCAGGACTCGAACCTGCAACGTTTCTGATGTGCCCGATTTACAGTCGGGTGCCTTCACCAATTCGGCTCACTGACCCCTGGTAGGTATTTAGTTGTTGGAGTTCCGGTGACAGGGCTCGAACCTGCAACCTTGGGATTAGAAGTCCCCCGCTCTGTCCGTTGAGCTACACCGGATCGGAGTAGTCCTACCGAGAGTCGAACTCGGGTCTCCAGAGTGAAAATCTGGCGGGCTGACCGCTACCCCATAGGACCATGTATTCAGTTGGCGGCGGGACAGGGATTCGAACCCTGGGCACCTGTCGGTGCGACTGTTTTCAAGACAGCTCCGTTAGTCCACTCCGGCACCCCGCCATGTTCAGTTTTTCACTGAGTGCCCCCAGCAGGACTCGAACCTGCGACCCTCGGATTAAAAGTCCGCAGCTCTAACCAACTGAGCTATAGGGGCGTTGGTGGGGCCTCGCCCTGTGGTGGGAGTGTCGGGTGAGGCCCCTAGTGGGTGGTTACTCCCAGGGCCAGGACTGGCCGATCCCGCGCTCGAGGAGCGGGATCATCTGGAAGCCCTTGTCGGAGAGTCCGCCGAAGGTCCAGCGGCCCTCTCGGGCCTCCATCTGCGCTGTCGCATAGCCCGCCAAGTTCCAGGTGAACACCGGAACCCTGGGAGCATACGTGTCGAGCGCGTTATCGACGCTGCCGCCCCTGTACTGCTCATCCGTGAGGATGATGATGCGGTCGTACTTCTCGCCCTTCTTGTGGGCGTAAGCGACAGCATCCGGCGTGTAGGTGCAGCCTCGAGCGGTGGGCATCTGGTCCACGACACGGAGCAGGTCCGTGCTGGCGACCTTCACGTCCTCCATGTGATCGTCGAACGCAACCACTCGGACGCTCTCGCCTCGAATAGCGAGCGCCGACGCGAACACGTTGGCCGTGTCCTGGCAGCTCAGCGACGACTTCGCCGACATGGGGTAGCTCATCGAGCCGGAGCGGTCCAGGAGGACCAGCGTGCGCCCCTTGAGCGCGGGAACGTTCTCGAGCGAAGCGTTCGCTGCGTCCTGTAGGGCGGCGGCGAAGGCCAGCGGCGCGTTCTTGTACGCTGCGTAGAACGCGACCGGCATGGTGCGAGACTTCGCAGCCTCTTCCACGTCGCTCAGGCGCTCGTTGATCGTGGCGATCAGCGCGCGAGACGCGCCGGATGCTTCGATGCGTCGGAGGTTCATTCGCAGGGCCATGTAACCCATCTCGGGGACGAGGGTTTCCCACACGTCGGCGGGGATCGTCCCGATTGCGCCTGCGATCACCTCGTGGGTGAGAGCAGCCTTACGGATGACATCCTTCGCGTCCGGGCCGGTGAGGGCGCTAATCTGCGCGTCACGGTCCATGGCGAGGAACTGACGGCGTGCTCGGATGGTGGGTAGTTGCTTGTCGTCGCCCTTCTTGCCGTAGCCCTCGTCGAGCACGAGTTTGATGAGCGCTTCCTGCGTCTTACCCTTCGGCTTGGGGTGCGTCAGGTTGATGACATCGCGGAGCGTGACGCTACCCGAGTTCATGCGGCCAACCCACTTGAGGTAGGAACGCTCGGACAGTCGGGCGCGCAGAGCGTCGGCAACGCCACGGCGCACGCAGGATGGGATGTTACGCCCGTACAGGCTCATCCACCCGGCGATCATGTCGGAGGCCTCGTCGAGGCGACCGATGGCCGCTTCGATAATCTGACGGTTCGTGCCGGTCAGGCCAGCGTCCAGGCGTGCCTTAACGACGGTCATGGCGACAACACCGGGGATCGAGCGGAGTCCGACTTCCTGGCGAAGCCAGCGGACCATGCCGAGCGCCCACTCGGGGCTGTTGATGATCTCGGGGTCCGTGGTGAGGGTCTGGATACGGTTGACGCGCTCATCGGCGGTCTCGTAGAAGGTGTCCTCGTTGAGGGAGGTCACGGCGGCGAGGAACAGCTCGCCCTTGGGGGTGCGCTGCCACCCCGTTCCACCTTCTGCGGTGAAGGCCCGTCCCGTCGTCGTGTTGACGGGAGTGGTAGCCATGTTGCGGGGCTTGCTGCCTCGGGTGTTCATGCGTGCCATGACGCTCTCCTTTCTGGGTGTTTTGGGCAAAAGTGGGGGACGCGAGAGAAAAGGTTGAAACGAGTGTAGTTTCGATCCAAATGAAGTAACTCGTCTCAGGCGCTTCTCGCGTCCTGCGGAAAGAGCGGGATTCGAACCCGCGAAACAGATTCCTCTGTTTACCTCCTTAGCAGGGAGGCCCCTTCAGCCGCTCGGGCACCTTTCCGGGGTGCTCCCCTGATCCGGGGCGGTTCAGGGGAGCTATGAAATTGTGTTGTTTGTGATGGGTTTAGTGTAGGCCGGGGTATTTTGTGCGCGCAACCCGGAAACTGGTTAACTAGATCACAGGTATGCAGGGGTTATGCTCACCCGTCACATGTAGAGCATCTGCCACAACGACGCGACCCACCTAACCAGCATCCCACTGATGAGCAAACCACCCAACGCTGCAACCAACCCGGCAGTGACGAATACGTTCCCCCACGTCGCCCAGCGGCCTCGAGGTGGAGCTCCCAGCTCCTTCACGCCCGCACGGCTTTGCGACTCGTGATGCACAGTCAGGGAACCAGCTGTCGCGAACTTGAGAAGAGAGAACAGCGGGAAGGCCAGGTCGAACAGGAACGCGAGGACAATGACGAGGGCGTACAGGAACAGGATGATGCCAATGATGGCTGCGCCGGTGCTGAACCAGTCCGACATCTTGCGGTCTTGTTCAAGCTGTCGTTGGGCGACGATCTGGTCAACGTTGTCTTTCTGCGTGGTGTTCAGGTTCGTGTAGTTCGCGAACTTGAGGGTGTCTTTCGCGAAGGCGAGCTTGTCTGCTTCGGAGAGCTGGTGGTTTTGTCCGACGGTGCGAGGTGGCATACCGGGTAGGTCGAGGTCGCTGATGATGCCGGTGTCGGTTGCAGTGGCGGTGTCACCGCTGTTGCTGCTGCCGACGCTAGTGGCCGCGTCGTCAATGGTGGGGAGGTCTTGAAGTTTCTTGCCGTCGGTGCGGGAGAACTTCAGGATGGGGCCGATGCCGCCGGGGTATTGGGATCGGTCGAGGGTGGTGAGGGGTCGCCCGGAGTCGATGGTGTGGACGGTGTTGCCCTCCACGTAATCGCCAGCGATCCAGTGTCGTCCGCCGGTGTCGGTTTGGACCATGAAGATGACGAAGTAGCCGTCGTTCATGGCTTGGCGCACGTCGTCTTCGGTGAACTTGTTGGCTCCAAGGCCTGCGCCGCTGGTGTCGCCTTGGACTTCGACGGTGAGTTGCCCGCCGGTCATGTTGGAGACTCCCTGGGCGAAGCCTTCGGGATTGAGCTGGTAGAGCCAACCGTCATCGCTGAATGGGCTATCTTTGCCTGCCTGCATTAGCTTGATGGCTTCGGCGCGCATGTCGTTGACGGTGTAGGAGCCGCGGGCTTTGACTCCGGCTCTCAGTTCTACGAACGCGAAGGAGAAGTTACCGCACGCTGCCTCGCCCATGGTTGCTCCGGCGTTGGTAATCATGCCGCGCTCTTCGTTTGGGTCGTACCCGAAGTCACTGTCGGCGCACCACTGGCACCAGGTGGAGGGCTTGGCCTTGAGGTTGTGTCCCTGGTCTTCGGTGAACGCCTTAGCGGGGTGTGCGAAGAACGTGAGAACGAGGGCAAGGAGGAGGGCGAGGGCGACGGAGCCCCGCCACGCTCGATGGAGGTGACGGGGCGTGCGGAGTGGGTTCATCGCGGGCTGTTCTTTCTGTACGACTTGACGAGGGGTTTTTGACTAACCGAGAGATAGATTCTCTCATACTCGCGACACCCTTCTTCGGCAGCTAGGAGGGGCTGCTCTCGGTAGGCTGATCCGACCCACCCCTGACTGAGGACTGCGTGCGCCGCTTCAACATCCTCCCGGTCGAGTGGCACGTTGAAGGGGCGGGTTGTGCGGATGATGGTGGAGGCTTCGGCTGCTGCACTCAGGAGTATCCCGTAGGTTTTTTGGCGCGCCTTGGCGGGGCTGAGGGTTACGCCGGGGCGGTCGGTGTGTGCTCGGCTGAGGTGTAGGTGTTCGGCCTCGAGGTAGCTGTGGGCGAGGTGGAGTGCTGCTTGCATTCGGTCGGCGTGGCCGGCGAGGGTGAGGATGATGTCGCCGGTTGGAGTGCTGGTAGCCATGCCTACGATGCTGAGGGCCTGGCACATGTCCAGGATGCCTCGTGCTTGCACTGGGCCGCGCGTGCGGTTCGCGGGGACCACGATCTGCTGGCGGGTCATGGTTTCGTCGAAGGTGGTGGCGGCGGCTTCAAGGATGGCGTGCACTTCTGCCGCCCATTCGAGTCGGCTGCGCGCCTCATGGGTGTGTGCCTGGCGGGCGTTGTGTCGCGCGATGGCGCTGCGAGGAGTGTTCATGGTGGCCTAGTTTGCCCGTTGGGCCATCTTGGCTGCGTCGGCCTTGATGAGGTTTCTGTAGTGCGCGACGTAGCTGTAGTAGGTGCTGTAGGGGTCGTTGCGTCGCGTTTCGGGGTGCGTGCTGCGCGATGGCACGTATAGGGGGAGCGCGTCAGCGCACACGTCCAATCTGCCGTTGCAGGCGGCTCGATACCCCTCAGCGAACTCTGACCATAAGGAGGGGCCGGAGCTCCAGACTCTCTGTCGGACGAGAGCATCAACGATGGAGTACACGCCGACGAGGCCCAACTTGCTGTAGTTCTTAAGTGCGTTCTTGACGAGCATCGAGCGGCCCATCGTGTATGCGGGGTCGCCATGGGTTTCGTGTGCTACGAGGTCACCGTTCATGTAGGTGAAGGAGCCGACGTTTTCGAGGTAGAACTCGAGACGTGCACCGCCTCGGGTGAGGGCATACGCTACGCCCTGGATGTCACGCTCGAGGCAGAAGGGGTTGGTGGCTGCGTCATCTACTGCTCGGGCGAGCGTTCGTAGCGTGTCCTGCGTGGGTGTCGTTCCGGTTCCGTCGAATAGGGGGATGCAGTCCTTGGGGAGGGAGACGAGGAAGTAGTCGGAGCTGTCGATGCTGGCTTCGAGGGTTGGCTTGTGCGCTAGGGAGCCTTCCTGTGTGCGGTAACACGTGCGCAGGGTGCACTCGGTGTCGGTGTCTGGGCGCGTGAGGGTCCAGTAGTCGGGTCGTGTGGGTCCGGCTGCGCCAAATGGGCCAGAGGCGCGCGTATCGAGGCGGGTGAGCGTGTAGGCGTTGGCGTAGTTGACGGCCTCGCGGAGGGCTTGGATGTCCCATGCCGCGGCCTTGGGGTCGATACCCCGGTCGGTGATCTCGTAGTTGTCGAGAACCTGCGCGAGCGTCTTGCTGCCCTGGTCTGTCTTGATGACGGTGCGGGGCGTGATGGCTAGGTCGTCGCGGGCGAACAGGTTGACAACTCGCTGCCCGTCGAAGGCGCAGTACTCGTAGCCTGCTGGGTTGTATGGGGCTGCTTGTAGGTTGGGCGCGCGTCGCGCTGCCATGTTGCGCAGGTCTTGGGCGCGCTTGACGGTCTGAGCGGTGGATGTGAGCACGCCGCCGTCCTCCTGGTAGAGGCTGAATCCTGGCCGCTGGAAGTAAACCCACGTCGTCATTCTGCTGTGTCCTCCAATGCTTCCTCACCCTTTAGGGTCTTGACAACATCTTGCGCCTGCTTCTGCTGCTCCCAGAACGGGTTGCGCACAGGCTTGTACTTCCTGAGCGCCTTGCCGGTCTCCTCCTCAGCCTTAAGGATGACCTTCGCGAGCTTGATGCAGACGCGGAACATCGTCTGATCGTTGTCGGGGACGTTCTCGAACTCTTCCTTGGTCATGCCGATCTTGGCGTTGAAGCCGGCGAGGATGTGTACGAGGCCGTGGCAGCGCTGGCAGAGCGTCACGAAGTTGCTCATCGCGTCGGAGCCTCCCACGTAGACGCTGGTCTTGTGATGGGCCTCGAGCTGGCCAAGGTGGACCATGGACGTGATGCCCTTGCCGTAGCCGCAGGCCTGGCAGGTGAACTCGTCGCGCGCGAGGATCGCCGTGCGTAGCTCCTTGGAGAGGGGCTTGCGGTCCTTCGTGTCCTGGACGGTGTTCTCATCAACTTCGCCGAACATGTCCTCGTCATCATCGCCACCCTCGAAGCCGACCTGTTCGGCTGCGTTTTCGGGGATGGGATCGCCGCCGTAGTTGTCGTCGTCGATGTCGGTGTCGTCGGTGTCGGCTTCCTTGTTGAGGAGGTCGCGGACTTCGCGGAGTTCGTCGCCCATTTCGAGGAGGTTCTTGACTTCCTCGTCACTGAGTGGGGCATCTTCCGTGTCGGCGGTTGCGAGGTCGCCGGCTTCGTCAACGCTGGAGATCTTCCTGTCGTCGTCGCCTGCCGTGGGGTTCGCCTCTGCCTTACGGAGCTTTTCAAGGGCCTTGTAGGAACGCGCGAGGTCTTTCTTGCCCGATAGGAACTCGTCAGTTACCTCGGGGTACTCGGCGAGCATGACTTCCTTGAGGCGCATGGAGTCGCCTGCGTCGATGAGGAGGAGCCAGTCGAGCATGGATGGGGTGAGGCTGTAGGACTCTTCCATCACCTGCTGCATCGCCCACTTCTCAGCCCATGTGTGTGTCTGGGCGCGGTTGAGGACTAGGTGCATGAGGTTGGATAGGTCGCGTCCGACTTCGGGGTCGTGGAAGGTAACGATGGCGGCGGGGATCTCGTCGTAGTTGTTCTTGAGGGATGCAAAGATGCGTCGCCACCCGTCGAGGACTCGGTAGCGTGGGCCCGCGTAGCCGAGCTCGTCGGCTTCTGCGCCGGTGGTGATGTTGTTGTCGGCGAGGAAGTCGGCATACTCAGCGAGTGGTGTCACGACGACGGGGACAATGACACCCATCTCACGGATCACATTGAAGAGGCCGCTGTAGGTGTCAGCCCGGTAGTCCTTGATGGGCTTGGTGCCGACTACCTGGTGCGGGCTGATGTAGGTGTACCGGACGGAGTATGCGTCGCTCTTGACGGTCACCACGTCATTGACGCTGCTGATCGCTTCGACTGCGGCGCTGTCGAGGCCATCCGTGTCGATGTTGATGCGGAAGGGAGCAGCCTCGGTGTCGGCGCTGGTTTCGTCGTCAGCGCCCTCGTTGAGGTCCGTGTCGTCCTCGGTCATTTCGTCTCCGTCGCCCACGGCATCCTCGTCGGGGCCGTCTCGTAGTGGGGTGAGCGTGAAGGTGGTGACGGGAGCTGAGGTTACGTCGTCCTCGTCGTCATCATCCTCGTATTCGTCATCGTCCTCGTATTCGTCATAGTCGTCCTCATCCTCTTCTGTGGTCTCGAGGTCGGCTTCATCGAGGTCGTCAGGGCCGATGGTGTCATCGTCGAGGTCAAGGACGATGGTGTCGTCTGTCGTCTCGTCGAGGTCTTCGATGTCGTTGTAGTCGTTCATGGTGATCCGTTCGATGGGGAGGTGTGAGCTTAGAGGATAGTTTCGGGCTGGGGGTCGTCCTCGAGGCCGAAGGCTGCGAGGTATGTCTTATCGGCGGAGCGTTGTGCCTTGTACGTGTCCATGAGGGAGTCGAGGGCGCTTTGTGCTTGCTGGAGGAAGGTGTCGGCGGTGACGATGAGCGTTTCGAGGGGGTCGCGCTGTTCCTGGTATTCGCGCTCGGTAAGGATGATGCCCTCAACGGGTGTCTCAGTGACGGTCCCGTCGGGGTGTGTGACTTGTTCGATGTAGCGGCGCACAGCGCCTCCCTTCCTGTGGGAGCCGTAACCGGGGCTTTTGCCCTAGTTTCTTTAAGGGTACCAACTGGAAGAGAGGCGGAAGGAGTATTACACGCGGGCGTGGTGTATTGAAGTCGCGATGGCAGCGTCGATAATGACGGTCCCCTGGGGGGTGCAGGGGATCGGCCCGTAGGCAGTTTCGACGTAGCGGACGGTCCCACCTAGGTAGGCTTCGGCTTGAGCGAGGATCGCCGGACTCCATACAGGGATCACGGTTCCCGTTGCCGTGCGGATGGCAGGCGTGATGATGCGACCATCTGCGGACCAGGTGATGCCTTCGACACGGGTCTCGAGGACGGGCAGGTCCGGGACGGCGGTCAGGGTGATGGTGTACTGGCCGTCGTTGACGCTGATCGTGACTCCGATGTCGGGCGCGTCTCCGATGAGGTCGCTCAGGGTTTCTCGCATGTCTTCGACGGTGATGCCGGAGTCGTTGACGATGGTGATGGTCTCAGTGTCGCCTGCGCTCGCGGGTGCGACTTCGAGGTCGATGGACTTGTCGCGTTGGAGAGCTTCTGTGCATTGCGCGATGAAGGTCTCGTATTGGGGTGAGCTAATGGTGACAGGCTCACCGACGTGTTCTGTCGGGGCGTTGTCCAGTCGGGCGCGGATCTGGAGTTCGAGGGTGGGGGTGATGCCCTCACGGGGTCTGGGTTCTGGAATGTGAATGAACATGGTGTGGTCTTTCAGCGGGTGAGGGCTCCAAGGATGGCGTTGCCGGAGGGGGCTGCAACTGATCGGGAGAGGGTGTCCCAGGGGCTTGCGGCGACGGTGGAGGCGGGGATTGGGGCGTGTTGGGGGACGCGGAAGGAGAGGCCCTGTTGTGCTGCGATTTCGGCGATGGCGCGTAGTGGGAGCGAGTAGGCGGGGTAGGCGACACCGTTCATGGTGATTGTCTGGGATCCGTTGACGCAGTAGTAGCCGAAGCGGAGCTCGCCACCGTCGTTGATTGCTTTTTCGAGGCGCTTGGTGAACAGTTCCTTGGCTTTGGTGCGACTCTCCCCCGCTGCTGTGAGGATGTCTTCCTCGTAGAGGCCTCCGCACTGTTCGATGACGTTGACGGCGACGCTGTAGGCGGTTTCGAGGATGAAGCCTCCGACGACGGGGATGAGGACGAACGTCAGGGTGGAGGCGTTCGCGTTGGTGGCGGTGCGAGTGGTGACCGTCTTGTGTTGGGGATCCCAGATGAGGGGGACGGGGCCTTCTGGGTTGTAGGGTAGGCCGAGGTCTTCGACCTGCTGGGGGTGCAGGAACGCCCATGAGCACCCGAGGGGGATGGTGTGGAGGAACAGGGCGAAGAGCTCGGCGCATTGCTGCCCGTACTTGGTGACGAGGGTTGTGGCGAAGTCGGTTTCGGACTGGCGGGTCATGGGAGGGTTCCTTTCAGGAGGTGAGGGCGATGACGAGGTGCGCGAGCCAGGATTGGATCACGCCCGTGAAGATGAGGGCACCGAGGGCTGCGAAGGCGAAACAGGTGGCTAGGACTCCGGCGACTCCGTAGGTGCCTTTCGGGCGCTCGTCGGCTGGTAGTGGTGAGTACTTGATCCGCCCGAAGGTCACGCCCTTGAGGACAGAGAACAGTGGGAACGACAGGTCGATCAGGAGGGCCAGGAGGATGACGAGAGCGTAGACAAACAGGGCGACACCGACGACGGCGACCCATGTTCGAGCTGACTCAGCTGCTTCTCGGTCCCGTTCTTCTTCGAGCTGTGTTTTCAGGTCGGAGGCGTTTGCGCGCTGCTTCGCCGTGAGCTGCGAACTGTCCGCGAACGTGAGGGACTGGCCTTTAGCGATTTCGGGTTTCTTGGGCATCCCAGGGAGGGACCACTCGTCGAGGATTCCCCCGGTTGAGCCGGACTGTGCGCCGCTTGTGGTGGACTTTGCGGCGGGGTCGGTGTTGCCGACTTTCTTGAGGACTGTCGCAGCGTAGGAGGCGCGTTCCATGAAGCCTGCTTCAGCTGCGCCGGGGGCTTCCCAGTTCGTCATCCAGATCCAGGTTGCGAAGTACCAGTTGTCGGTGCTCTTGAAGCCTTCGAGGCTCCCGAAAGAGTCGTCGGCGGAGGGGACGGTGCCGCCGGTGATGCCCCAAGTGCCGGCTTCGTTGAGTGCGTAGGAGGCCATGCCGCCGTAGATGATACTGGTGGTGGGCCAGCCGAGCCATTCGCTGCGCCCGTCCGCGAGCGCCGCCTGGGTGGTTTCTTTGGCTTTGAGGCCTGAACAGCCTGAGACTCCGTTGTAGGTGAACAGGAGCGTCTGTCGGTCTCCAAGGGCCTGGTACATGCCACACGCGCCCGATGAGGCGTTCACTGCGTCCACGTTGAAGTGGGACTCGCGCCAGAAGTTACCGGCGATGGCCGCTGCGGCCTCCGCCGAGTAGCCTTCGGCCTTGGCTTCTGCGACAACCTGCTTGGCTGCTTCCTGCTGCTCGGCGGATAGGGTCGCCCAGTTCGCCTCGATGACCTCATCGGAGACGTTGGGATTGGCTGGGAGAGCGTATGCGGGGGCCGGGGTGAGCGGCAGCATGACGGTGGCCGCGGCGATGAGGGCGAGGAGTACTCGTCGGGCGCGTGTGAGCATGTGGGGTTCCCTTTCGGGGCTTAGCGGAGCAGGCTTGCTGTCTTGCTTGCGAGGTCTTCCTCAAGGTTTCCGTATGCGCTCCAGGCGAGGAAGCTGAGGGTCGCTCCAGTGTAGACCAGCGGGTTGGTGAAGTCGGCGAGCTTGCGGGGCTTGCGCCCGTCGCGGCTCACCCAGTACGTCCATAGGCCGTTGGTTTGGGTGTCTGATCGTCCGACCTTGGTGTTTCCGCTGATGCTGCGCGCGAGGATACGCAGGAGGAACGGGGTATCCCAGTCGGTCGGGTCTTGTTCGAGTTCTTCGTCCCAGATCTCTCCGTACTCGCGACCTCGGTTGCGTGCGAACACGGACGGGGTACGTCGAAGGATAAGGTCGAGTGTCTTGCGGTCGGGTATGTTCTCCACATCGCCTGCATGGAGGACGTATAAGGGGGTGGTGCCTGACCTCTTGCACACAGGGATTGGGTTTATTCCTGGCCAGACCTCGTTCACTCCGACCATGAGGTGACTGTCCGACGGTAGGGGCGATGTGTTTTTCAGCTTGCCGTGGCCATTGGGGTTGTCGCGTGTTTTGATGACCTCAGCGAGCCCAGCGCCGCCGTTGGGGAAACGAACGATCACGTCGATGCTGGCTTGCATCGCTGACGCTGGGGACATGTGCGTGCGCGCGTAGGCCACGATCTCGAGCGGGGTATTGGTTGTTTGCGTGACGACTTCGCGGGCGTGTAGGGCCCTAGCAATCAGGTACGGGGGGACGGGCATTGTGTCGGGGTCGCTGAACGTGGGGTCGGGAATGGCGATCCAGACGGGGCCGATGAGGCCGTCGTATGCGTCGGTGAGGAGGATGCTCGTGCCGATGGGGCTTTGGATGTGGGTTTTGGTGCGCCCGAAGTTGAGGGGTGGGCGCGAACCGTACTTCCCCCGGTAGGGGAAGAGTGATTTGTTGTCGATACGCATGATGTTGTCACCGTTGCTTCTGGATGTGGGCGAGGACAGCGTTCCCGCTGGGTGTCGGGGTGAGGATGTGGGGACCGAACTGTGGGCGCAGTTGGAAGCGACCGTATGAGCGGACGGGTTTCCGCATGACTCGGAAGTCGGTGCGGTCGTAGAGTTCGCAGCGCTCGTAGAGGTCTTCTACGACGATCTTGAACGCGGGGATGCGCGTCCCGTTGACGGTGATCGTGTCCCCCTTGTTGGTGGAGTAGATCGCGATGGGAACCTGGGTGCCTTGGGGCAGGTTTTTCATCGTCGCGAGGTACTTGTCGAGACGCAGGAGCTCAGGCATCCGCGTCTTGGGCTGGCATCCGTGGAGGTTGGGATATGCGTTGCCGCCGTCGAGGTCGAGTAGTTCGATAGCGTCTCCGACTACGCTGTTTTCCTTGTATCGCAGGGCCTTCATGTTCTTGTCGCGGTACTGGGCGTTGGTGTAGAAGTAGTCGTTGTGGTCGTCGTCGGGGACGATCACGTAGTTCACTCCGTAGTCGCGTCGGAGGTCTTGGTCGAGGAGGTCGAAGGCGCAGGCGTAGCCGCTGTTGTGGGTGGCGGCGATCCAGCTGCTTTCGCGTTGGTTCTCGTGGTAGCCGAGCGTGAGCTGGGGAGAGGGCTGGTTACTTTGGGCGCGTAGGAGGCAGTTGAGCGCCCAGAGCGGGCTGTTCGTTGCCATGCTGATGAGGTTCAGCACGTCGTACACGGTCGCATTGTCGGGGACGTAGATGTTCCGACTGTCGGCGGCTAGATGGAGAACTTTCAGAGCGAGGGTTTCGCCTCCTCCAATGAGGGGTGAGCTGATGGCCTTCGACAGTGGCGCTGACGTTGCAGCCTTCCCCTCAGTGAACGCGAAGACAGGCGTGTCTGGGCCAACCATGGGGATGTGGTCCCAGCCTTCGTAGAGGTCGAGCAGGAACTCTTCAACCATGTCATCCCACACGGGGCCCCGTGGGTGTAGGAGAGATCGGCGGAGGAGGTCGTTTTCGCCGCGTTCACTGTAGTCGTTGACGTAGTAGGCGGTTTCTTCCAGGTACTTGTCGAATGACGGGGACGTGTCCAGGCCGGGGATGAGGGGCACCCAGCCCACGCCTTCTTCGGCTGAGTATCGCGCGATGCGCGTGTCCTTGTTGATGAGCGCCATGGTGGCGGTTCCTTTCGTGCGCGGACTGTTCACAGTGTGAGCATCCGCTAGAGCGTCCACACGTCCTTTGTGGCGCTTGTAGCGACAAGGAGGCCCTGACCGTGGGCGAGCGGCTTGATGGTGCGCAAGTTTGTGGTGTAGCGCATTTCTCTGCCGGTTTTCTGGTTCATGACGTATTGGCTTGGCTTGTCGAGTTGGTCAGATCGTTCCTGTTCGGCGTACATGTAGGTGCCGTCGAGTTCAGACAGGAGGAACCCGCATGAGGGGATGCGTTCGCCGTCTACGGTGAGGTAGTTGTTGCGTTCTGCTGATGCGGCGACAAACCTGACGACTTCGGTGTGCTGTGTGCGCTCATGAATGGCGTTCAGGAAGGCGCTGAGGTTTCGCGCGTACACGTCGAGTCCCCCAGCGTGGGCTCTCAGGTCTCGAAGGACGAACGTGAAGCTACCGTCCGTGTCTTTGTGCCATAGGAGGGTGAGGCCATTCTCGAGGTGCCAGAATGTCGGCTTGTAGGGCAGGCCCATCAACCTGTCGGTCCTGTCGCGCATTCTCAGGAGGTCTTCGTGAAAGCGGGGTACCGCATCTCCGCAAATGCGGACAGGCACGTTGGCTCCGTGCACGTCATGGAGGATGCGCGCGACGAAGGTGAGCACATCTCCCGTCGTGTCGCTGATTGGGTAGTGCCCTCCTGCTATGGCGTTAGCTAGGTCTTGGCGCGTAGCCGAAGTCGAAGGGTCAATAAATGCGAAGATCCTAAACCCGGTGCCGTAACCGCCTGCTCCGTCGTCGCCCCTGATGGTCGCGAGGGGCAGGAACTCGGGATTTCCGTCAACCATGACGAAGAGAGTGTAGATGTGTGGGTCTACGGCTCCCTCGTCGTTGTTCTCCTCGTCGATGTCGCAGGCGACGTGGGCGCTCATGATGCGCGCTTTGCTGTTGCCTTGCTTGTAGACGTTGATGAGGTCGTACCAGCCTGACCTGCACCATCCGCATCCTTCGTGGCCTTCGACATGGAGGACCGTGCCGTCGTCAAGAGCGATGATGCCGAGTTCGTTGTCAATCTCAGTGACGTAGCGGCCTTGGAGGACGCGCGCGAAGTCACTGCTGGGCGCGTAGTGCTCGATGAGTGTTCTCTCGACTGACATGACGGTCTCTCTCAGTTCTGGGATTCGGCTTGGGTGGTGATGTGTGTGGTGCCGGTGAAGGGGATGGGTGTGCGGGAGGTGTACTTCGCGGAGCACTCGTCTGGGGTGTCGCCGCAGTAGCGGGGTTGGGAGAACACGTAGCCGACGAGGGTGTTGGCTCCCATGTGGATGCGGCTGAGGGTCGCCTGGTGGACTGTGGGGTCCGGTGCGGCTCCGGTGGGCATGTAGGGGGCGAGGACTTCCTGCGTCATGACGGTGGGTGCGTCCGTGGTGGGGACGAAGATGCCCATGATGTCGCCGTCGCCTCGCGTGAACATGACCTGGACGCTGGTTTGGCCAGCGTTGAAGGTCGCGTCGGCGAGGCAATAGCCGGTGGCGTAGCAGCGTGCGGTCGCGTCGGGCGCGAAGGCGATGTCGGTTTGGCCTCCGAGGCTGGCCTTGGGTGCTAGTCGAACGGGCGGCAGATCCGCGAGCGGGACCGCCGGTTCGGTTTCTTGGCCGAGTCGGATGTCGCCGACGACGCACGACCAGTAGAGCTGGAGGTCGCGGGTCTCGTACATCTCGCGGCAGGTTTCGCGGTTTTCCTCGTAGTCGCTGGCCGTGTATGCGCGAGCCTCCTGTGTGGCCGCAGGCTGGGGTGCGGGCGTTTGCTGCTCAGGGGTGCTCCACACCCATGCGGCGACACCTGACGCGATGAGGGTGACGACGGCGATGAGGATGACGATGATGGCGCGCTTAGGTGATGGCGCGGGCGTGTTCTCGCTTTCTTCGAGCCAGGTGGTCTCGAGGGTGGGCTGCGCTGGTTGTTGTGGCGCTGGCGTGGCTCTCATGGCTTGCCCTTTCGTGGTGGCTCGATGGTCATGAGCTTAAGGCCCATGAATCGCGCCTCATAGTCGCTTGCAACGGTGCGGAAGCACCCGGTTTCGATGACGGCATCGCGCCACACGTCGGCGCTGATCGCAGCGTTAGGCCAGAGGGTTGTGTACGCCTGATCGCCGGGCGCGTAGACGGCATACTGCTCGGGCCCGTCCTTTGCCGGATCGTTCTTCTGGGCGAGTACCAGCAGAGCTTCCTCTCCCTGCACAGATGCGCGAGCTTCCTTCTTGGAGGAGTCGATGCGCTGGAAGATACGCATGACTCGGGTGGGGATAACGGTTCGCACGCCCTGCTCCCAGTTACGCACCGTCCACTTGTTCACGCCGCACATCTCAGCGAGATCGGCCTTGCTGAGGTGAGCCTGGAGTCGCCGGGCGCGTAGTTCGCTGGCGGTCAGCTGCGACTCATCGCGAGGATCGGGCTTGATAGTCACCTCGTCGTAGGGGACTCCCAGATGGTCGGCGAGGAGGTCGGCGAGGTCGTCCGCGATGGTGGGGTCATCGTCGGAGTACAGGAGTTCTGACTTGTCCCACTTTATCCACGTAACAAGCGCGTTTTTCTTACCCATTGAAAGCCTCCAAGGCTTCTTCTGGGTGATGGCATGGACGAGGCTCGCAACCTGTTCGAGGTCGCCTGTGCAGGTGCCGTTCGCCCACTTGAGGGTTAGCGTCATGACATGATTCCTTTCAGTAGATCAGTAGAAGAGCACGTCGCGGATGTGCGCGAGGTCTGCTCTGGTTAGCCCAGTGATGGGGTCGGTACCGATGGTGTGGATGCCATCTACCCGCCCGTATCCTCGGGGGTGTTGATCGTCCACCCACACGATGCGGGTGTCCGTGTCGGCGAGATAGTCGAGAATGAGATCATGGGCACGGCGGAGCTTGCACTCCTGGTCGATAGCTCCCGGCGTGAGGTGCGGGAACAGGTTGACGGTCTTTCGGCGCGGGAGGTGCAGGCCCACGGCCTTCACCGCTTTCATGCTCGCTTTGCCCCATGATGAGGCGAGGAGGATCTTGTCCGCGTCGCCGACGATGACGTTGAGGGCTTCGATCATGCGGGGCGAGTACCAGACATCCCCGGTGCCCACGAGTCCGCTGTCGAGCTTGACCGTGACCAGGGTGCGGGCGCGATCTGGGTACGCCCCTTTCGCAGTTGGGGTGCCAGGGGCGAGAATGAACACCTCGTCGAAGTCGAGGGCGAGAATCGCCTTGCGTGCGGCCATAGAGAGGCCTCCTTTCTATCCAACAGCTTATATCCCATATTGGACTGCTGCAAGTTGACACAAATCCATAATGTGCACTTACTTTTGACAAGGCTCCACATGCGGAAGCGCCCCTCCCCTAGTGTTCAGTGGGGAGGGGCGCTTCGCGTATGTGGCGAGTTTAGGATGCTGCTTTGACGGCTTCGTGTACGTCCTGGGGGATCGTTTCGTAGAGCACTCCGTCGGTGTAGACGATCATGTCGCCAGGGTAGGCGAGATTGCCGTACTCTCCGTAAAGGTCCAGGATGTCAATGGCTGGTTCCATGTCGGTTCCGTCGAGGTGGCTGGCGCAGATTTGGCAGGCGAGGCCTTCACGCTGGAGTGCGCCGAGATCCCGGCCCATATCCTCGCCCATGATGTAGTACGAGTAGCACAGGTGCGTGAATGGGGTGCCGGGGTTGATGCGCTGTGCGGCTTCTACGTCGCCTCTGGACAGGTACCAGACCTCATGAGTGTCGGGGTTCCAGACAAGCGCGTCGCCACCGTCTTCCTCGGTGTCATACCCGTAGGCCTGGTCGTAGAAGGCGATGCGGACATCGTTTCCGGTGTGCTCACAGAACTCGCCGATCCAGCGCGTAGGGAGGCCGCGGGCGGTGAGCTCTGCTGCGAGGTCGTAGTCGTCGGGGACAGTTGCGGGGTCTGGGATGATGTAGACGCTCAGCATGAGACGACTCCTCTGTGGTGGTGTCTGGCGACGAACTTGGTGGCTCTGATCTGCCACCTTGTCTCCTTTAAGTAAGGAAGACGAGGCGAAAGTGGGGTGAGTCGATTTACGTGGTACTCGATTCCGTCGATGCTCTTTTTCAGGTTCGACACTTCCCAGTCGCAGTATTCCTCGTCTGTGAAGATATTACAGTCGGGGTCGCGATAGTCCGCTAGATCCAGCTGGTGCATCAGCATTTCCTGCTCGAGTTTCACCGTTTTGTAAGTGTGTCCGCAGATTTGCGGGTAGGTGGCGATGGCGGCTTCCCAGTAGGAGGTCGCGTTGATGACGCTGGTCTGGCAGGGGGTGCGCATGAGCGCGCCTGCGAGTTCCGGTGTCGTTGCCTGTAGCTGCTTGCAGGTCTTGCCTGCCCAACCGTCTGGAGCGGTCTCTCCCATGGGGAAGTTGCCGTCCAGGTAGGAGAAGATGGCCTTGAGGCGTTGACGGCCATCCAAGACTGCGGCCTTGCTGGAGTCGGTGAACGGCTCGTAAATGAAGACCTTGGGAGGGCGTGTGATGCCTCTCGTGAGGTTGTTGAGGTAGTAGGCCTGTTGACTTTTGCCCCACTCGAACAGGGGGCGGTGGCGAGGAGGCTGTTTGCGCTCGCTGCGGGACAGGCCGATGCTGTCGCGCATGGCGTACAGGTCGTGGACGGTGAGGGTTTGCTCGGTGACGGTGGGCATGATGGCGTTACCTTCCTAGGTGAGGGCAGGGGAAGTCGTACTCCTTTCCCTCGTCATCGACTGGTAGGTCAATGGGTTTGGGCCAGGGTGGCGTTGCGGAGAGCATCCAGACTGGTTCCCAGCCTGTCGGCATGGGCGGATCGTTGGGGGCTAGGTTCAGGGGGTCGGTCATTGGATATGTTCTCCTTGATGTCTTGGCGGACATCACAACAGTCCAAATTGGCTGATGCGGTCTATGAGAAGAAGGACAATTAGTAAGGAGTAGCAGATTCCTAGAACGGCAAATCGGATAAGCCGAACAAGTTCAGGACGAGCATACTTCCACACTGCGCGCCTTATCTGACGCGCATCGTTCATGCGTTTCATTTTCATCCTTGGGGCCTTACTGCTTGCTTTCTGCTTGGGCTTCGCTCCTCGCGCGTCGGTCGATTTCCGCTTGAGCTTCACTCTTGATGCTCCGAGCAAGGCCTGCGAGTGCATCATTTGTACTAGCGAAGCGGAGCCAGACAGAGTAACCGGGGGTACTGATGATAGGTTTTCCGCCACCGCCGTTGAGCATATTTACTCTGCGTACTCTACCTCCGTTGTGGATGAACTCGCGGAGGGCCGCAGAGTTTGTAGCACTAACGAATACGTCCGTGTCAGACTCGTCAGGGCGTAGATCGCGTAGAAGAGCCACATGCGTATCACTCGCATAGAATCGATGGGAGTCGAGTGCGAGTTCGATCTGGCGCAGGATGGTCAGTGAGGCAAGCGTCCACCTACTGAGCGGGACTTTCGTGAGGGTAGCGGGAGCGTTTCTACGCCACCGGGGTCTGGCTTTTCGGGGGGCAGCTTCGTCGCGTTCGACCTTCGCTTCCTCTCTCTCGCTTCGACTGCGGAACTCAGGCCACATGAGATGCAAGATCATGCCAGAGCAGACAAGTACAGGAAGTGCCCAGAGAATCCCATGTTCCTTAACAAGGAACATTGTGCCCTGCCAGACGAAAATGGATGCCGCTATGACAGCCCCGGTGAGCGCAGAGACAACAATGCACGCCTTGACCAGCCACAGCGCGAACTTAACTGAGTGCTCAATGAACGCTTTTTTCTTAGTCATGAACTGTGTCCTATCAGCTCCGCGAAGGTCGGCCAGCCGTAATGAGCAGCAAACGGTTCATATATGCTGTAAATAACTAGGGCGACTGCCAGGACGTACAGCACATACAGGAAGCCCTCACACAAGAACCACCCAAACAAATCAAGTGCACCTTGTGCGAGCTTGAAGAGAATGGGGTGGTTTGCCTCAAACTTACGCATTCGTTCCTCATACGCACGGTTCTCCTCTTCCATCTTCTTCTGGTACTCGTCTTCCTGACGCTTCCACGCCTCACGCTTAGCGATTGTCACCTTGACTTCATCCTCGGTGAGGAGCTGGTCATCGTCTTCGACTTCGGCAGGGTCTTCGAGGTAGTACTCGTCCTCGTCGTACTGGACGTACACCTTGCCGATGGGCATACGGTTGTCGTCGTACTCGTACTGTGCGGCGATCTCTTCTAGCGTGTACGTGTAGAAGGGCTGGAGACCTTCGTCTGTTACGTCTGCATAGATGTTCATAGCGATCTCTTTTCCCACTAAAAGCGTTCAGTCTCCCGTCGCAGCAAATGCAGCGAGCTTCAAAAGCATAAACAAGATACCTGTCACACCAGCAATAATGCCTTGCGCCATTCCGAAACTTTTCCATGCGATGAGCGCAGCAAATATTGTGACTAGCCCTATTAGCATGATCTCAAGTTGAAACAATCTGCATACCTGATAGAGGCGCGCTTTGTATGCTCGCAGATCTTCCGACTGTGCAGTGTCGGCTGTGCTCCATGTGTGAACAACTTCCTCATCAACGATATCCATGTCAGGGGTGAGCGCTGATTTGCTGACGAGGCAGTATTCGTCTGGGGCGACCCTGATGAAGGTTTCCCTGTCAAGGTGCCAGTCGTGCTGCTTGAGGTATTCGACGACCTCGCTGCGGTTGTGGACTGTGGCCTCGACGAGGTTCTTCCGGGTGCCGATGATGACTTTCTTCTGGGTTGGCATGGTGGTCTTCTTTCTGGGGGTTCTCTTAGTCTGGAACTGTAGTCCATGTTGGACTTGTTTGCAAGTTGAATGGTCCGGTCGAGCCTCTTGTGTGGGTAGACTGTGGATAGTGTGCGTGTTGGCCTGTTGCTACGGGGTCGCTTGCTGTGGGCGCTGATACTCTGCATGTGCTGGCGCTCGAGTGGGCGCGATTGACTACTGGAAGGACTTGTACTGTGAAAATTGAGGATCAGATTCGGCATTTTCTGCGTTTGGCTGAGGATCCGGGCGCTTCTGCTTCTGAGCGTGAGGTGGCGGCTGCGCGTGCTGAGAAGCTGATGGTGAAGTATCGGATCGAGTCGCTTCCTGACGTGGACTCACCTAGGGAAGATGTGCAGCTCATTAGGGTCAACATTGAGGGCACTAATGGTTCAATGAGGCCTGCACAGGTGCTTGGTTTGGCGACCTTGGCGGAGGCTCTTAGTTGTGTGGCTGTCGAGCGGAGCTTTCCTCGAGCGAGTCTGGTTATGATTGCTGGCGCTGCGGGCGATTTGGCGCTCCTAACTGAGCTCTTTAATTCGGCACTTGCGCAGTGCAAGGTGAGCCTTAAGGAGGCGTTGCGCGGAAGGTACTTCCGGTCTCAGTCTGAACGTTTTCACTTCCGTCGTAGTTACACGCTAGGGTTTTTCCGCGGTGTCGCTAATCGGGTGCGTGAGGCCATGAAGAATGAGGTGTTGGGTACGTCGAAGGAGCTGGTTGTCGTGGGGCGCGCGTCGCGCGCTGAGCGACACATCGCTGAGCTATTCCCAAAGACACGCGAAGGCAGGACTCGGATGAAGTTTTATCGTGACGAGGTGAGTCAGGGCGAGGGAGACGGCTATCGAAGCGGTGTAGGTGCCCCTTCTCCACGAGGTGTTGGTGGGGATCGCGTGGCGATTGGCAGGTAGGTATGCGCGGGAGGCGAGGCTTTTTCCTTGCCTCCCGTGTTGGATTCTAGTTCCGCTTGTGCAGTCCGGTTTGGGATGCTATGCTCAGTCCTGTTCACAACTCCTGTGGACGTGTTGAGAAGGGAGGCCCCACATGTCACTGGCCAGCTCGATTGCTCTCATCGCAGTGCTCGCCATTGTAGTGGGGTCACTTCCCGGCATCGTCTTCGCATTCACCTACGCGCCCTCCTTCAAGTGGCGCGCACTGAAAGCCACCAGGCGACAGGTGGCCACTCGAAGCTCGATACTCAATCACCGTTAGTCCTCACACATACGAAAGCGGCCCGGCGTTCCCAGTGGTGGGATGCCGGGCCGCTTCGTTGTGTTTGAGTGCTATCTGCCGAGCGTGTAGATCACGGTGGCGGTGAGGCTGACGAGGAGTAGGACTTCGGCGTAGCCGGTAAACTCCCACCACCAGCGAGGCTTGGGAGCCTCGATGTGGAACTTGCGGACGAAGGGGAGGGTGTTCCATCTGCTGTGTTTGGTGATCCAGGATGCGAGCGCGAGGACTGCGATGAGTGCCAGGATGAAGCTCATGCGTGGGTGGAAGAGCCAGATAGGTTCGATGAGGACTCCGGCGGTGGAGCTGTAGCCCGCGCTGCCCGCGTGGGAGGACACGAGCGCGGTGATAGTGCCGTCTGGGAGCGGGTTGGGGATCGTCGTTGTCGCGTCCTGTGGTGGGTGTGAGGCGAGTACAGCGTCGTTGATGCTGATGGCTCGGTTCATGTCCGCGAGCGCGAAGGAGGCCATGATGCCGCTGATGATCCCGACGATAGCGAGGAGGGGGCGGATGAGGCGGGCGAGGCCGTGGAGGATGGTTCCTCGACGTGGCGTGCCGCGGTGCTTGCTGGAGCTCTTCTTGGTCATAGTTGGGTGCCTTTCTGGGGGTCGATAGCCCAAACGCTCTGGGTATTTGAGGTGATTGTAACGTCTCCGCGCCCGCCTGCGCGGTGCTTGATGATACGCACGCCGTAGTTCTGGGGGTGGAAGAAGATCCAATCAGGGATGAAGGAGGCCTCGGGACCGATGCGATGGCCGTGGAAGCCACAGACTTCGGAGAGGAGGAAGTCGGTAGCCGGCACTCGGGTTCCATCGACGGTGGCGGTGTTACCTTTCAAGGCGTAGCCGGTGATGAAGGTCTTAATGGGGTTCTTGGAGGCGCGCACTCGTTCTGTGAAGTCGCGTAGCTTCGCCACGTAGGCTTCCGCTCCGTCGGAGAAGTTGCGCAGGACGAGGGATACGCCTCCCTCCATGTCGGTGAACCAGAACAGGACTGTTTGGTGAAAGCCGTACCAATTGCTCGCGTAGTAGGGGCCTTTGTACCCGTACTGGTTGGAGTTTAGCTTGTGGAAGAGCTGGGCTTCGGGTCCGGTGACGCGCAGAGGCGAGTCGAAGCCTCGCGTTTGCTGGAGCGTGTAGGCGACAGCGTTGAGGAGGTCTTCACGGGTACGAATGTTGGGGACGGAAGGGAGTGTGTGTCCGTCTGCGACGACGTTGATGATGTCCTGGGACGTGACCGTGGCGAGTGACGTTGGAGGGGTTTTGATGGTGGCGGTGAGCGTGAAGCCTGTGCCGTAGTAGCCGTTGCCGTCGGTGCCCCGCACGGTCGCGAGGGGAAGCTGGGTGGGGTTGCCGTCCACCAGCACGAAGATCGTGTAGACGGATCTGGCAGGTTCGTCTTCTGACTTGTCCTCACTGTAGGCCACGTAGGCGCTCATGATACGGGCCTTGCGGTTGCCGCGCTTGAAGGTTTCTTCGAGCCAGTACCAGCCGCTCGAGCAGCCGCCGCATCCTTCGTTGCCGTAGATGTGGAGTTCTGTCCCGTCGTCGAGAGTGATGATGCTGCCTTCGACGCTGGTGACGTAGCGGCCTCGGAGGAGTTTCGTGTAGAGGCCGTCGTCGCTGTTGTGGTCCAGCGTGATTTCCTGGGTGTTCATGTTGGTCCTTCCGTGGGTGTGTCAGGAGATGAGGAAGTTTGTGACGAGGGTGAACAGTCCAATGGCGATAGCGGATAGCCCGTCATATTCGGGGGTTTCGCGCTTCCGCTGCACGAGGAGCGTCCAGGAGCCAAGAAGGCATGGGACAACGCCCATCCCCGTAATGAGAAGCGTGTAGTCATAGGCCAATGCCTGCTCATCCGTAGCCCCTTCTAGGAGTGTGCCTAACAAGTAGGCCATGATGAGGGAGGCAATGATGGCCATCGCTCGAAAGAAGTACAACCTAGCGCGTTGCTCTTCGTCCAGGCCCTTGCGCTTCCTCCACAGGGAGGGAGACGTGAGTAGGAAATGCCAGATTTGGCTTACGTACAGTCCGCTGATGACGCAGAGGAGGAAGTACTGGGGGTTCATGGTGGTTGTTCCTTATCGTTGGGTTCCGACGGTGGCGGCTATCGGCGTTGGCGCGCCACGTGTGCGCTTAGTTGCGTCCACGGACACGCTTGCATATTGCCTCAGTGGCGATGTAGGTCAGGAGTGCTGATAGCGTGAAGGTGGCGGCTGACATGGCGGTGTAGTGCCATGCGCGTGCGGTGACGGTGGGTGTGCACTCAATGCTGTTGGCGGCGGCGGGTGCATCCTCAGCGTTGTTGTTGGCGACGGCAGGGGTGTCGTCGGTGGTTTTGGTGACGACGGGTGTGTACCCTGCGTTGCATCTGGGTGAATACTGTTCTTCCGGGTTTTGCTGGTCTTTTAGCAGGTTGAGTGCTACGTACATGAGTGCGGCGTTCACTTGTGCTGCCTTTCTATCGTTGAGGTCCGATGGTGGCCGGGTCGATGCCGGTGAGGCGCTGGAAGCGTCCGTCGCGTTGTTGGCGCAGGCGTTCCTGCTTGCGGCGTTCCTCTGCTGCATGGAGGCTCATCTTGCGGCGGGCTGCTTCGATAGCTGCCTGAACTGCGCGGGGGCGTTCCACAGGCTCATTGCTGGTGGCCTTGGGGCCTGCTGTCAGCTGCCGTTTCTGTCCTGCTTCGGGGATCATGGTCACGATGTCGCGCGCGGAGACGAGATAGTTGTCCTTTGTGCGGCTTGAGGGGAGGGCGAGCTCGGGGCGGCGGAATGAGCCTGCTTTCAGGCTCGCTTCTGTCTGGTCAAGGATGTCGCGCCATGTGATCTCGCTGTTTGTCGCGAAGTACTCGTTGGCGCGCTCGAGTGCCTGCCTGCCATATTGGTCGGCTGCTGTGTCGCTGCCACCGCCTGCGATGCAGTCGTAGAAGACCTTCTCGTAGAGGAGTTCCCGCTCGTAGGGCGGCTGGAAGTCAATGGCGATGCGCGAGCGTTCGAGCCAGTCTCTCACGCGCTTCGAGCGGGCTTCGCGGATAGCTTGGTTGAGTGCTGCCACGCTGATCTTGTAGGGGCCGTACTGGCCTCCGACCACTGCTGCGAAGGCTTCCTGGAGGTTCTTGTCTGTGGCGCAGGGGAGGATGAGTTCCGCCCAGGATGCGACGAACTGGGGGAACTCCTGGGGGCTGTTCGGTTTCGAGGCGAGCTGGTTGGTGTCGATGGCTCGCTTCATGAGCTTCGCGAGCGTGTCGTATGAGAAGTTCGGCATTGGAGGCTCTTTCGGGGGTCAGAAAGCGATGCGTCGGGCTGCGGCTTCGGCGTATGCAGCTTCGGCTTCTCGGGCGTTGAGTTCGGCGATTCCTCGCTGGTATTCGACGTACTCCTCCGCGGTGTTGAAGCCGAGGCTGCGGTAGAACATCTCCGAGCAGGAGTTGTCGAGCTGGCGGAGGTATTCGGCCTCCTCTGGTGTGCGAGCAACGAGGCCAGTGCCGTTGCCGCCGTTGTATCCGTAGCCGATGCCAGCGGTTGAGTACTCGTCCTCCCAGCATCCCTGGTTGAGCCAGGTCGAGGGGTGCTTTGTGAAGCGCTCGGGTTCGCCTGCGCGGTACTTGGCGTAGCGGGCTGCGCCTGCGGTGATCTCGTCGGCGGTTGCGCCGCTCTTGAGCGCAGTCTTCCATGCCTTGAAGGCCGACTTCTTCTCGATGCGACGCGGGTAGGTGCGCCAGAAGTTCTCGAAGTCGTCGGTGTAGCCGCTGGGCTTCTTGGCCTTCACGGGTGCGGCGGGGGTGGCGATGGCGAGCTCCTGGGAGGCAGGAACGTCGATCAGCGTGTCCGAGGAGGTTTCGTCTTCGACGATCTCCACGTCGATGATCTCAGCGTCGATCACGTCGCCGGGATGATCGCGGATGATGCGCTCAGTGCGCTCCTGGACAGTCTCACGCTGCGCGGGAGCATCGAACACCATGGATGCGCCCTCCGTGTCGTCAGGGCCCCATTCTGAGCCGCCAGGGATGGTGGCGGCAGTAGGCCATGGATCAGACGAGTCGCTGGCCAGTTCTGGGGTTCTCTGCGCATCGTCTTCAAGATCCGCACCATCGCCGAATAGGGGCTGCATTCCCTCGCGTGGGTAGATCTCCTCGCGGGGTTCTTCAACGGGCATTTCTTCGGGGAACCCGCTGAGGAGGAAGCCATCCAGAGAGTCCTCGTCGTAGCCACACGAAGATTCTTCTTCGGGGGCGAGGCTTTCCTTCACTTGCTTCGTCGTGAAGCGCGTGGACTTCCAGCCCGTCGTGTTCAGGTGGCGGACGCGCGCGAGGACGGCACTATCTGACGCACCTTCCTTGATCGAGTGCTTGTAGAGCTCGTTCTCCATGCCGCACGCCTCAACCACGTCCTTCTCGAAGAGGGCTTCGATGTTGAGGAAGTAGATGACATGGCGACGGCCTGCGCTGTCGGTGAAGCGCCGGCGTTCGATGGTTCGCTTCACCTCGAGGGAGTCCAGAGCTGTGGAAAGGGCAGTCTTTCCGAGCCTTGACCGATTCAGCAACGCATCCCAGGTGGGGGTGATAGTGTCACAACCCCAGTAGGAGAGCAGTGCCGCGTAAGCCAGCACTTCTTTGGTGCTGAGTTCGACCTTTACGAGGCCGGGGTTCAGCAGCGCCGCTTGGGCGTTGCAGGCAAAGTAGTTGCGAACGAGATTGCCATGCGCCATATCGCGTGTTATCCTTTCCTTGTCGTTTTCTTGACCGCTCAGGGTAGTTATCCGCCCTGAGCGGTCACTTTGTTTCTTCGAGGGGTTCCAGTCGCCACGGTTCGCCCCTCTTCTTGGGGACGACGATCCTGCGGCCGCGGCGCTTGAAGTATTCTTCCGCGTTTGCGTAGTTCTCGCGCTGGATCTCGTTGCACCAGAACTGGAAGGTTTCGACAGTGTGTCGCATCCCCGGCTGGACGCTGGCCTTCCTCATGCCGATCTCGTTGAAGACCTTCTGCACGTCCACGTAGAACACGTTGCAGAGTTCGATCTTCTCGTTGACGTAGTTGTGCTCCTTGATGACTCCTCGCTCGAGGAGGGAGTATCGAGCGGCCACTACCTCGTCAAAGGTCAGTCCGGTGAGGTCCGTCATGTCCTGTGGTGTGAGGACGATGTGCGAACGGTTCCACTGGGAGAAGAAGGCGGCGAGCCACTGCCGCTCTGCCATCGAGAACTCTTGGGCGAGCAGGTGCGGGAAAAACAGGCATCCGACGGGGCCGTCGTAGTTGTTGTAGTCCCGGATGATGCTCGGGTCTTTATCGTCGAAGCCTTGGCCTCGGATGAGGCGCACTTCCTGCTGTTCGGTTGACATGGTTCACGCCTCCTTCGCGCTTTCGAGAGCCTTCATGCTCTCAAGAGAGTTAACGCTCCCCGTCGTCGGGAGGCTTAGGAGGCTGATCGCCTCCGGGGTGAGAAGATCCTCCCAATCGACGAAGTAGCGGTACCGGGGGAGATTCTTGTTGCCCTTGTAGCCGACGTTCACGCGGAAAATGATGCCCTTTTCCACCAGCTTCGTGAGCATGGATTGGAAAAAGCGGATCTTGCACGGACGCAGGTCTGAGCTTGACACCGGGGTGTCTCGAGGCGGGAGGTTGACGAGCTTCTGGTTTGCTCGCGACAGCTCCATGAGCTCGAAGAGTGCCTGCTGCTCTCCTGTGCGCAGGGGCCTTGGGAACTTGCGCTTGTAGGAGGAAGCGCTGAGCATGATTCCCCATCGGGTGATGCGGTCGATGTCCATGTCGGGGGTGTCCTTTCGCAGTCTGGGTTGCCGTGAGTGCAAGTCTGCGCGTTTTTCGCCTGAAAGTCAAATCCATCTCGCTGTGTCTCTGTCTCCGCAGTCGCGTAGCGGCTGCGCTACCCAACCCGACGACAGCGACAGTACAGCCTCGGATCGGCTTCGTTGGGGGATAGAGGGGGTATCTTTCTTTGAGTTTTATCTTTCTATTGTATTCGGTTCCGAGTTGCGAACTCGGCCGATTCCGCGTTGCGAACTGGGGTACGCCCCCTTCTGGAGGGGGTCCGAGGTGCGTGAACCCGAGTTCGCATCCCGAACTCGCCACCCACCTGAATATGACATGTCAGCTCCTATACCTGCGGAACTCTTAGGGCTTTAGAGCGCTTTCCCTGGATATGGCCTGTCCAGTTCGTGCATGTTTGGGTTTGTGTGGCATGATGAGCACATGTCCGCTCCATGGGTGCGCCGCTACGCTCCTTGCGGCCCCCACGGTGGATACTCAGAACCCAGAAGACCAAACCCGCACCCCCACCCATGGGGGTAGGAAGGAACCTCTCATGTCGATCACCGTTTACTCCAAGCCACGCTGCCCCCAGTGCGACGCGACCTACAGGAAGCTCAAGAAGATGGGGGTGGCCCACGAGTCCGTTGATGTCACCAAGGATGAAGACTCCCTCAACCTCATCAAGGGCCTCGGATACAACCAAGCGCCTGTCGTCGCAGTCCGAGGTGGAGACGGCGCTATTCTGGAGTCCTGGGGCGGGTTCCGCCCCGACCGCATCGAGAAGGCAGCGGCACTCGTCGCAGCCTAACCACCCCAACCAAGCAAAGGAACACACCGTGCAGACATTCCTCACGATTCTCGCCATCCTCGCCGTCATCGCCATCCCCGCCTTCATCGGCTACAAGGTCGGTCGCGCAGTCGAGCGCAGCAAAATCCGCGCCGAAGGCCGCGGAGACATCGCCACCGCTTCTGCTGGAGGTGGCTCCGACTGGTGACCCCAGTCCCCACAGTCCGCACCCCCACCGTTACAAGCTAGTTTGACTTTGCTTGTAGGACGGGCTTGCGGCCGTCCGCTCCAAGCCGGCGTGGTTTCGACTGCGCCGGCTTGGTTCGCGTTTCGTTGGGGTCTGCGTTGCCCGACGTGGTGTCGGCCCGGCTTATGTCCCCTCCGCGCGCGTTTATTGTCTCCGGGGCACTCCCGGCGACTTTGATGTTGATGGCCGCGTTCAGGTCGCGGTCCATGGATAGGCCACACGCATCGCAACGGTACACGCGCTCGGACAGGGACAGTTTGGCTTTCACTGCCCCACACGCTGAGCATGTTTTGCTGGATGGGTACCACCTGTCGATCACGCGCAACGCGGCCCCGGTGCGCGCGGTCTTGTATTCGAGTTGGCGGCGGAACTCGCCGAACGCAGCGTCCGACACGGCCTTGGCGAGGTGGTGGTTTTTCACCATGCCTGCCGCGTTCAGATCCTCGATGCTGATGTGCGAGTATGTTTCCGCCAGCCACGTCGTAGCCTTGTGCATCGCGTCGAGCCGCTGGTTTGCGACGTGGGCGTGGAGGCGCGCGACTTTGGCCCTGGCTTTAGCGCGCCTGTTCGAGCCACGGGTCTTGCGGCTGAGGGCCTTCTGGGCGCGCTTCAACCGCCGCTCGCTGGCCGCAAGGCAGCGCGGGTTCTCAATGACCGTCCCGTCCGAGAGAGTGGCAAGCGTCTTGATGCCCAGGTCTACGCCGACGGCCCCGCCCTTCGGCGGCTTCGTCATCGGATTGTCGTCGCGTTCGACGGTCAACGCAGCGAACCAGCGGCCCGCACGCTGCGAGACCGTCATACGCAACACGCGAGCGTCACCAACTCGTGCCGTGACGTTCTCCATGCAGTGCACGCGGCCAATACGCGGCAATTTCAGAGCCTTCGGGTCACCCTCGATCAGGCCAAATACTCCGGTCGTGTACGCAAACCTGGGCGTAGCACGGTCCTTCGACTTGAATCGCGGGAACCCCACGTGACGGCCCTTCCGCGCGCCTTTCCGGCTTTTCGACCAGTTCGACAAGCCCTTCGCCAGGGCCTCGAGGCCGCTACTGTACGCCTCTTTCGAGTTCTCAGCCCACCAGATCACACCGTCATCGCTGACGGCCAACGTGTCCTTGTTCGAGTTCCACCAGCGGCGCAGGCCATACAGCGACCACTCGGGCTTCGCGTCGGCTTCGATGCAGGCTTTGACATGGGCGAGCCCAGCGTTGTACGCAAAACGAGCAGCGCCAGCATGAGACAACAGCAGGCGCTCCTGGGCGGGAGAAGGGTCTAACGCGACCTTGACCGATTCAAGCACCACGCGACCCCCCTTTCCCTTTCTCTACATATCAGTAACCTATAATGCACAATAGCACGCTGTAGCAGGCCAAAACTACAACGGCTCACAACCCCCACCCCGATACGCCCCCGCTGGGAACGTCACCTATTGCCACCAGGTGACACAACCAGCGGGACAAGCGCTTGATGGGTGGGGGTGCCCTCGTATTACGGGCACCATCCCGCCAGCACTAACACTCACACACTGAACACCTGCGACCACAACGGAAAGGTAGAGTCCTCGTGACCACCTACGACGACACCATCAAGGCCCTCGGAGGCCACTACATCACCGACGGCGACGGCACCGACTACGGGACGTGGACCCCTAACACGGTCAAGACCCTCGTCATCGCCCATGACGGCGTGTACGTGGAACGTCACGGCAAAACGAAGGGCGAGCTCACGCGCGCCGCCGCGAAACCCTCCTCCACGTCGAAGTCTCCGCTGCGCGCCCTCTCCCACAAGCAGTTCGGCGCACTCGAAGCCATCGTCGCCCCCTCCAGCATGTTCGAGGGAGTCAACGTCGAAAGCATGTTCAGTGAAGGCGTGCGCCTTGGCGGCTACTACCAGATCCCCGACGACATCATGCCGCCCATCGAGCAGATCGCCCGGAGCCTGCGCCTCGAACGCGAAGCCTACACGTCGGCCCATTCCGGCGCGAAAGGCGACCCCCGCCCCCTCATCCCCGACGCACCCGAAGGCGCGCGCCTCGCTCTGGCCACCGACTTCGCCACACGCGGCCACTACACGCAACTGCGCCCCTTCGCGCAGGTCGTCGAGTCCTACCAGCTCGCCCCCAACGTCTACGCCTCCGACCAGATCGGCGGTACCCTCGAGACCTACCTGTCCTCCCTCAAGGCCCCCAAGCGCGAGCAGATGCGCGACGACACCGACACGGACGCGCCCGCCCGCATCCCCGCGCCCGACGAGGACAATCCAGGCGACGACCTCGCTGATCGTCTCCGCGACTTCGAGGCCAGCCCCCACCAGGCAAAGATCCTGGCTCTCCTCAAAGCCAGCCTCGAAAAAGGCGAGCCCTACACGGCGGCGATGGCCTCCCAGTGCCGTGACCTCACCGACCTCGACACGCAGCCCGGATGGTGGCCAACCCTCGCCAACCACAAGGCACTCGCCTCCAAGGTCAACTCTCAAAGCCGCGGCGTCCTCCTCGACGCTGCCAGCGACGAACGCTCAGCCGCCCTCTACCTCGCCTCCCTCCCCCAGGATGCGCGCACGAGCCTGGGCTTTGAGAAGATCACCCGCGACATCACCATTGACAAGGTACTCGCAGCCCTCAACGGCGAAACCGCCGGTGACAACGTGCCTGAAGAAGCCATGACCTTCTACCAAGGCCAGATCGTCGCCCGCGCCGACAGCATCCTCGACGAGTACGACCGCATCTTCAAGTCCGGCTACAGCGTCCTCCAGCCCGCCGGTGTCCTCACCTGCGACGAAGAAGGCCAGGGCCGACTCATGGCCCTCTCCTCCGACGGGCGCGCCTACCAGCGCACCCACAACCTCGTCCTCCTGCGCCTCTGGGAACAGGTCCAAGCAGCGCAGCACTTGACCCCCATGCCGACGAGAAACATCAACGAGATCGCCGAGATCCTGATTAACGGGAAGGACCGCCAGGGCAACATCTACCCCAACGGCACACGCTTCTACTTCCCCTACAAGATGCTCGAGTATGCCTTTGGACGAGAGTCCAACGACGGCGCGCAAGACCTCTACCCCCGCCACAGCGACGCATCCTCCTGGGACACCTACCGCGAACGCGAAGTCAAGAAGAGCCTGCAAGCCATGCTCACCGCCGTCGTCCGCGCCCTCCTCAAGAGCGAAGCCGACAACGGCCTCGCCTACCACGACCCCTCCATGATGACCAAGGTCGTCGGCGCGCTCGAGAGCATCTACAAGGCCATGACGACGTGCGTCCTCGTCTCCGCCTACGACAACTCCCCGAGCAACATCCCCGTCAAGGTCAAGGTCCGAGTCCTCACCCCCTACGAAGGCTTCAGTGAGAACATCGTCGAGCGCGCCATCGTCGAAGCCCTCGGCTTCGCAGGCGGTACCACAGCCCAGAACTACGACCCCATCAACGAGGGGATCTTCTGGGAGTTCCGGCACGACATGGACAAGGTGCTCGCCAACGCCTCACCCGTGTGGGCAGGCAAGATTCTCGACGCGATGCAACGCCAGGGACGCAAGCCCAGCGCCAACAACATGATCCTCGGCATCGGCCTCGACGATGACGTAGTGACCACCGGCAAGGAGATCAAGCAGTTCAACGACCACACCAGCCACGGCATCTTCGCGGGCTCCCGATCCGGTAAGGGCTTGACCACGCAGACGATCCTCGCGATGCACCTCATCGCCGGCATCGCCCCCGGCCTGGGTGACAACAAACCTGACATGGCATCCCTCCTCCTGTCGATCAACCCCGACGCTTTCGTCATCAACGGATCGAACATCGCCAGCAACCCCGAAGAGGGCACAGACATGTTCATGCAGTACACGGCAGCGAAGGTCGATGAACTTTTTGCTCGCGCCCACATACCCGAGTACCTGAACAAGAACAACCTCGCGTGGGCACCCGGCTACACGGGCACCCTCGGCACTGTCGTCTACCTGCGATACATGATCCTCGCGCTTGGAATGCTCGCAGCCCGCACAATCAGCCCCGAAATCGCTGAACAACTGGGCGGAAAAGACGGCATTTGCATCGTGTTTGACGAGATCAGCAACACGAACCAGCAGATCCAGACGTTCTTCCAGTCCAACATGCAAGGCCACATGTGCTACACGAACTACGAGTCCGAGTGGGACGCTTGGCAGCAGTCCGGCGAAGACCCGAAGAAGAAGCCCAAGCAGGACGTGAACCCAGGCGAACTGTGGTTCACGAGCATGTACTTCATGATGCGCCGCTCCTTCGAGAAACTATCCCAGCTGCGCAACGCAGGCTTCAACAACGCAGAAGCCAAACGTTCCCGCGTCTTCATGATTGGCCAGGATCCCGTCAACCCCGTCACCGACATCGGCCAGTTCTTCCCCGCAGGCAAACCACTCAACGCCAGCACGAAGAACATCTCGATCCCCTTCAAGGAGGCCGACAACTTCATCTACTCCTACGCCTCCATCGGCAAGACCGACGTGCTCATCGGCCACCACCCTGGACGCAACTACCTGAACCAGCTCACCCCCGGCTCCTACGCCTCCGACAAGCTGTCCTCCACCATGCGATGCTTCGCCTACCTCCCCGGATTCAGCGGCGACAACATCCACAAGATCATGAACGGCGACGAGTCCGTCGCCCGCACCGCCACCTACCTACGCCCCGGCCTCCTCTTCGCCGACGGCAGCGAAGACGGCTACTGCTGGAACAACAGCATCTCCTACATGAAGAGCGCAGGCGTAGACGTAGAAGCAGTCCGACGCGACGTATCCACCGACACCGGCGAACTCGACCCCTCCCTCGGCTTCGAGGGCTACCTCGCGAAAGCCGGAGTCACCCGCGAACAGGCCGCGGCCACCCTCCAGAAGCTCTCCGACGCAGCGAACCTCACCGTCCGCAAACTCGGCTACGAGGGCACCTGGCAAGAATGGGTGTCCGACCTGCGCCCGCAGTGGATCGCCTCCGTCGAGGACATCTACAACGTCTTCCAGGGCTACGAATACGACCCGCAGTCCGTCACCCTATTCCGTCACGTCTACCCCCAGGCCTTCGAGTCAGAAGACACCAACAGCGGCTTCGCGCTCGCGGGCAGCGACGCAGAAGAGTGGGACATGAGTGGCCTCACCGGCGATGACGATAAGCCAGCCGCCGAGCACGCCGCCAGCGACACCCAAGACGCGCACACAGTGATCCCCCAGCCTCCGGCTCCTACTGCACCCGCTGCGCCGATCCCACCTGTCCCCCCACCGCCACCCATGCCCCCGGCACCCACCGTCCCCGACATGGACGACACCACCGACCCCAACGCCGACCGCATGGCCATGCCCGACGAACCAGACGCGCCCGCACCCACATGGGACTACTCCACCAGCCCCGTGCGACCCACCACCGGCGGCGGCTACGAGTTCAACACCAGCACCCCCCGCACCATCACCCCCACGGAGATGACCCCCGACGCAGTGCAAGCAGCGCTCTACGCCGACATGAACGAATGGGCCGGCACCTGGGCTCGCGTCAAGCGCGTCGGAGTCGTCGGCGAAACCATCATCATGAACGGAGTCGCCTACCGCACCCAGGTAACCGACGACTGGCGCAACAACCAAGTCATCCCCCCGTACATGACCGACGCGATCCGTTCCTCCAACATCGCGCCCATCATGAACTGGACCGTCCTACGGGAGATGCCCAACCTGCGCCGACTGTCCTTCGACTCCTGGGACTTCTATTGCTCCTACGTCTGCCCCGACCTCGGGTACAAGCCCGACTCGTCAATCTCCCAGCTCTTCGCTGACATGCCGCTCCTCCAGCACATCAGCATCGAAGGCGAAGAGTTCGACCGCCAGACCTGGAGCACCATCAACGGCACACCATCAGGCGTGCGACGCTACGACGAAATGCAGCGCGCCATGTCCGCCGCCACGCACATCCTCTCCACAGGCCAACGCAACGCCAGCGACTACACGCGCAAGACCTGGCAGCGCACCGACCTCGGAGGCCTGAGCAAGACCTGGCGCATCACCGCAGGCCTCACTGGCACCCTCGCCATGGGAGCCGCCAACGTCGCCTCCAGGGGCGTGCGAAGCCTCGCTTCCATGATCGGCGGCGGCATCGCCAACTACCGCCAGCAGATGAAGAACAAGGAGCAAGCATGACCCCCCGCCCTACTCCCCATGACCTCAAGCTCCTCGGCGTGACCTCCACAGCGACCCTCGCCGACCTCAACCGAGCGTTCCGCGCCCGAGCTCGCACCCTCCACCCCGACAGGGGCGGCGACCCCCACGCCTTCCAAGAACTCAACAACGCACACCAGCGCCTCAAGGAAGCCCTCGCCCGCCCCGTCCTCATCCACGACCGCCACCCACTGCGCTACACCGTGCGCAACAACTGAAAGGCTCCAGCCGTGTTCATCATCTTCACGCCGTTCCGCATGGCGTACAAAACACGCGGCATCGTCCAGTCGATCCTCTCCATCCTCCTCTTCGCCCTCGTCATCTACCTCGTGACCCTCTGGCACCCGTGGACCAGCTCCTACGTGCCCGACGGCATTGTCGGCCTCGGCGAGTACACGGCCACCACCACACAGTGCATGGTCGAGAAGTCATGGAGCGACCTCGACCCCGTAGCCATCTCCCAGATCCAAGACACCCACTCACTCGCCAACGTCGCACCCGACGACCTTGCGAAGATCTACTCCCACGCCACGGAGTGCTCACGCTAGACCCTTCCACTCCAACAAGTCGGCCCCTCAGCTCATAACTGCGAGCGAGGGGCCGATCCTTATGCTCACACAGGGAAGGAAGTGCACCTAGTGCCACATCCGCGTAGCACTAGGCCCACATCCAGGTAGACCCTCGCCAGCATCTAGGTTGACCCTCCCGACATCCGGGTTACCCCTACCTGGTTCTTGGTACTACTAGACCCTAGGTACACACGCAAAATTGAAGATAAAGGTTGCACCTGACCTAGATCATGGTTGTACCTGTCGCGATAGAGGTTATACCTGCGCAGATAGAGGTTGCACCTAGGGGTAGATCAGCACGAGAAAACGTAGATAGTGGTTGTACCTGTCGAGATACAGGTTAACCCTATCGACATCCAAGTTAACCCTGCGTACATCTTGGTACTACTAGAGCTAGTTCTTGGTACTACCAGAGGCCAGGTCCACACGCAATATCAGAGATAGAGGTTGCACCTAGCAAGATCCAGGTTAACCATGCCTAGATCATGGTTGCACTAGACATAGTTCACGGGTGCACTAGCGGACATCTAGGTAGCACTAGAGCCAGTTCCCACCGAGAGAAGCGAGGATGCACACGGTGTAACTATAGGTCCGCACAGATAGGGACCACATCCCACCGACAAACGCCCGGCAGTTGCACAACTGGACAAACCCCGACAAAACACCCTATTCCTGACTCTCGCTCACCCGCGCCCACAACCCCCTCTAGCGCCTCCGTCGCATCCCCAACACTCGACCCACATCTCAATCTGCGACCCTCCGACCGCTCGAAATGATGAAAATTGTTGATCGTGAAATGATGGTTTCAGGCATCGTTTTACGTCCACGCGCACCTCCAAACCGGCGGTGAACCCCTCCAGGAGGCCCAAAACGCCGCCAGCAAAAGCGCGTGGACAAAAAACGATGGTTTTTCCCACATCGACGACCACCCCCTCAATCAGAGGTCAGAAGGAGAGCATCGTGGCGAGGTTCTACACGCAACTAACGAGGCTTGTCTCAAACGCGCGCACCCTGTCCGCCGACGCGCAAACCCTCATCGACCGCACCGTCGTCTACATCAGGGGAGCGTCCTACCGGCAAACCCGCCTCTACCCGCAGGCAATCCGGCTCCGTATCCCCGGCACTCCCGATGGGGCGCTCGCCCATAAAGGCATGAGCTACGAGGAGATCGGCAAGCACCTCAACCGCAAAGAGACAACCGTGCGCATCGAAGTCGAAAAAGGACTGCGCGAAGTCGAAGCTCGCCTCGGGAAGAACTTCCTCACCCTCATCACCACTGACACCCCCGACTCCCTCGCAGCCGCAGCCCGCACCCTCGACCGAGCCGTCGCCCGCGACACCGGCACCGGGAGCCTCGAGGACTACTTCGACTCCGAGTTCATCGCCCAACTCAAAGCAGCGACCAACGGCACGACCTCCACGACCTCGCCAGACATGGACCTACTCCAGCAGACCCTCGCCTACGTCATGCAGTTCTCGAAGGCCCGCATCCACGACGAACTCCACGCCCTCGACGCGCCCACCCTCGCCTACGTCGCAGCACTCATCACCGGCACCGGCGGCAACTCGAACGACCAGTACATGTTCGCCCAGAAGCTTCGAAATGAGGCCCGCCGATGACGAACCCTCAGACCCAAGCCCGACAGGCACTCCCCTACAAGAAGCAGTGGGAGACCCTACTCCACACTGAGAAGCGCCCCCACAAGCGCGCCACCCTCACCCGTGAGGGAGACACGACGACGATCACCGTCTCCACGGAACCGAAGCTCACCGACACGCAGACCGTCACCGCCTACATGAGCGGCCTCGCCCACTGGGCCCGCACCACCCCCACCCCGCGAGCGCTCATCACGCCCCCGGTCGCGCACGTGAAGAACCGACGCATCTTCCAACCCCTCGCGCTCCTCCTCTGGCAACTCAACAACCCCGACATCGACATCGACATCGCACAGGCGACCTACAGGGACATCGACTATGTGCTCTGGCAGGGAGTCACCCGCGAGCTCGACACGTTCCGCCCCGCCACCGTCGAAGAGAAACGCGCCGCCGCCTGGTTCACCACCGGCAGCGTCGTCGTCGTCCACTCGCGCCTATCCACCGCCTCAACGGCAGGCTCCTACCCGCGCCTCACTGGCTGCACACTCGCCGTCGTCCGCAACGACCCCGCCACCAGTGACCAGCTGGACCTACAGGCCTGGCCGATCAACGGCACCATCGAAGACTCCATCACTGACCTGTGCAACATCCCCCTCGCCGACAGGTGGAAGTACACAGACCTTATCGCCCCGCCCCGACCCCACGATGCCTCCTACCGTCTCGCCGACTGCGCCGTCGGCTACCTCGGCTACCAAGAGCCGTACATGATCGAACCCATCGACCAGACCAACACCGTGCCCACAGTCGTCACCCGCGATGGACAGCTCACGCCCACTATCCTGTCCGAGGTAGACCTCGCCTACTGGGTGCTCTCCCAGCACGGCATCGACTTCGACCGTGAACGCTTCCAGGCTGAGAACGCCGAAGCCCTCAACGGACAACCGCCAGCCTGGGACACTCACGGAGAACTCCCCCCACCCGACCTCGCGCAACGAGTACAGCTCGAAGCGACACGACACCTATCCACTGAGGATGACGAATGAACCTCCGAGAGCTCATCAGCTCCACCCCATACACGACGGTCCACGCCCCACACCGCGGCCACGTCGCCTACTCCACGCGCCGACGCGCCGGAGCAACCGTCGAACGAACGGCCCGCATCGACCTGTGCGCCCACCCGTCTTTCAACCGCCTGCACACTCTCGCGCACCTCGCCACCATCCCCCTACCCATCTACAACCGAGAAGGGGCCCGCACCATCAAGAAGGACGAATACGCCCTCCACTACGACGACGGCCACGTCCTCGCCGTCACCATCACCAGCCCCCGCTCTAGCAACGGCACCCGCGCCGCCGAAGCCACCCGAGGCCTGGCCTACGACGCACTCATCCTCGACGTAACCGCGCAGGAGCTCCAGCAAAAAACCAACGGCTCCTACACGTGGGCCAACATGCCGCCCACAGCGCGCCTCCACTACAAAGACCTCAGCCCCCACGCCGCAGTCACCTCCTACCTCGAAAGCCTCAACGCCGCCCGCATACCCGCAGCGCTCCACCACCCCACCGACGGTTGGAGCACCAACCGCTCCTGGATGTGCAGCCTCTACCCTCATGTGCTCGACGAACTCGTGCACGCCACAGCCCAGCGACGCACAGCGCTCACCACCACGACGAAAGGCACCGACCAGTGAAGTACGCAGGCAAAGAACTCACGCTCGAGAACTACCGAGCGATCCTCACCGGCTACCCCCTCGACATCCTCGACGAGGTACGCAGCGCCATCTTCGACGGCACCCCGATCATGCCCTACATCGACCGAGACCCCGACGACCTCCACCAGATCCGGCTCGCCATGCTTGAAACCATCCCCGAGCCATTCTTCGTGCTCCCCGCCCCCATCCTGCGTATCGTCCGCAACCACGCCCATAACCAGGGCAACCTCAACAGCTTCAGGCCCTTCCTTAAGATGGGCCTCACCGTCCCCGTCCTCGCAGCAGTACTCGAATGGACAGCACGCGGATACCCCACCGCAGGATGCGACTTCCGGTACATGCGCGAAACCCAGCTCTCCCTCTACGAGAGCGCCCTCGCACAAGGCATGGACATCAAGCCCTACCTCAACGCGGGCATCTCCTCCGACACCGCCCTACGCTCCCTCCTCAACCTCGCGCGCCCCAGCCTCGCACGCGCAGGCCTCAACGAGGAACAACTCCACCAGATCAGCCGGGCCCCCATCCTCGCCGACCTTCCCCTCACGAGGAACAGCCAGGCCGACACTCTCGAAGCGCTCGCCGACATGTACGCCACGCGCATCCCTGACACGGTTCCCGGCCTCATGCAGCAGCTCTCCTCCCAGAACGAGGACGGTAGCTTCCAGTACTCCGGCACTCAGATAGCCCGCATCCAAGAAGGATGGGAGAAAGGAACCCTCACCCGAGAACTCCTTATGCCAGGCCTCAGCAACGCCACAGTCAACGCTCGAGCTCTCGAAGCGAACGTCGCTAATCAGCGACACAGACACGCCTAAACGCACGTGTAGGCCATTTACCGATAAAATGGTCTAAACAGCGCAGAAAAATCGACAGAAAGGATGCGCAGTGAGTGAGCAGACCAAGACCAAGGTGCAGGCGCGCCTGGTCATCGACTTCGGCAACTCGGAAACCCGAGTTGCTGTCCTCGTAAACGGCAAGGCCAGCCCTATCACGATCCTCCCCAACGCCTTCGCAGCCATCGGGGACGACTACGTAATCCCAGAGCAGTACGTCGCCGATGAGGTGAACGGAAAGCCGAACGAGCTCCGCTCGATCATCTTCCGCGCCCCCCAGGGCCTCGGAACTGGCGAACCAACACACCTGTACGCCGCAGGGCCTCTCGCTGACCGAGAGTTTTCCATGTCGGCAAAACGTCCCAGCTCGGCTATCGCCACGAAGGCGCAGTCCGAGACAACGCTGTGGAGCTTCCACTACGCAGTCTTCGTCGGTCGTGAACTTGTCGCGAAGCTCCTGCGCAAGAAGCCAGAGAGCCTGGAGATCACCTGGGACGTGACCCTTCTCGCCCCGCCCAGCGAGACTGGAAAGGGAGAGACCTTCAAGAAGATCTTCACTCTCGCGAAGAGCGTGGAGATCATCGCCCCTGAGCGCGTCAGTATCCCTATCAAGGTAGACAATGTGTCTGTCCTTGCCGAGGGACTAGGCGGCTTCAGCGCCACAGTTTTCACACCAGCGATGGGCACAGTCGCCGACTATGCCGACTGCGTAAACGAGCCGATCATTGTGCTCGACTTTGGAGCGGGTACTACCGACGTGACCTTCATCAAGGCACTTACCCCTATCGCAAGCGCGTCAGCATCATTCCCCTTTGGAGGCAATGCGATTGCTGAACTTGTGACGCAGTTCGTTAAGCAGGAATACGGACGGTCGCTTTCGCGCGAAGCGGCCACGGAAGCGGTCCTCACCGGCACCATCCGTTCAGGTGCGAAGCGCAAGGACGTGAGCCGCCAGGTTAACGCTGCACGCAATGAGGTTGCAGGAAGTATCACCTCAAGCCTACGGGGCACCTTCGAGGCTAACCGCTTCGCGCCCGACGAGTTCGCCTACCTCCTCGTCATCGGCGGTGGAGCAGTGCGGACGGCGAACGCAGAAGATCTTGCTGAGCCAGTCGAACCACTTGCGGAATCTGTTGTGCGTCAGGTCCGCTCCTTCGCCCCCGACATCGAGCTCCTTCCCGTCAAGGACGGCATCAACCTGCGCACCCTCAACATCGAAGGTGCCATCAACTTCGCGCGTTTCGCCGACAAGAAGAAGTAACCCCATAAGCCCCTCCGCGCCCCACGGTTCACTGGCCTCCTGCTCACCCAGTCGAACAGGTAGGGGCGCGGAGGCCCCACCACACAGGAAGGAGCCCAGCATGTTCAAGGCCTACTACTACGGCCTCCCCGCCTCCGCGGTGAAACTTGCACGCGAGGGCTTCGCTCAGATCTACGGGGCTGAGGATGTCGTCGAACTGTCGGAGGTGCCAGCCGCCAGCCTCAAGCTCCAGTCGCACAGGAGCGCCACGCGCAACGACGTGGTGGCCTTCATTGTCCCTGACGGGTATGCGGATAGCGGACGCATCGCACCTAGCATCGTGAGCACTGACAAGTACATCCCCTACTCAACTGACGCGCGCCTCGTCGAAGCCCTGAACGCTCGAGGTGCTTCTCTCGACGCTCCCTCGGGAGAGCAGCCGCTAGACCCCAATGCCTTCATGCAGGCGCTCGCTGCGCTTGCAGCTGCGCAAGGTGCTAACACGACGGCTCCACAGCAGGCCCCCCCGGCTGTCGCGCCTGCCGTCACCTCCACCAACGCCAACGTAGAGCGCCTACAGGCCGACCTCGACGCAGCGAACCGGAAGCTCGCGGAACAGGAAGCCCTCCTGAACACGCGCGCATCCGAGAGCGACCGTATCGCAGCTCTCGAAGCCGACGCGACGCGCCTCGCCCGAGAAAAGGCCGACCTTGAAAAGCAGGTCATGCACGGTGGTAGCGACGTGGAACTCCGTAAGCGCCTCGCTGCCTTTGAGCGGTCCCCGTTCGCGCGCCTCGACGCATTCTCCAACGCGGACTCCATCCTGACGCTGAGCCTGCCGACGGTCGCGACGCTCTCGCCGACGGTCATCAAGAGCCTGCACGCGCTCTTTCCTGGCACCGGGGGAGCAGTCAAGACGACGTACAAGCTCATCCAGAAGTACGCCGCTGAACTCGCCTACAACGGTCCCGTCTGCATCATCGACCTGAATGTGGACAGCCTCATCGACTACCGCTTCGGCACCAACGATGTGACCGATGGGCGCACATGGCTCACCAAAGGCACCGGCCCGGTCCCCTACACGGACACCAGTGTCAACCAGGTCAGTTTCATCACCATGGGAGCGCGCTCCTACATGAACGACCTCTCCTATCTGCTCGTGGACTGGGCAGCTCGCCTCTCGCAGGTCGCCCATGACGGCAAGCAGATCATCCTCGTCGGCCCACCCGCCAACAGTATGGTCGCGCGCGTCCTCTACATGGCGTTCGCAGCCCACAAGCTCCCCACCGTCATCATCGACGGAGACATCCAGTCGCTACGAGCGACCCTCATCAACCTCGGAGGCCTGAACCCTCAGCCTCGAGCCCTCATCCACAACCCCTCATCAGCAGGACAAGCGCAACAGTTGATCCAGTTCATCGCCAGATCAGTTGACACGAACGTCGTCCGCGAGGGAGATAGGCTGACCGATGTCATCGACTAAACGAACTCTGGTCGTCAAGGGCCTCCCGGAGGACATCTACGACGACGTGATCCGCCCGTTCGCTCAGCAACGGCAGGCATCCCCCCTCGTCATCACCCTACTGACCGCTTACCGCGACAATGAGGAAGTGCGACGCATCGTCAACGTCATGCTCGGCTATGAGGAAGACTTCGAGCGCGCTCAGCTCCAAACAGCCCTGGATGAAGCGCAGCAGGAGAATGAACGACTCCAGTTCATGCTTGACTCACTCACCATGCGCACACAGCAGGGGATGAGCTACTTCGAGCAGGTTGCGCCCGTACAACCGCAGGTCGTCGTTCAGGCCCCACAGGTAGAGCCCAAGAAGGACGACCGTATGGACGAGCTTGAATCCCTCGTCCGAGAACTGCTCAGAACCCAGCAAAAACCCCAAGAACCCCAACAGGTTCAGGTGGAAACAACTGGTTCTAACGCTGTGAGCCCTTGGGTGTTCCCCACGGGTGACAACGAGGACGACTTCGCCCCCCGCATCGACGACACTCCATCGCCCCCCAGGGCAGACGAGCCAGAGCCGGAACCAGAGCCGGAAGACACGGCGAACGCAGATACCTTCTTCAGCAACATATTCGGGTAAGGAAAAGACATGGCTTCTTGGGACACCAACATCCCCACCACCCCCATGCAGAACAACGTGCCCGCGCAAGGCGAGGCCTGGGACTCGTGGGGGTCACCCGCCACGCCCGCAGCACCAGCCAAGAAGAAGCGCGGGAAAAAGAAGGTCCTCAAGCGCACACTCATCGCCCTAGTGCCCGTCGCGCTGATCGGCACCTACTTCGGTGTCATCGTCCCCCCTGCGAAGAGCCTCCCCGAGGCCGCTAAAGGCACCTCCACGTTCGTGCCCTACATGACGGCCCTTCACGACTTCGACACCGACGGACTCAACTCGGTCATCGAGCAGTCCTGGGTGGCGCGGGAGTACGACTACCTCAACGGCAACGAAGCGCGCACCAACGCAGTGCGCGCCATCCTCGCCACCGTCACCTACCAGCTTCCCGAAACCGGGCAGCTCACCTGGACAGGCCAGCCCCACCGCAACCCCTTCACCTGGAAACCCACCACCGCCCCCTCGACGCTCAACAACGGTGAGAACGTGGACTTCCAGCTCGTAGACTACGGGGCAGTCACCCTCGACAAGACCGGCGTGAAGGACGCGCTCGCCAAAGCGAAGCTCACGTCGATCAGCGACGTGGAGTTCAGCCGCAAAGTCACGGATGCGTTCGCCAGCTACATTGCAGCGAACGCCGCCAACCTCCCCACGACAACTGTCAGCCGCCCGCCCGTCATGGACTGCACCGGCACCGGCCTCGGCTCCTCCTGCCGTCTCTCCAGCGCTGAGGACGTGTATATGGATGACACCCTGTTCGCGTCCGACAGCTTCCGCAAGCTCCAAGATACGTTCAGTGAACTCGCCGTAGATGCGCTCGATCCTGAGCGCGCTACCGCCACCACGCGAGACGACGACTCCGAGGACGCTAAGACCACCCGCAAGTACGCGGACAGCTACTACACCGAGCCCAACTGGATCGGTGCACACGCCCTCACCAGTGCAGGACAAGACGGATCCCTGCCTGATACGAGCACACTCCCTCGAGTCGGAGATGGCACCTTCAACGCTCCCGCAGGCCTGAACACTCCCGTCGTCGTCAAGACCACCGACGGTACCGACACCCCCATCGAAGTTACCCTCAGCGCGTTCCTTACCGGCCCCGACGCATTCCGCGCCATGAGCCAAAAGTCTGCACAAAACCGAGGCTTCGTTGAAGCGAGCGAAGTGCAGTATGCCTTCTACACGTTCAAGGTCCGCAACCTCGGCACCGAGACCATCACCCTCACCCCCGACGACACCCTCGTCGATGCCACACGCAACCCCTACACCCGCACTGGCACCGTGTACGGCCTCACGAACAGCGTTACCCTCGCACCAGGCGAATCTGGGACTCTCGAGTCCTGGACCTCCTCTACGCGACTCTCTGAGCTCTACCTCATCTGGGGAGCCTCCTACGACCGATCCACCAATCCGATCTGGTTCCGCGTCCTCGCCGGAAACCCCTCCAGCGGAAAGTGAGCAGACAATGACCATCACCCCAATGACAGCCGTCCCCGCAGCCCACGCACAGCAGCTAGGACTCGCCCCCGTCGAAACCCTCAACGGGAAAGCCTCCCTCGACGGCATCATCAACGTGTGGCGAGCCTTCATCCGAGAAGGAGGCGACTACCGCACAGCAACCGGCATCGTCACCAACGGCCAAGGCGACTTCTGGGTCGCCGTCGCACCACCGCAGGACAACCCTACCTTCAACCTGTGGACCTTCATCATGCCCAAGGTCGCACCACACTGGGCGGCGCTCGCAAACGGCGGACCTCGCCTCGTATCCACCAACCTGTCGCCCGTAACGCTCAGCCAGATCGTTGCCCCCGCCAACGGGCCTCTCGCGACCATCGGCACTCCCGACGCTCTCGCAGCAGCCCTACGCTCATCAGTCAAGGACAAGAGCATCCCAGCCGTCGAGCACTCAGCGGTGGCCGAGCTCGAGGCCATGATGACCCCACAACCCGCACGCAAGTCCCTGTTCGACCGTGCGTCCACCCCGCAGCCGCCAGCCCCGCCGGTAGTAGCCCCAGAGCCGCCACAGCCACAAGCAGCTCTCCCTGCGCCGACGCTCCCTGAACCTCCAGCCCCACCGGTCCCCATCGTCCAGGCCCCCGCGCCGGTTACGCCACCTCTAGCACCGGCTCCCGCGCCAACTCCAGTTGTCGAAACCCCGGTGCGCCCCGCACCTGCCCCCGCGCCCGTCGCCCCTGCGCCTGTCGTACCCAAGCCGGTAGCATCCGCCGCAACCAACGAAGACGACATGACCGGCTTCTTCGACGACGACGAACCCACGGCCACGACCTACAGCCTCCACAGCCTCACCACAGAGGAAAGCTGGCCGATCCTCACCCGCCCCGTCGTCATCGGGCGCTCCTCCACGCGCAGCGAGATCAGCGTCAGCCGCGACAGCAGCCTCAGCCGCAGCCACGCGCAGATCTACGAGCAGGACGGCCAAGTCATCGTCACCGACCTGGGCTCCAAGAACGGCACCCACATCGGCGCACACCGCCTCCAACCACACACCCCCACCATCGTCCCCGACGGCGCACTCCTACGCCTCGGACACGTCGCCTTCAACGTCGTCAAGGAGCAGGCATGAGCGTCCACACGATCACCCACCGCAACCAACGAAAAGAAAACCAGGACACCTACGCCTGGGCCACCTTCACCGCCGACGGCAAGACCGGCCTCCTCGCACTCATCGCCGACGGCATGGGCGGAGTCGCCAACGGCGCACAAGCCTCCCAAAGCGCAGCCCGCACCTACATGGACGCAATCAAGGCCGGAGACATCACTGACGACACCCTCATCGAAGCCGTCACCACCGCCCACCAGAAGGTCACCGACACAGGAGGAGGTACAACTCTCACCCTCCTACGCCTCTACGACGGCCAGTACTGGATCCTCCAAATCGGCGACTCCCGCGCCTACAAGATCCCAGCAGGCACCCTCGAGGGCACACAGCTCACCGAGGACCACTCAGCTCTCAACGCCTTCAAGCGCCGCGGAGTCACCATCACCCCCGACATCGCCCGCACCTACGCCAGCCGCATCACCCGAGCACTCGGCAAGCCCAAAGCCGACGGTCACACCCCTGACATCTACACCGGCACCTACCAGCCCGGCGACATGTTTCTCCTGTGCTCCGATGGGTTTTGGCACGCTTACGAAGCCGTCGGCAACAAGCTCGACGCTCTCACAGAAGCAGGCCTCAACGACCTCGCAACGCGCGCACAAGCAGCGGGGGAACAGGACAACATCACCGCTCTACTCGCCTCAACGGAAGGACTAGCATGACGAACCTGCGCGACACGGGCTCAACCTTCGGCAAGGGGGACCGCTACGTCATCAGCTCCGTACTCCACAACGGCACATTCAGTCAGGTGTACGGAGTTTCCGACGCGAAGAACGGTAAGCTCGTCGTCCTCAAAGAGGTTGCAGCTCCCGTCCCAGATCCCAAAGGCCGAGGCAAGATTGCCGTTGATAGCCTTAAGCGCGAAACGCGCCTCATGCAGCCCCTCACCCACCCCGGTATTCCTCGCATCCTCGACGTGCGAGATCGTACCGACAAGCCGGGTGGCAAGTACTCCGTCCTCATGGACTACATCGGCGGCTACGACCTCGCTGATGCGGCCAAGCGCACCGACAAAGGCCGGTTCAGTGAGCAGTTCGTTGTCTCCAAGATGGTGCAGGTCGCCACCATCCTCCAGTACCTCCACACCCTCCCGCCACATATTCACCCCGGCCCTGTCGTCCACCGCGACATTAAGCCGAAGAACATCATGTACCAGAACGGTTCCATGGTGCTCATGGACTATGGCCTGGCCGAAGTCATCACCCCCGACAATCAGATCAACACCCACGCCCTCGGCACCAAGGGATATGCGCCCCCTGAGCAGATCACCAAGGGCGCGCCGCTCGACATCCGAAGCGACATCTATAGCCTCGGCATGACGATGTACCAGCTCCTTGTCGGCAAACTCCCCGAGTCCGACCGCAGGGGCATCCCCACAGGCCCCGTGGACGCACACGCAGCCAACCCAGAAGTCAGCCGCGCCCTCTCCGACGTGATCGCCAAATGCGTCGCCCTGCGCCCAGATGACCGCTACTCCTCCATGGTTGAAGTTATCGCTGCGCTCAACACCTACAAGACCGCCGATAGCCGTCACCGAGCCAAGCATCGCAGACGCATCCGCACCGTCGGCGCGCTCGCAGCAGCAGCCCTTATCATGTCAATCGCATCAGCAGGAACCTACACCTACGGGGCCAACGCCGACGCGAACTCCTACGCAGCACTCACCAGCGCTGCCCAAAAAGCGGGCACCGTCGAAGCGTGGGAGCCAGTCATCAACGCGCGCCCCTCCAACATCAACTCCTACTTCGACACGATTACCGCCATCAAGCAGGGAGACGGCAGATTCACCTCCGCTGAGGAAGCAGCCTTCATCCCCCTCGTTCGCGAACACATTAAGGACATTCAGGACAACCCGCGCTATCCCGAACTCGCTTACCAGATCGGTGAGCTCTACTGGTTTTTCTACACCAGCGACGCGAACGCCGACGGTCTCGCCCTATCCGCCCCATGGTTCAAGGACGCGATCAGCGGCAACTACAACGTCGAACAGGCGAGCGCTCTTTACAACATGGGCTCGTTCAACCGCGACATCGCATCCGCGATCCAAACCAGCAGCGACACCGGCATGTACCGGGCCTACTGGAACAACCTCACCAGCCTCAACACCGACAGCTCCGGTGAGGTCGTGCAGTTGCAGCTCCTCAACTACATCGTGGACTGCATCAACAACTACACATACAGGCTCCGAACCGACGGCGTGCCCAAAGCCGACGTTGACGCGCAGCTCGAGCGCGCGAAAGACTACCTCACGCAGCACCCCAACCCGACCCCAGGAAGACCGGCTGAACTGTCAGCCCAGCTCTCCACGAAGCTCGACCAGTCCCGCACCCTCGTCGATGCTGTGTACGCAGCCGAAGGAGCCACCAAGTGATTACCGTATTCACCGCAACGGCAATCGGCCTCGCAGTCGCAGCCCTCATCCTGTTCTTCACCGCTCTCATCCTGTTCTTCCAATGGGATATCCCAGCAGCGCGCAGGGAACTCAAGGGACAGGCGTTCACCGACACCGTTGAAACCCTCACCTCGACACTGAGTAGCGACGGAGCCGTCGAAGCGTACCGCAAGATGTCTGCCCTATCTCTCGGTGAACACTCGCCCCTGAACGACGCGACGAATAGCGACTCGTTCGACAGCGGTACACTCGCCGACGACACAAGCGGGGCGCTCTCCGGCGACCTCACCCCCGCCTCGCCACAGCCCACCACAGTCACCCCTGCGCCCATTGCCGCCCCCAAGCCTGCGACAGCCCAGTCAGTCCCCCTACAGGCCACAGACATCCCCACGCGAACCACACAGCCACCCGCACCGGCACCGCTCGAGCGCTCCGCTAACGTCGGAGAGGACGACGACACCACGTTCTTCTCAGATGCGAGTACGGAAACCACCGAAGAAGCAGACACTGCGTTCTTCGAGGACACCGAGATTCCTGCCGCAAACCTCGCGCCACAACCATCCACGCAGTCAACCGACCCGCTCAGTCGCGTAACCTTGGTAGCAGAAGCCCATAGTTGGCAATAAACCCCATCATCGGAAAGGTTCAAGAATGACTCCCCGGAAGACGACCAAGACGACAGTGCGCATCGCTGCCCTCCTGGCATTCGCCACAGCCACCACCACCGTCGCACCCGCAGCGCTCGCCACCAACGCTTTCGGCACCACCCAGCCCGCCGCCACCGTCGTGCCCGCAGCCGTCACCGCCGCACCATCTCCTACAGCGTCCGTTGACTTCGACCTCGGACGCTACAACCAGACCCGCAAGTGGCGAGGCACCGCCACCATCGCTCCACAATCCGGCGCGACGATCACCAGCGTCGAAATGCGCCGCTACGACGCTTCCGGCACCCTCGCCGCAGCAGGCCAGGGGACAGCGGGCGTGAACCAGCTCCCCGCCGACATCACAGCCCCCACGCGGATCGTCTACATCGTCCACACGGATAAGGGTGTGTACGCTGCGGGCATCCTCGCCACCAACACTGGCGCAACCCCTATCACCATGACTGGAGTCATCCCCACGGACTCCGGCGCGCTCGCGCTCGCGGACGGCTCCTACACTGTCGGCACCAGTCGCGTCCCCGCGTCCGGTACCCCCACCGTCACGTGGGACAACACGACCTTCACGCTCGGCGCACACACCACCGTCGGCGAACCGTCGATCACAGCCATGACGCTCGACCCGGCCACCGGCCCCGCCTGGGGCTTCTACACAACCCTCCCCGCCCTCACGGCAACGATCATCTCCGACACGCAGATCGTGTCAGCAACGACCGATGAGGGCTACTCGGTGAGCGTCAGCGGCACCACCGCCACCATCAACCTGACTGGCAAGCCCAGCAAGGCCACACTGCGCATCACCGACGAGTTTGGCCGCACCACCAGCCAGTCCATCAACGTCCCCTACGACGACGAAGGCCCGCAGTTCTCCAACCTCCGCGCAACCGGAGGCCAGGTCAACGCATACGGCGACTACGCCACCTCCGGCAACGTCACCATCAGCGGCACCGCCACCGACAGCCCATCGGGCGTGTACTCCGTGGAGCTCGTCAAGGACGGCGAAGTTGTCACCACCCTCAAGCGCCAGGGCGTCAACTTCACATTCACGATCACCGAAGCAGGCACCTACAAGGTACAGACCATGGACGAAGCAGGCCTCACCAACGAGGTCGGTCTCAGCGCCTTCACCGGCGGCGACACCGACGTGGTAGCCGTGGACTCCACCATCCCCACCCTCACCGTCCCCGACGCGATCACCAACGCCAAGACCCTCGGCGACGGACAGTACTGGCTCACCTCCGCCCCCACAGAAGACCTGACGTTCACATTCAGCGACGACCAGGCCCTCTCCCCGCGCGGCATGAGCCTCATCTTCGACGGTCGCCCCATCGCCCCCACCCGCGAAGCCGACAACAAGTACACCTTCGCGATCCCCGCGTCCGAGTTCACCGACGGCACGCGCCACCAGATCGACTTCTACGGCGCAGACCGCGGCCTCCACCGCACCTCCTGGACCGGCACGATCTCCACATCCACCAGCCAGGCCACCATCAACGCCACTGTCCGCAACCCCGGCGACATGAACGTCACCCCCTACGGCGTGTTCTCCCGCACCCCCATCCAGGTGCAGCTCACCCCACAGGGCGGCGGTGGCCTCGCGCAGACCTACACCGACCCCAGCAGTGGCATGACCGTCTCCCCCGACGGCGTTGCCACCATCACCGGCAGCGTCAACGACCCCACCGTCACCGTCACCGACCCGCTGGGCCGCTCCCAGACACTCCACGTCGCAACCGCACTCGGCTGGCCATCCAAGCACGCAGCCGTGGACACTCAGGCCCCCACGATGACCACAGACATCACTGCCACGGATGGGACATGGTTCTCCTCAACCAGTGGGGCGATCAACAGCTTCACCGCCCACGACGACAATGGCATCGCCACCATGACCGCCACCGTCAACGGCACCCAAGTCGCCACCGTCAACCCCAGCGATAAGGCCGGTGAAGCCGCTACTACTGGCACCCTTGACGTGGACTACACGAAAGCCGCACGCGCGGAGGATGGTTCCTACCAGGTCACCATCACCATGACTGACCTCGCGGGTAACGTCAGTGCCCGCAACTACACGTTCTACGTGGACGACCAGGCACCGACGATCACGAACTTCGTCGTCGTGAACCCGTCCTACGCGCCCGGCAAGACCATCAACGGTTCCGACCGCTACGGTCTGTTTGTCCAGGGAGCCACACGCATCAAGGCTCAGGTCTCCGACCCCGCCCCATCTTCGGGCCTGGGTAACGCCCTCATGACGTTCTACACGCCGTCCGGCACCGTCATCCGCACCGAGTCGGCCCCCATCAACTCCGGCGTGGCCGAGTTCGACATCCCCAGCGGCTTCAAGGGCTTCGTGTCCGCCACAGCCACCGACAAGGTGGGCAACATCAGCGACAGTCAGCGCCCCGACGGCCTCGTGTCTGAGGACTCGAACACGACGATCACCAGCACCAACATTTCTGTTGAACTCGGAGCCCCAGCAGCGACCAACAGCGCTGGCGTGCCCCTCTACAAGGACTCCGCATCCGGCACTCTCACCGCCGTCGCCACACACTCTGGTATCCGTACCCTCACCTGGGGATACGGTGACACAACCCTGGGTACTGCGACCGTCTCCCCCGACGGCCAGGTCGATAACCCCGCAGTCCAGGTGACCGCCACCGATAAGAACCTCGTCACCGGCGTATCCGTCCCCCTGACGCTCGCCGGTGAATACCCCGCTCAGGATGTGTGGATCCACGTCGCCGACAATGCTGGCTACGAGGCTGAAACGCGCCGCACCATCAGCGTGGACGCAACCGCCCCCGAGCTCACGGTCACGTTCGACCAGACCAACCAGTCCGGCTTCTACAATACCGACCGCCACGCCACGGTTACCGTCCGTGACAACAACTTCGACCCTGGTAGCCTCACCACAACCGGCCTCGTCGGCACGTGGGGCACATGGGTTCACTCCGGCGACACCTGGACGAACACCATCACGTTCTCCGACAACACGGACTACGACTTCACCCTGTCCGCAGCGGACATGGTGGGCCACCAGTCCAACACCTTCACGTCGGGCCGCTTCACCGTGGACAAGGTAGCCCCCGTCGTCTCCGTCGCCTGGAACACCACCGACGTGCGCAACGGCAAGTACTACAACCAGGTACGCACAGCCACTATCACCGTCGTCGAAGAGCACTTCGACCCCGCCCTCAACCAGCTCACCGGCACCGGCAGCATCAGCGGTTGGAGCAGCGTCGGATCCACGCACACGGCGACCGTGACATTCCCCGAGGGAGTCCACACCTTCGGGTTCCGCACCACCGACCAGGCAGGCAACCCCAGCAACGAGATCAGCGAAGGCGAGTTCATCGTCGATACCACGAAACCGGAAATCGGCATCAGTGGCCTCACGAAGGGCACCGCCTACTACCAGCTCCCCACCGTCGGCGTGACCTACAGTGACACCAACGCGGACACGAGCAGCGTCACCGCCGTCCTCGTGGGCCGCAAGGGCAACGTCTTCAAGCCAGCAGTCAGCGGCGGCTACCTCGACCTCTCCGAGATCCCCGATGAAGCCAAGTACGACGACCTCTACACCCTCACCATCAAGGGCACCGACCTCGCAGGCAACGACCAGACCGCCAGCGTCGAGTTCATCCTCAACCGCTACGGCTCCAACGTGGACGTGACCGGCACCAACTACCAGGGCCGCTACCTCCAAGCCCCCGTGGACGTTGACCTCGAGGAGACCACCGTCGAAGCCCTCAACGAGGACAAGACCGACATCAAGGTTACCCTCGACGGCGCACCCTACTCCGTTGCCCCAGCGCTCCAGTCCACCACGCGCACGGGCGGAGACACTGGGGACTACGTGTACGCCTACCACATCGACAAGGCAGCATTCCAGAAGGAGGGCACCTACCTCATCCAGGTTGTCTCCCAGACTGAGGGAGGCCTCGACCAGGTGAGCCGCCTCAGCTACTCCTTCGTCGTGGACTCCACGAACCCTGAGCTCCAGGTGTCCGGCATCCGAACCGACGCGGCCTACCGTTCCGAAAGCCGCGACTTCACCGTCACCCCCCGAGACATGACCACCGTGACCCTTGAGGCCCAGGTGGACGGAAAGCCTATGCAGCTCCTCTCCGACGAGAATGGGATCTACACGGGCACTCTGCCGCAGTCCACGAGCGCGCACACGGTTGTCCTCAAGGCCACCGACATGGCAGGCAACGTCACCGAGACGACTATCAGCGACGTGTACGTCAACGCCTCCACCTTCGGGCAGGTCATCAACTGGATCCGCCACCACGTGCTCGCAACCAGCGCCGCAGGCGGCATCCTCGCAGCAGCCGCAGCGCTGATCGTGTTGGCACGCCGACGCAAGAACGCGGACAACTGACCCGCGCTCACCGATAAGGGGGGGATGGGGACCAGCACCATGTTGGATGCCCCCTCCTCCTTCGACATGCCCCGATACAAGTAGAAGAGGGGCACCTGGAAAATGCTAGGATTGTTCAGGAAACATTAGCCAGAAGGAGCAGATATGGTATCCAGAAAGCCGTCCCGACTGCGGCGAGCAATTACTGCGCTCGCAGTTGCCGCCATCGCAGCAGTGGGACTTGTTGCTACCCCCACCGTCCAACAGGCAGCACACGCGGAAACGGTGCCCGCCTACAACACGCCCACCTTCGCGCCCGACGTTTTCTATGTCTACGTGAAGAAGGGTGAATACCTGTGGTACACCTTCCTTGGAAAGCAACCCGAGTACGTCCTCGACGAGGACGGCAACATCGCCAACATGACGGCGTGGCAGGGTGGCATGGCCTCCCACTACGCAAAGCACGACGGCATCTTTCAGGTGTACTACGTGCCCCACATCGACGCGAACAACCAGTACTCGGACAACCAGTTCTTCTGGAACATCCAGGCCGTTAGTCATGATGACAAGACGATCCCAGGTCGCGTATGGGCCGACAAGGTGTTCGTCGGCCAGCGAGCCTCCTTCGACTGGGACAACCCCTCAACCCCGCAGCCGGGCTCTATCGGCGAGGTTAGCCTCATCGCTGTCTCACCGACTGGCTACAGGTATCAATTCGTGGCCCGTGAGTACGGTGGCATCCAGTCAGTCATTGCCGCCACCTCATCCGGCATCAACAAGATCGTCACGAAGGACGGGCAGGATTACTGTGAGCCGACCTACCAGTCATACGACGACTGGGCTATCCGTGACGGCTCCGGCTACGACGCATACGCACCCAACGGGCAACTCGCCGGCTCTTGGGTCAACCACTACCGCACCAACTACAAGTGCGGCGAACGCTACAAGCTGTTCTTCACCACCCCCGCAGCCGACCTCCCCGAGAGTATCCTCCCCACCCCCAAGACGCTGGGCACCCCCACCGTCGAACTGAAAGACCTCGGCAACCACAAAGCCCAGGCAGTCATCACAGGCCTTGACAAGTTCGCCGCCTACACATTCACCGCCGCAGGCAAGGAAACCACCGTCCAGGGCAAGACCAGCGTCACCATCAACATCGACGCAGATAAGGCCGTGGACTGGACCCTCAAGGCCGCATCGAGTAACGAGATGCACCTGATGTTCAGTGACGTAGAAATGCTTGGAGGCCTCACCATCAAGGCCCTCAACGGCCCCTCCGCAGGCGACGCAACCGTTTACTGGGACGACCGTAACCTCACGTCCTGCCGCTACGTAGAGAACACCCGCACCCCATGGGAAGCGCTCGCAGGCGTAAACTCCGACACCCCCTCCGGTGTGCACGGCTGGAACGTGAACAACGCGAACCCGAAGCTCCATCCCGAATGTGCGCTGTCAGAACGAGGAACACACGGCGACGGTCGAATCATCGACACCTGGGCGCGCTCCGGCGAAGCCCGCGAATGGACCGGAACCTTCACCCCCGAAACCCCTTCCATCGCCCTGACTAAGACCGTCACCGAAAAGACCTACGGCGACACGGCCACGGAACTCCACTGGACCTACACGGCCACCAACACAGGCAACGTCCCCCTGACGAACGTCCACATCATCGACGACACCTACGACGGCGGCTACACAGGCACCGACCCGAACACCGTCAACACCGTCACCGAAGCCTGCGCAACCGTCCAGCCCGGCAACACCTGCACCTGGAAGAACATCACCAGCCCCCTCGTGGACTCCGACTTCCCTGACGCAGGCAAGACCATCACGAACACGGCAAAGGCCACTGGCGTTAGCCCCGCAGGCATCCCCGTCACGTCCGACCCGTCCTCCGACTCATCCACCTACGTCCCCGCCAAGCCGGCACTCGAGATCGAGAAGACCGTGGACAAGCCAGAGTTCCACTCCGGCGACAAACTCACCTGGACCTTCACCGTGCGTAACACCGGCGACATCAGCCTGCACGACGTGACCGTCGTCGAGGACTCCTACAACGGCCATAAGCCCCTGTCAACGGTCACATGCCCCGGCACGACGCTCGACGCAGGCGCATCCATGACCTGCACGGCCACATCCGACACAAACGACGACGACATCCGACAGGGCGACGTGACAAACACTGCGCACGCAACCGGCATCTCCGACGGTCGCAACCGAAACGTTGAGTCAGCACAATCTACAGCCAAAACTGTGGGTAAACTGACTCCCGTCACCGTCATCCCGCGTCTGCCCATGACCGGCGGCACCGGCATCATCCTCATCGCAGGCATCGCCACCATCGCGCTCCTCGGAGTCGCAGGAATGACCCTCACATACAAGCGCCGCTCCGCCTCGAGCGACGAGAACTGACCCCCAAAAAGAAAGGAACCTTCTCCATGAAGAAGACGACCCACCGATACACCGTCGCATCCGCGACCGCCGCCCTCGCTCTCGTGAGCCTCATGGGCGCAGGTATCGCCAACGCCGCCCCCAGCCCCATCCTCGACGGTGGCCCCACCCAGGGCACCATCAAGATCCACAAGATTAAGGGGGTGGAGAGTGGTACCCGCGCTGACGGCACGCCGCTCTCCGACCAGGCCCGCCAGGCACTCGGCGAACCCCTCGCCAACGTGACGTTCGATCTCTACAAGATCGACGGCATCGACCTGCACTCCACCGCAGGCATGGCCATCGCGGAGAAGGCCGCGGACCTCACGCTCACCCCGGAGATCGTCGCCTCCGGCAAGCTGTCCATCGACGGCAAGGACTACACGTTCACGAAGGCGACGAGCGTCACCACCAACGCCACTGGTGACGCATCTGCGACCGTCGAGCTCGGCGTGTACATCGTCAACGAAAACCTGGCGAACTACCCAGGCGACGCATCGGCGATTACGCCAGCAGCGCCGTTCCTGGCGATCATGCCTCAGACCAACCCCCGTAATCACTCGGACTGGATGTACGACATCGACATCTACCCGAAGAACACCGAGAACAGCATCGAGAAGACCGTCAAGGACGGCAACACCGGCACCCAGAACCAGGACGGCTACAAGGTCGGCGAGAACCTGACCTACACACTCGCCTCCACCGTCCTCGCAGGCGACAGCAACGGCGACGGCCAGGTCAACGGCGCAGACCTGGGCTACTACTACGTCCAGGACACCCTCCCCGAGGGCACCGAGTACGTGTCCAGCAAGGTCTCCGTCGGCGACACCGCGCTCACCGAAGGCGCGGACTACGTGCTCTCCCAGACCGGCAACCAGCTCGGCTGGTCCGTGACATCGGACGGCCTGAACAAGCTCGCCGCCAACACCGGCAAGAAGTTCACCGTCGAGATCGTCACCCGCGTGACGGCGAACAACGTCACGGGTGAGCTGAAGAACCAGGCCTGGTTCATCCCGTCAAACAACTGGCTCATCAATAACGGCAACAAGCCGGGCACCCCCGGCAACACCCCGCCTGAGACCCCCAACAAGCCGCCAAAGTCGCCCGAGGTCGTCTCCAAGTACGGTGACATCGTGCTCAAGAAGACGGGGACCGGCGGCACTGTGCTCGCGGGCGCGGAGTTCAAGGTCTACCGCGCAACAGGTGGTACCGTTTGTGACGCTGCCGCCGTCTCCGGCGAGCCCATCGCCACGTCTGCACCCACCGACGCTCAGGGCCTCACAAAGGTCTCCGGCCTCCAGCTCTCCAACTGGTACAACGGCGCAGAGCAGACCGACCTGCACTCCTACTGCCTCGTTGAGTCCAAGGCCCCCGAGGGCTACAACCTCCTACCGAGCCCCGTCAAGTTCGACCTGACGGTTGCCGGTGAGGTCACCGACATGGCCGCAGCGTTCGCCGACGCGCAGCGCGACGCAGACACCACGGACAATGCGGGCGGCTCCCGCACCATCGTGGACACAAAGAAGCAGCTTCTCCCGTTCACGGGTGGCGCAGGCATCGGCCTGATCGGCTCTGCCGCTACCATCATGGCGGGCGCAGCTGGGTTCTTCGCCTTCCGTTCGCGCCGCAACAACCAGCAGGGCGAGACAGCCTGACCTGCAACCCCTAAGCCCCGCGCTGACCGGCCACATGCTGCGAAGCGCGGGGCTTCCCCATGCCTCAAAATTGGCTACATAACACGGGACAAACAGCAGTAATTCATCTGGAAAACCTTAGACAGATGATATTCTTTATACGGTAACGTTAATGCAGGAAGGGAAGTCATGAAGGCAGCAACCATGCGACGCTTCGCAGCAGCACTCATGCTCGCCGTCGCTCTCATGCTCGCCTACCCCACTGTAGGTACCATCTGGGAGAATCAGCAGGCACGCGAAGCAGCAGTCCAGCAAGCCCAGCAGGCCGAAACCCTCAAGCGACAGCAGCCCGAGAAGGTCGAACAAGTGCTCCGCGACGCTCACGCCTACAACCAGTCCCTCGCAGGCGTTCCCCTCGCCGACCCCTACACTGCCCCGAGTGAACACGACGCAGCCGCCTACGACAACTACCTGCACCAACTCGCCGACACCGACGTAATGGCTCGCATCAGAGTCCCCAACGTCAGCATCGACCTACCCGTCCACCACGGCACCAGTGACGAAGCTATGCGCACCGGCGCAGGCCACCTCTACGGCACAGCACTCCCCGTCGGCGACACGGGTGCCCGCCCCGTCCTCTCCACCCACACAGGCCTACGCAGTGCCACGCTCTTCGACCGCCTCAGCGACGTGAAGGTCGGAGACGTGTTCTACGTGGACGTGTACGGCGAAACCCTCGCCTACGAGGTCACCAGCATTGATGTCATCACCCCCGACCAGATTGAAGCGCTCGCCCCCGTCCCCGGCAAAGACCTCGTGACCCTCATGACCTGCACCCCCTACGCAGTCAACTCCCACCGCCTCCTCGTCACCGGCGAACGCATCCCCTACAACCCCACAACCGACCCAGCTACAACAACAACGACTCCCGGCCCCGTCGAGTTCATCCTCAACACGATCACGCCCCTGCCCTGGTACATGCGCCTCATGGGAGCCGCATCCCTTGGTGCTCTCATCACGGGCATCGTCATGGCGATTCCCAAGAAGAAACGCCCACGACCACAGGGGGACGCATGAGTAGCATCGAAACCCTCGAAAAACGCACCGTGAGCGCCCTGTCCTACTTCGGGCTCTACAAGCTGCACCTCGCGAACCTCTACCTCGCCTACGCGCAAACCCAACCGTGGATCCTCAACAAGACGGAGCTGCACGACGTTGCGCGCTCCATCATCCCCACCCTCAGCTGGAAGCTCGACGGCACAGCCATCACCACAGCAGCCCACTACCGACTCGCCTACTCCATCATCAAAGACGACCCTTTCATCACCGACGACGATAAGCAGATCATCTACGACGCATGGCAGGCCCTCCGCTGGCGCACACACCTCCTCGACCTGCACACCAACCAAGAAACACTCGACGCAGACAGCCGCCTCGAACGCCGCAAAACCAACACCCCCAACTGCCGCTGGATCCTCGAGGCGCGCACCTTCGGACAAGGAATGCCCACCTTCCATACATGGTGGGAACACCCCGACGTGCAAGAACTCTTCCACAACACCATCGGCACCACCACACCCATGATCGAAGCCCTCGACGCGCTCCCCGCAGGCTTCGACATGTGGGTAGCCCTCGACGGCCAATTCTCCACCGGCCAACACACGCCCCTCACAGACGCATCCCTCAACTGGATGCGCACACACGACGGGCAACCCTGGCAGAAATGGGCCTGGGAACACTTCGCAAACGACGATACCCCACTACCGGCGCGCCTTGACGAGAACGAATGGCGCTCACGGGACGGATGGTGGACCATCGACCCCACACTAGGGCGACAGATGGTCGCCTTCCCTGACGAGTACTCCAGCCTCGAACCCACCGACCTGTTCGCCCGCCCCCCATTCATCGACCTCGGGCTCGCAGGACCACTCACCTACGGAGACAGCCTCACTCTCCACCTTAATGGCGATACCATCAGCATCGACGACCCCGACCTCGCAGGACTCCCCTCATCCGTCCCTCTCCCACCACTGGACCAAATCACCGTCGAGCGCGCCGCCGAACCAGGAATTACGCACGCCGCACCCGGCCATGTCGTCACTTACACGATGACACCAACCGCCACCCTCGAGGAGTACAACAATGACCTCTACTAGCATCAAAAGTGCGCTACGAATCTTCGCGCGCCGCAACAAAACCTTCACACTCCGCGGCCCCCAGAGCGTCCTCTCCGGCCCGGTTGTCCCTACAGCGCCCATCCCGCAGCCCCCAGCAATGGGGCCAGCCGGTCCAGGCAGCACGCCGATCCCCCCAACGCCAGAAGCAGCTAAGGATCCCCGCAACCGCCCCTACGGGCACAACAACGCAGCCCTGCGCTCAGAGTTCTACTACGTCGCCTTCCAAGACCACGCGCTCAGCCCCTTGAAGCACACGGCCCCCGACACTCTCCTACCAACACGCAACCCCTCCACCTGGTACGCGCCCGCCCTCAACATCCTCCACAACGCTCCCTACAGCTCCACCTACACGGACCTGTTCTCATGGGTGGACCTAATGGAACCAGCACTCGCTATCGACGCTGACCTCCTCCAATGGGCCAAGCTCCCACCCCAGGGCAAACAGCAGGCACTCACCGCCCACATGCGCCGACTACGTGCCCTCATGGACGCTGGACTCCGCGTCGGAGCAGTACGCGAAACCCACGCAACAGGCACCGTGAACCTCAACCTGTCAGCCTACAAGCGCCAGGGCTACTCCTTCGCAGAATGGGCCGAGAACATGGCCTCCGGCAGCGCCCACATCCCCCTGCCCCTCATCGTCGCGATCCTCAACGCGCACCCCGACTTCACCACACCCCAGCAGGTGATCCTCCACCTCCAAGCGCAAGTGAGAGTGAGCGAACTGTGATCGACGACTACACGAGCCTATGGGTCGCCCCCATCAACGACGTAGGCCTCCCCGCGCGCGCCGCCGAACAAGAAGGCCCCCACGCCCTCGCTGAGCTCGCAGAAGCCCGCGACATCCTCACCCCCGACCCCGCAATCAATCCGAAAGCCGTCCTGCGCCAAATCGCATGGCGCAAATACGAACAGGCGTGCAGGACCACACGCCGATACGGAACACTCAGAAAGGACACTCCCAATGGACAACAACGATGACTTCTGGGATCTCCCAGTCGCCGACGAAGACACCTACGAGACAACGACACTCCCCACCGCAGACGAGCCAGCTCCCGAAGTGGAGAAGAAGCGCAACGCGCGCACCGTGATCCTCGGCAGCATCGCGCTCGCCCTCGTGATCCTCGTGGCCCTCGTGGTCGCTATCGGCCTCAAAAACTGGCACAGCACACCCGCCAACGCAGGGGCAGAAGCCTCCACGCCGCAAGCAACCATCGCACCCACAATCCCCACATCCGACACGACAGCAGCCCCACAGCCGGCACCCTCCCAGCAGACACCCACGCAAGACCCTGCAACCACAGCACCAGCCACCCCCGCGCAGCCGACACCAAACGCGACCATCGACCCCAACAGTCTGACGTTCGCACCGGCACAGCAGGCGCGCGCCGTCGTCATCGGGAAAGACATCACCGCAGCCAACGGCCAGCTGATCTTCACCCTGCGCATCAACATCCCCAACATCCCCCAAGCGACGCAGGGAGGAACCGTCGCATACGTCGTCACCAAGAGCCAGTACGACTCCTACGAATCAGGCTCCCTCATTGACGTGCAGTACCGAGTCGATCAGGACGGTCGCATCGCTATCGTCCGCTAACGAGCGCCGTACACACCGCAACACGATCCCATAGGGTTTAATGGAGATAAACACGCAGAAACTATCTCCGCACGAAAGGCCGCACTCATGCCGACACCAATCACACCTCCACACATTGCCCGCTCGAAGGGCATGACGAAACGAGACGTGCTCAAGCGCGTCGAAGACGCTCCTGCCGCCCAGAACCTCAAGGCACTCGCGGACGAGATCTACCTCGTTGGCCTCATCACCGACCCATCCAAGGTGATCCCCGGCAAGAAGAACCCCGACGGCACGCCACAGCGGGGCACGGTCGTCGGATACAGGTTCCACACCAACGTACCGCTGCGCATCCCCGACTTCGGAACAGGAGACAAGTTCCGGCGCGACGCTTACGCAGTCGAAGACCCCACACGCTACAAGAACATCGAAGCGGACACAGACTTCGACCTCACGCGAGGGGAACTCGCCGCATTCGCAGGAAAGGTCGGCACACGCATCACCGGCCAGAACCCGGACATCGACCAGGAGCAGGCTCTCATGATCGAGGCGCGATGGGGACGCGGCTCCGGCCCTGACAGTCGCCCCAGCGCAGTCCTCCTGCGCCCCGACACTCGCGCCATGGGAGCCAAGACGCTCATCGGCCTGTATCCCGAGATCCCCGTCCTCAACTACGTCCAGACGGAAGGATACGAGGAAAGCGAAGGGGTTCAGTATTTCAAAGCCAAGGGCTATAGAGCTCTACGCCCCGAGTTCGAGGGGACCAAGTTCGCACCACTCGGCTACAACGCCGCCGACAACCCACCTGCCCCCAAGAAGAGCCGAGAACAGAAGGTGGCTGAGGAATCAGCGAAGATGTCGAAGCTGTTCTCCGACCTCTACCCCGACAGCGGCGACTGACAGAGCAAGACGTATCCCCGCACGGTCGTCAACGCTCTTACCCCACACCCATCAACCGCAAGAAAGGAACGCCTGCCGTGAAACTCGCCCCCGCGATCACACGCGCTGCTCTGACATGCGCCCTCATCGTGGCCCCAGCAGCCACCGGAACAGCCGTTAGCGCAGCCCTCGCCGCCCCCACGCAGGGAGTCGTCGCCGCCTACGACAGTGACGCGAACACCAACACGCCCACCCCACAGCCCACGCAAGCGCCCGGCACTACTCAGCAGGGCACGCAGCAGACCCCCAACCAGCCGCAGCCCACGCAGGGTAGCAACGGCCCATCCAAGCCCCAGATCGACGTGACTACACCCGGCACCGATCCATTGGTCAAAACCGACCACTCGAAGGACAAGGGAAAGTGGTTGCCTAAATGGAGTGACGACGAAAGCCTTAAACAAGGCGCAGAGAGCGCCCACCCAGCCGCAGCTCTCTTCTCCTTCATTACTGGCTGGTTGCTCTCTCTTCTGATCGCGGTCTATGCGCTCATTAACATGCTCGGCCTCTTCTACGTTTCAGTGAGTATCGGCTTCATCCGCACGATCCTCTCGGGCGGCATGTACGGCAACGGCACCGGAAGCCAGTCCGGCGCGAACTCCATGGGCATGGGAATGGGAATGGGCGGCAACCCAAACGGCGGCGCGAAGGCCCAGGGCGGTTGGCTCAAAAACATGCGAGTCGTCCCCGCTGCCGCCATTCAGGCCGTCGAGATGGCCGAGTCCGGCGAACGTGGAGGCCCCTCTGGCAACCAGATGGGCGCAATGATGCCTGGCAGCTTCGGCGGTGCCCCACAGCAGGTTGGAGGCAGCGCGAAACCCATCACGCCGATCCGCTACTACCTGCAAAAGCAGGCACTCGAACTCATCGCCCTCGGTGCAGCAATCATCCTCCTGGTCCTCTCCCCGGTTCTCTTCGACACCGGCATCGCCTTCGGCAACGGACTTAGCCAGATCATCTACTGGCTGACATCACAGATCTTCTAACACCCTCCGGGGCGACGCTACTCCACCAAACAGCAGTGGGGAGCGTCGCCCCCGCACCCGCCAGAAAGGAAGCCCATGAGCACCTTCAAGGAAGTGTTCAAGCAGCGCTTCATGCCTAACAGCCGCCGCCAGGCTACCGAAAGCGCGCGCGTCTCCGCATCCACAGCAGACGCACTCCTCACCATGCTCAAGGAACACGTCCCCACCAACGGAGACGTGCTCGAGTTCGACATCACCCGGACGGCAGAGGAAGCCGCCGTCATTCAGGCCATGTCCGACCCCAAGATCATGGCCACCTATAACATCTGGCAGGACACGGAGGTACGCACCAAGTACTACGCCTCCATCAAGACCCTGGAGTTCGCATGACCGTCAGAACCCCCCGCATCCGACAGACAGCGGAAACATGCCAGGTCAGCCACGCCCTCGCACACGAGATCATCACCCGATACGGTGAATGGACAGCCAGCCAGGCAACCAGCGCCACCCAGCCGACCACCGTCAGCTACCTCGGCATCATCGAGTTCTCCAACGGCACCCCCAGCTACGGGTTGAACGAGCGACAGCCCCTCGAGGCCCAGTACGCAGCCTTCGCAGCCGACTACGACTACGACATTGAACTCGCCCGCATGGTGCTCGCCGCATACGCGAACGCCATCATCCGAGAGCTCGCCACGTCGGGGCGCGCAGTCCTCCGCGGCATCGGTGCGCTGCACGTCAGCGACACCGGGAAAGTCCGATTCAACCGGGCAACCGCCGTCGCCAAATGGGACGGCACCGACACGACGTTCCGCACATGCGTTAACCCTGCCTTCCGTCAGCGCTTCAACGACCTACAGGAGGCCACAGCCTAATGCAGGGAGCAACCCACCGCGCAGGAGGCGCAGCAGCGTGCATGATCGGCTACACGGCCCTCGCCGCACACCACGCGCCACTCATTGAAGCAGCCCCGCTCGCCTCACTGGTCGTCCTCTACCCCTTCGCCCTGTGGGGATCCACAGCAAGCGACCTTGACCACCACCCCGGCAGCGTGTGGGATGAAGTAAAGCTCGCCGGCGAACGCTCAGGCCACACGATCCCCTCCCAGGATCCCGTATCCAGGACAATCAGCCATATCCTGCACCTCACGCGACCACTGCGTGACATTGCGCCCCGTAAGTCACGAACGGCGCAGATACTCAGTATCCTTGACTGTAAGCACAGGTCTTGGCAGACCCACAGCGAGTTGCCATTCCTGCTCCTCTTCGGAGCACTCACGCAACTTAATCCACTCACGACCAACCTAGGGGAGGCTCTAACCCAGCTTGTACTCACCGGCATCATCATGGGCCTCATCGCCCACCTCACCCTCGACCTCCTCACCCCCGAGGGACTACCGTTCGCAACGGGACTCTTCATCAACCGAGTGATACTCAGGAAGAAGATCCTGCCCGAACGGATCAAAATAATCCCTCACGTCAAACCCCGACGAAAGGGCGAGCCCGGCTTCTTCTCCACTGGTGGCACTTGGGAGAAGAAGATCGTGTTCAACATCCTGCACGCAGTCAACCTAGGACTCCTGGGCTGGCTGATCTACAGGCTCGGAATCGCCCCGTACACATCGTTCCAGATCATCTGAATCGACACAGAAAGACACCGAAGAATGAAACTCTCCCCACGCATGGGCATGGGCCGAGCGGCACTCGCAACACTGTTCCTGGCCGTCGCCCCAATCGTTGCCACCACAACCGCTGCGACAGCGGCTCCCGTCACTGCGCCCGCGAGCGCGTCGATCAGCGTCACTGCACCCACAACAGTCGGCGTGCTGCCCGCAGCCGACGGCAACGGCGCTGGTAACGCCACACAGGAGGCCGACAAGGCTCTACGCACCACCGTCGCTAAGGATCTGGCTGGGAACACCTACCAGCTCAGCGGCGGCGGCACCGTCAACGGCTCGGACATTATCAAGCCCGAGGGCACGATTAACCAGGCCATCTACGAACAGCTCACATCTTCGGCACAGAGCCAGTTCGCCAACGACCTGATGGCCAAGACCGACAGCTACACGGAGCCGACTGCTCAGGACTACACGCCGTCCCTCGCTAAGTCCGCTGGCGTGAGCTCTGAGACGAAGCAGAACTGGTTCAAGGAACTGCGCTCCAACTCGGGCCTCGGTTCGAAGCTCCTGACCTCGACGCTCGCTCGCGGCGTGTATGCCGACCTTGACGGCGGCGCGCGCTGGTTCGCGCCGTTCAGCGGCCCACTGTCCACCGCCCTGGGCTTCCTAGCTATCCTGATCCTCGCGGGGACAACAATTTCAGCGGTCATCGACCTGGCGTACATCAGCATCCCCGCGTTCCAGGTGCTTTCCGATGCCGTCGCCAACGGTGGTGGTAACGGTAGTGGCGGCGGCGGTGGCCTACGTCAGGCGAGCACCAAGCTCGTGTCCACAGCAGCCCGAAAGGCCGTCGAAGCTGAAGAGAACGGCCAGAACGCCGTCTGGGTGTACTTCAAGAAGGCCTTTATGAAGTACCTAATGGTTGGCCTTGCTCTGTGCTTCCTTGCCTACAACCTCCTCTGGAGCCTTGTCGGCACGGCCATGGACCTTGTGACCGGAAGCCTCTTCTGATCCGCTCGAGGGCAGGGGAGCAACATGCCAGCTCCCCTGCCCTCATCGACATCCACAACACGCACACGCTCACGCAAAGGCAAATGACCCAATGACCCCCACGCAGACACTTGCAGGCCCCCGCAAGGCGCTCCTGACGCTCCTCGCTACCCTCGTCGCGCTCATCATCTCTGTCGGGCCAGCCTTCGCGGACGACAACGTGCGCGCCACCACCTACATCGCCAAGAACGATGTCAACATCTCCGCCATCGTTACCGAGGCGAACCGGAGCCTCAAAAACTCCCCCGAGATCATGGCCTACGATGCCAAAGAAGGATCCGTCAGCTTCGACTTCACGACCTATAACAAGCTCGACAACAAGGACAAGCAGACCTTCATGCAGGCCGCACTGTCGGCCACCAGTAAGAGCGGCCTCGGTGGGCAGCGCAAGTCCAAGCTCTATTCCTTCATCAGCCAGCAGGACGGCAAGGTCTCAGCAGCGGTCAGTAACCTAACGACTGACGCATCCGCAAACTTCTACAGCGCCATGGCGCTCCTCAAGCCCTTCACTGGCCCATTCAGCACATTCTTGGGGCTTGTCGCGATCCTCATTATCGTTTTCGTGACGACGAGCCTCCTCATCGACCTGGCCTTCATCGCGATCCCCGTGTTCCAAGTCGGCGACGCGGACAAGGGCATCACCCGCAGGTTCATCTCTTCCGCAGCCCGACGAGCGGTGCGCGAAGAAATGGACAGCAATAAGAGCGCCGTGTGGATCTGGTTCAAGCGGAGAGTCTTCGTCATGGCTGGACTCGCCATCGTGTTGGTCTACCTCGTGAGCGGCAGTATCTATGAGATCATGGGGTGGTTCCTCCAGGTCGCCGGAGTGAACTAAGAAAGGTTAAGCAAATGAAGAAGATTCGCAGCGTTATGCGCTCGACTGTGCGCCGCATCAAGAAGGCAGCGCCCCGCGTCGTCATGTTCCTCATGGCACTCGTCGTCACGAGCGGCGTTATCGTCGCCCCCGCAGCGTTCGCAGCCGATGAGAAAACCCCCACGGGCGGCAACGCGACGAGCCGTACCGCTGCGATCATCAACCTGGCGAAGAACCAGAAGCTCGCAGACACCAATGCCAGTAGCCTCAAGCCGGAAGAACTGCGGATCCTCGGCACCTTCGCATCGAACTTCTACGTGCCCTTCCAGAGCCAGTTCAACTACAACGGCTCGATCATGAAGAAGGACAGCGACGCTCGCGACGCGACACAGAAGTCCGTGTCCAGCGCCCTACAGTCCACCGTCGGCATGAGCGCCGACTCCGCCGACTCGGTTGCCGCCTACATCATCGGCAACGTCTGGCAGGGCGGCACCGACCTATCCTTCGCATACTCCGACGGCGACTACTGGGACCAGAACACCTCCTGGACAGTCAAGGACTCCTACCCGACCGACTGGCGTTCCTTCCTGCGCATGGTGTCCGGTGGTAGCCTCACTAACCCCAACTACACCTTCCTCAAGGAAGATGACCCGGCGATGAAAGCCAAGTGGAACGCCCTCGTCTACCAGGTGGACGGCAAAACTGTCCCCGCGTTCGTCTGGGATCCCACCGGCGTGAACCTCACCCCCTCCACCGTCGCCCTCTACCAGGCGCTCTCCATGGCCGACCTCGGCAACGGCTACGGCTCCAGCCTGTTCGACCTCTCCACCGCCGACGCAGACCTCTCCAAGGGCGAAGCCGACGCATTCACCGACGGCGTTGACGCAACAGCAGCAGCCAAAGCCCTCGCCGACACCGCCCTCGACCAGTCCAGCTTCTCCGGCAAAATGGCAATCAGCCCCTTCGGCGACATCGTGTACCGAGGCCCCAACCACACGTGGGTCGCGATCCCCGCATCCATGAACCCCGGCACCTGGACCAAGGTAGACTCCTCCGGCACCAAGTATGGGCCCGCAAGCGCCTACAACACCGTGAACTTCCAGAACCTTGTCCTGTCGAACATCGAGCAGCAACTCACGACCCCCTGGGAAACCTCAAGTGGCTACAACACGAACTACGCCACCACCAAGATCAGCGGAACCCTCGATGACGCGAACGGCTCTGGCTTCATGCCGATCTCCGGCTTCTTCGGCAAGACGCAGCCAGGCTCCGCGAGCAACACCACCGCCAACGACGGGTTCTTCACTGACTCCTGGACCACCACCAAAGAAAAGCTCGAAGAACAGCTCAAAGAGAAGTACAAGACAGCAGGCGTAGCCTCAGACGACTACGTGCACAACATGTTCGGCGGCAACAACCAGAACGCCTTCGCCGTCATGCGCTCCGCGACGCAAACCACCCAGTCCCGCTCCCCGTTCATCTACAAGGAATGGGTCGGCGCACACGAAGGACAGGCCTCCACAACCGTCTACACGACCAACAAGATGGTCGTTCTCGACGACATCCAGGCATTCAAGGGCGACGTGCCCGAAGACGGCATGTACCAGGATGCGATCACCGCTCCCTCCGGTGAGGTCTTCGCCAAGGCAGGCAACCTCGACAAGAACACGACCTCAAACGCCTGGCAGAAAGCCCTCGACCCCGCGTCGAACCTCGCCCAGACCGCCGCATCAATGCCCAAGCCCACCGCCGTCAGCCTCTACGCCAGCTACGTCATGGCCGCATTCGGCGACGACAAGGTGAATCAGAAGATGGGATGGAAGTACAACGCATCCCTCCCCGCCGTTAAGTCAGACGTGAAGCTCGAGGCCGACCCCGCGCAGGTGAAAAACGAGAAGGCCGACGCGATCACCAACTACCTGTACTTCTTCCTGTCCCCCAACTGGCAGCACACGAACTACGCAGCCCAGCTCATCACGAGCAAAATCTCCGGCCTTCTCATCCGCTGGCACGACGACATGACCGGCACCCAGGCCATCAGCATCGTCCAAGGCACCACCCGTTACACCGGCTTCGCTGGATACGTGTCCACACCCAACCTGCACGATCTGTCCTGGACCGACACCCTCATCAAGGTCTACAACGACTACGTTGTCTACCTGCTCCTCGTCATCCTCATCGTCCTGTGCGTCTACACCGTCATGAGCATGATGAGCTGGAAGCAAGCACTCGGCTCCTTCGCCGTGTTCGTCGTCATCGCCCTGTCAATCTTCCCCGTCATCAACGGAGTCGTGGACACGACAAACAGGTTCAGCAACGCCGTCTACAGCCAAAAGTTCACGTACTGGGCCGTCATCACCCACCAGACGTACTCCACAGAGATCGACAAGGCCGCAGCAGGTGACGACTACTCGAACTACCTGCAAACCGTGTTCAACAACAGTGCCGACATGGGCTCCTTCGTGTCCGACGGCACCGACGGCAAGGCCAACTCGATCAGCAACCGAGGCGGCGAAAACATTCTCCTGAAGTGGCAGTCCCCCAAGAAGCGCACCGCTGTCGAATACGGCAAAGACCTCGCCAACGCCACACAGAACAGCCCCAGCCTCTCCAAGCTCCTCAACAGCGCCACCCAGCAGGCCTACGGCGGCGAAACCTACCTCGACGACCCCAACTCCACCTACCTGTACCGCTCCTACGTGGACATCTCCAACTCCTCCCGCTACACCTACCTCGGCGTAGCGGCCCGCGGCGACGGCAAAGCCACCGTCAACACCGACCCCGCCACCGACACCTGGCCGCAGGGCCTCAAGGACAGCTACGGGAACTACAAGGCGGACCTCGACACCTACATGGGGTCCGGCTTTGCGAACCGCCCAACCGGCGACTCCAACCCCGCCACCCTGTCCTACATCACGCCCGTCCTGTCCAGCAAGATCGTCGCCGACCACTTCGCCGACGTGAACAAGCTCGACAACCTGTCGTACAACGACCACGTGGGTATCCCCGGCGGCGCATTCCAGTTCAGCCTCGGCACCTACACGCAGGGCAAGTCCGCGCGTGAGCAGATCAAGACCGCCAACCCCGCCGGATACAACCCCGACGACGAGACGTACACGGATGCCGACTACAACGGCCTGGGAGCCTTCGCGCTCGCATCCGAATCCCCCTACTACCACTTCTCCTGGTACACCTACGACCACGGCCTCTCCGCGAAGAACAGCGCATCAGGCGGCTACAAGGACATGCTCCTGAACAAGCCCAATCAGGGCTTCTTCTACAACAACGCCTCCGGGGAGAACGAGGACGAGACCGCCGACAACGACGGCGAACTCAAGGACTACCTGGGCATGAAGGAACTCTTCACCTACACCATCCCCTACCTCAAGGCAGCTAACAACGTCGTCGTCGAATACGACAAGCGCTACAGCCTCAAGACCTACCCGAACCTCCCGTTCGAGCCAGGCCACGACTCGGAGTTCCGCGACGACCCCGAGAACCGCCAGAAATACTGGCAGAACGTCAACGTCGCACAGCTCGCCAACATGCACTCCGCATGGGTGGACCAGCTCTACGACGCTTCCTACGCCAAGCAACAGACGATCCGCCACAACGGCAAGACCTACACGATCACCGACCCCCTCGACCCGACCTCCTACCCCGAAGAGCGCCCCATGGTGTTCTCCCCCTCCGAGATGAACGCCTACGGCCTCACCAAGGCCGACCTGACGAGCGTCGAATCGCGCATCATGAGCGTCCTCGAGAACAGCCGCAAGCCGTTCAATGAGATGCTGAACTACTACAGCTTCCAGGACAGCGTGCTCAACAGTGCGACCTCGATGCTCACCACGTTCGAGTTCAACCGGGCGTTCTCCGATACGGAGTTCTTCGGCATCAAGCAGGGCGTGCAGCTCTACCCGCAGTCCTACGAGCTCAAGAACTTCTCCTACGACTCCTACCTGCGTCTCATCCTGTCGAACTCCCTCCAGAAGGATGCTCTCGAGGCCGGCGACTACAACTTCTACAAGCAGGTCACGCAGGAATCGTCCATGACGACCTCCGTCATGCTCATCCTCACCGACTTCCTGAGCATCTACGTGGTGCCGCTCCTCAAGTACGGGACGCTCCTCGCAATCGCCGTGTGCGCCCTCGTGTTCCTCCTCGCCGCGGTCTTCCAAGCGACCGATGGGAAACTGGTCTCCAAGGCGTCCAGAGCGATCCTCGCGCCACTGGGCAAGTTCCTCCTCATCACGCTCGGCATGACGTGGATTATCAGCCTCCTCATGGGCGATCCCGTCGATGGAGTGACCGGACAGCTCAGCTCGTCCGTGCGTCTCGGTGACCCAGTGTTCGTGCTCCTCGCGATCTGCGCGCTCAACGTCATCGTGTCCCTCCTGTACTTCCGCACCCTGCGGGGAGTGTTCAAGGACATGCGCCACTACGCCACGGCTGCGTACAACAGCGTCTCCGGCGTGTTCGGCAGCGCCCTTTCGAAGATCGCAGCAGTGGGCGGCATCGGTGCAGCAATGAAACAGGGCTTCTCCAACGCTGTCGGCGGGACCGTCAACGCAGGCCAGCAGGTCATGCAGCGCCGACAGGACAAGAAGACGCAGGCTGCGCAGGACGAAGCCACTGCAACCAGTACGCGCCAGACGAAGATTCAGACAGCACAGGCCGAAGCCGAGATGCAAGAAAAGCTCGGACGCTCCGACCTTGCCGACAAGATCCGACGTGACGCTCTCACCGATACCGTCCAGTCGTCCAAGAAGCAGACTCAAAGCACTGCCTCCAGCATCAACTCCAAGATCAAGGCAGGCGCTAAGAAACTCGTGGGCGGCAAGAGCTCAGGGGGTGCGAAGAAGGGGGAGGCGAAGTGATTCTCTCCTTCCTCCTCCTGTGCCTGTCGATCTCTCTCAAGATCGTCGCCCTCACTGCTCGCGTCGGCCTCAACGCCGCCGTCGCTACAGCAGATGTCGCCTCCAAAGCCGCCCTCGAGGGGACAGCGAAGGCAACGGGCAGCGAAAACAGCGACACCACCAAGATCATTCGCATCGCCCGACAGGCAACCCTCGGGGCAATCAAGTTCGCCGCCCGCGCCGTCGATGCGCTCCTCAGCCTCGTCATGATGGGCTGGGTGACCGTCCTCGCGATCTTCGCTATCGTCGCCCTCGTCCTCGCGGGCGGCGGCTGGTTCTGGCTCACCAACCTGTCCGATAAGGTCTCCCCCGAGGTCATGGGCATCGGCAACAACGGAACCGTCAGTGCCGCATCCGCTGTCAACGCATACGACGGCGGTAACGGTGTCCCCACAGTCGCAGCCTCCCCCGGCCAAATCGGCCCCGCCATGCTCGCGAACGCCAAATACGCCATGGCGAACCTCCCTGCACAGGGCTACTACTCCTACGACTGGGGAGGCCGCGGCCCCACCGGCTACGACTGCTCCGGCTGGGTGAGCGCCCTCATCCTTATGGCCGGGTGGACCATGGACGACTCTGGCAACCCCGTACAGCTCGGAGCCGACCAGGACCGCATCGTCGTCGGACAGTCATCCTCCGCGCAGGTTACCAGCCTCCTATCGGCCAACAGCGCCTTCTTCGCCGCCCACGCCACCCCCTACAACGGTGACGAGTCAGTCCTCACCCCCGGCGACATCATCACGGGCCCCGGCCACGTCGGCATCTACGTCGGGGACGGATGGATCGTCCATGCCTCTGACTATGGCGCAACCGGCCTCAATGTTTCCCCCGACGAGTCCTCCGCAGCAACCCACGATGTTGGCTTCCAGAAGGGCTACCTCAACCAGTGGGTTACCGGCTACGTCCATTTCGGGTAAACACGCACCCACATACCAGCCTTTACCGTCAAAAACACAGTAAAATAGGGGCATGAGCACGAGAAATGACATGCGGCCACAGGTGGGAGACGAGTCCATCTCCATCCCCCTGACACTCGACAAGCCGCAAGTGAACGGCAAAGAACGGTGGCGCAACCGCCTCTACATGGCAGCAGGCGCAGGCGCAATCGCATTCTTCCTGGACCTCGCCTACCTGATCGGCTCAGGCGCGGGCCTCGGAGCCAAGCTGATCGTCTGCATCGTCCTCATCCCATCGGTCGCGTCGCTCATCATTCGGCACCTCATCCTCGAGGAACGCGAGTTCCGAGCCGACCTCATGGAACAGCTCGCCAACGACTACCGGATGGCCACCAGTAACATCTGGGCCATCTACCGGATCGAGAACACGCCGCCCTACGTCTGCTACTTCAAGACCGGCGGACGCATGGGAATCTTCATCCACGCCAACAAAGGCTCCCGCGTCGGAAACGACACCGCTCAGGCGGTCTTCGACCACTACGAGGGCTACGCATACGCGATGCGAGAAGCCGGCAGGCGCGGCATCATGGTCGGCCACATCGACTACATGGGTAGCATCGGCAAAGACGAGCGCATCGAAGGGCTCAACGAAGATCTCGCCAACACCGAGAACCCCTCACTGCGCAATGACGTGCTACGCCCCACCTACGAAAACCTCGCAGCCCTCCAAGAACACGCCACCACCCCCGGCGACGTGTACCTTCTGGCCACCACCAAAGGCACCGGCAGCTACGAAGATCTGCACGAGGCGGCAATCGCCTTTAAGACTGCACTGTGCGAAGAGGCCAACTGGGCATCAGCCTCCTACATGCCCCCGCACGAGATCGGTGCCCTCGCGAAGAAGTACTTCGCACTCCTGACGTTCTCCGCATCCGACGCGATCCGCCAATCCACAGGCCAGGTCAACTACAAGCGCTTCCTGCGCCCCACACGCATCCTCCACGCCGACGGCACCACCACCCCCATCCAGTAACAAACGCTCGAAAGGTTATAAGAACATGAAAAAGGCTATGAGCATCGCGCTCATCGTTGAGAAGGCCTCCGCAGACGCGCTCCTGCGCAGCGCACGCAACCAGGTTGACTCCAACGCATACGAGGTGTTCAACTCTGTTGTAGAGCTGAATGGACGCTACTCCAGCACTGACGCGAGCGCCATCGGCATCGACCGCCTCATCATCTTCGACAGCGATACCACGCTTGGTACCGGCAACCTCCTGGATACCAACCTACAGATCCTCAACATGTTCCTCGGCAAAGCCGAGAAGATCGAGAGCATCGCCCTCGTGAAGAAGGCGCGTGAGGACCGCATCAACCAGTATCGAGCAAACGTCAACCACCCGCACAGCCTCATCATTCCGCTGTCAGATAGACTTGAGGCTTCCTTCCTCGCTGACCTCCTCACGCTGTCGCTCAAGGACATCGCCGACACCTACACCGACACGCGCATCACCTCTCCCACCCTGACCTCGCAGCCCATCAGTGACGACCGCACCTACAGCGCCGCCAGCGCAATCCCCGGTGACATCCTCAGCCTTGGCGCAGCAGGCGCAAGCCACGCAGACACCGGCTTCTTCGACGACGAAAACCTCACCGTCGAAGACCGCCTCGCAGCCTGCCCACCACCGCAGCTACGCGACTTTCACCCGCTTAGCGTGCACGCCCCACAGCTCACCCCATCGGCAAACCCAGACATGCCGATCTTCCGCACCGGGGCCCGCGTCAACGCCGTCCTATCCGCTGACAGCCAGCAGACGGCCATCTACAGCGCTGCGCTCGCGGATGCCTACGCCCAGAGCGGCCACACCGTTCTCTACATCGACCTCCAGTCAGGTGAGCACCCGATCCTCGCGTTCCTGGAGAACGCCGACGGTTTCGCAGCCACACGCCCATCCATGAAGGAGAGCTCCCCGTTCCTCGACGGCGGCATCTACTTCATGTCCAACGGGGCAGCAGAGGACAAAAACACGAACCTCGACGACCTCGAGGCCGTCCTGCCATTCATCCCCTACTTCGACTACACGGTCGTTGATGTACCCCTGGAGACGACGGGCAAGACGGAGGCATTCCTGACTGCCCTCAACGATGCGCACCCCACCCAGACGCACTTCCTCGCCCCCCAAGGGTCACCTGAAGGGTTTGCGGCCCTCCTGAACACGATCTACGACTCAGACCAGATCAGTAACAAGCTCTGCCGCCTACTCTCCGAGACAGCATGGCTGCACCCCGGCGGCGCGAACCCGAGCACCCTCAACTTCCTCGCCAGCGTCGCCCCCCGCATCGTGTGGGACCGCGACCCGTTCATCCGACAGATCGAAGCCCTCACAGGATCGCAGCGATGAAAGCCCTCATCTCCACGACGATCCAGCCAGACAGGTTCCCTGACTGGCTCATCGCCGCATCCGTCAGAGACTTCCTCGCGACAGTGCCGAGTGCGCTGACCGTCGAAGCTGTCGTCATCCACGACACGGAAGAAGAAGCGCCCGAAGCAATCGCCGCCCTCAAAGACCCGCGACTGCAAGACGCTCAGCTCATCTACGTCAATGACGAGCCAGACACGGCACTCGCCATGGCCATCACCGGCCTGAACGGCGCGATCCACACGGACTCCTACCTCCTCGAAAGTCCAGACCTCCTTGAGGGGATCCTGGCAGCGGGAACCGACCTCGTACTCGCCGACGACGTATCCGGCGACAAGGACATCCTGCACGCCTTCCGCGAATCAGTCCGCGAGGGGAAGACTCTGCCGAGCGCAGCCCTTGCGCTCATTGCGGAGTCATCATCCAACGTCATCGCCGCATACGAGCGCTCCGAGGAAGAGCGCCGTGAGCAAGCAGAGGTGTCTGTCGGGATCCTCAGCGACATGAACGACAGTCTCGCCACCCTGAAAGAGCACGCGCGCAGGTCCGAAGCAACGCTCAAGGCCGCTCGCGCTCAGCTCCAGAGCGCTCACACGAGCGGAAACGGTGGCCCGCGCATCACGAACTTTCCGCCGGTGGATTATCAGGGCAACAAGCCCATCTACAGGGTCAAAGACCTCGGTCACATGAAGTACCTGACCAGCTTCATGCTCGGGTTCCGCGACTACCTCCAAGACCGCCTCAACATGCGGCCCCGCCTCATCTTCATCGAGTCCCCCTCCGCAGTGACCCGCATACACTATCGAGAGTTCCCCTGGGTTGACGACTCCATGTCCAGCGACGACCCTGCGCTGCACGCCCCCGTGGTCTTCACGAGCAGACCCACCGCAGCGCTTCTGCACGACAAGCTCATCCAGGACAACAACTACAACGCCGTCATCTGCGTGGACCGCACAGTCCACAGTCACTCGCACATGGTGACCGGCTCCGCGTCGCGGACGGTGTACGCAGCGAACGGCCTCAGCTCCGTCGCGGGCTACACCAACTTCCCCCTGGGACGACTCATCACCTCGCACACCCTCTACGCGGATACCCTCACCTACGTACCCATGTTCACCCAATACCCAGACAACCCCAACCGTCGCGTCAGCTCCTACGCTCAGCTAACCAGCCAGTACGAAGACCTCATGAAGGGCTTCGGTAGCCTAGCCGCCCGCTCATAAGGACACAACCATGGCAGCAACAAAAACGAAGAAGACCAACCCGCTCGTGCGTCTCCTTTTCGGAGGTCGCATCCACGAACCCGGACGACCCAAGAAAGTGGGCCGCTGGGATCTGATGAACCGCATCGCCTGGTACCACGTGTGGGCCGACGTGTTCACGACGAACACCCAGATGCGGGACTCTCGCACATTCCCCGAGCGCGACTACAACCTCTACACGAACAACCGCGCCTCTTTCTCCGGCAAGGACAACCTCGTCGTCTTCCTGTCCTTCGACGGCTACAGCACCACGCTCCCCATGCGGTTCCGCGCCGAGATGCGCAAGCGCCTCCACCCCACGATGCGCATGTTCTTCACGGACTACAGCATCCCCACCGCAATCAACTGGGAAGACCCCAAACTCAAGGCACTCCTACGGAACTATCAGAACACCGCTGAGGAGAACAAGGGCCTCGGCGACAATGCCTTCGAGTACCAGAAGAATGCCACCGACCTCGCACGCGACCAGTGGCGCGAAGAGAGCATCGTCTACCTCTCCAACGCAACCAGCGCCGACCGACAGCTCGAGTTCTTCGAGTACCGCTGCCACGCAATCGTCATGGGCATCCGCGGCGAAGACTTCGACGAATCGCTCGAAAAGATCGAGCAGTTCTGCACACGCAACGGCATCACCGTCAACCGTGTCGTCCAGCACCTCGCCGACTTCACCGCTGCGTTCTCCCCGTTCAGCATGGACCACAGCCGCAAGTCCTTCGGTCGCGTCGGAAAGAACGTGCTCTCAGACGAGATCATCGCCCGCTTCACCGGCTACGACCAGGGCCGTATCGGCACACACGGCTCCTACATCGCCCGCGACGTGAACTCCGGCTACCCGATCCTCTACAAGTTCCGTGAGAACGACGTGGACGCGGAAAACTTCGTCGTCATCGCCGAAACAGGCGGCGGCAAGTCCTTCTTCGTGAAGAACCTCCTCAACGAGCTCATGAAGTACTCCCGAGTCCGACTCACCATCAACGACGTGGAAGGCGACGAGTACACGCCGCTCGTCAGCTTCTACGCCAACCACGACTCCTGCCTCATCCTCAACATGGCCGAAGGCCAGGGCAGCTACTTCGACCCCGTTGAGATCATGACCTCCGGCGACCTCGCAATCGACGCTGAGAACGGCACCTACGGCCTGGGCGTGAACTACACGCTCTCCTACCTCAGCGCCCTCATGGGATCCCACCTCCACACCTACCAGTGGGCCGAAAGCATCCTCAAGAACGCCATCAGTGTCGTCTACCGCGACGCGGGCGTGCTCGGCGACGACGCGCGCACCTGGAAGAACAGCAAGGGCCTCACCCTCTACCACGTCTACCAGGTCATCAAAGATGGCCATGAAGCACTCCGCACCGGAGCCGCCATGGGAGACTACCGCGCCAGCGACGAGGACTACATCAAGTCCCTCACGTTCGTGCGCGCCCAGCTCGCCGAGTACTTCGAGCCCGACGGCTCCCGCGCCAGCGTCTTCTCCAACCGAGTCTCCACCGAAGACGTAGCCAACGCCCGTGTCGTCCTGTGCTCCTTCGGCATGAAGTCGAAGGCCACCGTCATGGTGGACGAGGTGCAGCTCCAGCTATCCCAGCTATCCGCAGCGTCGATCCACCACGTGCGCTCCCTGACCTGCAAGCGCGAGGGTAAGTTCAACGTCACCGTGTGGGAAGAGCTCCAGCGTTGGGCCGAGTTCCCCAGCGCCGCCGGCATCCTCGGTACCGCTATCACGGGTGGCCGCAAGATGGGCGACATCAACCTCATCATCAGCAATCAGCCCTCGATGTTCATGGACGCAGGGTCGAAGCTCAAGATCTTCGAGAACGTCCAGTCGGTCGCTATCGGCGCGATCCGTGACGCGAACGTCCGCAACGAAATCGCCGACAAGCTCAGCATCGGCTACCTCAAGGACGAACTCACCATGCTCGCCACAGCGACCAGCAAAACATCCGAAGATGGCGCAGAATCACCTTACAAACGCGCGTTCGTTATCAAGCTATCCACCGGAGAGGTTACCCTGGGAAAGGTGGTACTCCCCGACGGCATTGCACAGTCCGAGCTGTTCAAGACCGGCTCTGTCGAAGCGGTCGAGGACACCGCCATTGAGGAAGCCTCGAGTGGCGCAACAGCGTTCCAGGATCCCGACGACCTCCAACGCGAGATCGACAGCCTCCTCCAACAAGGGCCACCGCTACGCCGACGCTCACGACGCACACAACAAGTCGCCGTCGAGCCGCCTACAGAAGCAGCACCCGCCTCGGACGGCTGGGACTTCTCAGCCCTCAACTAACGTATCAAATAAGGTTGCATAGCCTACTTTTGTAGGCTGTGTCACCTTGTTTGAGAGCCGCCTTGTTGGTCCCCAGGGTGCCGTGTGCACCTTGGTCCGCTAGTACGCTGGCCTCCAAGCGTGGTGCTTGTGCCCTAGCGGGGCATGAAGGAAGAATCACCCCCTTAGAAAATGGGTGGTGGTTCTTCCTTTTTGGCGTGGGCTTGCGTTTGGTTCTGTCTCTGCCTGGGTACTTCAGTGAAGCCCTGGTGGGCGGTGTCCTGAGCGGGGCCTGGGGGTGGAGTTTGCGGTTTTTCGCGCGCGTCACCCGCGCTTTAACGACGCGGGGGACAGCTCTGGCGGCGATGTTGGCTGCGGCGTTCACATCCCTGTCCATCACGCCATGCTCGGTGCAGATGGATAGCTTGTGCGTGGGGTGGGTGACCTGCTGGTCGCACATGTGGCACTGTTGCGATGTGTTCGCAGCGTTCACGGCCACGACCCAGCCGCCGTTCTGTGAGACGTAGTGGGTGAGCCACTGGATGAGCGCCCCACGATTCCACCGCCCGTTCTGCATGGTGTTCGCAACCCAGCTCAAATCTTCAACGGCCACGACGGCGTTGCCCCACAGGTGGGAGAGGTCGGCTATCTCTTGTGCGGCGAGGATCGCCAACTCGCGCTTCTTGCGGGATGCCGCCTCGCGGTGAAGCTGAGCCTCATCCAGGGCGGACATTCTGGTTTGCCGCTGGGAGAGGAGCCGGCCAGCCTTCCGACGCAGGGCGCGGACCTGCCGCTCCGACGCGTGAACACTGTTCCACAGTGAGTGAACCCGCTGGGAGAGCGTCGTTTGGTGGACTATGCGCCCGGTCTTAATGTCGCGTACTGCGACGGTGGCGTAGTCGTTGAGTCCCACGTCCACGCCGATCACCCAGTCGCCTGAGAACTGCACGACCGGGTTATCGGTCACGACCGTGAAGACGAAAACAGGCAGGTCGTCCTGAACACGGATGAGCGGCAGGGCAACCTTCCCCTCCGTGAACCGCTCGTTATCGAAGTCGAAGACCAGCCGATACCATCGCCCTTGAATAACCATCCTGAGCACGATCTCACCATCGGCAAAAGGATCATTCTCAATACGGGCATAAGCGCTGTCCACCGCGCCCAGATTCACGTAATCCCCGCCATACGACGGCGCGGCGGCGCTCACAGTTCGTTTCCACCCTTGGCTCACGTACTTGGAGCTTTCACCGCTCGCAGCCTTGATGCGCTCCTGCCAGGAACGGTAAGACGCAACAACGTTGTACTGCATCAGCCGCTCTTTACGCGACCTGCCTGTTCGCCCGGTCGCCAGAAAATCAGGCATAGTCACGCCTGCCCTACAGCCCGCCACAGCGGGAACCGTCGCAGAAACGCGCGCCAGCTCGTCACCTAGAGCCTCGTCGTTACGAACCACGTAGGTTGCATAAGCCGAAATGTCACGAACCTCAGACACAAGCCCCGCCAAAACGCGAGCGCCATCTAGTAGCTCACCGTTCAGGTCCAGAATATGGGTCGGGCGCGCGACAAAAGCCCTGTAGGTCTGGTTCTTAGCCAACGCGACCCTCCTCCTGCCTTACTTGTCCTCTAGATTCTTGCTTACGTTGTCAACGAGCTTACGCTGTTGCTCCCAGCCTCTTAGTCGGTAGAACTTGCCGCTAAAAGAAGCCCAGAGGGACATGAAATCTTCGCTAGAATAGTAACAGCAGCCTCCACTATCAACTAACCAGCTAGACATACTAGGGAGTCAAAATGAAGGTTACGGCCTCCCCCTCCGGTCAGCAGCGCCCTCCACAGCGCCCGCAGGCCCCTACGCCAGCCCCCCGTCCCGCGCCACGCCCGCAGCAGCCCGCAGTGGCCGACAACATGCGTGACGAGGAGGAAGACCTCACCGCTTCCGAGCGCGTCATCAAGTTCGTGCGTACCAAGTGGAAGATCATTCTCCCCGTGGTCCTCGTCGTCGTCATCGGCGTGGTCTACTGGTTCTCGCACTCAGCGTCCTCAGCGCGCGCGAATGAAGAGCGAGTCCGCGCCCTCGCTCAGTCTGGCTCGACACCATCCGCGTCCGAGTCTGCTGGCCCTGACGGTGTTGACCAGCTCCTCATGAACCAGCAGCCCACCCTGCGCGAGAAGTACGGCACCCCGAAGTCCGGGTTTATCTGGGATGTGGACGGCACCCTCCTCTCCCTCGGCAATCCCGACACCCCGCCCGATGAGGTGACCTACGCCTACCTGCGTGCCCTGAACACCCTGGACTTCACCACCGCCGAAGCGAACTCGCGCCGCTCATCCGTCACTACGACCTACGCGGACTTCTTCGACACCGACACCGCCTCGAGCACCGACTACAAGGACCAGTACCAGCGCGACCGCTACCGCCTCGGCCTCCTGTCCCTACAGGTCCAATCCGTCACCCGCGGCGCGAACTTCTCCACCGACAAGCAGGTCTACACGGTGCGCGCCAAGATGCTCGACTTCACCAACAAAACCTTCTGGAACAAGGACCGCGACACGATCTTCCAGAATCTCCGCGACTACAACAAGGGCGAGAGCGATACAAGTAAGGGCGATCAGTACGTCTACACGTACATCACCAACGCCTACCAGCAGGCCGTCGATCACCTCCAAACCACTGGCCCGCAAGAAGGTGACGCTCCCATGCGTGACGTGACGTTCGACCTCACCGTCCAGCGCTACCCCGCGCAGAACAGCGGGTGGCTCGTGTCCATCGACAAAGACCTGGACAACCTCCTACGCAACACCGACGGCGTTGACGTGGCAACCTATATCCGCGAGCAGTACAAGGACGCGAACCGATGATCTGGTCAATCCTCACCATGCTATTGATCCTCACTAACGTCGGAGTCCACTCCCTCAAAGACCTCGACGAGAAGTACCGCAACGGCTTTCACGCGATCTCCTGCATCGTCGCAGCCATCGCCCTCGTCATTGCTCTCATCACTGTCCGCTAATCTCACAGAAAGGCCTAAACGGTTATGGCCCTCCCCACCAACGGCGACGACGCGCTCGCACGTTTCAACGCCCGCAACCAGGAACCCGAGTTCGCGCCCGGCATGGGTGACGAGTCTATCTGGGGCATGGACTCCGGCCCGTCCAGCAGTTCCTTCGACGATCCCTTCGGTGGCCCGTCACGCTCATCCTCGTTCGACAGCCCCTTCGGTGGCGGCGGCAATGACCCCTTCGGTTCCTCCCGATCCGGTTTCGGCGCGCCCTCTCCGTCGCCGTTTGGTGGCCCGTCCGCTGACCCGTTCTCTCCATCCTTCGGACAGCAGGGTCCGCCGCCCGCAGCCTTCGGCCAGTCAGGGCAGCAGCCGCAGACAGCATCCGAGGCGATCAGCCAGGCCGCACATCAGGCAGCGTCGAAAGCCGGGCGCAACTCCTACGAGTTCACAAAAGCCGCTGTGGTCGCAGCGAAGACCCACACAGCAGCATCCGTGAGCGGCATGGGTGCAGCCACCATGAAGACCAGCGGCGTTGTCTCAGTAGTGGGCGCGGGCATGTGGCTCCTGTCGAACTTCCTCCCAGCGCTCGCAGTCGGCTACTACATCTTCGTCGGCGCAGCCGTTTCCGCCCTCATTGGCATCGCAACCTTCGCCGGCGGCTACATCATCGACCAGAAAGACGACGTGCGCGAGCAGCTGCGCCGCCCCGCCCCTGAGCCGGAACCCGCCCCCGTCATCGAGCCGCAGCCCCTCCCCGTGTTCGACGAGCCTGAACCCGCGAGCGCCCCCGCCCCCGAACCTGAGCAGGAATCGGACAGCTGGGACTGGAACGACCTCATCCCCGACGAGGAACCCGCCGAGGACGTGGACTACGACTCCCTCGAGTCCGACCTCGAGAACCTGAACATGCAGAAGGGCACCCAGACTCGCCAGTTCATCTACGAGACCCTGACGAAGGGCCTACCGTCCATCAGCCCCAAGTTCGCAGACATGCGCAACCTCCGTAAAGGCAGCGCCGAGTGGGCGATCTGGGCTGAGCTCATCCGCGACGCAGCCAAGCAGGTCGGTACCCGCGACGATCTCCTCCCCGACCTCGAGGATGCCTCTGAGAACCCCTTCATGTTCAAGCTGACGATCAGCCGCACCCCACGCATGAAGACCCAGGCAATCGCCGATGAAGTCGCGAACACCTACAAGTACGACGACAACGGCAACCTCGAATACCCCAACGCCTACGCCACCAGCGCCGAGTCCGGGTCTCGCGCGTTCATCAGCGTCTACAAGGGAGCCAAGATCGACATGATCTCCCTCTCCGACATGTACGCCGCGTCCCCCGACGTACAGAAGTTCGTGCGCGACCCCAAGACTGAGATGCCCGTCGTCATCGGCACCACCGGCGACGGCAGCGTCAAAGCTGTGGACCTCCTCAAAGCCCCCGCCATCGTCGTCTCCGGCGAGCCCCGAAGCGGCAAGTCCTGGATCGTCAAGCTCATCCTCAACCAGATGTGCGCCTACATGAGCCCCAACGACCTGCACCTCTACATCGGCGACCCAAAGAACCAGATCAGCGAGTACGCCAACTACAACCTGCCGCACGTGCGCCGCAAGGAGTACACCGTGGACTCGGTGATCGACATGCTCCGCTACCTCGTCAACACTGAAGCCCCGCGCCGCAAGAACATCATGCAGCAGTACGGGTACGTCAATGTCCTCGAGTTCCGACGTGACCATCCCGAAGTCACCTTCCCGTTCCTCTACGTCGTCCTCGACGAGATGATGTCCCTCGCCAACGCCATGGGCAAGGAAGACGCTCGCGAATACCGTGAACTCATCGAGCGGTTCGTGTCCGAGTTCCCGGCCCTGGGTATGCGCGCCATCTTCATCCCCCACCGAGTGAAGAATGACGTGATCCCCAAGAGCGTGTCCGAGCTGATCTCCGTGCGCATCACTGCGAAGTCAGCCAGCGACGCGAGCGCCGCCGAAAACCTCGGCCTGAACTCAGCCAGCGAGTTCCCCTACAAGCTCTCCAACGCCGGTGACGTGGCAGTGCGCATCGCCGACATCAACGACGGCGCACCCACGTACCTGAGAGCAGCAGTCCTCGCCCCCGACACGAAGGGCATGGAACGCCTCGAGTCCTACATCGGCCACTACTGGGACAAGCTCGACCCCGTTAACGAGGAGGCCGAACCCCCGGCTCCCGAGCCGAGGCCAGCTCCAGCAGCCCCGCGTCCTTCTGGTAGGAAGCGCAGCAGCACTAAGGCCATGTTCGACCGGATCGGCGCTGCGCACGCAGACAGCTCACCCTCAACGCCCGCCCCGGCAGAGACCGACGCTTTCTTCCCCTTCGGCGACCAGGACGACACCGACATGATTCCCGCACGCGAGGAGACTCCGGCGGGTGACGATCCGTTCCAGTTGGCATTCCAAGGGGATGACACGGGCGACGAGCCGGAACCGCCAGCGCTGAGCAGTGAGGAAAGCGCCAACCTCGACCGCGAGTCCTTCTGGGACACCTTCTAGGAGGCGTGAATCATGATCCTGGACATCGACCCCGAAGTCGCGCAGCAGCTCCAAGCCGCTCAAACCACCTACCACCAGAACCGGGTGATCGGCACCGGCGACTACGAAGCCCTCATGCAGGAGATGTTCGACGAGTTCGAGCAGATAGAACGAGAGCAAGGCTTCGCGTTTCTCTCCCACCCCCGCCCCATCACTCCGGCCACCCGCTCGGAGTACATCGAGCCGCTACGACGGATCCAAGGTGAAGCGCCCCTGACTGGCGATGCCCTCACGGCTCTGGTCAGTAGCTTCCCCGACTCTGAACTGGAGGCCATGAGTGCTGATCCTAACCATCAACGGCCAGCGCCAAGTGCTCCCGACCGGAAGGCCACCCGCAGCCGTGTCGCACAGACCAAGGCGACGGGCAGCAAGGGCTCTCGTCGTGATGCTGATGGTGAGCGTCGCCGTCGCACTCAGCAAGCCCCACAGAGTGCCGCAGGGTGCACCAAAGGCCCAGCGGTAGCGTCGAAGCCTGTTCGTGCCGCACACGCGCCTACAGGGGCCGTCACGGACTCCGTGTACGAAGCGCCCGCCACCATCAGCGAGTTCCTGCGCGCCCACCCCGGCGCAACCTTTGAAGACACTATCCGATACTTCCCACGCGCCGCCGTCGAAAAGCAGATCCGCGTCGGCAACATCGTCAGCAGACAAGGACGGCTCTACCTATGACACCGGAAATCACGCGCGTGAAGATCACCCACATCCCCGACGAAACAACACGCGGGTTCCTCTGCGAAGCAGCCGCCTATATCGGCGACTTCCTCGTCATCACAGACATGCGCCTCATCAGAGAACCCGACGCGACCTACAGCCTCCGAATGCCCTCACAGTACAACCACTCCAAAGGGCGACGCTACGAGGTCTACCACCCCATCAACCGAGACTTCTACACCGCCCTACGCGACAGCATCATCGCCGCATACGAAAGCACGAAAGGCGCTCGCACATGACGCACTGGTTTACCAGCGACCTACACCTCGGCCACGAGAGCGTCGCCCTTGCGCATCGTGGCGCGCGCAGCGTCGAACAGCACGACCAAGCTATCGTCAGCAACCTCCTACGCTGCCTCCAATCCGGGGACGACCTCTACATCCTCGGTGACCTCTCGCTCGGCAGGAAACGCGACATCGACCATGCCGTCGCACTCCTGGCCCCAGTGTCCAAGCGTGTCGGCTACAAGCACATGCACCTCGTCCGCGGCAACCATGACCCGAAGGCCAAGTGGGCGTCACTGCGTCTCACGGAAGTGTTCTCCACGATCACCGACACGATGGTCCTCCAGGTCGCCGACATGCCGACACTCACCCTGTCGCATTACCCGTCCAGACAGGTTGCCAACATGGTCGCCCACACAGGCGTTCCCGCCGGGTGTTCATCCAACGCCTTCGACCCGAAAGTCCTCTACAGCAACTCACTCACCCGCGACGAGCCCCACGTCCTCCTCTACGGACACACCCACGACCAAACACCCACCCGCCCCGAATGGGGGAACCTCGACATCAACGTCGGAGTAGACGCATGGGCCTACCAGCCCGTCAGCCTCGACCAGATCCGCGCCCACATCAACCCGAAAGGAACCCGCGCATGACCGCCACCCTCACCCCCCTTACTCCCAGCCGCCTCGCCCATATGAACGCCACAGCGAACCGTGCCTATGAGATCGCCAAGACCGTCTTCGGGAAGACCGAGGATCGGGCGCGCGAGCTCTACATCTTTGGGCTCCTACACGACGTTGGATACGCCTTCGACCCTGACGACCACGCTCACGCAGGCGGCAGGGTCCTCATCGGCCTGGGAGTCGCAGCAGATGCCGTCTACGATCACGGAGACCCCACCGTCGGCTACATGGATGATGAGCTCCTGATTATCAACGCCGCCGACATGACAACCTCACCGACCGGCGCGCCCATGCGCATGGAGGACCGCCTCAAGGACATCGAAGAACGCTACGGAGCCGACAACCCGCGCCTCGCCCTTGCGCGCGAAGTCGCCGACCGCATCAAGTACGAGTTCGCCAAGCGAGGCCTACCAACATCCTGGCTCTGACCTCACCACCCCCTGCCGCATCTCGCTTTGGGAACGGCAGGGGGTTTCCCATGCCCCGAAACATGCTCACAATGGGCTATTTCCCGTGGTTTTGCCCCAAAATGCGATAAACTATGAGGGTAACGAAACGACTCACAGGAAGGAGTGAGCCGGTGCCCCTCATCACCGAGGTCGCCAAACGCCTACGCAGCGTCGCCCCCAAGCTCGCATCAGCCCTCCCCTCGCAGTGTCCACGATGCGAGTGGCCCCTCGCATCCAGGATCGACCTCGCAGCGATTACCTGCGTCAACCCGCGCTGCCCCGCAAAGATCGAGGACTACGCCTACAACGCCATTCAGGGGATCGGCGTGACGACCGTCAGCCCTGACGACGTGCACAAGTACGTCGAGCAGGTAGGCGCTCGCAACCCGCTCTCGATCCTCACAGTGCAGCCAGGGGAACCTCTATACGAAGGCGCGGACCCTGCGCTCGCGGACGACATCAGCGAAGCAGTTGCGCTCGCGGACCTGACACCGGCTGAGTTTGTTGCCCTCCCGCATCTCCCCCACGTGGGCCAAGATGAAGCTGACGCTCTATACGCCGACGATGCGCCACTCGAGCGAGCCTACAAGCCCATCAAGGACGGCGGCGTGCCCTACGTGCAGGCCCGCCTCGCGATCCCCAACGACACGGTATCCCTACACGCTGGCCGCGTGTACGAAACCCTCCTCGAGTTCGAGGAAGACCTCACGACAACCTGGAAGCAACTGGAGAAGAAGTGACCACACCCCGCAAGACCCCCCGCAACCTCATCAGCGTCTACACGAACGCCGCCGGGCACACGTGCGTCGCCCTGTTCATCAAGGGCGTTAAGGAACCTGTCTGGTGGCGCGCATACCGCCCCTCTGGCGCGGAGAACGTCAGCCGCACCGGGGAACTCCTAGCAAAGCTCAACCTCGCGCTCCCGGCGCTCGCGAAGAAAGTCCAGTACCCGGTCATCTTCCAGGTGCGTTCCCCCATCATCGCGCGCATCCTCTGGGAAGGTCATCAGCCTGAGAAGTACCGGAACTTGATCCGGCCCCTCATGTGGCAAGGCATCGACCGTCTCCCTCAGCCCGTCGTCGAAGTGGCGATCAGAGCAAACCCGAAAGCCAAGGCACTTCTCAACGCCCCGCGAGAAGCCGAAGAGTACGTCAGCATCATGCCAGACGAACCCGACCAGCCAGACAGCACAGAAAGACAACACCCATGACAAAGTACCCAGACCTAGACCCGGACGTTCAGGTCACCGACATCCCCATCCCCCCAGCCCTCAAACGCGCTGGCTCCATCGTCAAGAACTTCTACACGCAAGCTCTTGATTTTGCTACGCCCATGAGCCGACGCGACTACTGGCCCACCGCAGGCTTCTACGCCGCTACAACCCTGATCGTGTGGTGGTGGTGGACAACCGGCCTCATCTACATCGCTACCACCCGCGGCGACTTCTTTCACAACCGCCACGAGGCCATCGCTCGAGCGATCCCCATCATTCTTGGGTTCTCAGTCTGGCTCATCATCCAGACGTTCCCGTTCCTCGCCGCTACAAGCCGCAGGCTCGTTGATGCGGGCTACCACTGGACACCATCGCTCCTAGTGGTTGTTCCCGGCATGAACCTATTCATCCTTGCTGCGTGCGCGCGCCCCACAGTCGTTGCGGTAGAGGCCACTACGAAGAAGATAGGGGAGGGCTCATGAAGCAGACAGAGACCGCCACGTACTACGACTTGGCCAAGCTCAAGGACTTCCTGCGTGAACAGCGCCTCAAGCAAGTCGCAAAGAAGGCAGCGTGAAGTACTTCCCCCGCGTGCGTCGCCCCAGCCATCACCAGGTCTGGGGCATCTTCGCCAACATCGACACCATCGCCAAGCATGTTGACGTTCCAACCGTCGAGATCATCACCAGCTTCCTCGCCAACCCCGACAAGGCAGTGAAGCTCAACGCCGCAGCCTACTCGCGTACCGTCGCAGTCAACGCTGGGCACAGGCAACGCAGCATGTGGCAGCGCGACATCCCCCTCCTAGCCGATCATGCCAGCGATGGCAGTCCCCTCGCTGTTACCGCATACGGGCTCACGGAACACGAGCTCATCAACCGTGCCCCCGAAGCGTACAAGCCTGATCGACACTTCGGGATCTATGACGAGGACGCAGAACTCGCCCGAGAGATGCAGGCACTCACCAAGCGGTACGAACGCGAAGGCGTGAACCTGACCGTCATGATCGAGAACGCCTCCACCCACCCGGCAGCAGCGAGCAACCTCTGGGAGTTCATCACCCGACACCCCCAACACCGAGGCCTCATTACCCGCTACCTGGGAGCCGTCAACGCCCCGACAGAAAGAGACACACTATGAGCCCTAAGCGCATCCAACGCCAACGCACTCGCGGATGGAAAGCCCCCGCCGGGGCCGTCTACGTCGGCAGGGGAAGTATCTACGGCAACCCGTGGAAGGTAGACCCCGCAGCAGCACCACAGCCGGGGATCGTCGCCACCCACGAGGAGGCAGTCGCCCTGTTCACCAAATGGCTGCGCTCCACCCCAGACGGGCAGGCAGTCGCACGCCAGGCCCGCAAGCACCTCGCCGGACACGACCTCATGTGCTGGTGCCCAAGCAACAAGCCATGCCACGCCGACGTGCTCCTCACCGTCGCCAACCCGCAAGCCGCCAAGTCTGCGGTCCACGTAGTGAACGCAGTTCGACGTGAAGATGCCGACTACACGGCCTTCTTCGTCACCGAAGCGTCCATCGAAGAACTCGCAGAGAAGTACTACCAGTCGTTCACCCTGAACCGCGACCAGCATGGCTACTACCTATCCCTCGGACACAACACGGGCCTCGTCGCACGCCCCGGCACCGTGATCGTCGAAGGCCCCCACGGGTGGGGCGACTGGGAAGTCATGACCACAGACGAGTACAACGCTCAGTACGAGACGGTAGGAGACGCGCAATGAGACTCCCCCGCAGCCCCTACAAGCGCGCAGAAGCCGCCATCGACTCCTGGGACTACGAGAGCGAAGAAGGACAGGAGAAAGCCCGCACAACCGCCGTGTTCACGATCCCCGCAGCTCTCATCCTCCTCGTTATCGTCATCGTCGCTATCGTGATGCACCTGGCCGGAGCGTTCAACCCTGAGCGCGACGCATACCAGGAAGCCCAATCCCACGTCGAAGACATCACCCGCCGGTCAGAACGAGGCCTCGACAAGACCCGCACCGACAAGCCCGCCAACGCCGACGAGACCGCATGGACGCTATTCCCGTCACTCCCCGACGGCGCAGCCTGGAACACCAGCAACGTCACCTACCACGACACATGCCTCTCCCAACGCACACAGGTCCAAGACGCGCTCACCAGCCGCTACCAGTACCTCAAGACAGGCATCTACCCCGTCGCCTACGCCCCCACACTCACCGACACCCCCACCGACTGCCCCACCAGCCTCGACGGGTACGTGTTCCTCTCCGACGGCGCAACACCCGTCCTCTACGTCGCCCACATGAACGCCGGAACCCCAGACGCAGACAACGTGACGAACATGGTCACCGCCAACGCCTCCATGGCCACATGGGAGGCCATGTTCCGCAGCCTCGACGCAGACAACCACCTCCAGGTCCGCAACCTCCCCGACGGGTGGGACATCGCCGCGCTCGTCTACCCGTGGAACCAGACCCCCACCACCCCCGTCGCATCCATGTTCGACCTCGCCACCCTCAACGCCACACCGACCCTCTACGTCGCCGGCTACCGCACCCCCGCCCAGCCTGACGACAACTACCAAGCAGCATGGGCAGCAGCAACCGCCAGCAGCCCCGGCCCCAACCGCACGCCCCCACCCGTCACTGTTCTCGACGCGACACAGGCGAAGCCGCTCCTAAACGGACAAACCACCTGGTTTACGACGCTCCACAAGTAAGCCAGCCAGAAAGGACACGCCCACATGCTGCGCAACGTCACAATCAACACGAGCGTCGGACCCCTCGTAGGTATCGCCGCCGACAACGGTGTCGTCTACATCAACGGCACTCCGCACACGCTCACCATGTACGGGTACGACAAGCAGACAGTCCGATGCGTCATCCCGCTATCAGGCACCGTCGTCCGAGTCCCCGACGAATACCAGCCACTCCCCGAGACCTTCCCCGGCATCCCAGAGACCCTGAACATCAACCACCCAGATCAGTGCATCGGCTTGCCCGATCCGATCCACGGCATGTTCATCATCGTGTCCCGCGTCGCCGCCGAAGCCCTCAAGATCTACCACCGCCCAGACATCCGAGTCCCC
>ERZ772799.1-NODE-1-length-187566-cov-29.576601_pt1 | contig 187566 bp, 216 predicted proteins | sample MGYA00511345_ERZ772799 | MGnify/ENA primary metagenome ERZ772799 (study PRJEB29015, sample SAMEA2738037) | human oral metagenome | biome: human oral; feature: human-associated habitat; material: saliva | place: China | collected 2238 ... | reverse complement strand
TATAATGCCCTACTCTATGTCGATTGTAAATCATGTTCCAATTTTCATAAACTTCAACATAGGTGGAACCCACAACTCCTGAAAGGACAACTACCATCAATAACGGTAAACCTACATAAATTACTGCATCAAGGTGACGATAAAATAAATAACCTAAAACAAAGAGGAAAACTACAAAAGCCAAAGCTAGAAGAATAAACAAAGATACAGCTTGAAGGTTTTTCCAATAAGCTGCTTTCTCTTCTTTAGTGGGTGATTTGATATAAGACATATTCTGTCAATCCTTTCTCTAATTTTAATTTTCAAGCATTTCATTTCGAATAAATGAGTTTATCTAATTTACAAAAACGAGTATATAAATAAAATAGGAAAATTTAAGATACCCTTGAGTTTAAAAATCACTGTCATATTGCAAACCTAACAAATAATCTTCCTCTATATCCTCTTTAACATGTCTATAATAGTCCCACTCTTCTTGTGTTACCTGCTCCTCGGTTTTATGCTGACCCATGCGACCGACCCTATTAGAAAACATCAAAGCTCTATCATTTATAGTCACTTTACCAACTATACGCTCCACCGAAGTGTTAGGCTCTGGGAGACAAGAAAAGCACACCCAATATCTTGGTTTTAGTCTGGGATTGAAAGTATAACACCTAGTTCCTTTTTCTAAAGTACAACCACAATCCTTACAAGTTCGGTCTGCTTTTATCTTTACAACTTTACAGTTCGAGTTTGGGTCTTCTAATGTGATTTCATTTATCTCGACAATAGACTCCGAGAAATATCTTACTCCGATTATTTGAGTATTCACTAATCTAGGCAACTTAAACCACGTCTCCTTTATAGATTTTTCTTTATTATATCATAAAAACCTTGAAAAATCAAGAAATAGAAAAGAGAACCTAAGTTAGTTAAAGGTTCTCTTCAAATTGTATTGAGTTCAAAATAAACTGTGTTTATTGGCACACAGTGAACCACAACAGTTTTCTATCTTGTTGGGGATACCGCTAAGTATTTTCAACCACACTAAGTTGAGTGCCCATAAGACTTAACGTAAAAATAAAACCTACCTATCTTCTGAAAGTAAGCCAACCTTAATTAGAAATTAAGTATAACATACTTAGTGAGGTTTGTAAAGCTATTTAATATCTTGAACGTTCTTTATCCACCATCTCCAATTCATTTAAAACTAATTTTACAAGATGATTTAAAAATTCAACTGTGGGAACCGCTTCATTTATGTATTTATTGAACCTTAAAGCATCATACGGAAAACGTTGTAAATAAGCAAACTCCCCATTGCTCACATACTTTTGGTGTTGTTCTTTAATAGCATAACCTAACTGAAACTTAGACTTATACTCTATTTTAGACGAAATATCAAAAATCAAAGACCCTACATTATGTGAAGTTGTTGAAACATCTAAACCTAAGTGTATAGCAATTTTCTTCAATGCTACCTCAATTACTAAATGAGTTATAGTTGCATAAACTCTGTAATCAAAATGACCTGTATTAGCAACCGAGTTGTACATCGAGATAAGTTCCTCACATGACATATATTCTTCGTAAGTAGGTTTTCGCTTATGTCGAGCAGCAATCATAAAATAACCTCTCTATAACCTAAAGCTAACTTTTCATCGCTATCATCAACTGCATTTTCTGGTACACCTACTGAGTTCCAAGTAGGCATTACTCCAGTTTCACGGTACAAGTCATCTAAAGAGTCAGCAAATAACTTACCACCTCGAAATGGGTTACTATCGACTTTTCTAGGATAAAATACAATGTGTACATCCCAAAAACCATTTTCTTGTTCTTTAAAGAAAGTTCTTACACCTTTCTTGGTATATCTTTTATCAAATAATTGTTCCACACTTAATAACCTTCTTTCATTTAATTTATTTAATTATAACATAAAAACCTTGAAAAATCAAGGTTTAAATGAGGATACCCTCTCAATATCTTATTCGGTTTTCCCCAACGAGGTCTCCACTGAAAACCCTAGACAAAGCTTGTCAATAAACCCGTGGGTAGTCTAAAAACTTTATAACGCTTAAGTATACTCTAAGTAACACTTTTATATTAACTCATGTTATACATGTGTGGTTTTATAGTCTTTTCCTTGACAACTAAGGTAGCTGGATTCGAACCAACGATGAAGGAGTCAAAGTCCTTTGCCTTACCTCTTGGCTATACCTTAACAATAAAAGATGTAGCTGATTGGTACAGCGCTCTTCCCAATCACTTGCGCCAAACACGTTCGTATCCAGACTACATCGTAACAACATATCTTCCTAACAACGAGGATGGTATGTTGTCACCAAGTATACTTGGGGAAGCAAGAACCCAATACCACTGTTTCTCACCAGTGAACTAGTTTCTCTCCATAATCCCATGCAGATTAACGGACTCGAACCTCTGACCCTCTGATTACAAATCAGATGTTCTACCAACTGAACTAAATCTGCTCACTAAGTTTGTGGTCAAGCACTTAGAAAACTTGTCAAAGGACTCCAACCCTTCGAAGAAAGCACCCACGGTTAACCAATCTCATTAGGTTCCGAGTATCTTGGAATTATGTGCTTTTTATTTTAGGATTCCCACCTATAGACCTTCTACCAAAGCCTATCCCCGTCGAGTATTGAGCATACCCAGTCAACTTTGTTACTGCTTGGTTTTCACTAGTAGTTGACCTAGAGTTTCTTTTTTGGGTTCTAAAGAAACTTAAACCTCAAGTTTGTGTAGCTGAGAGGTTCGTGCGCACGTCCTCTCACTTACCCCAATCACTAAGCGCGACTGAACTACATCATTTAAAAGAGAAAATAACTTTTCTCAAATGCTCGATACCGAAGTGTTAGAGCAAACACCTCAGCAATTTATTTTCTTGGATTTTTACTTAAGGGGTCAAGGGGTGGAAAAGACAAACCGTTGCCAAAACTGCGCCTTGCGTCCACCTAGTTTTAATGTACACTCAACTAGGATTTACCGCCTGAGTTTATCGACTTCATCGGATTATTGGTCACGTATAAAAGGTATTTACTTATAGCTTCAATTTTGTAAATGTGTTCTCCCCTAAAAGTTATTTTGACAAAGCAGGGAACAAGCAGTTAGAAGTTCTTAACACGTTTTCCATAAATGACTATGTTAGACAGGGAGCCATGTTATATCAGATTTACAAACAAAATACAAGTAAATTCGGGTTTAAACCCTCACCCGCGGTGTACACCGAAAACCCTAATCAGAAGCTCGTCTAAGATACCGTGAGGTAGCACCTTAAAATCAACGCTCGTTTAACGTCCAAAAGACGAAACAGTTTAGGTGTCTTATTTAGGACAATAATTACTAAGTAACAAATTTAGTTCTTCTGAAAAACACAAACCATTTTCGTATCAAAAGGAACTAAGTCTAGCTCAAAGTAATTCTGTAAATAAGCTAAATAACTCTGATCCTTATATCTATGAATACCTTGCAACTGCAAACAATCTTTCCAAGGATACGCAATCCACTTTATGAAGGCATTTGTAACATTATATTGCTCTTTTGACTCTCGACTCAAAGACTTCAAACCCCAAACTGTATGAAAAATAATCTCATAAGCATTTTTAACAGTAGTTACAATAGAACCGTCTTCTTTTGTCTCAACAGTATCAATAATCGAGTTTTTCTGAAGTTCTTTAATCCAAGTATGTATTTCTATCTCACTTTGTTTTGAAACAGGTCGGAGCGTAAATGTCTCAGATACCAAATCTGGGTTAGCCCAATCTCGAATAACTAGAGAACCACCTGTTTTTAAACTATTTACAATCATGGATATGGTTTCTGTACGTTCTTGACGAGTTAAATAACTCATAATTTCGTGGAAAACACTAGAGAGATAAATTATATCAAATTGAAGTTCCCCTTTAAGTAACTCTTGTTTAGTTACCACATTTACACCCATACGAGATAAAGTAGTTTGCACAGTCGGAGAAATATCATAAGAATAGTAATTAGTACCTGTAGAAACTACATTAGCTATAAACTCATAAGAAATACCAGAACCAAAATCCAAAAGTGTAACCCCCTCTCCAAGAAATGGCTCAACTACCTTAAATTTAGACTCAGCAGTTTGGTTCATTCTTTGAATATAGCTATTATTATCACTTAAATAGTTATCCATTAAATACTCTCTCAGTTTTTCTACATGTTTAGAAAAATATCAATTATTAGACTTCCATTTTTGAAGAAATCTGATAACTTGTTCTACTTCTGACTTAGATAAATCGTAAGTACCACAGTCATACGAGCCTTTAGTTTGACAAGTAATAGATACCCCATCATTATATCCTTGTATGGTTTAATCTCCATCAGCATTCTCAAAATCTAATTGACTCATAATTACACATTTCCTTTTCTCATAGTTATGTACCTTGTAGGAATCGAATCTACGATCCTCAGCTTATGAGACTGAAGATCTACCAACTGCTACCATTCCACTTTAATTTAACAAACACAGGCAGTAGGAATTGAACCCACACTGACGATTTTGGAGACCGTAGTTCTACCTTTAAACTATGCCTGTATAATGGAAAGAGAGGGATTCGAACCCCCGAACCCGAAGGAGCGGATTTACAGTCCGCCGCGTTTAGCCTCTTCGCTATCTTTCCGAATATTAAAACTAAGTTTGACCATACAATAGACTATTACTAAACTCAAGCACAACCTTGAAAACTGTATCTATGTTTAGAGTGAAAAGTAAGATAAGTAGTCCAAATAAGATCTTTGAGACTAGTGAAGGTAGAATATCTTCAATCGAAAGACCTAATAATTCTAGTTTAATCTCAATTAGATATTTGAAAATTATCATCCCACCAAATGCAATGGCAACCGCACCATCAGTATTAGGTTGAGGAAAACCAAAGTAAATATGTAATTTATACAAAATCACCCAAGCTAGTAAACCTAAAGCAGAAGAAAGGATACCACCTGCAAGGTAAAGTAACGCTTCGTTTCGTAAATCTTTAAACCAACTACCTTCCATATTCCAACCTCTTCAAACCAATGCTCTACCAACTGAGCTACCTTTCCTAAAATGTGGAGACTCCTTAGAGGAGAGTTCGCACATATAAACCAACAAACGGTCTCGAAGGGAATTGAACCCTCGATCTCTGCCGTGACAAGGCAGCGCGATAACCACTACGCTACGAGACCTAATGTGATAGGAAGGTCTTGAACTGACTTCCCTAGAAGTAACGGCACCTCTCCTTACTGCATCAACCTACAAATGCTTCTATCACTTAACAAAAAATTAAAAGCCACCAAGAACTAAACATTCTTCCAAAGGTCTAAGAACGAGGTTTTGAAATTTAAGAAAATCCGGATACCCTAAACTATCTCTATAATGTAGCAACTGTCTTGAGAAGTAAAACTCTGTACCGTTGTAGTAAACATTACCAAGATATTCTCCAGTATGTCGATTACGCACCATAACTGCTTTAGTACCTACTACAAAATATAGGTCTTTAACTCTAGTTCTATGTTGGATAATCAAGCGTCTAAGACTTACTGGTAATAGTTTTCTGACTCGTTTCATTCTACTTCTCCTTTCTTTTTGATAAATAATATGACTTCGGAGGGAGTCCCACCCACGACACCTGCGCTTGGTGTATTGTAAACATCAAAGCCACGTGTGTTTTTAATTCTGATAACTAACTAGACCTTTGTCCAAGGCTTGCAACACACAAAACACCGTAAATCCACTAATGCATCTATACCCCTACACAAGAGGTAAGACCATTAGCGCAACTTCCAACTCGTGCACAAGTTGGAGGGCTGGCTGTCGCCCTTGTCGTTGCCGACAATACACCATACAGGATTCGAACCCGTGTTACTGCCGTGAAAAGGCAGTGTCTTAACCCCTTGACCAATGGTGCTTAAGGAGGGCAGGTCTCTGTTTTCCAACAGACGGATTTGGATGCACTGATCGACTGTGTACTTTTATTTGGGCAGCCCACGTTTCCCTTGTAGACAAATATGTGCAGATGTTTGGTAGTCGTTACCAAACGCTCAGTCAAATCTATCTACTGCAAAAATTAACTTCACGAATTTATTATAACACAAAGAGTCAAGTTTGTCAATAAGTTTTAATTAAAAGTTCACTATTTACTAAATTAGTTAGAAACTTACCGAAAGCTTAGAGTGCTGTGTGATACTCTTTTAATAGCCTAAGTTCCCTTTCATATTCACGTTGAAGTTTTAAACGCTCCGATTTAGTTTCTTCGGTCATAGGGATTTCAAAAAGCATAGAAGCATAATTGTGAGTAAACAACTCATAGGTATCATTGAAGTCTACAACAACAAACCAAAGAAACTTAACCTCAGTAAGAGTTGTTTTAGTGTTTAAAGTTAGTTGAATCCCACAGTTTAGAATCTCATTTAAAGGGTTTGAAGCAAGTTGCTCAAAAGTGAATCCCATATGTTCATTTTCATTGCTCTGAATAGTCTTATAATCCCCAAACAAAGGACTGAGAGAAGAAGTATCTAACAAAGAAATCACATCCTACTTAGACAAATACCCATATTTCTCAAAAATCTTTAATAACCTAGTGTAGCTCTTAGGGAGTGAAAAGTAGCGAACTGTATCACTATATAAAAAAGTAGAACCCTCACTCAACCTAAGTAACTTCATAACAAAACTCCTTAAAAATCTTTATTTAATATAGTATACCATATAAGTCTAAGAATTACAAACATAAAAAAAAGTAAGTAAATCAACTAAGGCTTACTTACAATACTTCACTTGAAGGTTCATATTCTTTTAAAAGTTCATCTAAATCATAGTTTGGAATATCTAACTGATCAGACTTATTTCTTAAAATAATCTTCCCATCTTCAAAAATAAACTCTACCTCATTACCTTCAGACAAATTTAAGTTTTCTAAAACTGTAGTTGGTAGAAGGATACCCTTACTGTTTCCCCATTTAGTAACCTTTTTAGTTCCTAAACTGCATCGATAATGTTCTTTAACCATCTAAGAATCACCCCCTAATCATCAATTAAATCTAAGTATAAAGAGCTGAGAAGATTTTCCAAACTATCAACTGCTGCTTTATTGCAATCAACACGTAAATACTCATCATCTGGGAAAATATCTAACCAATCTAAACTTGTAGGGTAAAAACCTGTCTCTTCATAAATCTGTGCAGAAACTTCATCTAAAGTTTCCGCTAGTTTGTCTACATCAGTAGGTTTAAAATCACCTAAACCACAAATTGCACCGTCATCTTCCCAATAATAAGGATTGATACAAATATGGACACTACAAGGATATTCATTTAAAGCTTCTTTTGCTAAAGTTTTAGTTATAAAAGACATTTCAATTTCCTTATCTTTCATTAGTTTATGGAGCCGGTGGGAGTCGAACCCACGTCCAAACGACCTTTCCAGCTAACCTTACTGCGCACTGCTACGTTTTAACATTCTACTTTTAGGAAACGCACAAAGCTAAAAGTTATATCTCTCTTTAACAAACTAAGTTGAGAAATCTTAGTTGCGAGTACCGATGTTTATAGCAACTAAAAGATACCGGTACTTATCTTAGTCGCTCGTCTATTCGACTTTTTACTTGTGTTGAGTGACAACTAAGCCGAAGCTTAGGCAACCATTTCAACTGGTGCATTGTTATTTGCAGTTATGTTTAGGTTGGTGATTACGTCACCACTCGGTACGAGGTTAAAAGGTACAATCGCCTGTCGAATCCAAGCGACCCCTCATTAAGATAAATCTATTATATCAGAAAGATGGTTAAATGTCAAGGGTTATTTGTGCTATTCTCAGCTTTTGTAGGTGTTTTTGCGAATAAAAGTAAACCAAACAAACCTGCGAACCACAGGAACATCAAGGATACTCCTCTCAATTATAACTTACTATTGAGTTCATATTGGTTAAATAGAGTTGAAACATGAGAAACTACATCAATCGGAAAACTATACTCAATAGTAATAAACAAGGTAAATGCGAAGAGGAAACATAAAACTATGTAAACATTCAAAAACTTAATTTTCATTCAAGACCTCTATTTATTAAGCTATCGTCCGTTGAGACAAGAACGAAAGAAGTTCTTCTGGGGTTTGGCATCTCATCAACCGTTTAAATTCTAAACTATCTGCAATTATAGACTCAAACTCCATGTTTTGAGTTGGATCATAATAACCTATAGTCAAACAATTACCCTCATCTACTCTTATCTGAGCAGACACTCCCCACTCACTATCGAAATCTTCTAAAACTACTTCTAAGTGTCTTTGTAACTCACTTAAACTAGACTCTAATTCGTTATGTAGTTTCATCATTTTGTTGTAGGTTAGCATTTTGTGGATACCCTTCCCTCTTAGATATAAAAAGTTTACCAGCAAGAAGTTATACCAGTAAACGGGAACATTATGTGATTTATATAGCGGTTCATAACCTTGAGGAGCTTAACTCTAGAAAATAAACACCTCAACAGCATTCTTGACTTCTGTTCAATCGCACCGCTACGAAAATCTTACGGAGAATAAGGGATTCGAACCCTTGCGCCAGTTACCCGACCTAACGATTTAGCAAACCGTCCTCTTCAACCTCTTGAGTAATTCTCCAAACTAAAGGGAACCTCTTTGAAAAGAGGATACCCTTACGGTTTGTTTTCCGAAGTAAACCTTACTTCTACACTTCACGTCGCGAACTAGAGTGTAACGAGAGTTCTTTAGAACCCTAACGGTTGTACGTTAGGGGATTTTGTCAGTCTCTAAATGACGATGTTTAGGAACCAATATAGGTTCTATAAGTTGCTAACCTTTTACAGTTAACAACCTTCCCGAAAGGAGGATTTAATGAAAGCTAACCTCTCTCCCATTCTCATGAGGAGAGGAATGATGTAAAAACCTTTAACAGTTCTTACACCAAATAAATTAGAAAAAGAAGGTCTAACTAAACGCTAGAACCAGCCTAGCGAGGAACCAATCAAAACCAACTAGACTAGGAGGTAGCGACCTTTGAAAGCCGATACCCCAGTAAACAAAATGCTCTATAACTCTGCTGCACATTTTAAAACATTAGGAGTTATTTTCTTGAATTGAAATTACTTCAATTCAACGGAAGATGTGGGATTCGAACCCACGCGCCGTTTTACCGACCTGACGGTTTTCAAGACCGTTCCCTTATAGCCAGACTTGGGTAATCTTCCATGAGGGAAGGTTTCAACCCGTGAAGATTGAAACCCCACCCTAAATTCTAAGAGGATTCATGGAAAATGTGAAAACCATGAATTTTCCCACACAACAAAGTGTGGTATAACGCAAAGACCTTTGAAAATCATTGCGCTTGAATAAAATTAAGAGGTATTTTGAAAGCAAGTCCTGATCACGAAACTCACTTATCAACCAAATTCACTTTAGTAGTAGTTTAGGACATGACTTCACAAAATCCTTGAAAGACATTGTTACTGACTCTAAAATTTGCAACTACTAAAGCTACGACTCAGCAACCTTCTTCAGATTGCCAAGCCTAAAGGATACAAATCTCACCTACCGAGAAAATACTTACAAATAAACTCAGTAGGCTACGACTCAACAACCTTATTCAAATTGTTGAGCCTAAAAGGTAACACATACAAAAAATATACATTACATTTGGCATCGGAATTGCAGGATTCGAACCTACGACCCCGTGTTCCCAAAACACGTGCGCTAACCAAACTGCGCTAAATTCCGATAATATAAAAGGTAATGAGGATAGAGGGAATTGAACCCTCGGTCATAAGCAGTCGCTGCCTTACCCCTTGGCTATACAACGACCTAGTCGTCGTAAAAGGATTCGAACCCGTGGTCTACGGTCTCTTATTGCCTTACCACTTGGCTATATCCTCGATAATTAAAATACGAAGAGCAAGAGATTTGCTCTAAGAACTTCTGCAACCCTCTTTCAAGCATTGCACGCCGTTGTGGCACAAAGACAAATACCACCGCAAGGATTCGAACAGTTTTCAAAGAAAACTCCGCTGATCTACCGGCTCATCTATGTAAGTCATGACTCAAACATAAGCACCATGCTATCGGTGGTAATCAGGATTTAAACGTTTAAACTTCCACTTCGCAATGGAACTCCACCAACTGGGTTCGAACCAGTGACATCATGATTAACAGTCATGCGCTCTACCAACTGAGCTATGGTGGATTGAACCCCCTAATGTACCCGTTTGGTAAGAAGCTGACAACTACTAATTAAACGAAAGTAACATAAGGAAGAGTTTGGTTTAAATAGAAGCGAAACTAGATTTCTCATTCGATACCCATTGACAAAAGAGGTATCAAATTAAAGCAAGTTCAAAATAAACCAAAGTTTGTAAACGAACGCGTTTCGTTTGTTTATTGTTCTTTTTGTCTTTTGTGGATTTCTGTTCCTAAAACTAGAATTAAACATTTCGAAAACAAGAACAGGGTCCGCTAACTAAAATCTGCGCGCTAAGAGAATAGTTAGTTATGACTCGGACTGGGTTTGAACCAGTCACCCATCAATTAAAAGTCGATTGCTCTTCCAACTGAGCTACCGAGTCTAAAGGAGAAACCATTTAAAATGGTTATGGTGCGAGACAGAATCGAACTGCCGACGCATGGAGCTTCAATCCAACGCTCTACCAAACTGAGCTATCGCACCGAAAAGGGATACCCTCAACACCTTTGGTATCTTGTATAGGAGAACCATGAACCCATACATTTTTAGACCTCAACCTAGTACATTCGGATTGAGATTGTCTGTGTTTTTCGTTAGTTAGAAAATGTACTTCTTAACTAACTGGCTTTAAAAACGACTTCTTCGACAAATTTGATACCCATAAGTGGAGATGTCTCCATCGTTTTGCAACTGAGTTTTATTCTTGGTTTACTGAACGGGTTTGTTCTTACTCTGAACCGTCTGCACATGTTCTGCTTGAAAGCAGTAAACCTCACCAACCTTATCTTAACTAGCTTTAGCCTGCTAATCGAACCGTTGGCGTCACCTCGTATCGCTGAGGGGCGTTAGTAGAGGACTAACCTTCTACTTAGGTGTCCTTACTTCTAAGAGTAAGAATCTCAAGCATTCACACAACGGTTACACATTATGCTTGTGCTATAACGATTTAACAACCTTTCACAGTTGCTAAACCCAAGTTGCAATGAATTACTTCAAAACAATCTTTCCGGCATGACTCGAACTGGGCTTGAACCAATGACCTTCTGCTTGTAAGACAGATGCTCTCCCAACTGAGCTATCGAGTCTAAATATAGCATTATGTAACTATCCAAAACGTGTCCATCACTTTTTTTGTTAGTTTCGAACCTAACTTAAAAAGCTCCTCCACACATCATCCGTTTTAGCTACCACCCCTTCACAATAATTCAAAAGTCAGCTACACTTCATCACCATTATTGTCGCCCTAGTTCAGTGATTCGAGCGGGGAAATAGTTACAAGTTCATCATTTTTGATTTCTTAAACGCTTTGTCATTGTTTAAGAAACTACACTTCCTTTATGTGTCTCAGAAAGACAATGATGTGGGTTTATACCCAAATCTATAATGAACCGAGCAGGACTTGAACCTACGACCAACGGATTAAAAGTCCGCTACTCTACCAACTGAGTTATCGGTTCTAATGAGATACCCAACAATAAAGTTAGGATGCGAACAAGGGGAATCGAACCCCCGATTATCGGAATCGAACCGATGTACAAGTGCGACTTGTAGAACCAACCTGCCTTACCAACACTTAGGGCAGCCACATTATCCGCAACAAGGTTTTTATTCCCACCGCCGTGGGGAAACCTCAATGATTCCAGTAGGGTTCGAACCTACAAACCACACGCTTAGAAGGCGAATGCTCTATCCAGTTGAGCTATGGAACCTATTTATGTTATGCGCAGAGAGGGAATCGAACCCTCACGAACCAATGTTCCTAGGATTTTAAGTCCTATGCGTCTGCCAATTCCGCCATCCGCGCTTTGAAGGATACCCTCTGGTGAGGGAAATCAATATCATCATTGATTTTTGGAGTTATCCTATCCTAAAAACCTTTGTTTTAATCAAAGATTCAAGTCGAAATTTCAACTCAAAATTTCAACTCTAAACAAACGTGAGGACTCCAACCTCATTAAATCAGCAACTTGACCGTTTGCGACTAGGTGCAGAACTAATAACCCAAGAGAGCGTTCATCCTTCGTCATCTGGACCCGTCGTATCCTTGAACAGTCGAACCAATGCGCTAAAGGTTTAAAGCTTAAATTCAACTATTCGATACACACCTTTTGTTTTATGTAAATGGAAAGTCGAACCAGACCGTTCGGAGATTCTTAACTTGACCATCTAAGTTAAGACATAAACTTTAACTATACGACTTTCTGCTAAAGTTTATGTTATGCCTAGCACATGACACTGTGTTCACAGAAAACACACCTACGTAAGCTAGGAAATAAAAGTGCAGTTGAACACTGCAATAAGTATCTGACGGAATTAAACCGCCAAGTGGAATCCACTGCAATCAAGCGATACCTAACCTACTTCATTAGAAGTAGGTACTATTATGTTAGATAAATTACATTTACCTAAATTATTTTACAGCTTCTTTAAGAGCTTTACCTGCTTTGAATGCCGGAACTTTAGTAGCTGCGATTGTGATTTCTTGACCTGTTTGTGGGTTGCGACCTTTACGTTCTGCACGTTCGCGAACTTCAAAGTTACCAAAACCAATAAGTTGAACTTTTTCACCTTCAGTAAGGAACTCTGAAACTGCTGAAAATACAGCGTCTACTGCTTTACCAGCATCTTTCTTAGTCAATTCAGTAGCTTCTGCTACTTTTGCAATCAAATCTTGTTTGTTAGCCATGTGTAGGCTCCTTTCTTTATTTGTTAGCCTTTTGGCTAACTTACAATAAACATTATATCACACAAACCCAGTTCTGTCAACAGTTTTACTTAAATTTCTTTAAAAAAGTGTTGATTTATAAAGGTTTGCGCTGAAAAGCCTATTATATCAACGTTTCTAAGACCTAAAAATTTCGAAAACTTTACTCAATTTGAGTGTTTTAGAGTCTTTTCTAAAATATCTTTAACAAAATCCGGTGCTTGGAGAGTCACAACCGTCCGAATTGTGGACGAAGGGAAGATACCGCTCTTGCGAGAGTCCTCTGAGTTTTCTCTGTTGTCTCCCAAAAGGAAATACTCTCTTTCTCCTATAGTTGTAGTTAAACCTTTGTGCGCTCCTAACCAAGTTGTAGTGTCTTCCACCATCTTCTTAGTTTCAGTTGAATTATCTTCTAACGCACCATTAACGTAAATTCCATTATCTAAGACCTTTATTTGGTCTCCTTCTACTGCTACAACTCTCTTCACAATGCGAACGCGATCCGACACATTATAGGCAGTTACAATATCTCCTCTTTGTGGGTGTTTGAACTCTTTAATGGTGCTAAACCAAACTTGACCATCTTTCATAGCTGGGTCCATCGAGGAACCTGAAATCTTAATTGGACTGAAAGTCAATTTCAAGATCATTAAAATAGCAAAGATGAAAATAAAAGATACTGTAAAATCTCTCAAAAACTTTAAGATACCGCTCTTTTCTTTTTTCTTAGGTTTCTGACTACGAGTATAAATTGATTCTTTTATCGGTGCAGACTCTAACTCAAACTCTTCAACCGTTAACTCTCCTAAAACGCTTGTTTTATCCTTAGACATACGACAAATTATTCCCCTTCTGTCTCAGTTTGCACTTCAGATATCTCTTCAGAAACCACCTCAGAAGGCTCAGATTTATCCTCTGCACCACTTGTAGGAGATAAACTGGTAGAAACTTCATGGTTAGATAACAAGCGCTTAAAATAGTTATCTGGGCGTTCTAAGTCATTTGTAATTGGTTTAAACATAAAAGTTAAATAGTTACGAATTTGTAAGTACAAAACTGCATGGTAAAAAACAGATACCGAAAGACCTACACTAATAACTCCAAGTAATACAAATAAAGACCATTGAGCTAACCCAACCGTAAACCAATAGTTGACAGTTGAAAATAAAACAATAACAAGTAACATCAACTGAGCATATACACGCTCCCTTATAGAACCATAATAACTTAACATTTTATCAGTGCTATAACTCTCAGTTTTCTTTACCAAATGTTTTAAAACTAAATGTAACAAAAAATCTCGAATCATGTAAATGATACCCTTTCTAAATTGAAAGAGGACTGCGCTTAACAGTCCTCAAACGCACAAACTAAAGTTTAATTTCCTTTAGATGCTTTCTTTCTTCTACGAGGTTTTCTCTTCTTACCTTTTGGTTTGTCCTCATCTAGAACCTCAGTTTCTTCTGCAAGAATAGAAGTTTTTTCTTCATCTTCTAAAACAGAAGTGTGTTCTTCGTCTTCTAAGATAGAAGTTTGTTCAGCAGTTTCCTCATCAAGAATTGAAGTCTGTTCAGCCGTTTCTTCTTCCAATACAGAAGTTTGCTCAGAAGTCTCTTCATCGAGAATAGAAGTCTGCTCAGAAGTTTCTTCTGCCAATACAGAAGTTTGTTCAGCAGTTTCTTCTCCAAGAACACCTGTGAACTCATCTGTTAATACAGAAGTTTCAGCAACTACACCCGTTTCATCTAAAGGCAGAGTTGATGTAGAACTATCATCAGTTGCAGCATCACCCATAGTTGGAACAACTACTACTGGTTCTTCTTTAATAGAGTTCAAAAGCTCAGAAGCTACAGAACCACTATCCTCTAACTCAGTTGTTTCAGTTACTCCTGTATCGGAAGTTGAACTTGCTGAGTTTGAACCATTACTTGATGAAGCTAAACTTTCAGCTTCAGTACCAATATGTGCACCTCTGCGGAGTTCTTCAAGTTCTTGTTCCTTACGTTTACGTTTACGAACCGCAGCGAACCACCAAACAAGTAAACCACTGAAGAAACCGATACCTAATGTGCCCGCAGCTAATTTAAAGTTATCAGAACCAAAGAATGCTTGCACCGCAGTTGCAGTAACTACTACACCCTCAATTTTCTGAGTGGTTGTATTCCCTGCTAAATCGACTACCTCAACCTCAATAGAGTATGGAGTATCTGAGTTCTCTAAGTCAAGGACTTTTTCACCTTTCAATAACTCATCTTTAGTAAATTCATAAACTTTACCATTGATTAACACTCGAACACGTGCAAGACCAATATTGTCTTTTACCAAGACTTTAAACTGATGTTTTGCTGCATTATATTTACCATTGTTAGTAATACCTTCAATTTTCAACTCCGGTACAATACTATCCAATACAAATTGGAATTGTACGGAAGCATTTGAAGAGGATGCATGACCGTCAACATCTACGGTTGCAACCGAGATAGACCATACCCCATTTTCTTTGAAGCCATCTTTGTTAAAGGTATAAGTGTAAGTGTAAGAACCATCTTCTTCTTTCTTCTCATCTACTTTAACCAAACTTGCATCTACGGTTACTACCTTACCATCTAAGGTAAAGGTGAACTTAGTTTTACTTGTATCTAGTCGTGTAGTTGAGTGTTCTGAAAGTTTCAAGTCCTCACTTAAACGCTGGTAGTAAGCACCATTCACATCTTTATTCAACCAATCGTAAGTTGAACCATTTTTGTTTACTGCATAAGTAATAGTCTTCTCAGATACTTGACCTTTATCATCAGTTACTTGTACCTTAACTGTATAAACCCCATCTTTTTCTGGTAGATTATCTGCTACGAAAGAACCATTAACTACTCGACCAGTTAACTCAGTTGTACCGTCTTGTGAAGACACAGTGGCTTTAACATTTTGAACAGAACCTCCAGATACCCCAATGGTGATTTTATCTGGACCATCAACATAGTTTGTTTGGTTAGACACCCCACCAATGTTAATGTTATCACTCGGTCTTGGAGTATTTGTATTACCATTTGTATTGTCATGGTCTTGACTTGGAGCCGGAACTGGAGCAACATCTCGTCCAAAAATGTCACTTGGGTTAAGTGGACTTGGAGTTGGTGTTGTTGGAGCATCTGGTAATACTGGTGCACTTGGGGTTACTGGTGGAGTAGGTACAATAGGCGCAATAGGTTCACTTGGATTAAGTGGTAAAGTAGGAGTTGTAACCGAACCTCCATTATCTGGAACTGGTGTCGGAGTAGGAGTTGGAGTAGGTTCCGGAGTCGGAGTCGGAGTTGGATCTGGTGTTGGTGTTGGTGTTGGAGTTGGTTCCGGAATTGGCGTCGGAGTCGGTTCTGGGGTTGGAGTTGGGCGAGAAGGCTCATTAGGTAAAGCATCTGGCATGAAGTCAAAGTCTTTACCATTTAATCTGAAAACTCCAGATTTAAAAGTTTTACCAAAGCTTGAAGTATTAGATGAATCTAATAAGAACTCATAAACACCATAAGGCAATGTAGAACTATCAAATTTGTATGAGCCACTATCTAAAGTTGCAGTTAAACTATACTTATTATCTAGTGAATGTAACGTAAGAGTTTTAGGTAAAATATCACCCACAATTAACTCTTTTGGAGTCAAAGTTAAAGTAGTTTTTGAACTCTCTGTAACATAATCATACTTCGTATTATTAACCACAGACCCTAATAATTCTTTGTGCTCAACACCTTCTTTATCAGTATAAATGAGTTCCAAAGTAGAATTTACTGGAAGAATATCTCCGTCAATACCATGAGACTCATAAGTTGTACCATTTACTAAGGTTTGAATAAGTTTCACAGAATCTTGAGGGATACCCTCTGGTACGTGTACTTTAACTTTTGGTTTTTCATTTGTACTTACAGTATAAGTGTTGTCTTGTTTCTTTACAAGTTCCTCATTATCAAAAGTTAGAGTGGGTTTTTCTTCTTTTGGTTTCTCATCTTCTGTTGGAGGTGTTGTTGGAGTTTCCTCCTTCGGGTTATCTCCTTCTGTTGGTGGAGTTATAGGGTTTTCCTCCTTTGGTTTATCCCCATCTTTAGGTTGTTCACCCTCTGTTGGAGGAGTCGTAGGTTGCTCCTCTTTTGGTTTCTCTCCTTCTGTTGGTGGAGTTACTGGTTCGCTTGGATTTGAAGGAGTTTCTTCCTTCGGTTTATCTCCGTCACTTGGAGGAGTTGTAGGCTCACTTGGTGTCGGAGTTGTAGGAGTTTCCTCTTTTGGTTTTTCACCCTCTGTTTGAGGTGTTGTTGGTTCACTTGGAGTCGCGGGTGCATCCTCTTTAGGCTTCTCACCTTCTGTTGGTGGAGTTGTAGGTTCACTTGGAGTCTCACTAGGTTGACCCTCAGAAGGGGTGGATACCGGGTTATCTTCCTTTGGAGTTTCTTCTGAATTATTCGGTGTGTTATTAGAAGCTCCAGAATCGCCTGTAGGTGCATTTGAAGTTGACCCCTCATTATTACCCTCTACCAGTTGTTCAGAGGAAACTGGGGCATTCTGAGAAGGCTCAGAAGTGCTTAGTGCAGAAGTCTCACTATTAGGTTCAGAATTTTTCGGAGACTCATCTTTAGACTCTGTATTAGTGTTTTTGGGTGTGTCTGCTTTTGGAGTGTCCCCCACTTTTGGTGTTTCCAAAGGTGTTGGAAGTGTTTCCGAGTTTGGAGTGGATACCGGTTGGGTTGTACCTCCATTATTGTTATTGTTTGTCGGTGTGTTACTTGTTGGAGCAGTTGGTTCAATCGTAACCGTAGGCGAAACTCGGTCGAAACCACCTTGTTCCTCTGCACCTACGGAACCAACCGTTGCTACGGTTGCTACTGCTGCTGCAGCAACTACCCCTCTTCTTACGCTCAAACGTAAGGCTTTCTTACGTTTCATTTCTTTTGACATTCGTTATCCTCAGTCTTTCTGCTAGTTTTACACGAAAAAGGGAGGCAAACTCCCTTTACCTAAAAGTATTATAGCACAACTTACTTATTATGCAAGTCTTTTATGCCTTAAAGTTCAATATTGTCATAAATTGTCGCCACTTGGAAGACACCCTTGGCGGAAGTTGGAAGAGATAAAGACCTCTTAATCTCTGCATTTACTCGTCTTTGCTCTCTTTTCTCAGCTACCGTCTCTTTTTCATCAGAATCGAGTACACCAGTTTGCTCTTCTTCGTATTCTTCCTCACGGTAATTCAAGGAAATAGACTCATCTACTTCTAAATTTGAAGTAGTTGCTGAATTGTTCTCCATGAGAACCCCTAGCAATTCATCTACTTTCTCTGGGTTTTTAAATAAATCTGAGGTTAGAGAACCTGTAGTGTGAGCCGAACCAAAGTTGCGACCACTTGTGGATACCCCTTCCATAGCGGAGTATTTCTCAACTAACTCAGCAGTCTGCTCTGCACCAATTAAACCTCTACGAGCTTCAATACGGGATAAAACTTTCTTCTTCTCTCTACCTGTGTAAATATCAAGAGTTGGTTTAATCCCATATTTAGCTGAAATAATAAGTAAACCTACTAAAGAAACCGCAATGAGTAGGACTCCTAAAATTGTAAAAATGTTCATCTATCCTACCCTCCAATTAGCGTTTTCCATAAGTTGTATTCAATTTATTCCGAACAGTATCAACTCGGTTTTGTAACTCAGCTTTTGCTTTGTTCTGTGCATCGGTTTTGCCTGTGTATGTGGACACTGAAGCAACAGCTTTGTCAAATACCGAGGTCAATTCATCTAAAGTCAACCCATCAGACTTCAGACCACCTGAATAAGAGTCAATGACATCAAAAACGCTTTGTAAGTAAGTCAACTGTAGTTGAGGGTCATTACCCATCTCACTAGATAATTCTTCCAGAGCAGACCAATACTTCTTGTACATACCACTATCTGAGTTATCTGTGATAGAGCTTAGAATACCTTTCTTAAATGTACCTAACTCTAAGTAAATCGAAAGCAAATGTTGGTTTTTATCAGATACTCCGAATTCTTTTGCTTGCTCAAACCAAGGAACTGACTTGGTTTGTCCGTTTTGAGGGTAATAGAACCAATATAACTGACCTACTTGATAAAGCAAGTCTCCAGCTCCTTCTTTCCCTTTCAGACTTGGAATGTTGGATTGCAAAGCTCCCAACAACTGAAACTCATCTTCACTTGTGAAGTGTCCACTAGAACGGTAAATTTTCACTAACTCTAAATAAGGTTCTACTTCACTTGGTAAAATCTTACTTGCTTTCAGCAAGGAGTCAATATCTTGAGACGTTTTACCTGTCGCCAAGGCTTGATTATAAGAGTCTGTTGTAGACATTTGCGAATAGAGAACTCCTGTTCCTAGCAATAATACACCTAGAACCAAGGTTCCAAATAAAGTGTAAATGGTGGTGGCTCTCTTCTTAATTTTCCTAATGTAACCTTCAGACATCTTATTAATGTTCTTCAAGTCATAAATCATTTCTTCAACGGACTGATACCGATCTTGTGGTTTAAAGGCTGTTGCCTTTTCAATGATTTTCTCTAAACCTACCGAACGTGAAGCGTCATATTGTCGAATTGGTAAAATCGGCAACCTACGACCATCTTGTAAGACTTCCACAGAAGGACTATTTCGAGTTGCTAAGAAGTACAAAGTACGACCTAAAGCGTAAATATCAGAACGCTCATCAAACCAAGCTTCTTTTGTGCGCATCTCCGGAGCTGCATAACCTTTTGTACCTAACTTATCTTCTTTACTATAATCAAAACCAGAACCTATTTCACGTGAGATACCGAAGTCCATAAGGAACAAGTGGTTCTCATTGGACAACATAACATTATGAGGTTTCAAATCACGGTAAATCACTTTAGGATTACGATTGTGTAAATACTTTAAAGTATCACATAAAGCCAAACCCCAACGGACAATAGATTTTTCATCTATGTAAGTTGTTTTCGCAATTAAATCACGCAAAGAATAACCTTCAATGTAATCCATTACAATCAAAAGCGAATGATCATCTTTCGTCATTTTAATAATACGAGGAATAGAAGGATGAGACAACGATTTTAATAAATTGACCTCAGCAATCACTGCTTTAGCTTGTCGCACTCCTTCTTTCGTACCTCTAACTGGAACCTCCTTTAAAGCTAAAAGGCGATTTAACTCAATGTCTCGAACTAAATATACAGTCGCAGTACCTCCTTGTCCAATCTGCTTTATAACCTCCCAAGAACCTTCAACTATATCTCCTACTTTTAAGTATGTTCTAATAGCCAAATAAACTACCTACTTTCTTCTAACCGTGTATAACATAACCAATGGAATCCGAAATAAATTGCCAAATACTACCTGCGGTTTCATACATGATACCGGAAACCCCTAAGACTCCAACTAAACTAAAAATTGCAGCCCAAATTAAAGTATCTCCCAAACCTAAACGCTTCGTCTTCAACTTCGCATTTTCTTTCTTATCTGCGAACCATAAACCACCTGAACCGTTACGATTTTGCTCAATCGCTCTATAGTTAAAGGTTACAACCCTCATTGCTGGACTATCAATGTAAACAAACCAAGAGTCAACTACATAAGCCAACAAAAGAATGGAAGGATAAACAAGAGCTAACATAGACAAGACCATAACTACTAAACGTGCGCCTTTAATTGTTCTCTTTTGTAGAGAAATTTCACGCTCTTCTTTCCATTTAGCAATACTTGTAGCTTCATCACCTTTTAGTTTTTCAATCTTATCTAAACGCTCTTTAAATCCACGCTCTTCTTTACCATAATCGCGATCTTTTGGCATATTTGGAATATCATCTTCAGACCATTGCTTTAAAGTGTTGGATACTGTAGTGGCTTTGGTTTTAGAGTCTGAATCTACAACCCCATAATCATCTTTTATTTTGTTGTAAATACCTTCTGCCATTTTTGCACGTTTGTCTAAAGTATCAGCAGCCGGTCTCTCAAATGCAGCAACAAAATCATGTGTAGCACCTTTAACATTGGTAGTCTTCTTGAACTCCTCATAACTCTTAGAAGTTTGGTTTAATTCTGTACGACCCCAAACTCCATGAATATAACTAGACCAAAAGGCAGAACCAAAGTCAGAATTTCCTTGCATCTCCTTATCCATATACTCAATAGAAGCTGCACCTGCCGTAGCTGGATCCTTTATATCATACCCCTTTTCTTTCACCCAATTTTCATATTGAGTTCTTCGAGGACTACCTGCAGTATCCGTCCATTGAAAGAGACCTAAACCTCGACTTGCTACGTTACCTTGTTCTTCCAAAGTCGCATCGAAAGCAGACTCTTCATTGGCGTTCCCCATCATTCCAGCAAAAGCTTCAGCAGAAATACCCAACTCTTTTGCTTTCTTAGCTGCTCCTCGAATAGTCTTCCAACCATCTTCTGTAATATCTTCAACGTTATTGTAACCTGCGAATACTGAAGACACAGGCTGAGCCAATGTAAACAAAGTTAAAGATAGTAATCCAATAGATAAAACTCTTTTCTTTACACTTGTACCCATAAAACACCTACCTCCGTTTTAATTGGAGTGTAAACTGCTAAATCCTCCAAGTTACCACCTTTAATATCGTCTTTATTTGAAGAACCTACCTGACCTCCAAATTCTGAGAGGACTTTGTAAGAACCTACTGAGCTATCTTCCACTACAACATAACGAACACCCACATCATATAAGGTAAACGTCCCAACTACTTTTTCCATAGCGCTTAACTGCAAGAGCTTTTCATCTACTTTGCTTTCTTTATTCAAAGCAAACTCTACACTCGGTGTATCCTCCAACAAACTACTTGAACGTAAACCGATTGTGAGATACCCATTATCTCCTTTTATAATCTGTTGAACACCTTCAAAACCGTAAGGTTTAGGTTCTTTTGTCCATACTGCTACAACTTTACCTAATTTATTCACAAGAATTTTTTGACTATCGGAACCAACTGCATATAGACCATTTGAAGTTTTTACTGTGGTTGCACCATCAAAAGACCAACCCAATTTCTTAGCAAATACATTTGCAATAGCTAGGACATTTTGAGGTGCGTTGACTGTTTCTTTTTCAAAGGTTATCTTACTTTCAGCAAGACCTTTCTTCCAAAACTGCCACCACTGTTTATCCTTAGTCGGTAATAAGAAACCTACATTATTACTCTCTGCTAGGCGCTTCTCTCCTACACGCTCAAAAGCTAAGGTACTATCGGCTTGAGACTCTTGTTGTTCCTTTGGAACATCTGCGTCTTGATTGAGGGATACCCATGATAATCTATGTTGGTTACCTTTTTTCAACTCTTCTTTGTCATAAAGAGGTTTAACTCCTTTGGAATAAAGTTCTTTATCCAAACCTTTTACATAAGGTAGAGACAAAGCTGAGTTCATAGAACCTACAAAGTCACTCTCACTACTATACTTGTACTTAAATAACAGAGCTACTGCTTCATCAGCACTACCTGTTTCTAACAACCTCTGTGCTAACTCTGAGTCACTATTTACCAATTCCGAGACGAAATTGGATACCGAGAACTTAGATGGATTTAAGCCAAAGTCTGTGTTACGAACCCATAGAGCCATAAGAACACTAGGTAAGAAACCAACTCTCTCTGCTTGAGTTTTAACTTCTTCTTTTTCTTTCTCTAAAGTCTTTATCACAACACTTTGAGTTTGAGTCTGATTTGGTTTGTTCTCTTCTGCTAATACACGCGTTGAGTGAATTAGGAAAGGAGAACTACTCAAGACAATACTACATAAACCTATTAAAGCTACTTGTTTTTTCATGTTTTCTCCTTTCTAATTCAACTGAAATTTAGGATGAACAAAGTAGTGATACCCTGTTTTAGTTGTGTCAATCTTAGTATAACCTTTACTTTCAAGCTCAGCCACTTGTTTACCTCGAAACAACTTTGGTACAAGCAAGTCCAATTTTGCAGAACCTTTATACCCAACACCAACTAAACCTTTTGTTAAAGAATAAGTCAATTCATAATTGTTTGAGCGAAATGTAACTAAGGTAGAATCACCGTCCACTTTACCTACAGGTTGGGTTAAGGTAAAGTCTTCTCCTAATTTAGCTAAAACACTCTCTAACTCAGCTAATTTGTATTGACCCTCTAAACGACTTAACTGGTACTCTTTAGTATAAAGAAAGTCAGTTGTTGGCGAACTTTCGGATACCGACTCCAAACTTGGAAGTTGGTCAAAAGATAAGTCCTTATCCGTCACACCTTTAGCAATCGTTTGTTGGCGCTCTTGGTTCTTATCTGGTGCAATTTCTTTCACTGGGCTAAAATACCCTGCAAACAGTATTAAAATTGCTAAGAATACAAAGAAAAACGCAATCAGAAAGTAAATCGCTTTGTACTGAACTATCCGTTTTCTTTCATACATGAACGAAACTCCCTTCTTTCAATCTAACTAAGGAAAAAGAGGATATTAGCATCCTCTTTACTTGTTTACTTAGTATTATTGTACCACATCAAACCAAACTTATCAATAGTTTCAGTTTATTCTTCTGTTGGAGTGGCAACCGCTTGGTTTGATGAGTTAGGGTAAGAACCTGTGTTGCTTGCATCATAACGATTAAACTGTAACTTGTAACCATCAAAAGCGACATTAGTTGTGTATCCTAACTCAAGACCTTCAACTTTACGCTGAAGTCCGGATACCCTTGAGTCAAGCAAGTCAATGACATGAACCAAATAAGCGTAGACTGTTTTAGGGCGCTCCCCAAACTCTCCGTGGTGTTCTAAAATAATAGCTTGTAACTCACGGTAGAACATTTCATTGTAGGTCTCTTCAATCAAATCTTTGTACTTAGAAATAATCTCAATTCCTAAATAAGTGTGAGGAACAATCGAAATTTCAGTATAAGCACCATTTTTCAATTCTAAGATTTTACCAAAATCATGAACTACTAAGCCTAGAATAACCAAATCACGCTCTTCAGGACTCATTGTGTGAAGTAGTTCATATTCAGTCATAGCTACTTCTGCGTATCTCAAAAGTTTACGAATATGGTTCAGCAAACCTCCGACTTTACCGTCATGATAGCCACCATATTGAGCAGCCATAGCAACACTCAGTTCTTTTCCTCGGTCACTTAACATGTGCAAAGTCAACTGAGCGCCTTTTTCAGTCATCAATTTACGAACCAAAGCACCAATCTCATGAGCATTTTTACTTGGATCAATGACTTCCATAAACTCAGAAGGATTATAGTCCGCAGACAAACCACGGATACCCTCTAGCTTCGCTGACAAACTCTCATTATAGTTTTGAACGGTAACGTCACCGTCACTTACATAAATGCTAGTGACTCCATTTTCTTTAAATTGAGACACAATCACATTATCAAAACACACAAAACGAATAGAGTCGCCACCTCGGACAATAATCGTCCCTTGCAACATATCTGTTTCGTTGCGAGTTTTTCCAATACTGAGACCTTGCAAAAGGAATGAACCTTGGTGTCTACCTAATGTTTTAATATCAATCGTCATTTACTGCTACCTACCTAATCTAATCTATCTAAACTACTGAAACTATCTTTTCTAGGGCAAATAAAATATTGCCGAAATGTTGTCTTTTTGACCTTCCCCAATCATCATACGAGACATAGACTCTAATTGGTTCTCTTTAGACCAAATCAACCTCGCTTTTTCCTTTGTTAAAAACTCAGAAAAACCATCCGAGGTCAAAAGGATACCCTCTCCTGTTTTTAACTCTAATACTGAAGACTGTTGCAGACGGAAACCTCTACTTACACCAACTGCTTTTGTAATCTTATGACGGTTAGGGTGTTTCTTAATCTCTGCTTCCGTCATGTTTCCTTCTTTCAACTGATTGAAAGCCCAAGAGTCATCCTCGGTTTGCAAGTGCAACCCTCTTTGATTTAACACATACAAACGAGAGTCACCTACTTGAAGAGTTAAAAACTGAGAACCTTGAACGATACCGACTGTACATGTTGTGGCTGACGTACCTTTTACATTTGCAAATTCATCACATAATCGAGAGTGCGCTCGGTAAATACCTTGAGAAACAACCTCTGCTATAGCTTCTAACCACGTTTGCGAAGGTTTCTTCTCTGCAATAGACTCTACTGCAGTGCGAATAGACTGTACAGTTAGCGAAGATGCGTATTTACCACGCACACCACCACCCATACCGTCACAGACAACCAAGACATAAACTGGTTGTTCTCCAAGTTCTACACCTGAAACCTTGAAACACCCAATGGTGTCCTCGTTCTTTTCACGATACCCTTTGACTCTTGAAGTGCCGTTGTAACCACCTCGGTCTGAATAATATTCTAATCTCATGAACCTAAACCTCTTTAACCCTAAATGTTACTTCTTCTTTAGCAATCTTCAAAGTGTCTCCATTATGAAGCTCTTTTAAGTCTCTTGCAAAAATACGCTCTTCACTTCTCCATTCAGAACCTTTAACATCGTCATTTTTCAACCAAGTTCCATTGGTTGAACCCATGTCTTCTACATAAAAGGTGCGTTCTTCTTCCTCATAGATAATCTTAAAGTGAGTGCCTGACATGTACTTATTATCTCTAAAGGCAATCGACTCTTCTACACCGTCAATCGCTTTAGGGCGCTTACCAAATACCCAAGTATCAACTCCACTTCGGCTATCTAGCTCAAAACTTTCACCTGTTTCACGTGTTAAATACCCGACTTTGTGGTATCTACGAGCTGGAGCTACTGTGTCTGAATCATCAAGTACAGAAGTTAACTCCTCATCATCAAAATCAGAAGTATCTTCATCAAGCAAACCTGTTCGCTCAATCATTTCAGTATCTAATGCAGTTAAGTCCAATTCAACTCCACTTACAACCTCAGTAATTACCTCTGGGGTAAGCTCTTCTTCAATCGCTTCAACACCCTCTAAAATCAACTTCAACTGTGGAGAACTATAAGAGAGCAAATTTTCTGAGCGATACCGCAGAGACTCTTGACCCAAATTATAAATGAAATTCTCTGGTTCAATCTCTTTTCGCTCAACCATATCAAGGAAGCCTAGCAGACGACGTAAACCTTGTTCATCAACATTTTGGAAAGGTTTCGCATTTTTCAATAACGTTCGAACTAAACCATAAAACCCTGAACCCTCTACCGTTTTCAAATTCAAAGGGTAAACCAAAAAGTAAATATTCCCCGAAACATCTAAGAAAATACTATCTGGTGACCAATCTAAAAATGATGGTGGGATTTGTAAGTCATTTGAGAGCTGTAAGACTGAACGGTAAATATTTGCAATCAACAAGTAAAACTCATCAATCGTAATAGCTGAACCCAACCGAACTCTTAATGAAATCAAACCCTCTAAATCATAACGAAAGGCACGTTTTTTCTCATTGTATTCAAAGGGTACACTTGTCATGAAACCACTTGAACGCAGAGCATTGACAATACCCTCGTTGACTTGTTCTTTCTTACTCAATTCCAAAATAAGAAAGTGCTTGTTATCTTTTGAACTATATTTTACTGTTCCCAAATCTTTACCTCACTGTTCCTATCTGGACATAGGGGATACCCTCAGTTACTTGCGACACAAGGAGTACGAACTGTGTCTCTAATGTGAAATCACTTTCCCCTCTTAATTTCTTTAACACCTCAGTCATTGGTAAAGCTCGCCCTCTCAAATCAAACACTCGTAAGTTGCGACCTTTTACTTGAGACTTCAACCACTCTCCTAAAACCTCCGGTTCCAAAATCAGTTCATTTTCTACTTGAAGTTGGAGAACTGGAAACGTCAACATATCTTCTAAAACTGCCTTTTGGGTAGATGTTAAAGCTAAGTGTGTCGAACCTAACTGTGGTTTAGAATGTTCTAATTCACTTCCTACTAAGTCATCACTCACACTATACAAAACTTCTCTATCAAAGCCAATCGTTCGAGGATACACCAAACCTGATGCACTTGTTAAAGCATAAGGAACTTCTGGCCATTTCTTTAAAGTTCGTACTGCTAGGTCTTCCTTGTAAGGACTTTCTTCGTAAGGTTTGCACATACAAGCTCGAACAACCCATCGACCATCTATTTTCGCAAATCTCAATAAGGACAACTCTGGAGAGTAATCTTCAAAGGTTACTGGACTTAAAGTTCCAGTTAAGTGAACAATCTGTCCTAGAGGTTGGTCTTTTAGAACACTAACATAAAGGAAACCCTCTGTAATTAGCTCTCCAAAGGATTTGTGATACCCCAAGAGCGCTCTTGCTTGCACAATCTTAACTGCTGACGAGACCTTTACACCTTCTCGGAAAAATTTACGAGGGTCTACTTCACTCACTAAATACACAGAAAGAGTGAGCGAAGAAACTCGCCCCTCTTTTGCTACTTCATTCAATAAATCAAATTGTTTCATACGTTTTAACCTAAGTAAGTCAAGGTAACAAAGATATTCCAATACACTTCTTTGTCAACCATTACCAAATACGAAACTGCATCTAAAGAGTTGCTTTCAACCTTTTCTCCAAAGCGTTTTTCAACCACTTTGTACAAAGGTGCATCTTCTCCTAAATACTGATGGAAAATAGCTCGGAACTCTGAAACCAAAGCAGAAACATCATCACAAAGCAAACCAATAGTCTGCACTTCTCCTTGTGCTTCTAAAGTTACTGAGAGTTTATATTTAGAACCATCCTCAATCATGTCTACACTTGTTTCTATCAAGTTCTCTTGTTCTTGTTGAAAAGAAGTAACGTCTGTTAAAAGACCTTTAAACTTCTCTTTTAAACCTGTTGTGTATGGAAATTCTGTTGCTACGGAAACCATTGATACCCGAACCTCACTGCTTCTACAAAATTGCTAACATTTTTTGACCTGAAAAACCTCGGTCTTTGTCCAAATAAAATTTATGTTCTAAATTGCGAACCAACTGATATAAATGGCGCAACTTCTCTTTCTTGAAGTAACCAATCACTTTCTCCTTTGGAGCTTCATTTGGGTCAATCGCAAGAACCAAAGTCATACAAACTTCAATAGACTTTTCTCCTGTCTCAGACTCTTTCTCAAAGTCTTCAAAGTTCTTAGTCTCACGTGTACTTGAAGAAATTAACCCTTTAATCGCATCCATAGTGACTGTGGACATTTGAGACTCTGGAGTTAGGCGCACTTCAAACAAGGGATACCCTTTCTCCAACTCAAAACCAATGCGAGCTACCTGTTTCTCTTTACTTTGTAACTCAGCTACAACCTCTTCATTGGTTTTAATCGAGTCTGTTGAACCTACTTCTAATTCTTCCAAATCACTCAGTTCATCAACTTCTTCAAGCTCCTCAGAGCTTGTTACCTCTAAATTATCTAACAAATCATCTAGCACTCAAAAATCTCCTACAATAATCAATTATTCATATTATAGCACTAAACTCCAATAAATGCAAGAAACAAGAGAAAATTTCTTAACATAATAAGCATTTTAGACACATAGCATTTAAAAGCTCTCATTTGCTCTCTAACGAATTTTAGAAAAAGGAGGTGTAAATTTACCTCCTACTTCCTAAAATCGCTCAAAAGCCAAAATATGACCTCTCAGACCTGTTTAAATTCAAATTACAGAACAAACTGTCGAGCAGTCCGAACTACATCAGAAAGAAGCGCTTGTGGGATACCGACTTCTGTGAGTTGAGTGAATTTATCTTCCCTCTGCAAGTACAGAATGACTTTAACCAAAGGAACAGAACCATCATCTTGTAAGAGCATGGTATTTAACTCTGCGTAAAGACCCTCACTATACTGCAAGTAAAGTACAGAACCATCTGCATTTAATTTAGAACCAAAGTCCATTAAATGCTCTTTCAAGAGTTGAACTCTACGCTCACGTTCTTTTTTCTTCTCTTCTGCTTCTTGACTTTCTGTTGCAACTGCTCGTTTTTGAACTGTTTCTAAGTCAGACAAGTCTCGGTACTCTTTGATAATAGACTGTTCAAATCCATTTCTCATATTCCAAAAGAGTTGCAAACGCTTGTGAATATGTAAGTCAGGTAAGTGCAAGTAAATAAACTCTTTACGCTCTCCGCCACTTAAGTCCTCAAAATTCTCTGGGAAATCGAGGATACCACTGGCTTGTTGCCAACTGTGGTCAGTTTTCGTAAGTTCCCCTAACAAATACTTGTTCAATTCCAAAGCGTAATTTACTGGGAATACTCGGTCTTGTTCAATCGTATCTTCCGTAAAGGCAGTAGAACGCAATTTGTTCTCTACATCTTCTGCGTTGAACTCATGGATTCTGTTTTCTGCCCAAACCATGAATTTATCAATATCTCCATCCCAAGCATAGGCATCTAAGTTCCACTCCATCAACTCTTGAAGTCCAACTTGCCACTCTGTTTTCTTCGCAGTGTACCAAGAATGCCCGACCCCAAAACCTAAGTCTAAAGGACAACCACCCTCAATTTCAACCATGAGGTTCTTACGAATTAAACCGAGAACTACATGAGGGTGAATGGTGTTATGAACCTCAATAGTCGCTTCATCATGAATGAAACCAGTGAGCAAAATCTTCCCTAAATACCCTTGTTCCTTCAAGTCAGAGAATAAATCGACCATTCCTTTTTTATAAATATCCGCTGCTGAACCTTGGATTGGGTGGTTTAAGGCATAGCGTCTAATCTGACTCTTGGACACTCGATCCTTATTGTAGAAGCGTTTACTTCCGAAAATTGTAGTTGAATACCCTTTGCTAAGAGCGGTTTTAACGTTGTTTTCAAACCAACCTTCAACCGAACGTTGAAATGAGAAGAACTCTTCTCTCTTTTGAGCAGCCTTACGCGCATTTTCTCTTGTACGCTCTCCGAAGAGGACTTCTCCAAGCGACATATCGGACATTCCGAAGTTGATACCGAATACGAGACCTTTCGACATCTTACGCAGTTTATCTGTTACCTGTTCTTGCAAGAGACCGTTCAAACGAGCCGATTGGAAACGGTGGTAGTCATTGCGCCAGTCCTTAAACATTTCAATCAAAGACTGCTCTTTCGACATAATCGCAATCACTCGGTTTTCTTTAGAAGCATAGTCCGTATCGACCATGTAATAGCCGTTTCGAGCCGTCATCTCTTTCTTAATCGTGTCATCGAACCCTTGAATATTCGGTTTCTTCGTTGACAAACGACCTGTGACCTTGAACATATCCAAGGATGGGAAACAGAACCCTTCAATAAAGTTCTCTTCAACCTTATCTAAGAAGTTGGTGAAAAGACGAGCAGTATTACGAGGAGACTCCAAAATAACAGTAAATGGATGAATAGGTGCGTTTTCCTCTGGTTTTACAAGGAAACCTTTCTCACCCTCAAACTCAATCTGAGTCTTATAACCGATAGTTGCTCCAAAGATATACTTAGTTGCAATACGAAGCGTATCTTTATCCAAATCTGTTAATTCTTCAAACTGTCTAGCATCTACCAAACGAGTTAAACGAGCAAGACCGCGTACCAATTTCTTTTGGCTTTCATCATTCTCCAACCCAGCTAACTTCTCTTTACTCTGAGTGTGACCTAACCAAGAAGAAAGCAAACTCATAGAACGTGTAACAAAATCATCAAAACTCAATCTGAAGTTTTCTTTATCCGGTTTTGTACCTTTATTCAAAAACTTCAAAGCAGTTTTATCAAGAGTGGAATTTCCTGATTTTTTACTGATTTGTTCAGGATACCCCAAGTAATCGTAGGCAATGGTTTTGTTCATTGGAGAGTTTACCGAGTAACCACTCTTTTGTGCAATATACACATTAGGATAATCTTCAAATTTGTAGTGAAGAACCTTTTCTCCCTCTGGTAAGTCATAATCTAAACCAAGCACCATAGAGTTGGCTTTTCCTTGAATAGCAAAGAGACCATCTTCTGTGTGTTGAGGTACATGAATGGCTAAAAACTCCAATAAGTCTCGGTACTCTGAAACTAACTGTTTCCCATAGTGCAAACGAAGTTGAGGAACAGACTCCAAATTCAAGTGCATTCCGTAAAACTCAGAATAAGCTGCCACACAAGTAAATCGACTATCATGTACAACTGCTTGCATCATGTCAAAACCAGACTTACCAAGTATATCATTCTCTAAGAAATAAAGAGCAATACATAAGGTATTATCCGCATCGGGGCAAGCATAAAAACCTACAAGCTCTTCTTCTAGTTCATCAAATGTACCACCACATTTTTCATAAGAACCACACTTTGTTAAGTCATCAAGCTCTACCGCTTCTCTATGCAAGAATTTATCTGTTACAGCTTTCAAACCATACTCTTCATTGTCTCTTGCTGAGTAAGTTTTACGCATAGCAACGAGTGTATCAAGCCAACAATCGTAGACCAAGCCATGTCGATACCCTACCTTCCAGTCGAAGATGTTGTTGTGGGCTACAACCTTTTTATCTCCTAAGTAAGGTTGCAAGTATTTCTCTACAAAAAGTTCAATATCACCCCCACAGACATTTGGAAACTTCTTATGCGCTAGAGGGAAATAGTAAGAGGTTCCGGGTTTTGCAGACAATACCGCACCTACCATAATAGAGCCTTTACCATAAAATCCTCTAAACGTAAAATCCAAACCTGTGGTCTCCGTATCGAACGCAGTGAGTTTTGTTTTCTTGTAATCTTTTTCCAACTGCTTGAAAACATCTTCCACTTCATGAGGTTTAACTACTCTGTATTTACCACTTAAAACCCTCTCTCGAACCCACTCAAAGTTTCGAGGAGTACGTTGTTCGACTTTGGCTCTCATATTCTCTACTTCAATGACTTCTGCCATTGTAGTATAGAATGGGTTTACGGAACTCTCTAACCCTTTCAAGTCAGTTACAACTTCAATCTTAGGAAGACCTAACAACTGTCTTCGTAAGTTATTTGAAATCTCAGTTTTATAAGCCGTACCAATCGAGTCCATACGGATAACATCTGATCCGAGGAGGGATACCCGTTCCTGATTTGGTAGGAACTCAAAGGATGAGTCTTCTACAAATCCGAACTCTAAGGACGTTCCACTTGTTAAATCTTGAGTTGCAAAGCGCAAAGAACGAACCAAACCGTATTTACGCTCAATAACACCTTTTCCAAATGGAACTTCAAATTCAACCCTGTCTTCTACATTTTCAAGTTCTTTCAAACTCAAAGCTAAGAAACCTTTGCTACCCCTCATTTCATTTTTGAGGGTTTTAGCGTAGCTATATACTGCGTACAAATAAGCAAACAAAGCAAATGAAGGGTGTTTTTGGAAAGACTTTGCGATAGATAAATCAACACCATCTTCTCCAAATAAAACCTTTGGTTTAATTAAGCGTTCTACCGTAAAGGAAGCTCTTGAAAAAGTAGCCGTTCTATAAGTTCGACCTAATTGCTCTGCTTGACCTTGCATAAGCATCTGAGCAGACACACCATCTTGAGCCACCAAACGCAAGAGACCACCGTGGGTTAAATCGGAAAGATACCCTTTGTAGTTGTAGTTTTGACCTTTGTAAGTAAATTTAATCTCTGAGGTAAGCACACTATCTCCTTTCAAATTCTAATTCAAGCTAAGTTAATTAAAGCAATGAGTTAATCTTCAACTTCATCAAACCAATCCAAAGCAGGAGTCTGTTTTACAACTTGTTCTGTTATATACTTCTCTTTGTTATAACGATCTGCAATTAAAAACCCTGCGTCTTTATTGTATTCTACCTCAACAGAAATTGGAAGACGGTTAAAAACCTTCAATAACTCTTCCAAGTCTTCTACATAAATTGAATTGCAGTAACGCTCATTCAAATAACGAGCAATTACCTTACGACCTACCTCCACAGACAATACCGATTCTGTATTGTACGGGTGTTTTTGAGTGTCTAAATACTTCAACACCGAAGTTAGAGCTTCTTTCGTAAACTCAATCAACCTCTGAGTATTTGTTTCTCTAGGAACGGACACAGATTTACGTTCAACCAAGCGACCTTCTGCGTAGAATACCCAAGTCATAAACCCATTGTTTTGACCTACACTTACTTGTAACATTTTACAAGACCTCAACTTTCTATTTCAACTTCCTTACCGCAAGGAATTAAATCAAACTGAAACACTTCTTTGAAATATACTAAGAAGACTGGGAACTCTCCGCTATCTTCTTTAAACTCTAAGTACATAGTTGAACCAACTACCCCAATAAAGCGACAATCGAAGTTCAAAACCAACCAACTTGCAAGAGTCTCTAAAATCAACTCTTCTAAATTCCCTTTCAATACATAACCTTTGTAGGGAATATTATAAAAGGTCTGAGAACCTAAATCAAGTCGGAAACTGTGGGATACCCCAATCTCTCCGAAGTAATAATCAAAGAGTTTATCTACATAAGCACTTGTATCTAACTTGTAAATCGTGTACGAATTAAAACCGCTCACAGACAATTTATCCGCTTTCATGCGAGTTCTTATCGGTTGCTTTTTATAACACAACTCACTATCAACCAAGTGGCTCTCCACTTTCAAATAAAGAAGACTCGCTTCAATCAAAACTTTCTCACACTGCAGGTAATAACTGAGCCACGTGGAAACTCTCTTCTCCACTTCTTCACTGGGTAAACCAACTCGACCTACTAAAGACACTAGGAATTGCGACCACCAAGTACGATACCGCAAAGAAACTGACTTAGTTTCAAGAGTAGACTGCTCAATCAACCCCTTAGACTCAATAAAACGCAATATCAAGACTGCTTTTAGTAAATAAAGCAACTCCTCTTCATTTTTCAAAGGTTTTAAAGGTTTTGTTCTTAAGGAATCCAACCAATTAAACCAAAAGGACTCAATGCCTTTATTTGTCTTTACAGTGCTAGGTGAGAAATCTTTATCAAAGTCATATACTTCAAAATCTTCTACCAAGACCTCAGTTGGTTGACTGATATTTCTTCGAGCTATGTGCTTAACATAACCTTCTAAGTGACTTAGTGCAATATCTTCTAAGTTCAAGAGTCGATTTAAAACCACATCTTGAAAACTCTCTAAAGTCTTATAAGACCCCAATTTTCGAGCGAGGGGATACCACTTCTTACTTAAATCAAGAGCAACTACTAAAAGCAAAGATTTGTCTAAGTTCACTTGTTTAGAGTAAGGGTTTAAAATTACTGGTTCAGTCATAAAGCACCCCTACTTCCAAACTCTTATCTACCTCACTATAAATAAAGTCCTTGAACTCATCATAGTGCAGCAACTCTCCTAAAGTTTCCACAAAGACCTTATCATTTTCCTCAGACAGAATATCTACCAAATACTCTTGACTATCTCTGTCTCCCTCTAACACTTTCTTCAACAGAAGTCGGAAATTGAGACCATAAGTATTCTCGAAAAAGCGGGATACCCTATTGTACTCTTCAATTAACTCTGCTAACTCAACTCTAAAGTCAAAAGTATCTACCGTCAACTTATTCAAAAATACTTCCCAACGGTGTACAGACTGAGGAACTAAAGACATCTCAGAACTCAAGGTGTTTTCATCTACAACCCCAGACGGTAACTTAGACTCCCCATCGTCTCGGACACCAATATTAAATTCACCGTGGCGAATTTTATCCAACTTCGTGTGAACACTTGCTCGAACGCTTTCATCCCAACCTGTGTAAATAAATTGTTTTTCGCTCATACCTGACCACTCTTTATCCAAACGCTTTGTCACCAAAGTGTATAAAGAGTCTTTGACATAGTTGATATGTTTGGTCTTAGGTAAATACTGACCAACCAACTCCAAACTGTGCTCTGATAAGGTATTATTCATACTTTCCATAAAACAACCTGTTAGAAACATCAGATACCACCTGTTCTAACTACCTTTGGGTAGGTACAATCTTCAATCGGCACTTCTCTTGAAGAGTCTTTACTTAGAAAGACTTGAGTTGCTTTATGTGGTTCCGAGTCATAAACCCAATCTAACTTATAACTCTTAGCAAAACTAGGAGAGAACAAACCACAATAGCTCTGACCTTTATACTTAAAGACACAATTACCTACTAAGCGAACTTGCTCTTCTAAATTCTTCTGTTCTTTCAAGATTTGAGTCAGCTCATGAACACTAGTGTAGTTCAGACCTAAATCTAGTACATAAGTAACCCCATCGACTAAATCACTCTCTTGTAACCAAGAAAGCACCTCAGTTAAATTCTTAGAAGCTAAATCAACAGAAACAAAGATAGGAACACCATAAGAAAGCCACTTGTCTTCATCAGACTGAAACTCCTTTAAGGATACCCCAATAGCACAAACAGAAGGGTTTACTTGGAAATCCTCAGAAGAGGAAACCTCAGTTACAACCTCACCTTGCCCCAACATAGAGAGCAAATTAAGGAAGCCTACTTTATTCTCAACTTTTGGTTTTACATACTCTTTAGTAGGTTTTAACCACTCTAAAAAGCTAGAACCCCCATCAGATACAAGAAACTGCCAAACAGACGAGGTGTTTACATCTAATTGCAAACCCTTGTCTGCTTTGTAATCATCCATTTTAACTGCTTTTACTCTCACGTCACTAAACCTCCATTTTTAAGTCCAATCAACTTAGTTGCTTGTAAAACAAAGGACATCACATGGAACTCCTCCGACCACTTACGACTACCTACCAAAGACATAAAGTTTACAATCTCCGTCATAGACAAACTATCAATTTGTTCCAAAAAGCGAGCGTATTTCCCAATTCGATAGTTGTTGTACTTACTCATATCAGGTAACAAACCGATCTCTGGGTAAATCTTACCTTCAACTAATAATTCTTTTAATATCAAAATCGCCTTAAAAGACTCTAACAGAGACTTACGAACTGTCTCAAAACTTCTATGATGAGACAACTCTAACAAACTCTGCAGTTGTTTCTTCTTGTATTGATCCAAACCTCTCTTTGTTTTGGTCGTTGAGGTCAACATACTTAAAGCAACACGCTCAATTTGAAGAGAACCAACACCAGCTAATTGCACCAAAGTCGCATTGTCTCTAATTTCAATACCATCTTTTAAGCTCGATAAAATCGTAAAAACTGCATCAATGTCTCGGAGATACCGCTTGGTAACGACCCCATACATTTTCTCAGATAATTTCACAGAACCCTTAGTCCTGGTCGTCACATCATAAATGTATTGGAACTCACTTTGAGTCATATAGGTACTGAACATAATATCTGGTTGAAAATCAACCAGTTCTTTATTGTAGCGAACGTTTTGAAAGAGTTTGTAGTTCTTATAACCTACAACCAAGCGTGTGAACCCTACAATACTTTGTAAGAACTTCACAGTCGCTTCTGCTAACTCTGTCTTTTGTTCATCTACAACAAATAGACGGTAAGGAGAACGAAATGGACGAATTTGAATCGATGCGTCCATCTTTTGTAACTCATTTAAGTCATTTACTCGAATAACCGAAGAAGAGTCTACTTGAAAGCGTTTCTTAACCAAGTTGGAAACCAAGGAAAGATACCGAGTGCTTTTTCCGTAGACTAAAACAGAAGCGAACTGCGCCTCTGGGTTTAATAAATCATCTAAATGAATTGCCAAAGTTTCTGTCTCCTTCTTTTTCTAATTTTATATGTTTCATTCTATCAAAAAATCCCCTAAGTGTCAAGTTTTAGGGGAACTTTTATCAAATTTCATAGTTAAGAGTTTGCAACATTTCTACAACCACTGCTTTCAGCTCTCGTTGATGATCTAAAAAGGCTTTAACTTCGCTATTTGGAACTTCTTTTAAGTCTTTTAGTTGGTGGAAACCTAAGTCCACTGCACTTGTTAGGCGCACTTCCGAGTTTACTCGGCGATTGCGGATACCCTCTAAATAGAACTTTTCTAAATGCTCATATACTTCTCTAAACAAAGGTAACAAATCAGGAGAGTTTAAGGCATCTTCAATTACTTCTCGGTAAAACTGAGGGTAAGCACCCTTGGATACCCAGAGGTTATAATCGTTCATTAAAGCAGTTCTTGACTCAGTATCGGTATTCGCTTCAATCGCTTGTTTGACTTTATCCTCAGACACAAAGAAGAATGGATTGACATAGTTTTCCTTATTAATGTAACCTACATCTCTCAAAGACAAACCATAAAGTTCACGGTTGATAAAGAAAAGTAAAGCAAAGTTCGGATAAATCTTGTTCCAAACCTCATCAAACTTAGGAACCTTAGTTTGAGAAGTTGCTACTTCTACTGGGATATCTCTTACAAACTTCAAAGCGTACAAGTAAGTCAACATTGGGAAATACTCTTCTTTAATTGACCTAGTTGCTCGACTTTCCATACTGAATATCTCACAAGTTGTAACTAAGTTCTTAGCTAAACTTAAATAAGACAAGCTAGAGAATTGAAACACACCTAAAGGAGTGTATTGTCTTGGGGATAAGTCGTTTGAAACGATGTTTCCTTTACTATCAAGTTGTTGCAAGGAAATGTGGTTTCGAGTATGGATACCCTTGACCAAATCACTCGCAGTCTTCCTACGAGTTTTTAAGTAAAGAGGTTGAGTATAGAGTAAATCTCCACTAGGAGAGTAAACAGGTAAGTCAACCAAGTCTTTAGAACCTTTTTGATTTGTAGACCAACGTGTAGTACACAAATAGCTTGAGCTTACATCAGCACTACCTTGAAAATCAGCAAGGGGAGACATAAAGCCACTATGAAACTCAAAGTCCGTTGCGTAATCTTTCCGAACTTCAAAAGTTCTGTGATTCAAAAGAAACGAAACTGGAACCATCCAAATTAACTCTGCTTGTGTTAAGTGATGCACTTGCACCAAGTTCTTTACTTGCCACATGAACTGACTATATAAGTCGGCTGCGTAACCTTTCAATCTCAAAGAACTTAGGCGCTTGGCGACCGGTGTGGATACCCCTCTAGTAGAATAAGGAGGGTTCATCAAAATGATGAGTTTTTTATTGTTCTGTAAAACCTTCTGCAAGCTCTCTGGGAGTTGTCTTGAGAAATTTTGAATAAGTGGCGAATCTGTAGAGCCTAAGAAGTCTAATTGAAAGACTGTTGTTTCTAAATCCGGACGCTCTTTTTCAAATCGCTCTTTTGTTAAACGAACATCTTCTTCATGAAGAGTAGACAAGTACACGTGCTTACAATTAGGAAACTCAATCAAGAGGTTGCCTGTGCCACATGATGCGTCCCAAACTACATAGTCTTCTAAATTGGGAATATCACTTAGGAGTTCATGAGCTTTTCTACCCCAAAACAAAGGAGTGTAGAAAGAACCTTCCAACTCTCGCTCTTGTTTGGACATGCCCAAATCTTTTACAGAGTGACTTGTATCTAATAAACCTACCGATTTAAGAAGCTTTTGATTATTTTCTAAAAACAAAGCTTGCTCTTCAGTAGTATCTTCTGAATTAACTTGGACACTAAGAGAACCTTCTCCTTCAACATATTTGTCGAAAAATGCAGTTAGATACCGCAGTAACTCTTGTCCTTTTTGACCTAATTTAACCAAGTTTTAACCACCTAAAATGCTTTCCACAAATAAAAACTCAGGTATTTTCCCTGTTCGCTCATAATACACCATAGTCGCTTTAGTTGGTACAACCAAAACTGTTACCTTTTCGTGTACTAAATCCTTTAAAACACCCTCTGGTATTGGCTCTACAACCACGTCATAAGCACCTTGATTTAACTTACGAGTTAAATCTATTCGAGTTTGTAAGTCTACTGTATCTTCAATGTAAACGTTAGGATTTGTAGTCTTCCACTCCAATACCACATATCGTTTATCAACCACAAGCATCATCTAAATCTCACCACCTGTCTAATCTGTCTAAACTACAATGTGTAACCTAATAAATCTCTACGGTAAATGTTGAAAATTTCGAGATACCGCAATATCAAATCCTCAGAACCTACGCTCAATCCAAGAATAGTCAAATAACCATCAAAATCTAAGACAATATCTAACTCTGCGTAAAATTCTTCTAAGTTTTCATATCGATCACAAATAGTTGGAATAATATCCTCAACCATTGGAACTGCTAATGAAGTTAAATACTGCTCTAAGGTTAAATTCTCTTTTACCTTCTGCAACTCAGACTTAAACAAGTTAAATCGAGACTGAAATTCACTATCCGAAATCTCAACCGAAATTTTATCTAAGTCGTAAAAGTCAGAAATGAACTCAGACTTCCAATCAAACTCAGTCACTAAACGCTCAAAAAAGCTATAACTAAACTGAGTTAGACCTAGCACCTCACAAAAGGTTACTGCACGTTGGTAATATAACCCTCGGCAGAATGGGTTAGGACACTTCAACACAGATAAATCTAAGCTCAGTTCATACTTTAAATTACAATGACTGCACGTTTTTGGGAAAAGATACCCTACTTCTGAGGAAATTCCAACTTCTTTTAATCTTTGTTCTACACTCATCTATTTACCAATCCTTATCAGGGAAAGCCCCTGTGTAACTAATTTTCACTAAAATCGTAGCACTTTGCAAAGTGGCTGAACCATAACGATTTAATTCACTTAAGAAAAACCTCAATGTCACATCATCAATTTGATTAAAATGCGTGAAAACCGCTTCGTATAGACTACCTGTTGTAAAAGTTGATAACTCACCCCAAGCGCAAGGATTACCTTCTGTAGCTTGTGTGTACGTCCTTACTGTAATTACTGTTGACATCTTCTTCTCCTTTCTAACTAATTTTATAACGGTCAATTTAAACTATTTTACCACAAATCCTTAATTTGTGCAACAAAACAAAAGAAAAGTGAGAACTGAAGTTCAATCACTTTCTTTGTATGTGTTATGCAGTCTGTTGTTTAGTATAGCAAACCTTAGTAGGTTTGTCAAGGAAACCAACTAATTAGTCCGAAACTTTGACCGTCTCTGTCATATTTCCCAACAAAGCAAGAGCTACTTCGTCAGACTCAATAGAAGTTGCAGACTTAATCTTGTTGATTTTATCTTGGACTTCTTCTGCAGAGTCCGTTTCAGAAACTACAGGTCTTTCTCGATACCGAACATCGACTACTGATTTTCCCATAAGGTGAGCTAGTTTATAATCTTCATCCTTATCCACAAAAACAACATTAGAATTGTAGGTAGCGGTTGGGTTATCTTTTAAGTAAGCTACAATTTTAGACTCATCTACGTTTAGAGGATTTGTACCTAGTGGGATTGAAGGTTGAACTACTGTTGTTTGAGGTGTAACCCAAATTGGAGATACCCAAAGTAAGAATTGTAGCAATAATTTAACGAACATTTTGAACCTCCTTAATCTTCTTCAAAATCAATTCGTACTTGGTGCTAAACTTCTGCCACACACCATAAGGAACTAAATCAAATGCAATGCAGTCTTTTGCGGTTAATTGAGGTAACTTATCCCACAAAGAGTCATATAGAGCTTGACTATATTCATGAACCAATTTGTTTTTATCTGCTTTTGCTTCTTCTAGTTCAAGCTCTGTTGTTGCTTGGAATACCCAATCGTTAGCGTTACGGTAACGCTCGTTGTAGTCTTCTATTAGTCTGTCTAAATCATTGTAAAGCATATTAAATACCACTTTCTAAGTTTATTAAATTAGTTGGAACTGTTGCAGAAATCAAAAGGAAACCTATCAAAGAAACAACTGCAACTACTAAAACCATAAATAATGAGAAGATTGAAAAGGTCATATTGTCATAAGGCTCTGGTTCATTTGTTTCAACGAGTACAGTAAAACCAACGGATACCAAATAAATGAAACTAAAACCTATAAAATAAGTTAAGTTTAGAGGTTGCAAAGTTTGGGAGTCAGAAACTTTAAATATATGTGTAATTAAGGTCGGAAAGTTCTCAATAAAACTAGGTATGAAGCTAGTAAGGAGAAAAATAAGAACTAAAGTTAAAAGCACCCCTGTACTTCGTTTTCTAGTATTATACCAAGTCTTGAAACTTGATTTAGTCAATAAGGTTTGATTAGTCATTTAAGAATCGCTTTCTAGTAAATTCTCCAAAGATCGACTCCAAAGCAGTTTTAGTATTTATGTTGTTACAATCCTTGGGATAATAATGAACCAATAGGTTTAGAAAACCTAACAACAAATTGGATTTAGGTATATTTTTATCCACTGTTTCAACAAAGTAACGAACATCAAATTGGAAATAACTTGGATTGATATAGGGCGAAAGTGTGGATACTGCAAGTTCATAAGGTTTAATCTTATATCCAAAACCTTTTAAAAGGTTATCTAAATCGAAATATGCGCCTTCTGAGACTCCCAAAGCAAGTCCATTGTCAAATATAGGGGCGAACCTAATAGAACCATTAGAAGCTAAAATAATACCGAAATTAGAGAGGTGTCGGTCGGTATTTCTAAACATCACATCTAAAGTCAACAATCTTAGGAGTTCAAATCGGAAGGATTGTCCTACTGTTTGTTGGAAAACGGAGTCGATAAAATCTAACTTGGAGTTGAATCCTACTAGTGGTTTGGAAGGAGGATAAGTTAAAAAAGCTAACTCTTTGAAGGAAATAAATTGTTCACCTTCTTGTAAGAAGTTTGGAGACACACAAACTTTTAAATCCAAAACCCCAGAAGAATAATCGAAATCATAAAGCACATAGTCAGAAGACACTAAATTAGAACAAGAACCTAAAAAAGCAGACACCAAAACTTCAGCTAAGGCTTCTCCGCCTCGCAAATCTTCTTTGTACCAATAATCACCATTTGGAGAAGTATATTTAGGTTGGTACCCTGCGCTTGCTGCGGTTTTAAACATACTTCCACCTCCTCATAGAACAATCTAGGAAGTAAGAATATACCGAAATTTCATCTTCCAGTGTACGACACCAACTAGGGTAACACTCGCTTCTATTAGCGCGTGAGTCTGTTATAGTCAAATGTTCTTTCATCCATTGTCTTATTTCTTCTGAGGTAGATTGTTCACTCAAGTTAAGCAAAGTGAACCTGTGATGAATGTTCTCAGATTTAACAAGCGTGAAGTGATACCCTTGTGGGGTTTTAGTGACATAACCTAACAAATCTTCAAAGCAATAAATTTCTAAGCGAGAGTAAGTCTCTCCGTTCGATAGTTTGAACATTTTACCTCCAATCAGGCAAACCTTGTTTTAAATCTTTTTCTTTTGTAACAGTCATTATAAAATAAGATTCTGGACGTTTCTTACCAAGAAATGAGAGTTCAAACTTGAAAACAATCAAAGGGGAAACATGAGAACCATAATCAATGACTCTAGGTTCTGCATCTGAAAACTTACTGAAACAAACATCTACAGTAAGACCTCGTTCAGACTTAACAGTACCATACTTGTAGAAACCATCAGTATCTGTGTCTAATGCTAATACCTCATTGAAAATCAAATCAATTTGACTTCTAACCGTTTCTTTGTTTTCCGTGAAATCTGCAAAAGTAGTATTCGGAGTTAAAGCACTAAAAGTAAAACCATCAAAATAAGTACAAAAATCCGTGAAAAGCCTATATAACTCTTCGTAGTTGATTTCATCAAGAATGTAACTATCCCCCAAAGACTGATACGGATAAGTGAATGTTGCTATTGCTTTTTCTTTACTGACTTTCATAAACCTAAACCTCCTAAATTTTCTTTATTATACCACAAAAACCTTAATAAATCAAGAAAAGGAGAACTTCTGTTCCCCTTAAACGTTTATTTTAAAATACTTCAAGGTCTTTTTCCAGTTTTTCGGAAGTTGGGATACCCAAAACCTCAGTGGCGAAAATAGTATTTGCTGCAAGTACATAAGGTGTTACATACAAACCAAGTAACCCACCTGTTGCAAACACACCTAGAACCCACCAAAAGAAACTCATGTTTTGTACGAACAAAGTCATTTTATGACCTTTCATCTTCTGCTTACTTTCTTTAAGAAGTGCAAACAAACCAAGTTCTTCATTTGTTTTTGCTAGATAAACCGCTAATGCGTACTCATAAGTTTTTATCAAACCAATGAACCCACCAAAGATCAATAAAGCAACACCAAGCCAAAATAGTATACCAAAGCTATTTGACACCAAAGCAGCGACAATTAGACCGATACCAACTACATAAGGTAAGAAGAACCACAGACCAATCATAAAACCAGCTAACAAAGCTGTTTTAAAGGTGTGAGCAGTCAGACTACCAAACATATCCGAAATCTTACGACCTAACTGTTTTTCTACTAGGTGGTGTTTCGTTAAAATGTCAAATAGATAAAGACTTGCACATAGTTCATAGAGCAAAGTTAGTCCAGAGATAGCTGAGGATACCCCTGTGGCACTTTCGTTAAACGCAAAAGCTAAGTTTACTAAAACAAGTACCAAACATGGTAGACCTAAAGCCAACCACAAATTGTCTTCAGCAATCATCTGTTTAGCTTGCTTTTTAATTTCTTGTCTGGATTTCATAAAATCAAGACCTCCTAAATTTTCATAATAGATATAGTATAACAGAACTTATAAGTATTTGCAATAAATTTATTAAATATAGCAAAAAGAAAGAGAGGTTTACCTCTCTTTTACTTAAATTTCAACAAAAGACTTATCGTAAACAGAACTTCCTTTCAACATCAGCTCTAACATCTTATCTGTGTCACCATCAAGCTCGTAGAAATCTAACCCACGGTCAATCTCCGTACCATCTGCGGTTTCAATTACATAGTGGTAAGTTGCACCTTTAAGATAGTCATTATAAATTGCTAACACATAGTTTACCATATCTAAAATATCACGCTCAATAGATTTTGTAATACGCTTAGTGTCATACCATCGGTAAATTTCGTCACGTGTTGCGAAGGCGAAACCTACAAAATCTCTATGTGGTTCATATTCAGTTGTAAATTTAAGAGTTGGATAGTAGTCTAAAGACATTGTAGGTTCACTAAATAATGGAACTGCATAAACATTAGCAGTCTTATAGAAAGATTCAACCAGCTTATCTACAAACTCTATTAAATCACGACTCTTCAAACGTAATTGTTCTGTAAAACCAACCTTAATGTAATCATCTATAAATTCAGCCATCTTTGGATATCTATGAGGTTGTATTGAAGTAAACTCAGGAAACCATGTGAAATATCTACACAAAGTTCGAGTCCACTCTTCACTCAACGGAACAACATTTGGCTCGTCTCTGTAAATTGTCATTATGTCGCCAGAGTTGTTTTTCAACTCAAAATAAATCTCTTTTTCCATAAATCACACCTCAACAGTTAAGTTTAAACCTAACTCAGCTAGTCTACTAAATGTTCTTTCTGGGTTTAAAGCCGTTTCGTTAATTTTAGCTTTTACTAACTCTCTCAGCTCACCTCTTAGATAAAAATGTACACACAAATCATTATCAACTAGTGCTTTGTAAACTGCACTACTCATATAATCTGAATGAGAACCACCTAAGTCTGGGTACAGATAAATAAATAATTCATCTACAAGTTGAGCATGTTTCTTAACTAAAGCTTTATTCTTAGGCAAACGCTCTACAAAAATTGCTTCACCATATTCTGTAAGTACAGAATCAAAGTTCCAAACTTCACTTGCAATATCTCTATCTTTTGCAATTTCTTCGTGAGCTTTCTTCTTGAATAAAGCTCTCATCTCATCATCTTTAACTCTTAAATCTTGGTTCTTCAAATAGGTTACATAAGACTTAGTTAATTTATTCATTAAGCTATTTACTGCCGCAACTTGCTCACCTTTAGTTGTACCAAAATCAACATCTTTAAAATCTGCAAAACGAAGAGATGCGATACCCTTAGTTAGAGATTGTACAGAAGCACCATATTTTTCAATTTTATTATGAAGCAAATCACTTACAACCATATAACTTTTCTCAGCATCTAGAATACACTCGTCATGAAGTTGGTTAATAACCCTCTCAATCATTGAAAAATGAGGTTCTTCAACTCTAAATGTTTGATAAACGACCCCTTTATTGTCTTTAACTAAATATGCAACGCCACCAAACTTAGTACCATCAAAGAACTGAACTGGATCAAGTAAAAAACCAAATTCTTCAAACATGTTCTCTTCCAAAATCTCATCTGAAATAGAAATACCGTTGTATAAGTCCTCTGCTTGTTTACTTGGTCTTTCAACAACTGCATGACTTAAAATACCATTACTATCTCGATCTGTTGGAATAAGGTCTTTTCCTTCAAGTTCGGATTTACCTGAACTTTCTTCAATCGTAACTGTAAAGCCACCTGCTTTTACTTGATTTGGTGCAAGTTCTTCTTTTGCACCTTCAGTTAAGTTAGTTACTTTAGGAGACTCCTCAGTTTGTTGAATGTTAGCTACTTCTTCTCTTATGTGTGGGAACTTGGTATCAAAGTAATTTAACACCTCTTCAGTATTGTTAATCAACCATAAGTATTCAAACTTATTACCATAATCAGCCAAACTCTCAGTAAAACTCACTCTAGGAAGTACCGTTACGCAGTAAATCTCAAAAGCACGTGCAAAGACCTCAGTTGGAGTTAAGAAGTAATTTAACATAGCTCCTTTATAGACTCCACCGTCCGACAAATTACGTTGATACCCTTTGAGGAGTGGGCGGAACTCATCAGACATAGACAAGTTTTGGTCTTTATTGTAAGTAAAATCAATGTGATGACCATACTCGTGGAGCATAGAGTTTACGTTACGGACACTAATCGTAATACAGTCAAAAGCTGGGAAATACACACCATGAGCTTTCCGATGCTCAATTTTACGAAAACGTAACTCTGGTTTATGTTCCGAATGTGGCAAAGCTTTGTGAATTAACCCCCACTGCGCTTCAATATCAGGTAACTTCTCTAAATCAAACTGCTCATCGAACTCTACAAAACCAAATCCGTAGTCTAAGAACTTAGTTGAATCCATAGCAGCTTGAATTTTAGCTGGGATGTTGCGCTTTGTTTCAAAAGACTTAGCGTAGTCGGATTTTTGAACTCTGTCATACTCTTCCATAAGAGTAATATTAAAATCATCCAAGTACAATTCATACAAATACTCAGCCATGACTTTCAGCATAGTTTTGTTTTTAGCAGGAGAACCCAGCAAATAGTTCCCTAAACTGCGCATAAATGCTTTATAAATCAAATTAAGTGAGTTTTGATGTACAATCTCTTTAAACTCTTTACTTTGACTGTCTTGCGGTAAGTTTGGATACCGATCTGTGTAACGAGCTTTATTCTTAGAAGCATCATAACCTGCTTTAAATTGTTGCGAGTTAAAATCAACCCAACTTTTTAATTTAGTAGCTACAACATCTTTTGTAATCAAGTCTAAGAAGTCCAAAACTGAGGAAAGTTGTGGAGCATAGTAAATACTAAACTTGTAGTTAAAGAAGTGATTGAAACCAGTTGAACGAGTGATATAAAGCTTTTGAATAAGTGTTTTATAGTGCGAAGAACGAGACTTCGGTTCTGCATCATTGCTAATAAAGAAAATATGCTCATAATCTTCTTTTTCTTTATTGAACCAACCATACACATAAGTATAGAAAATGCCGTTTTCACAGTCAGCGTAACCATTTATGGCAAACCTCTTCATTTGACCAATATAAGATTCACGTTCTTCTTCACTCCAAACTGTTTCGTCTGAGTTTAACTCCATAGTTGGAACTTCATTCGAAGAGTGACGATACACTACACCAATTTGACGAAGTTCTAAGTCTGGTTGTTTTCCACCAGTTTCGGTACTGAAAAAGTCTAAGTTACTCTTATCAAAATAAGCAACCAACTTTTGCAGGACATCATCCACTACAAAACTTCTATCCGTATTTGTCTTATTTAAAGCGTTAAACAAAGACTTAATAAAGCGCTCACCGTTAGTTGGGTTGTAAGTAATCGATACCCCAACACCACGTGCGAAACGCTCTCGCAGTAAATTTTTATGTAATTTCATAGTTAAGTAAAACCTTTCGATTTAATCTACTAACTATCAGAAAAGGTATGTGGAAAAATCCAGCATACCTACCTAATCATCAAAATTTATTTTGAACTCACATCTAATGCAGTTCGTAATGCTAAGTCATTCTTAATGTCTTGTCCGGGGAATTTATGACCTAGACTTTCTTGAGCTTTCTTAGCACGTTCTTTACGAGAATAACCTTTCTTCTCCCCTGCTTTAATCGCAATGTAAGCAAGAGACCAAGCATTTAAAATTCGTCTACGGAACTCTTCATCCATAGTGTCTAAATGCTCTTTATCTGTTGTAAGAGTTCCCATTTTCTCCATAGTATGCAACAAATGGTGGCAACCAATACACAAGGTAATCAAGTTCTTCTCATCATCTGTTCCACCTGCGTGAACTGGAACTTTATGGTGAACTACCAACTGAGACAAGAAAGCACCTTGGTTTTCAACCTTATCTTTAGAGCAACACTGACAAACCATTTTGTCTCTTGCTTTAATCTTGTTCTTAACCTCTGGAGTTAAATCATCATCTCCATCACCTTTACGGTCTTGAACAATACCCTTATCCACTGCATCTGCTTGTTCTAAAGCACTCTCTAAGGTCAAGTTATCCATAGAGTTATCTGCTAGTTCCAGAAGTTCATCAACCTCTTGAGCGCTCAGTTTGTTATTACCTGAGTTTTCACCTTCTTCAGAAGAACCATCATTTTCACTTGAACTACCCTCTTCATCAGACACAACTGCTTCCTTACCAAGCTCAGTCGAAGAGAGGATACCCTTATTGTCTTCCTCCTCAAGTACATCACGCTCTTTCCGTTGTTTTACCAACTCTTTATAAGCTTTGTCCAATGTGTACTTACCTGCAAACAACTCAGTCATAGGCTCTGGGTAAGTATCAGACTCACTGCAGACCTCTTTCAATTTCAGAACATCTCCACTCTCCAAATAAGGGTACAAACGCTCAATTTGAGAGAACTTCAAACCATATTCGTGTTCCAAGGTAGAAAGTCCGTTCCAAATCTCTTGGTAATTGTGTTGTTGTTGCTTATTCAAAATCAGACCCAGCAAAGGAACCAAACGTTGTGCTTTCTCATAATCTGCAAAATGCCACACAAAAGCTGGAATAGTTTTGTAACCATTACGAGATGCACCATAAACTCGACGGAGACCTGAAATCAAAGTGTACATTTCAATTTCTTCACCATCTACCGAAGGTAAAGCCAATACATCAATAGGGTTTAAAACTCTACCAAAATCTTCAATCGAAGCAGTCAAACCATTCTTAGTTGCAAAGCGAGCCTTTTTATCAAACTCCGTAATGACAATCGACTCAATCGGTAAATCCATACGCAACTCACGGTCGTATTTCAAGCCACTAAGAATCTTATCAATATCCTCAAATGGACTAAGTACCGAAGGAGTTTCGGATACCCCTACAATATCTACGGGTGTTTCTACTTCTAAACCTTCTAACTCAGAAAGACTCTCAGAAGCTCCTATTTGCTCCGTGTCGAGAGTTTTTTCCGAGTCGATATTTTCCCCACCTACTTCTTCTAAATCGACTGTGGGCAATTCTGAGGCCTCAGGAGACCACTCTACAACTTCTTCTCCTACCTCTGAATAAGGTACTACTTCTTCTCCAACTAGAGCTTGTTCTTGACTAGAAGACACACCAACTTCTAAGTCGTCTAAGTCTCCCCATAAATTATCTTTATCCACTTTAGCCTACTTTCTTAAAAACTGATCTACTGAGCGACCTTTGGAGTCACATACTGTAGTTATACCTAACTCTGGTGACGACCAAAAGTAAATTGGACTTTCTGGTTTCAAACCTAATACTAGAATATCTAATGGACTCTCTAACGGTAACTCTAATACAGTTTGACCTGCAATTTCAATGCCTAAATCTTCACTGTTTTTACCATGCAACCCCAAATCTAACGCGCTATCTAACAACTTAGGTTTATTGTTTGCAAAATCATAGAAACCAAAATAAGCACTACCATCAACTTCAAACTGAGCTGTCACATCTAAGTACGAAACGACTGCAAAAGGTTTTAACCCTTCTAAAGTCTGTTTCCAATGAATGTACTGTAACTTCGCTTTCTGAGGGTTTACAGACCATAAAATTGGATTAACTACTACACTATCAAAACCGAACTCTTTAAATCTTTGACTGTGATGACTTGCTACACTCACTCTCAAATTTGTTGACAAAGCACTAACATCAGCGAGGTCTTCAAGCAAAGATACCCAATCTTCTACAATCGAGTTAATATTTTGGTCTGTTTCTAAGTTATAACGAATATAAGGAAGCGTGTCAAAACCTAAATCTTGTACAAACTTACACTCATCATCTCGTTTTGCAAAGTTCAGTCCAAACTCAATATACTCAGAAGCATAAAAACGGATGGTAGAAATTAACTGAGGTGTTAAGTCCAACTTCGTATAGCTCATACTAGGAGTCAAATCCTCTTCAACAATCGAGGTATACAAATAACCGCAAATAGCACTCTTTGGAATTTGAGCTAGGTCAACTAAAGTTGTTAAACCTCTACGCTCTAAATAAGGAAGAACCAAGCGTGTACAGTCCACACCTTCTCTACCCTCTTCCAAAGAAATCGCACGTTGAAAGAGTCCATGCTCATATACTAAAGAGACTTTGTTGTTACTTAAAAAGACCTCTACATAAAGCTCTACATTGTCTTTAGCTGCTAACTCTAACAAGCTCACATAATCATCATAGAAAGGTTCTGCCTTGGTTAGATACGGAAGTTGAGCCATCTTTTGACTCTCTTCAACCAAATAAGTATCACCCTTTGGCAAGCGAGCTTTCAACATATCTTGGTATTGTAAATAGTCTCTACCTAGAGGTGTATCTTCTGCTCTCAATAATAATTGTTCTCTTAAAGACTGTAACTCCTTTTCGAGCAAATAGTAAGATACCACTCTATGTTGGCTGTAAGTTCCATTAGCTAACTCTTTATCTAAAGTGTTGACTAACTCTTCTCGTTTATTTAATAACTCCTTTAATCGTGTACCAATTTCAACTGCACTTGGCACAATCCCTAAAAACGGAGACACTTCAAGCTTTGTTTGCAAAGAAAGGTCAACCTCGCTTTCATTTACTTTTTGTTAGTTTATCATTTTTCCTACCGATTTGCAATAACTAAAGCAAACTTAGAAAAAGAAAAATAGCAAGCTCTTGCCAGCTTACTATTTAATCACCAAATAACAAAATACCATTGAAGCAATACCGAGTGCTATGACTGCCATGATACCGAAAAGTCGGAACAAACGTAATAAGTTGATATTCATCTTAGCTAATGCACTGGTTTGGTAAACTTCTCGACCGTTCTTACGAATAGAACTTGCAGCAGACAAGAAGACCAAAGCCGTACAAGCCATTAAAATCATTTCAATGACTGAGACTGTCAAAGCATAGAAATTAGTAATTCTTGAAACTGTTGTAATCAAGGTAATCTCGCCACTGATGTAATTATTCGAAATATTATAACCTAATGTATAACCTGCGGTTAATAAAATCATACCGACTAGGAAATACAAGAAAGGTGCTGTTGAAATTGTTTTGACTTTAAACTCTTTCGTACTCTTGAATAGAGCTTGCTTCATCAAAGATAAACGACCACTTAACGTACCGTCTACCAAAGACTCATATACATAAAAAACAAGCCAAAACATAACTGAAACAAGGAAAATACGAACAAGCCAACCACCAGATACCCCAATGAGTTGTCTGAAAACTTCTCCTCTAATACTGGACACATGTTGTTCCATATAAAAACCTACTTCTTTCTAAAATTCTGTTGATTCAAGGTTCAAACCGTGAATCAAGGCTTGACCTGTTTGTGTGGGTTGATATTCCAAAACATAGTGAATATCTTCTACCTTACCATACAAAGAACCACACAAATGACACATAGCACAAGACACCGTTACTTGTGCTTCACTTTGACCATTCGACACTTGAACCGTTTGGACTTCAGAATTTAAGTAATGAAGTCCGTCTTTATCAAAGTGTTTAATGGTTTGAGGAAACACCTCATCTTCTGGGAACTTTGTTAATCTGTTTTCATAGCCTTCCCCAAACAAATAGAGAAAGACTTGTCTTATCAATTCTGTCTTAGAACCAAGTGCCATGTAGACCTACTTTCTAGCAAAAATGCTTTGTATTCTAATGACCTAAACTGCTTTTATTTTAAACTGTAACTAAAGCTACATTGACCACAATGTAATACATATCAGATTCTTCAAAAACCTCTGCTTTTACTCCAAATCGACCAAGGTGGGGAGTTTCTAAAATGTAGGACTTAGACTCAATCTCTTCTTTCCCACAAGTATCAACCCATGTGTGGATTTGATTTTTGGGGATACCGCTGACATGTTCTACTGGGAATTTAGCATATTTCTCAGCCTTAGATTTATCTGTATAAACTTTAACTGAGGTTTTTCGACTTAACACTTGAGGTTTTTCATCTAAACCATAAGTCTTCACACAATGAATTGCTAAACCAACTGCATCCAGTTGGTCTTGGTAGCCACTCTTTAGATAAACTTCAAAGGAATCGTATTCTCGCCATTTGTTCGCCCAAGGATGTGCTAACTCTTGCAAGCACAAAAGAATTTCTTCTTTTTCTGCATTGTCTTTTGACCAAACTGCTTTCTTTAACGGTGCTACACCAGTTTCAGAACGCAAAGTAGCTTTCCACGTTTTGTTGGATACCCTAAAGAACCGTTTGGCTTTTAAGACACCTTCTGCTAACAAGTAGTCAAGTGTAAAGTTCAGTGCGTAAGCTACAGAAGAGGTCTTCGCATTGTTTCCAAGCAATGCTTCTTCCACACACAACATATCAAGCTCCACTTCTCCCTTTAAAACTTTCATAAGCAAGAAATCTTTCAACTCTTGCATTCGAAGACCTACGGAGTAAGGACTATCTAAATCCTTAATAGAACTCTTCAAGTTAAAGGTTTCTAAAGTTTGTCCGTTCCAATAGGCGATACCAGTGGAGGTTTTAGACAAGTCTAAAGCCAAAACACTGTTTAAACCAAAGCGCTCAGAACCTTCTTTGAAGTAGTCTAAGTAAGTAAAACAAGGAGAACCCCCAAAATCTTCCATATCAAATGTGAACATTAAGCAGAACTCCCTTCTGTACTTTTCTTAGACGACTTCACTTCAAGAACTTTATTAGTTATCAAGGTCAACTGTTCTTTCAAACCTTGTAAAGATAGAGAACCTTGGTTAAACTTCTCTTTCAAAGTCTCCACATTTTCTCTATGAATAGAGACTGTGTAAGGGGGAGCTTTTGAAAAGTCAAACTTAGACTTCTCTTCTTGAACCTCTACAATCGTATCAGTCAATTCAATACCGTAAAGTTTAGCTAAACTTTGCAAGTAGCCAAAACTATTAGGATAACGTTCTCCTAAGTATTGTTCTGCAAAGAGCTTATGAAATCCAATGATTGTACCTTTTACCCCACAACCAAAGCAGTTGAAAACCTCAATGCCAGTTTCACCGTCTTTGACGATACCGAGTGAGGGTTTTAAATCCTCATGGAAAGGGCAAACAACACGACTGTTCCCTGCACTAAACCTATAATCTGAATAGCGAGGTTGGTGTCTACAAACCACAACGTCCCAGTAGTTTGAAATGGTTACATCAAAGTGTCCAATAAAGTTTTTGTGGTAAAGCAACTGTTCTTCCAACTGACGATAAGAGGCTTTAACTGTCCTTCTCTTAACTCTTGAAGTACCAATCATTCCAAATCACCCACAATCGTACAATGTAAGGTAAGCGCTGACTGCAACTTATCCGTAATTAAATCAATGTTCCGTTTAGACAAATGACTAGGCGCACCACTTACATACTGTATAAAGCCACCTGCAACTAAAAATAACATAGAATCACCGACATAAAGCATAGTGGATTCAGAACCTTCCAAGTAAGTAATCTTATGTGAACCTACATAAGAGTCTAATATATCCAACAAATAGGGTTGGTTCAATTTTGAAAAATCATACTGCATCAATCATGCACCGACTTTCTTTTTGGAAAAACACCTCGAATAAAGACTGCTGAGACAAGCTCGTCAACTCGGATACCCTTGAGTGGTGTGTCAAAATATCCTTTAGGTTCTTTAAATTTATGGTGTTCTTGACCATCCCAAAATCCATAGGGTCGAAGTTGGATACTTTCTAGCAACTTAAACAACTCAGTTAAAGACAAGTGGAAAATTGGAACTAATCGATTATCTAAGCGCAAATGTTGTTCATCTACCAAACTTGCTACTGCAAAAGGCTTTAAGTCATTCTGCTCTCCAATTAAACTTGGTAAGTAATTCAGGAATCGAACTACCTCTGCCAAGTATAAGTCTTTCAATTCTTTGATTGTGACGAGTGCTTGCGCATCCCGATACCCTAACTGCTTTGTATAGTGTTGTAGCAAGTGTTCTTGTACCACTAAATCTACAACCTCAATGTAAACCAAAGGAGTTCCTTCAATGTCAGCAACCCAAAGCCAATCGTAAGCTAAACCTAAATCAACAACGGATCGAGCTTCACTACTATCTAGTTCCTCTTTATACAGAATAGTGTACTTGTTAGTAAACTCCAAGACACCTTCCATAAAGAGGTCGTAGAAATCTTCTACAAATTGGTCTAATATTTCTTTTGTAAACTGTTTACTAGCCATTTAATATCTTTTCAACTCCTTCCCTTACTTTTTCAAATTCTAAAATTTCCCACGTGTTATAAGCACTTAATAACTCTTCTGAAACTCCGTCACTTGGAGCCAGCAAGATATTTGAGGATACCGAAATCAGTGAGTTCCAACTCTTCTTATTCATCGCTACGCTTGGAACACCATCCGTATTGTTAATGAATATAGGTAGTTCATAAGTGTTATTGGCTACTTTCAAGAACTCAACCATACGGTAAACATTGAAATAACCTCTATAGGTTTGATCCAAGGGAAGTCCTCTCAAGGTATCTTTCAAGACAGAAACCAATAATTCCTTAGAGTAGAATGGTAACTGCAACTTTTGAAAGATTTCAGTTTTTGAACCTTCTGCTACATACTTGTAACTTGCTTTATTCAAAGGAAAGACTTTTAAAGCAAATACTTGGTTGTACAGTTGGCGAAACTCAGATACCGAAAGAACACCTTCTAGGTCTTTTTTCTCCAACAAACCAAGGCAGATTAAAGCACCTAATCGAACATCTGAGACTGAACCTAAAGTCATTATCTTATCTAAATGACGAACTAAGTCATAAGGTACAAACTCTTCTGTGCCTGGTTCTTTACCGACTAAAGCAGACTTCAAGGCACTAGAGACTTCATTGGGTTGCAAAGCAAATTTAGCTAAGAATGAGTTGTAAGAAATATAGTAAGACCCATTTATTTCAAAACTATCACTTGATTTTGTTCCTCTCAAGTAATTCAGTACAGAAGTTTCTACGAACGTACCAACACCTTTGACCGACAAAGGTTGGATACCCATTGAGAAAAGTCTGCTACGCTCAGTAAATGTTAAATTTACCAAAGTATGTTGAGTTAAAAAGGCACAAACAGTAGCGTAAGTCACACTTGGTAAAATATACACCTTCTTCTTAGACTTAGCACCTACAATATTAGTTAATCGCAACTCTAAATACCGAACCAAAGAGTAAAGTTGACTTGGACTCAACTCTAACTTACTTGCAACTCTCTCAATAGAATAATCTAACTGACCTTGTAAGTCTTGAACAAACTGAAAGTATTCATCTGTTAAGCTATCTGACCAATAATAAGGAGTATTAGTAAACAAATCTCTCACAATCGAACTAGGTCCAGACTCTAAAAACTTATCAATAAATTCTTTTTTGTCATAAACCTCTTTTAACTGCTCTACTACTTTCTCTAAAGTATAAACACACAAAGAAGGTGCTTGTGAGAACAACACCTTACTTAAACGAGGGTAGGTATCCTTAGAGATAACCTCTAAACCACCTTTTACTTTTACTACTTCAAATTGAGCTTGGGAGCGAACGTAGTCCTCAGACACCCTAAAGAACTGCGCTAAGTCTCCGACACTCACACAAATTTCAAATTTAGACATTGATATCTCCAACATCCAAGACGACAGCTTCACCGTTCCGCATTTCTATCACTTGGTCTTTCATTTCTATCACATTATTCGCAACCTTATCCGTAAAGACCGAAAGCGGAGCCATCTCCCCTGCTAAACGTGAAGGAAGTAAGTACATTTTGGCTATGTTCTTTGCAGACATAGCGTCATTTGTATACAACATCAAGTTTAAGTCTGCTGATTTTGTTAATTCTTTCGAATCAGCCGTAACGTTTCGCAACTCACGGTGGATACCCTTACCTAAATCTTGAATAACATCAGTAGCCAACTGTGAAGGCAACCAAACACAAATATCTAATAAACCTTTCAATGTCTCTAAACGTATAGACAACTTCTCTAACATAGTTTTCTTATCAGGGTACTGACTGCTATCCATCGCTTGTGCGTAGTCAATAACGACAAACTTACACTCTTTTTCCTCTGCTGCAACTCGAAGAACGGTTTCAACCGATTCCAACTCAAACGGATAATCTGGTAAATATATTTTACCATAATTTGGGTTACTTACCAAGTCCATGCGAGAAATTTTTTCTAACTCTGCAACCGAGCTATCTAAAGTACCACGCTGAATGTCGATACCGGCAATCTTTTCGTAGTTTTGACCTCTTTGTACATTGTAGTAATAATCAAAGTGAGTTGCACGCAACTCAGCCATTACCTTGCCCGACCCTCCTTCTTTCCCCCAAAAGCAAATACCGAAACCATTTAGGAGAATTTCATGAGACAAGCGAACTGCAAATTTCGATTTCATACCCTTCTCTGGGGCTGCAAAGACCGCAAAGGTGTTGGTATAAATCCCACCAATCGTAGCACTTAATGTCGGTAAATGCTGCAAATTAGACAACAAAGTAGGCTTGTTAGACTCTTCTTCCTCAAAGTCAATATCTGAGGCACAAACGAGCTGATAAGAGTTTTCTTTACCTAATGAAGCCTTAATACTATTGACTTTCTGTGAAAGGAAATCAAGCGCACCTTCGATACCGAAGAATGATTTACGTTGAGACCGAATTGGGTTCGTTAAGGCAATCGAGGCTTGTTGCAAAGAGTCATTAAAGGCTAATTTTGCATAGACCAACTTAAAGCGGGTTAAGGCATCTTCAAAGGTCGGCTCTTTCAAGAAAGATGGGCTACGGTATTTTTGGTAAACCTCTACTACTGAAACCAACAAACCTTCAATCGCAGTTGAACCCTCACTTACATAAGACTCAAATTGAATACGGTCAGTGTCTTGTGCAATCTCAGAAGCGTTTGCTTGCAAGTAAACTTTCAAATAGTCTAAGTCAAGCAACAACCCTCTTTCCATCTGTACTTTCTTCAACATAGAGTAAAGCACATAGTTCTCATTGCGGAAATAATCATTTTGCAGACGACCCATCTGACCTCTTAGAGAGTCGAAGTCTCTAAGAAGATACCCCATCACTTGGTTTTCATAATACTCAAGTTGAACCTCTGGGCTTTTATCTGAAATCTCAGAAGGTGTAATGTCTGACACATAGGCAGACTCCGTTCCTTCTGCTTCAGACATCAATTCCCAAAGCTCTTTATCTTCAAACACTAAAAGCTAGTCTCCTCTCTAATTTGTTTCCATTTACAGTTTAAATCAATAGTTTAGAACCACCCACCACGCTCAAGCGCATCAAATTTCTCTTGCGTTGTCATGTTGGAGACATCTTTTGGAGGTCTTGGTACACGAGGTTGCAAAGGCGGTCTTTGAGTTTGGGATACTCTTGGTTGAGTTGGTTGTTGTGATTTTGAAACCGTGCGACTAGGTTGAACTTGAGTTTGATTAGGCGCTTGTTTCTTTTCCAAAGGTTGACCAAATCTGTCAAGACCCATTTCCAAAAGTTCTGCTTCTGTGAAAGGCTCCCCTGTCAAATAGTTGTAAGCTGGGTTATTAGACTCGTACATAGGTTGCTGAAATCTTCTTTCTGTTTGTTGTTGATAATGAGGTTCTTGTGGGTAATAAGGTTGTTGTGGTTGATAGTAATTTGGTTGAGTCAAAGAACTACGACCTAAACCATAATCAGTTATAGCGTCTTGCAAAATACGTTGAAAATTCTCGGTATCCTTACCCCAAAAGTCAGTGAGGTAAATATTATCGTCAAATCCCATAACAGAAATAACCACCGAACCAAAGAAGATACCCCTGCCTCTTTGCACACTTGCAATCTGAGGTAAGTTCACAGTTAGTTGATATTTGTTCAAAATCAACCCTTTATCCAAAATATGCAAACGCAAATTGGTCACACAAACCAAAACTCGTGCTTGACCGCTTTTACAAGCAGTTATATAGCGAAGTTCTTCATCTGCTCTCAAAGTTTTTGCTAATTCTTTTAGCTCAAAACCCGTACCAATAAAGGGAGTTTTGACTAACATATTCATAACCTTATTGTGTTCCAAAAAGGGAAGTATCTTCTCTGTATAGTAAGGATGTACCATATTTCAACCCACCTTAGCAACCTATAATCTATTTGTTATTTTTCATCAAGTTTAGAGTTGACATCTTTAATCGAGAAAATCTCAGAACGCTTGAAGGATACCCTATTACGACCTACACTAACTAACGCTTCATCTGGTGCGCCAATTAGAAATCTACGAATGTCAGAGCTATTTGAGGTTTTCGATAAGCAACACCAACGACCTTTATAGTCTTCCCCGACTTCCCCAATCGTAATTTGGTCTCCTGCGTGTAAGTCAACTCTCTGACCATTAGCCAATACTAATTCTACTACTGAAACCATTTTATTTTACCTTATTTTCGTCCAAAAAGCTTTTTCAAACCTGAGAAGAAACGTTTAACAAAGTTCTGTTTTTTCTCTTCCTTCAATAGAGTTAAGGCAGTTTGAGCTTCTTCTAATTCTACTTTAAGATTGTCTTGTTCTTGACTCAACTGAAGAATTTGAGCTTGTTTAGAACGTACCTCGTCACGAACTTCTTCAATTTTCTCTGCATGCTCTCTTTCTAAAGTGTTAATATATTCAGAAGTAGCTTTCTTTTCATCTTCCATATTAGATTTTTCAGACTCCCACTGAATCTTATCCAAAGCAAACTCTTTTTCTTTTTGCTCAAAAGTTTGGATACGCTCCTCTGCTTGTTTCAGAGAATCTTCAACTCTTTTATATTCAGTTTTAAGATTTTCTAACTCTTTTTCCAAATCGTTTGATAGAACAATCTCTCCTGCGTTGTGAAATCGAACAGACGAATCGTCTGACACCTCTGCTTTCTCTTCAACATCTTGAACTGGTTGAGAGTTTTTTGTTACCTTACGAGGTTGAGTTTCATAAATAATCAACTCTCCACCTAGGTTTGCAAATTGAGGTTTTGGACGACCACCTTTAGGAACCTCACGATTTACTGCAGATTCAGACAGTTGAATTACTTCAATCGGAGAAATACCTGGAACTTCAAATTCTACATCTTTACGCAAATCATATTCTTTTCGAATACTTTCAACAGTTTCAGCAGAGTATGCCATCATAAAGATAGAAACTTTAAACAACTGAGCAAAGTCTGTACTAGATAAGCTCCAACGAGCACCGGAATTACTTACACGAATTGACCCAGTGTTAGGATTAGCTTTAGTTGTAGAAATTCGTACATAAGGTGCATATTTGTTAACTACTTCACTTGTAAGTGTAATTTTCATTTTCTTCTAACTCCTAAAAATCAATATTTTCTTTATTATATCACAAAAAGAACTATAAATCAATAAAAATAAGCAAGGAAATTGAAATTTTCAAAAACCTCACTTAGAGTTTATATGTTATATAAGTCTGCTTCTGCAGAACTTAAAGTTGCTGCAGGTCTTTTCGACTGCGTACTTTTAGCTTTTCCTCTTGCTTTTTGAGGTACTACATCTTCTAACTCAACTTCAGACATATTCAAGCCTAGCACCTTATTTGAATTGCGAATTACTCGATTTGTTCTAGCGACTCGCTCTTCCTCGTTGCTATTTTGACGAGGGATACCGATATACAGATATTGACGTGGGGAATAACTATCCTCAGAACCTAGTCGTTGTAAGACATTGTTAATCTGAGAACCGTCCGTTAAAATAACATACGTGGACTTCCCTTCAAAGGCACGTTGTCTTACAAAATCCTCTACCAAATAACCGTCCTCTCTCATAGACGGACTATAAGCAACGACTACGACTTCGCTCAACATAAGATTTTCGTAGTCTTCACGTTTTTGTTTGATACCCTGCAGTCGAAACGGTGTAATAAAAGGGTGAACACTCAGCCCAGCTTTATAAGCAGAACCCAATAGCCAAAAAGCTAACATTTCAATATCTGCTCGTACTCCTAGATAAAAGAGTACAGAAGTCTTCGGTTTCTTCCCTACTGACAAAGAACCAACTAAAGCACCAATAGAGTCTTCAATAGAATTGAATTGCTCTGTATCTAAACTCTCAGCAGTTAAACCCCCCAATACTTGTCGCAAGTCTACGAACAAGCGAGAGAATACCCTACGAAGACCTAACTTCTCAGATAAACCTTGAGTTGTGCCTTCTTGGGATTGTACACCTTCTACTACCTGTTTTGTTCTTAGTTCCTCACACAAAGGACAAGGAACTAATTTATTTACCGCAATGTCAAAAACTAAACCGTCTGAACACTCGGTGGATTTACATAGTTTCATTTCATAAAATCTCCATTTAATTATAGTCTTTTAGAACCGAAAATAATACGTCAAATACATGGTGTAAGTCGGTGTCCTCAGTTATGATTGTGGTTATTTTAAGCCAACCATTACGGAACGAAAACTCTAAGTCCACATCTTTGAATACTTCTGAGTCTTCTGAGCAAAAGACACTACCGTGGTAAAGATAGAGTGGAAATTCAATACGGAAGTAAGCATAATCTCGAACCGTTTGAAAGTCCGCTACAAAAAGGCTTGCATCTTCTCTATCAAAATAGAAATACCAGTTGAGCTTACTGACCTCCCATTCGTAATCAAACTCACTAGACTGGAAATTGAAACCTTGAGAGCTATGGTCTTTACTTGTATAATCTGTTACCAACTTTTCTAAGTCGGATAAAATCAGTGGTGTTTTTATTATCATCTAAATCAGCTTTCTCCTTACTTCTTAACTTTATCCAAAGGATATTTGTGAAATCCTTGCTCATCAAGATACCCTTGCCACAGCTCTTGACCGTTTTCATCTAGTTTCAACAAGTTAATGCGAGAGAACTCGGAACCTGAGTTAGAACCACCGTCAATAAAGTATCGAGTAATTAAAGGAGTTTCATCTAACTCTAAACTATCTTTCAAAATTTGACAAGGATTAATTAGATGTTCATACCCCTCCATTGTGCAAGTGGGGGTGTGCCCTGAAATAATTGTTTTTCCTTTGAAGTCTGAGTGCAAGTCCACATCGGTTAAATGGTTCAAAGAGTCAATATAAAACTCGCGAGTCCAAACCATTCCCTCCGTATCTTGCTTATCTAAAGGTAAGTCTAACTCAAACCCTGCGTGGACTAGAATATTCTTACCATCTTCTAAGTAATAAGGGAGAGAGCGCAACCAAACCAGTTCATCATACAAGTGAAAGAACAACTGCTCTCTTAAATCGCTCTCGGAAGCGTAGGGGATACCCAAATTAGCGAGTGTTTCTTCTCGACCGTTCATGTGCCACCAATTTGTAGCAAATGGACGAAAAGCACTATCTAACAGAAAAACATCATGGTTTCCTACAATCGCTTTTGCCTTCCCACTCTCGCACAAACCCTTCACAAAATGAAGAGTATCTAAAGTAGCATTTGGTTTCAGGTCGAAACCGTCAATATAGTCACCACCAAAGCGAATTTCACAATTCTCATCTGTGAACTCGGGTAAAGTTTCTAACTGTTTTAGAACTTCGTAATTTGCATGAATGTCTGATAAATACAAGTAAGACTTCAACTTACACAATCTCCTTATTTACTTCTTCTTTTCCTTAGGTTTACTCAAAGAAAACAACTAAACTAGAATCATCAATCAATAAACCATAAGGTGCGTGAGTTTTATCTTCAACTTCACTACCTATCATGTATAAGTTTGAGAATTTATTTGATAGAATATCTTCTTTGAACTGTTTCATATCGTAAAACTCAACTGTAGAGGAACTATCCAAACCTAATTTAGCTAATTCTTCAAAATCTTTTAACTTCATCTTGTGTAGCCCAACTCATCTAAAATTTCATCTACTTCTGCTACTGCTGAACGAATGTTTTTAGTGCTTTCGACTGATTGCAATTCTGGTTTAACATAGAAAGCAAACCGTTTGGCGCTTTTGCGCAAAAGTGGATACCTATGTACTTTGCGCCAGTTATTTGACCAAAAACAAGCGTACTTGTAATCTGTGTTCACAGAAGTGTACAGAACAATTTGGTCTTCTGTTTCTTGTGGCTTTGGGGCTACATAAACAAAGAGGGAGTTTTTATCCTCATTGTAGTTTGTGGGTTTAAATAACTTCATAAACAAATTCCTTTAATAGTCACGTTTAGGTTGCTCAGTATTGAAAATAACTGCTGCATAAATCCAAGTTTCATCGTGAGAAATTGAAACGCTTTGAATGTAAAAATCTTCGTTCTTGTTCAAAACACGCTCAATTTGTTGTTCTAAATCCACAGTAGTTTGACCACTAAAAATGCGTACTGTGCTCTTCTTAACCATGTAAAGTTAAACCTTCTTTCGTTTCTTCTAAATCATCCGACCATTTAGGGTGAGAAACAACTCCGTTCATATCTTGGTTCGAGTAGGATACTGCTATAATAGATGAATTTGCTCCCTCTGAAATCTCTTGCTTAGTAACTTCCACCACAGTATTTACTAGGTCTGGGTCTAAAAAGAAATTGTTCAATAAGCTAACTTCATGTTTGGTATGAGCTAATCTATCTTTCGTACTCACACAAGCTTCTTCTAAAACTTTATACTCTTCTCTTCTAGCTAAAACTAAGTAAATATGCTTATCATGAATATCTTGACTACGAACAATACGACCTTCAATCTGATTCGTAATCCCTGAATTTCCAGTGAAAGAATAAAATACCAAATGATTCATAAAACCAAGGTTCAAACCTTTCTTCAAGTTAGTTACAATCACTCTGTAACCACCATCATGAAACTCTTTTAATTTCGCCTCTTTCTTCTTAGGAGTATTATCCTCACCGTTTATAGTGAGAGCTTTTATTCCCAACCCCCCCAAAAAGCGAACTAAGATATTCTGAGCTTCAACAGAATGTACATAAATCAAGGCTTTGTCTTGACCTATACGGTATTTAAACAAATCTTCAATCACTTGCAACTTAGGTAAAACCTCTGGTGTAATTTCTAAATCGGGATCAAACCAAGAAGGTTCGTCCCAAACATAACGCTTATGTCTAGTTTTACTGAATAACTTGTTTTGGTACTGGGATGGTTTATACAAGACCAACTCACAAGTCGAGTTTTTAACGGATACCCCTAGCTCTTGACGAGCCGTTCCAAAAGCCATAAATCGAGTACAAACTTTAAACAACTCTGGGTCTTTGTAACCTAAAATTTGGTGTGTTTGGAAGGATTTCTTCACAAACAACTCTTCGAACTTGGTTTTTAAAGGCATAGATTCTGGGAAAAGGAAATTAAGCTGATTGTACATTCCCTCAATCGACTTCTCAAAAGGAGTGGCGTTCATTACAACTACATGGTTTGCAAACTTAGTTCGTACAGTTTTACAAGCCTTATAAATATCAGACTTCGTAGAACCCAACACCGAACCTTCATCAATAAAGAAATAATCAAATTTACCATGTAACTTCGTAGTGTGTGCAAGCCACAACATGAAATCGTGACTTGAAGAGACTGCTGAATAAGAAGCAACTACACCACTAAGATACCCTAACTCTTTTTGCTCTTTGATAAAAGCACTTACTTGGTTGGAGTCTCCTGTGGTTGTTGCTACATAGTCTCCTGTAAAGCGAATTAACTCTTTTCGAGCTTGTGCAACCAAACCAACCTCAGTCAAAAACAAATAACGCAAAGGTTTACCTTTGGTACGTTGCTTCAAGGCTCCTACATGGTTAATAACCGAAGCAACTGTAGCCGTTTTCCCCAACCCTACACTATCCATAATGAGAGCAGAACGAGCAGCTAAAATAAAGTGGACTCCGTAGGTTTGATACCACCGTAGAGAACCTTTTGCTACACCTTCTTTTAAAGACGACTTTGTAGCAATGACTTGCTCTACTTGCTCAGGTGTTAAATCTAATAAACTATCTGCTAACTCCGGAAAACCTACTTGGTCTTTATCCTCATTGGCTTTTTGAATAATGCTATCTAACAACTGGTAACGTTGTATAGGAGCTGATTTATCTATAAATCCACCCTTGTAAAGTGAGACCTCTGTTACTGCCACAAATTTTCGCCTTTCTTACTGTTTTTATATCTAATTTTAGCAAACTCAAAGAAAAAAGTCAAGGGATTACCCTTAACTTTTACTTGTTTTCTAATGCTTTGTAAAACTCACTTAAAATAAGCGCGTCTACTTCTTTTTTAAACTCTGGGTTTAAAGCAGTTACAACTGGCTTATAAACCTCTGCGTACAATTTACGCTCTGGGAACAAAACCTTATATTGTGAACCTTGTCGTTTCACTTTAATTCCGTGAACCACAAGCCAACCACCTACCAAAGCAGAACAAATTCCGCAAATTCCGTTTGGAATACCTTCTGCATTGACTTTCACAAAGCGAATGTTTTCTACTAATTTCACAACTCTTGAAAACCTTTCTAATTACGAGTGAGCAAAGATTAAAACTCCCCCTTTACGTAAGACCTTACCTTGTCTCACTGCGGACTCAATCTCACTTGGGGAAAAATAACCTAATGCTACTTGCTCTTGTACTCTCAAGTTTCTACGACAGTAAGACACAAAATCCTCATTGACCATGCGAACTGTTTTATCATTTGCTTGAATTTGGGTTTGAGGTTGAACCTGAGGTCTCTGCACAACCGATTGAGGTTTAACTACTGGTTTAGGTTGTAGAGTAGAAGCAACTTGCGGTCTTGGAATTGGGTTTGGTTCTTGAACCTTACGAGGTGCAACCTCTTGTTGGGATACCCTTAGTTGGGTTTGAGGAGGTTTTGCAACCTCTTTTTCCTTCGCCACGTAAGTCCAAGGTTCTCTTTTACCTACATAGTCTGAACGGAAAATTTCTTCTTTGAACTCTACTCTAGTTGGTTCACTCTCTAAATTGCTCTCAGAAGTCTCAGATTGACTCAGATTTGATTTTTCTTCTGAGGTTGATACTTTCTCCACTTCTGAACCAAGGTTGTTCAGAGACGATTTTGGAGTGTTTGAGAATGGGTCAGAAAACTCATCCTCTTCTGAAGGGTCTACTTCAAATTCACGCAACTCTAATTCTTGTTCATCATCAGAAGAACTGCTACTCAACCCTAAACTTGCAAAAGAAACTCCTTGTAATGGGTCTTGCTCTTCTTCCTCTTCTCTATTCTCTACTTCTTCTTTACTCTTCATAGAAGTCAACCAGTCTGAGTCTTTAAGACTTTCAAATCCCTCAAACAAAGACTCTAATTCAACAATCTCCTCTTCGGAACCTTCGGTGTCGAGAAGATACCGAGGACTCTCTTCTACAACCTCTGTCTTAATGCTTTCTCTTGAAACTGTAGGAAGAGGACGGAAGAGCGAAATTCTTTCAAATTCTCTCTTTTTAACCTCTTCATAAGTCTCATAAGAAGCCATTTTTCTAGCGTATACTTGCATTGCAAGCAGAAACCTAGAACTACTAATTGGATATGTAATTTCCATGTATATTTACAACTCCTAATCTTCTGCTTTATGCCTTTAAATGTCTCGAATAAAATCTACATTACTTAGGTTAGACTTAGGGAAACGCAAGGAGTCTTCCTCAGCGAAATCTGTGTCAGAAACAGAGATACCGAGTTTCCCTAGCGTTTTACTTGCTTGCTCATTCTTCAATCTTGTTACATAAGCTGAACTTGCACCCTCTTCTGGGTAAAGTTTTGTCCACATCTTCCGTTGTGTTTCATACAACTTATCCAAACGCTCTTTGCCCCCATTCATACTCATAATGAGAGGAGCGTGACCGAACTTCGGTTCATCTGATCCAGCTAAAGTGTAAGCAAAGTCACCTGTGTTTGTAGTTGGGAAATCAATCAAGCGGTATGAGTCTTCCCAAATCGTTTTCTGAATCGGTTGACCTGCTTTAACCGCAAAGCGGTTCCCCACCATACGAGACGCCGTTTTAGGGAAGTAATCATTGTGCAGTTGGTGAGGCACGAAAATCAAGAAAATACCCACATTAGGGAAAGCAGTTAGAATTTCACTGAGGTAAGCCTTATAAGTTACTTTCTCATCTTTATCCAATTTCTCAGCAAATGAAATAATCTCATCCAATACTACAAACAAGTAAGGTAACTGCTCAGATTCATCAGAACAATTTGCATTGTAGTTCTGAATTTTCAACTGGTCTCCAATCAAGCGTTTTCTTCGAGGAGCTTCCTCAGATACCACCCAATCAAGCAAGTCCATAATAGCTTTTGTACCTGTTGCAAATCTACGCAAGTGAGGTAAGGTAATTTGGTACCAATCAGAGTCTTTGTTTTTCATATCTCCTGCAACGATTTGAACCTTACGAGGAGAGTTTAAAGCCATCATTTGGTTGACGATACCGGTGGCGAGGACAGATTTCCCTGTTCGAGCCATCCCTGCAATAATTGTACCTGTGTGTTTTGCCAAGTCAAGAAGAATAGGCTCACCATATTCATCAGCACCAAATACTACTGGGAGTTCATTCTTAGTATCTAAGAAGAAGTCTTTACTTGAAGCAATCAAGTCTCTCAACATAAAGGACGTACCTGTCTGTTTAAAGATAGTAATTGCAATGCGACTACCTTTACCAACCGCAGTTGTAGTTACATTTTCACCAAAGTAATCCTTCATTTGGTCTTTCAACAACTCAGTAATCTCTTTGGCAAAGAGTGTTTCTTTCCCTTTTAACTTCTCTGGACGGTCTGTAATAATTTCAAACACAGACACACGCTCTGTAATAGATTCAACGTTCACCCAATCCATCTCAGACAGACCTTTGACACCACCCGTTTGGGCGTCTCTGAGGAAAGTCTCTAATTGCTTAAACTCTACGCTATTCTTTGAAACTTCACGAGACCAATCAGGTTTTAAACTTGAACCATCCAAGATAGACAAGTATTTATCCAAAAGAAGACTTCGAGTTACTAATTCTGGCTCCACTAAACCACCTGCTAAATCAGAAGTGAAAGCACCTTCAGACACCTCTTCTAACTTAGGATGTTCTAACTCTTCTCTTGAATTAGAAGAATCCTCTTCTGTCTCTTCTTGGTTATCTTCATCTTCTAAGTCCTCTGAGTCATCTACAATACCCCAAATGTCTTTGGCGCTTGCGTTTTCTGAGGGGATACCCTTTGAGGGTTTAGGAAATTCCTCTTCCTCTAATTCATCAAATCGAGTCGGTTTTGGACGTTCCATCGGTTCAAAACCTTGTCTTTTGGGAAATGAGGGTACATCTTCCTCATCATCCCAACCACCACTTGAACCAAAGTTTCTAAACTCGTTTGGTACTTCTCGTCTTGGTGGCTGTCCAAAACCACTCATAGGGTCGGAATTTGGTTCTCCAAACCCATCATCCATAAAGTTACTTGGCGCTCCAAACTCAGAAGGTTGAGGTGCTTGTGGGAGAACTTCTTCTTTTGGAGAGTCATCAACTAAACCCCACTCCTTATTTTGAGAGTTCTTATACAAGAACAAACCACCACTTATACCACCACCCACAAGCGAAATGAAGATACCGGGCGCAGTTGCAAATCTTGTAAATAAACCAAATAAGAAAGAGAACCCACCTACTGCTCCATAATATAAAAGCGCAGCAGTTAACCCTTTTCTAAGCTTGTAGTCGCTCTTAAACATATCATCTGACTCAGACAAGACAGGCCAAACATAAGAAGACAAGTGTTTCCATAAACCTGTGACAACCTTGAAAATCTTATCCATCCAATCTTCATGTTGACTCAAATGTTGTGGAGGTTGATTTTGTTGTGGAAAACCTTGTGGTTGACCAAAAGGTGGTCTTTGCGGTAAACCACCACCTACTCTATTTGCAAACGGATCAGGTCGTACCCCTCTCATGCGAGCTAAAGGGTCGCCACCAGGACCTTGGCGCATACCACCAAAACCCCCTCGGTCTCCTGAAATACCATTTTCAAAGCGTTGATTTTCTCGCTCTCTGCGAGCATCAGACTGCCTTGTTAAATCATCATTTGAATTTCTCCAATCCATTAGTGTCTACCCCCTAACGTTGCTGCAAGGACTACTAACACATAGACCACACCTACTCCAATTACGAGGAAACGACTTTTCTTAACTTCCTCTTTCAAGTTCTCAGAGGTTATGGAGTTCGCAACTCCCCATAGAATACCCCCTAAAAAGAGAATTAAACTTAATAAAATCATATTCTAATCACCTAAACTATCTTACTGTTTGTCTTGTGCAATGACACCAGTTCTAAAGAGCGGTGTATCACTAATCACTCTTGGAATATCCGCTTTTACAACTGCAGACTCCCCAGAGTTCAACTTCAAGACAAAGGCTTTCTTATAAGGTTCTGCGTGTACTTGGTCATAACCAGCTACCAAACCTTCATCTTCTTCAATAACCGCACCAATCTCAGCTAATTCATCTGCCAAGTCTGTAATACCGAGAGCTTTACATACAATCTCTTGGTAAACTGGAGATTTAATTTTACCTACCATAGCAAGTGTGTAGTTAGCAAACAAAGAGAACTCATCTTTTTCAACTAACTTAACTGGGTCATTGGAAGCGACAATGTTAATATCACCTGCTTTACGACCCCCTGTGATTGGAGTTTTCAAAATCTCTACTGCATTTGGGAGAGAACTGAAACGTTGCAACTCTTCCCAAATCTTCACATTATAAAGACCACGAGAGAAAGGATACACTGTACGGTAGTAAGCTACAGTTGCAGCGTTCATAGGAATGAGAATAGCGTCCAATTCAGACAACTGACTTTCTGGAACCCCTCTCATATTGTAGTCACAAATAACTAATTTCGCATCAATAATGTCTTTCAAGTACACTGGGTATTTAAAGTAGTTATTCAACTTCTTACTTGGTTCAAAGTAAGAACCAAATGTTTCCAAGAAATAAATATAATCTCTCTGGAAGTCTTTCAAAGCGGACTTATACAACTCTTTAATATCATCTTCAGTTAAAATCTGTTTATCTTCTTCCGTAATCGAACTCAACACATCTTCTAAGTTCGGACGGTATTTTTTCAAGTAGTTATAAACCGTATAAATGGAGCAACCATCGAGGGCGTACCATGTTGTTGGGTCGATAGATACCCCGTATTCACTGTAGAATAAATCGACTCCACGCTCGATAATCAACGGAATCCAAGCATATTTCTTCAAAGTCTCTGCCCCTGCTACCGCTCTAAACAAGTCAATAATGTTCTTACGAGAGCGAGTAAACAAGGTGTTATCCATCTCTTCATCACCTGTAGGTACAATCGGAACTGGGTCGAGGTAGCGACCTGAACCCATACCTAAGTCCAAGGAAACGACTTGGAAATCTTTCTCCAGCAAGGTTCCGAGACCCTTGTATTCCCCACCTTCATAGTCGTTAATGGTCATAATCATGCTGTCATTGGCTGCAAACTGGGTAGCCAACAACTTCATTTCAAAGGACTTACCTGAACCAGACATACCAATAACAATAACAATTTCAGCGTCTGTTACGTCACGTTTAAATTGGTGGAAAACAGGAGAGTGCGTTTCAATATTGGTACCTAAGTAAGTTGTACCAAAACCTACTACCCCTTGCTCAAATGGGTGCCATTGCGCTCTCAATTCATCTGAGGTAAAGGTTGAGCGAATTTTACGCTTGCTCTCTTTAGACATCTCAGAGTTAAAGGGAGAGAAATCACCCACCGTATCTGCAATGATACCGGTGACTCGGCGGACTTGCATTCCTGTTCTATGAGAACACATGTGTTCAAAGTCTTTTAGAACATCTGTAAACTCAGGTCCTCTATGTCCTGTTATGATAATCATTACTCGAACTTTATACAAGTAACGCTTATCTTGGTCACTTAAAGTCGCATCATTTGCGTATTCTACTGAAAGTGACAAACGCTCATCTTTTTGAGCCGTCTTCACATATTTGTGTTGAGTGAATCTTGAACCTTTGCTAGACTCCTCTTGGTTTTTCGCACTTACTTCATCCAAGACAGACAAACGAGTTTTAACTTTAGGATCGTCCCAGTTAATTTCAAAAGGCTCATTTGACTCAATGAAGTTCATGGAAATTCCTTCTGGTACAATGGAGCGCAAAGTTGCTCGATACCCCATCTCAAACTCTGGTGGTAGCTCATCAATAACGTAATAAGCCGTTACATTTTGAGTTCCACTATAAGTAAAGTTCGAGTCCATATACAAACGTCTACTTGAAGCTAACGCTCTCTCTGGGTTGTAACGTGAACGGTACTCATCATACACCGAATCCCACATTTTAATCAAGTCTATGTACTTATCAAGAAATCCTTTACGCTTTTCTTGATTTTCTTGTGTTTTTTGGTTTTCTAACGAACTCTTAGAAAGGCTCGTTACTTTGTTTTCTTTTTTCTTAGACATTTACACTTCACCATTCTAAACTAATAACTCAAATTACAGTTCTCTAATTTCTTAACAAAATTAAAGTTTCCAACATAAGTTGTTTCTCACCTTACTCTTGCGCAGTGTACTGCGCAAGAGTCGGAGTTGAGGCGACTGCGACTACCCTCTATACAATCCAAGACTTAGTTAGTCTCATCATGTTTTACTTTTTATACTTTAAAGAAGTTTAACTAATTGAGGATTTACCATAAATTGAACCAACGTTTGATGTAGCTCATTAGTATACAAACCCAATTTAGTTAAATACTTGCGACCAATATTTAAAGAACCATTAACATCAGCATTGATAAGGATACCGCTTGAGGTTTTAAACAAACCGCGTTTAACACGTTTTCCTTTATATTTTTCATGGTGTTCTACAGACTCTTCATCTAAAAAGCTACACTTACTCGTATGAGACTCATCAATTAAAATAAACTTAATACCCTTAAGTTGACACTTATACTGTAACTGAGCAATTAGTTGTGTAAACGGAATTTGAACGAAGTTTTGATTTGTTACTTTACCTAAGTTAATGTCTTGTTTCTGCCCAATATTGTGTCCAAAAATGACAGTATCAATATTGTGCGAATCTAAATGATTCACTAACTGGGTAGTTATCTTATGTAACATGTCAGTTATTCGTCTTGCTCGTTTATTATAAACAGACTGCAAAAGAGGAGATGTGTATAAACCTCGCGCACTTAATTTACTTTTCAATTTAGCTATTTCTTTATTAGCTAATTGATTCATTGATTTTAAAGGTCTTCCGTTGACTAAGATAGGATTAAAGCAATTACTTGTAATTGTCATTAAATTATTTAAACCTGGATCGATAAAAGCTACTCCTTTAGGTAACTCAGAGCGCAAGGGTTTACTTACAACTCTATATAAAATTTCAATCACATAATGGTTCCCTTTAGGTACAATACGAGCGCCTTGTATGTCTTCTTTAGGTATATTAGTTTTTACGGTAATTGAAGTTTTAGAAAGTTTTACATAACCTTCAACTTTTAAACTTAACGCGTCTTTAGGATACGGAACTGTACATCTACCTTCAGTTTTATCCAAGTAATTTGGTAAGTTAATCTTAGATGAATAACCTTCTGTAGTTTTCTTCTTAACTAAAGCGAAATAAGACTTAAAATTCTTATCTACCAACATCTGCACTTGTTTAGAAACTTTAGCAGGTAAAGCTCTGTAGTCTGGTTGATTCGTATGAGTAAACTCTCTATTTACTGCGTAGTAGTTCTGAAAATCAGATTCAAAGAAACTCTGCCTTTGGTAGTACAAAGTAGAATTATATAAGTTCTTTGCTAGAAAAGATAAGTTATCACACTCTGAAAATAAAGGATTATTAGGTTTTACAATATGGCGCTCACATAAAATTAAAATTTCACTCACTTTGAATCTCCTTTTTAATCTTATGTCTTAAACCATATAATTTACCTGAAAATGAATGAATCAGTGCAATTATATCTTCAGCAAGTTCTTCAGATTGACTTTTACTCTCTGTTTCATTAGAAACAACAATAATGGAAACCCCATGGAAATCGCAGATTTTCTCTAAGTAATGATACCCGAATCTTGTTAGTCGGTCTTTATAGAGAATATAAAGTCGATTTACTTTTCCTTCTTGAATTAAATCTATTAAGGAAAGCAATCCTTTACGATTATCATTTAACCCTGACCCTACATCTGTTTTGACAAGTAAGTTATTGACGTTTTGCTCAATCGCAAACAACTTTACTTTATCTACTTGTCTTTCTAAATCTCCACGCTCTGCTTGTTTATGTGTAGATACACGAGCGTAAATGACATCAGACTTAGTTGTAGACCTATCCTCATAAAGCATGTTTTGTTTGTCTAAATAAGCGCAAACATCAGTAGCTAATACACGTCTATGTCCTGACTCCGTCTTATGATAAGGTATCAATCCAAGTTTACAATACCGAATTACTGTAGGTATAGTTACCCCTAATAACTTAGCTACTTCACCTGTTTTATAAGTTGACTTCTTTAAAATTTCAGACTTCTTATACAAAAAGACACCTCCTTTCTTATTACAACTAAAGTGTAACACAAAAAGGTATATGTATCAAGTTTAGTATTAAAATTTTTAAAAATTTTGTTAGAAATTTAAGTTATTTGTAATCTGTTGGAAACACAACTCAGTTAAGCGTTTCATAATCGATTCAAAAGCGCTACGTTGTTGCAATTTACGAGACTCTTTATCTGTTGCGTAGCTTTCAATCAAAGCGAGGATACCGAGTTGAGATTGTTCTCCATTATCATTCACAATCGTCTCTTCTGAGTTCAACCCTAAATCTCTCATCAGTCTTCGACTTGAAACACTGTAAACCGTTGTAATCCCTCTACCTGAAACCGCTGCAGTGCGCTTATACGTTCTATCCAAAATCACATACAAGTCAATTCCGGGACTCATTAAAGCACTCATAACACTTGTAGTTGGAGTTGTTGTGTACATCTCAGACAACAAGTACAACTTAGAAGCTTCACGTGTGATATTACTAGAGTCTACCTTGCGTAAAGACTTGTAACGAGCATCTACATAATCAGTAGCTTGGTCTATTACAATCAATTTTGCTTGTATCTCTGGCACTTTCGCTAACCAATCAATATAAGCCGACAAAAATGAGGTCAGATACCGAGTGGGAGCTTGCTCCCTAATCAACAAGACCTTTGAGTTACCTGTGTAACTATACTGAGTGTAAGTGTTAATAGAACCAAATCCACCAAATGAAGAAGTTTTTAAGTTATTGATTTCATCTTCTTGTTTTGACAACTGCTCCTCTGCAATTTTCAAGCGACTTGAAGCAGTTAAGAGAAAAGCTTGTAATTCCTCATTCAACTCTGCTGAGAACACAACTTCCTGTAAGACATCACTCAACTGCTCATAAGCCATTGAAATTTTACGCTCTAACAGTTTTGGTTCATCTGCTAATTCCCCTCGAATGTATTCATCAACCAAAGTGAAACTATCCGCTAACTGAGTTAATTCATCTGTTTGATTGTCCATCTCTCGACTTGACATAAACTCTAGCAAATCAGAAAAACCCTCAGTATTATCTAACAAGGAACTATCTTGAATAACATAAGCTCCTACTGTTTTCATCGTCTCTAAAACGATACGAGAGGGAGTTTCAGTTATATAAGCAATCTTAGTTAAAGAGTTGTCTCTCATAGCATTTAAAATAAACACTAAGAAGTCAAAGTCTTTATCTGTGTACGACTCAATAATGAGAGTCGTTTTCATAGTAATCCGTTCTATCTGTTTAATACTAGAAACAGTGGTACAACTAGGATACCGAACGTTTTTTGTTGTTAAAATGTAGTCCATGTTTTATCAAACCACCTACCTAGACTGAGCTAATTGTAAGACTGCATAGATTTCATTATCTAACTTAGAAACCGCTGCTAACTCTTGTTTTGTGAGTTTCTTCTTGCCGAAAACCTTCCCTCCATAACTAAAAGTTTTAATTACAGAACCTTTACTAGCTATTGGCTTTGGAGGTGTAAATGCAGGCTCTTGCGAGGATACCGCAGACTGCTCCGTTCCATATTTAACAACCGCTTTCATATTCTTCTTACTAGAATGTTCTAAACGAATAGTGTCTAAAGAACTCTTACACAAGTTGTTTGCAATCAAATCCACATTTACTTGCTCATTTGTTTGTAGCAAATAGTCTGTATAAATCGGCTCACTAAAGAAACTGTAATAAGAATCCACTACTTCCAAGTCTGCAGATTCAAAATATCGACCAAAGAGTACAACTTCAGTAGTTCGAGCGTGATCCATTAAAAAAGTACGCAAGTTGCTAAACTCTTGCGGTGAATTTACATTTACACAGTTAATAATCAAACGCTCACAACGAAGAGCCTTACGACTCGCCATGTTCAGAAAAGCACCGATAGAATTGAAACCTTCCACCTCTTTCAAACCATGCGACTCCCTCACTGCATTTACTACTTGCTCACTCTTCTCTCCAAAAATTAAACCAATCATCTAAAGACACCCTCTACTTTCTTATCCTAAAATAAGTCCAATTCATCTGAACTTTCAATTTTATTCACTTGACGACTACTAGAGCCACCAAACAAATCTTCCGCACTTACATCAGCACCTTTATTCACAGATTTTTGAGAGTTATCCACAGGTGTTGACAACTCTTCCGCAGAAACATCTGTTTCAAGCACACTTGTTAAGCCACTTGCTTGTTTTGTTGAGCTACTTTCTGTTCCAAACAAGTCCAACACTTCTGCTTGGGTTTGTTTTGCTTTCTCTTTACCTTTTTTCTTGGTTTTCTTAGGTTGAGTTTTCGCTTGTTCTGCAGATACCCTTGCTTGTGCTTGTTGTTTTCTGTACTGCTCTTCTTGTTTCAAGCGAGCTTCTGATAGAGAAGTGTTCACTTGTTTTCTACGGTTTTGGGCGTCTCCTAACCACAATAGACGAAGACTGGAACGCTCAGACTTCTGAACTGCTTGGTTCATGGCTTCGGTAACTGAAAACTCAGTTAAACCATATAAATCCTCTACCAAAGTTCCAATTTGGTCTTCATTTAAGACTTGGATACGCTTGTAACTTGCGGTCATAAGTGCAGACATCAAAGCAGTTACTTTATCCCAAAAGACCATAGGGTCTCCTGAACCGCGGAGTAAGAAATACTCATACGTCAACTGAGAACTACTTGAGTTATCTTCCCAATGATGGTACATAGAAGACAGAACCTTTTGCATGGTTGGAGAAGACACCTCATTTAAGTGATTGTACAAGTCATCAAAACGCTCATCATAAGAGTTAGCTGCTTGCAAGTCAATCAACTCTGGTACTACATTTAAAGCCGCACATTGATTATAAAAATTAGCCAACCCTTGACCATGTTGAAAGGCTTTCTCTTGAACTTTACCTACTTGTGTCTTACGCACACAACGAATGAAAATACCGATACTACCATCTAACATATAGCAGACATAAGGTAAAGTCTCATCAATATCGTAGATACCGAAGAAGTGGGAGAACAAGGAAGTGTCAGTCTTAGACTTCAACTCTTCCCTCAGTTTGAACTCCTTCTTAACCTTTCGCTCATTGAATACAAACAAGGAAATTAAACGAAAAGGAAGTGGGAATAACAAGACCCACAAAAGAAGACTCACAAACCAATTCTTTACAATTACAGAAAGGACAATACACAATACAATGTAAAATCCAAAAAACAAGGCACTTTTACCTAGTCTTAAAATTCCACCACTAGCAACACCATAAGCACCCTCTGCCTCCGCAAAGTTTACTAAGTTTGTTACTGTTAATTTACCTAATTGGGGTTTGACAAGCCAATACCCCTCTGAATAATCTCGCTTCGACTCAGCCACTATCTCAACCCCCCATGTTCAATATTCCAATAGGTCACTTTACCTTCACTTACTGCTAACTCTACCGAAACCAAAGACTCTACGCGCGTTCCAATTTTGTTGGTTGCAGACACATCAAACAAAGCAAACCATTTGTCTAAACCCCCAGCACTATATACTCTCGATAGTGTTTTTAAATTTACAAGTCTATCTACACTTGGTGCGTAATCGTCCGGCCAAAAGAGTAAAGAATCTCCGACTTTTGGGGATACCCAAGGGAGAGATTTGTAAGCTCTTTCTGCACTTGCACTATCCTCAACCGAAGCTAAGTAAGTCATATAAGTCTTAGCTAGAGAATAGTCAAAATTGTTATCTTTTGCTTTCCACTGACTTGTTGTTAAACTCAAGTGTTCTTTTGCAAAAGTTTCATCTGCGTAATTTGAAACAACTTCTTTTGCTGATTTTGCAACTTCTGTATCTCTCTGTAATTTAGCACCCTCATTATGAGACTGAATAATATTATTTGCAATAAAACCAAAGAACCCTAAAGTTACCAATACTGCAAGACCTATTAGTACATTTCTCTTTGCTTTACTCGATAGTCTGTAATCAAATAGGTGTAAGAACCATAAGACAACTTTCGATTTAATCTTCTTCACTTGAACCACCTACTTTTACAAAATTACCTAACGTGTAATCAACAACAGAACCCGTGGAATCGTAAACCACTGTTACTTGTCGATACCCTTCTACACCTCTTTTATAAACAGAGACTCTTTGTACCAGTTGGTTTGCTACAGAGTCGTAACTATACTGAATGGTTACTTTCTCTATAACACCTAGTAAGTTAGGGTAATGTTTTACCAAATCTGTCATATTGGTGTAAGAACCTTTATTCTCCAAAGTACCAAACTTCAAACTACTTGTGTTTTGTCCTTGAAAACCTTTACGACCTGTGTAAGTTGCAACCCAATTTATAATGTAATTCTCGAAAGGTTTCACTTGATTTTCTAATTCAATTTGCTCAGACCAAGCATTTTCATACTGAAGTTGACCTCTTGTTTTTTCCTCGGAGACTAAAGGAGCTAGTCGGCTCAAATCAAAAATTTGACCGTCTCCCGAATTTTGAAGAAAAAAGGTAGATACCGCTAGGCTAAGTAAAGTAGTTCCAACTAGAACACCACCATAAATACTAGCTTTCTTCCACTTCACCATAAGGAAGAACCTCCGAGTCTTTCGTAGAACTGTAACCATCAGGCAGAATTTTGAACTTTAAATTATTCTCACAACGGACTAACAATACCCCCAGAGCCGTAACTAAAGAGACTGTTCCACCATAAATTACACCTTTGTGTTTAACACCTACTTTGCTACCTACCACAAGCTTTGAAATCCAACCTTTACGAGAATCTTTAAACATGTTCCGTTTCCTATCACTTAAATTTACTTAATGGTTTTATTTTACATTATTTCTGAGAAAAACGCAAGAAAGCATTTACTAAAAACAAGAAAACCAAGTAAACATTCTTATTTACTTGGCAATTTCTTATAAGGCTCTCATTTGCTCTCTATTCGATTTTAACTTTCAAACAGAGAAACTTACCTCTTAATGTTTAAAATCGAAACTGGGGCAATCTGAGACTCCTGATGGATATTTCTAACCGAATGTGTCTGGTTTACCTCCGTAGAGATATAAAATGTGGAACGTGTTGGTGGTTTTCTCATACGACAAAACTAAGTACATATCATCATTTTTACCACCTGTAAGTATAAACAAGTTGTTTACCACATCAAGGTCTTTTGTAGACCAAACTTCAAAGCTATCAGACTTCAACTTGTAACCTTGCTTTTCGACTGCGTAGCGAAGAGAGATACCGCTAGAGTCTGCTTTCAAGCGACTGTCGTCTTTTCCTCTACGAAAAGTTTCAAGCAACTTCTCAATCGACTCTTGTTGTTCCTTTACTTTGGCGCTATCTGTTATTCTAGCACCTTCTGACAAATAACCCCTTGCTCTTGCTAAGTTAAGTTCCAAGTCACTTTGAACTTTGTCTTCAACCGACTTCGTTTCTTCTTGTTTTAAACTTACCTCAGTGGGAGAATCCTTTTCGTGACGAACTTCTTGCTCACCTTTGAAGTAGAGGATACCGAAAGCTATTAGGGTTCCTAACCCTACTCCACATACAACTGTTAAAATCCATTTCAATACTTTCAAATCACTACTACTTTCTACCGATTACTTTAAAATCGGGGTTTTTGTTTCATCATAAGCAAACTCCATACCAAGACCTTGCCACTGCTCTTTACGGTAAATACGGTAATACCAAACATACTGCTCACCACGGTAATCCCAACCTGCTAAAGAAGTGTTTTGTTCGATTGTAAGCAATGTACCATCTTTAAATACAGTACAAACAATACCTGTGTGTCCCCAAGTTGGATGCTCCATATCTGAGAATATAGCACCACGTCTAGGTGTATTAGTTGTCCGATTGCCGAAAATATTTGCCCAAGCCCCCGCTTGCAAAGCACCATGACCTTGAACACTTTCTTGAGGTCTACCCCAAATATGGTTCCCTAAAGAAATAGTCAAAGCTACGCACTGACCGTTAATACTTGGGTCTGCTGGATATTGAAACCAACCTGTACCTGGTAAACCAAAATCCATACCGTAATTTTTAGGGTTAATAATGTAAGGCTTTAACCCCTCAGGTAAATCCTCTGGGCGCCAACCCCAAGAACTAAAGGCATCAGCCGGAGGGTTGTCTTGACCATCCTCTGAAGAAAGACCACTAGCATCAGATTTAGTTGAAGCCTTGGTTTTATGTTGCCTTGGTTTACATTTAATCTTCCTTATAGCTTTTGTTACTAAGTTGTCACTACTAGAACCACGAGACTTAGTGACATCAAAGATACCGCGAGTAAGGAACTTGGAATATAAATCATAACCTTTGTCGTTCATGTGAACGGAGTCAGAAGTTAAGTCCTCCCATTTAGAGTTTTCTTGAACGTACTGATTCCAATCTAGGTAAGCCATATTTGACTTGCTACTTACATAAGATTTAATAGTCTCTGCAATCTTATCATGGTCTACTTTGTTATAAGAACCTTGACCCCCTTGTGAAGCAGTTGTTACCCAAATAACTGTCTTAGCACTTTTCGCTTCACCTACAAGTTTATCCATTAACTCATGTGTTGGAGGTTGGTTTGTACCTAGTGCTACAACAAGTACATCTTTAATTTTCTTCTCAGACTCCAATTTCTTGGCAGTCTCAATACCACTGAGTGTACTATCTGAACTCTCAAAGGCTCTTGAAACTTTACTATCAAAGGTCGATTTAGGGAAATACCCTTTTAATTTAGGTTCAACCCCTACTCCTAAAGAGTCTCCAATGAAAGTAAAACCTTCATAATCCTTCGCCCAATCAGTTACTTCTGTAGATAAATCCACAGAACCTACATTCTGAAAGTTTGTGTTAGTTGAATTAGACCCTTGTGAAGTATTAACCTCAGTAGGTGCGCAATCAACCGTAGCCATAATTGCAACATAAGTAACCGCAGCGGAAGCTCCAATAGTTGCAATCATAAATGTCCAACCAAAGGAAACTAGAACAATAGAAGTTAATCTAGCTAACCAAGTTAAAAAACGATTAAAACCTAATGACGAACGAAGAGTCAACAACTTTAAGCGCTCTTTTACTTCATTGGATGCCGTTTCCACTAAAACACTTTCAACTTTTTTCTTATCCTCATCTGTTAGGTCTTTTTTACTTACCTCTTCTTGTAACTCAACTCGACTCTTTTTCAATTCTTCTAAGTTTTGCTTTCGTCTTCTTATAGAGTTTTTAGCAAAATGACGATAGAATCGACCAATTAAAGGATACAGAAGAGTTACTACTAAAACTATAATTGGCAATATTAAGAACCTTAACATTGGTTCAAAAAACATACTGTAACCTCACATTCTTCAAGTCTAAATCCAATTCTAACTAAAAGCACAAAGCTATTATTCCAGACTTTGCACTTACAAGAATATCATAAATACCCTCGACAGACAACTATTTGCTACGCATCATTGTCTGATTTACTATCTTTCTTCATTTCCTTGTCCAAGGCATCAAACTTACTTTGAGTATCTACTTGACCAGAAGACCGTGCAGTTGGTTTATCAAATAGACCTTCAAGTTCTTTAGCTACCTCAGTATCAGCTTGTTTAGAAGCCGAAGACTGTGTACGTTTAGAACTTCTGTTTCGCCCAAACATTCGCTTAAACCTAGAACCTGCACCACCCAAATTTCTCCTAGTAAAGTCTGATGCAGAACTTGTCGCATTACCTACAGCATCACGAACTCGACTATTTGAAGCACTAGATACCGAAGAATCTACCCCACTAGCAATATTCTTTACTTTCTCTAAGTTGCCAACAACTAAACTTGCAGCCATCTGTACACCGGCTTTCACTGGGATAGAAACAATACGAGCATTTCTATAAAGACCTTTAAACAAATTCGCTACTGCGACCCAATACAAAGCACAAGCAACTAAAGTAACTGCAATTAAAACCCCCATAGTGGAACGTGGAGAATTAAAGGACTGACTCTCACCTAAACTGCCAGTTACAAGTTGGTTTCCACCATCACCCATAAGAATAGAAACAGTGAAGGCTAACATAATGTTTACACCTAATACTAGTAAGAAAGGTAACATGCACTCAGTTGCAAAAGACTTAACTAATGTTTTATCTTGACGAATAAAGGATGCAAATACCGAGAGCATCATAGCAATAGGCAAGCAACACAGAATTAAAATCAAGAGAGTAGGAACCAAGTACACTACTACAAAGGAGTTGAACCACATCATGAAGAGTGTTACAAACCCATCTTTCTCAGCTACAATCTCATAAATGTCTGACTTCAAGGTTTGGTTATATACCAAACTCTCACCTGTCGCATTCTGTAAAATCATACGAAGGAAAGCGTCCCAACCAAAAGCTTTCAATTCAAAGCCTTGAGGTTCAAATACCACTTGACGTTGGTTGAACCCTGTTTGAGAAAAGATACGGTTGAAGTCGAAAGTCGCAATCATAGCACTTGCAGTATTCAATACTACATCATCAAGAGTGTAATAGTTCATAACATTTAACCAATCATTACGAACTTCTTTCGCTACCTCTTGAAGTTTCTTCTCAACTTGTGTTAAATCAGACTCTTTCAAACCATAGTATAGCATTTCACTCTCTGAAAATACCATCGGACGAATAGTATAAGCAGCCGGGTTCATTGGCTCAGATACCACTTGCTTTTGACCTGCGTATTCAATCGTTTCAGGTTTTGCAATGTCTAACTCATACAAGTAATCTACCCAAGCAGTATAAGTTCTATAGGCGTTATCTGATGAGTAGTTGAACCAAGTCTTATAGTAAGCTTCAGACTCTTTATCCGTAATCGCATCAAGCTCTGTACGTTTTGTTCCATAACCTGCGTATGGTTTTGTACCGTAAGTATCACTCCACTGCAACAAGGTTTTGTTGGCTTCACGCAAGTAAGGAATAGTTACAGTAAATAGAGAACCAAAGTCTAGGAAGTCTTTCATAGCTCCATAACCAGGTTTACCTGCTTCCATTTGGTAGTTGTAGAAGAATGAGTCATTTTTCTCTAACATCATCTTCTTAAACTCACCACTTGAACCTGCTTTAGTACTTAAACCATTATCGTAAAGCCCCCAAGACAAGTAATAGAATGGAGACTCTGTATAAAGAGCAAAAGCAGACAACGACACCGCATCCTCTTGAGGAATTGCCTTTCCAGTTGTAGACTTGTTGGCTTTCGCCATTTGGTCTTGTAATGTCTCTTTGTGGTTATTGAAGTTTCGCTTAGACAGAATGAAGTAATCTTCATTCAAACCCACTTCATCTCCTACTTTCACTTGGCTCAAATCTTGTGTTGAAGTCTTTGCAATCGTATTTGACGAAATCGGAGCGAAAATCCGTTTCATGGTTTTTGTATCAACTGAACCTGTTGAAGACGTTCCTTTACGGTCATTGATAAACCCAAGTTTAGAACGTTGTAACAAAGTTTGATGGTTTGGTTTATCTGAACTCTCCAAACTCAAATACTCTTGCATAGAAGAGCGAATATCCGACGGAGTTACAGAGTTTGAAACATTTAAGGTCTTATCTGTTTGAGGGAACATAGTTGCAAGACCCTCAGACCATGAACCAATGTTAAATACAATCGCACCATTTGTTGAGATATTATCACCCATAATATTCCCATAATACATACGAGAATAGTCGGCAATGTCGGGATACCCTCTGTACAGGTAATTTGTATCTAACCCTGTGTAATCTTCATTCGACAAACCATTGGAAAGCAAAGCCGAAGTCAAAGGAGAGTCAATCAAGTTCTTTCCACTTGCATCATTATCTTTTCTCTTCTCTCCGTTGTCTTTCTTCTTCTCTTTATCTTTCTTGTCTTTATCTTTATCCTTACTCTCCTCCGCATGAACAATGCTCGGACTAAGGACACTTAAACTGGATAGAAAGCTAGGAGCGATGAGTACCCCAAGGGATACCCCTACCAAAGTCCACTGCTTCATCTTTTTAGTTGTTATCATAAAGCTCAGAACCTCCTACTCACCTTGCTTTTTATCTTTGTTTGCTTCATCAACACTATTTGAAGTGACTTGTTTTAAGTCACGTTTAACTTGTTGAATGTAACCATCTTTCTTAGGAGCCATCCAACGAACTTTAACCGATGCACCAAGAGTTTGTTGCCACTCATATACATCTGTTTCTCCTTCGTTTTCAGAACCACCCCAACCACCTTGTAGTTTCACTAGTAAGGCAGTGTAGTTGTCATAGTTCCCCGTTTCAGCAGCTTTTTGAAGTTGTGCTACCGAGTCAGAATAGTTTTGGTGTGTTGCCATAACCCAAAACATAAACTTATCTTTGAAGAAATAAGAATTTATCTGATTAGTCAAATGAGTTGAAGCATCAATCATCTTAGGTGGACTGTACAAAAGATACCCAAAGGCTAAAATAGAAAGAACTGCTGGTACCACTCGGATTTGACCTACGAATAAGAATACTAACATCAAGAAAGAAGCTACAATCAAAATAGTGACACCCCAAGAAGAGAACTTAGAATACAAGTAGTCTGTAAACTTAATTTCATTCATCTTAGGTATAGTTGCAAAACCAGTTAACTCCAAGTAACGAGTTGTACCTGAGTAACTAGAAGCTGTGTTTGCACCCACCATATCTTGTAATGAACTTAACATGGTTTGGTTCATAAAGGTTTTAGACCAACGTTGTTTGTACTCACGACCTTTAGTTGGGTTCAACATGAAGTAAGCCATATTTTTCAATACATGATCTAAATCTTCCTCCTCACCCTCAGAAGCTGCCTTCAATGCATCTTCATCAATAACAGAAGAGTTATCTAAGTTAATAACATAAGGAATGTCTTTATTGAGAGGATTAGCACGAACAAGTACAGTTGAAGCGTATAAGTTGATAGCGTATTTTTTGTCAGCAGTATCTTTCGGAGCTTCACCTGCGGTATCAACTAAAGCCCCTTTTGAACCTTGTCCCACCCAATACCCACTACTGTCTAAGCGAGAAGACTGTAATGGAATATCTTGAGCTTTACCTACTAATAAGGTACCGTTGTCACCTAACTTCTTGAACTTATCGTTACCACTTGCAAACCCCTTATCATCAAAACTAATAATCTCATCAATTACTGGTTTTGTAAGTGACATATTTGATTTAAATTTATAAGAGTCATCTGAGAAAGGTTTCGCGTTCATAGAAACCCATGCATCTGCACCAGGTACATTTTTAGTTAAGTCAAACATCGTTCTTGAATCCCCAAATACAGGGAAAAACCCAGTTAAATAACCTTGAGGTAATGCGTAATCAGTAGAACCTGAACGAATTTCAGAATAAGAAGAACCAAAATCATAACCTTCAACATTTCCCCCACTGTGGAAAATAGAGCCATCCTTAGTCAAAGTTGCGGACTCATTACCGTTACGAACTAACCACTGAGTATTTAATGCACTTTGTAAGACTGCACCTAAATCGTTAAAGTTATAAAAGTCAATCGACCAACCCCAACCAGAAGTATCTGCTGACTCTTTTCCTGCTACTACGGAATCATTTGCAATAGCCGAGTAAAATCGCAATTTACGGTCAACAGAACCACCTAAAGTTGCATTTGATCCGTCAACTGAAAGATACCCCTTTCCTTTAAGGAGAGCTAAGTTATTAAGGTTGTTAATCGAAATCTGACGACCCACACCCGTATTCGTGTTGTTATAAATCTCAGACATCTTCTCGTCTACACTAGAACTTTTAATATCAACCTTTTTATCTTTCTCTTTATTGGAATTTTTGTTGGAATCTTTGTTCTTGTTATTCTCTTTGTCATTACTGGATGCAGTTGAACTATTTGTTGTATCGTTTATCTTCTTAGCATACATCATAGGGTTTTGCGAAGCTGGAATCACAACATAAGCACCTCTTTGATTTGAACCTGTTTCTGAAATTAAATTACCAAAACCATCAGTATACATACCTGCTGAGTAGATAGAGCTATCATAGAACGGTTTCAAAGAACCTTGGTTCTTTGTTTTCATAGCAGCCGGTAAAGCACCACGTTCCTCATAATCAAACCCGTTTAAGTAAGCATTCAATTTCTCAGCTAAATGTCTATCATTTGACTTTAACAAGTCTACAACCTTACTATCTGACCCGTCTAAAGTCAAAACATTAGAACCCCAACTCTTAGAGGCATCAACTGAAGCAAAGTTTGTATAGAACGTAGCTTGGGATACCGTAGGGGTACCACTAGGGTCTGGATTCCACTCATAGACAATTTCTTGTCGTTTTAAGTCAGACTCTTTAGCTTTACTTTCCCTAACTAACCCTAATAAAGTACCTTTATCTACATTATACTCATAACGATTTTTAAGAGAAACTTCATCATCTGTGGTTAATAACGACTTAGACCATAACCCTACAGAACCAAATAACACTTCAAAGTAAGTAGCTTTTGTTTGTAATGACTTCCAAGTTTGACCATTATCATCTGACTTAGCTAAGTACAAAGGTTCAGATGTTTTAGCTCCTAAATTAGCAACAAGCTTCGCTAATTCACCCGCCGGATCATCAGCTAAACCAGCATGAGTTTTTAAAATGGTTTGAATGTCAGATTGTGCATCACCTACTGTATTTCCATTTATAGAGACACGTGTCGTAAACGGAGAATACCAGTTAGAGATAAAGAACCCTACTGTTTTAACCTCTGCCGGGGAGAGTCCTTTTGCACCACCGGATAAAGAACCATCAGCTTCACCTGCTGCAATCTTTAATTGGTCAATAGAACGCTCTAAGGCAGAACTTTTCTGACCTTGTTTATTCTCAGCATAAGCAGTAGTATAGTCAACTTTTAAACCTAAAACTGAACTCCCAACTTGTAAAGCAACTGAACCTAAAAGTAAGGACACCGAAGCTAAAGTGACAGTCTTACCTACAAAACTTCTAACTTTCTTTCTTCTACCCTCAACTGCTACTTGCTCCAAGGTCATCGGAACAAACTGACTCGTTGATTTTCTTTTATCTACCGATTTTCCTCCAAAGAATAAAATCGAATTCTCACGCAACGAGTCTACAAAACGTGAGAACTTGTTTGTTTCCTTTAATTTAACTTGCTTATCTTTAATCTTCTTCTTTCCGAACATGAATTTAAAGATTCCTTTCTTGAAAAAAGAAACCTCAGTACCCAACGATACCGAGGCTCCCTAGTTGCTTGCAATGAAACTTACCTATCAACGATAAGCTCCAAGAAAACAACTTATCGGTTAAATAGATTGGCAAAGAATATCGCAAGAGCCGTGGCATTACCAATCATAATGTAGGCTAAACAAGCACCTGTTACCACTAATTTTGGAACAGAGCGAGACAAGTACGTTATCATGTAATTTGAGTGCGCACCTTTTGAAATACCATCTTTATAAGAGAACCAAGCTTCAGGTGAAATCAACACAGGGCGCTTGTCTCCTTTCTTCATAAAGTGATACATCAAACTTGGAGTCATCATTGCGAAAACATCCATCGCCATAGAGATACCAACTGTTGCACAAATCAAAATTGTAAGAATACCCAACAAAGTACCTAATGGACTTGTAAAGAATTTCAAAATGTTTTGTGCTTCATTTAAGTCAGCCGTTACATCAGAGTTAACTGCTTGTAGAACACTTGAAATATTCGTATCTTGGTCTTCTACAAATTTATAGAGCCTTGCTCTATCTCTTGCAGATAAACCCCCTGAACGGTCATCTTTCAAGTTACTCAAAGCTATATCCATGATTTTCTGACGAGTATTCATAGGATATTCCAAAAAGTTCTTACGGTCAATCGAAACTCGCTTTTTACTACTGTTGTAGTAAACAAACTTCCAACCGTCAGATACTTGATCTGAACGTACAACTAACTGTACTCTAATCTCATTATTGATGTTATCAACAACTGAGGACACCCCTGCTTCACTGTCTACAATGACAAAAGGCATACTATTCTCGCTCACAGTAGTTGCATCAAACTTCGCTCTAGCTTGTACAACATCTACCAAAAGATTGGAGTTGGGAGAAGAAAACCCCCACAACCCCAAATTAACTACTAAGGATAACAAGGCTACTTGTAAAACTCTGACGAATTTTAACTGTGCCATATAAAACCTCGTTTCTGACGAACCGACCAATTACAATCCAACAAGGGATGCAAAAAGTGTTGAAATCGGGCCGACCAAGACCAACATAGAGTTGGTTGCGAAGAAAATCAAGATTAACGCATAAGCGAGCATCATTACCCAAGTCTTACCAATGTAAATAAGAAGTGGGTTTCCACCTTTATCCAAAGCTTGGTCGTTGGCAGTAACCGCTTGTTTCGGAATAATGCTTGCAATATAACCCCTCGCACCTTTAGCACTCTCAGCATCTTTTACAAAATACTGGAATGAAGGAGTCATGAAGTAGAACACTGCAATCGCCAAATGGATAAAGAATGAGAATGAAGCTAAAATCAAGAATACCGCAATCGCACTGTTAAAGAATGGATAGAACGGAGCCAAGAAGTTTGAAGCAGCATCCCAGTCAGCAGCTACATCAGCAGTTGCGACAGAAATGAGATACCCTGCCGTAGATTTACGAACTTCTCTCATGTCTTTCCAGAATTTGTTAACAGTACCTTTTGTGACTGCGTTATTTGTAGCTTCACCTGACTCAATCGCTGTCGCATCTCTGTCAGCAGTCTTTTTAACTGCTCTATTGATGTCTTGAATGACCTTGTTTTTGTCACCCTCAGTCAATTTGTCAAAGTTACTTGTAACTTCACCTTTTTGGTTATAAATCTTAGAACCAGTGAGACCATCACCTGTAGTTGTACGATAAGTGTTTCCTGAAACCTCATCGTAAACCTTCTCTTGAAGTCGACTCATAGACTCTGAACTAGCATTTGCATCAGAACCACCCAAAGCGTGCACTTCTGCAATATCGGTAAAGTTTGTGACACCACTCACTTCAGACATATAACCTGCGCCTACTAAACTAGCAGACATTAAAACTGTTGCAAGAATTCCTCTTGCTGTTTTAGAAATGTTCATAGATAAACCTCAAATCTGGTTAAAGTTGTTGGAGCAACTTTACCTTTTATTTTTATTAGTTTATCCTACTACAATACGAAATAACTTTCGTTCTGCTCTCTTATTGCTACTTCCAATAACAATAAGACAACGGTTTGAGGTGTACGAAAGTACCCTCAACTAAAATAGTGTAAGATAGAAATCCCTCCTAAATCCAACAAGACCAAAGCTAACATACCATATTGTATGATAGACAAAGCTTTTCGTATCGCCATTTCCCACTCCGAACCTGTTTTGAAGGTTGAGATACCGGGCACCAAACGAATAGTTGTGAACATAGGAATGTTTGGAAAGAATATTTTGATGAAAACACCAAGAGCGAATCGGATTCCTTCCGTAGTTAACATATCTAACACTAAATGGGAAATAACCCCAAGTCCAAACCCTGTGACTATTAGTAACCATAACAGAGGGTCAAAACGTCCTGTAAATCCTAAGAAAGTTGGACTGAACATCAACCACAATATCATGAGAAGTGTAAACTCACTATGTGTTTGCCACGAGCGATGGATACACCTCATGAATTTCAAAGTTTTATACAGAACAGAGCTTTTCTTCTGTTTGCTACTTAATCTCTCATCTAGCTTCTTGTAAGGTGTGTTTGCAATATGCAAGACCTTATTTTGTAACCAAGAAGCCGGGTCTTTTAATGGACTCGAATCCCAATGGTGGTCGTTATCCGACCACATACCACCATAAATCCCCGCTGTGTAAATGACCAAGAACTGTAACGCTGGAGAAATCAAATCACTTTGTATTAAATAACCTGAGTCTTTCAAGGTTATGAACCCAGCCATTGCACACACCGTACCACCTAATCTGTGAGTTTTACCCTCCATAGGTTACTTCCCCACTAATTCTTTAAAGTCTTTGGTACAAACCAAACGAACTTGTACTCCTACCTGTTTCTTAAGTGTTAAAACTGCTGAACCTACTTTTACCTTATTCCAAGACCTTGTGGCGCTTGGGTTAAAGGAAATTAAGTTAATGTAGGATACCGCTGAACCACTCGCAACTTCTTGATAAGTCAACTCTTGAAACTTTTGCAGTACCGATTGTACAACAGTTAGTGACAAGCCCAAGGACTCGCTCACTCGTTTTAACAAATAAGTCTGAGGTAGCACTTTCCGAGCTTGGTCTTTTGAAACAGTTACTTTCATAAATAACCCTTCGAACACATCAAAGGAATACCCTTTAGTAATCGCTTCAAAGCAAACTTCTCTATAGTATGAAACAATGTTGTCTACGGTTTCATACTTCAAATGAACTAATTTACTTACTTCTTTTATAACCTCTACATAAGGCAACCGAGCCTTTGTACTCATGCGAACTGAACCTCATCTTACTAAACTGCGAACTTGAATTTTAGAAAACTGTCAAATTTCTAAATCCAATTAAGAACTGTGTTGGTATTTCTTGTTGTTGGAATTGAAGTCGAGATTGAACCGTAGGGTTCGATAAGACCTCCAACATCAAAGGTAATTCTTGGTCGGATACCTCAATGCAACAATGTGTTACTCGACCTTTCAAAGTCTTTTCAGCTAACTCCAATAAGTCAGCCTCCAAGCGCCTTTTCATTAAGTGAGCATGGTGTCCACCGAACCTTGAATCCCCACTGTTCTTTAAATTATTAAATATTTTTAAGTCTAAGAAAGCCATGAACTCACCTTCTTATCCACGCCCTGATATAAAGCGGAAACCTTGTAGAAGTAGGTTCCAAGCACCTTTAATCAAGGCAATAATTAGGGATACCGCTTGACCTTGAAACTCAGTCGCAAAGGACGTTCCAAAGATTACAAAGGCAACACCTAAAGCAACTAAAGTTTTCATGTGAAGTGATACATAACGACTCAACAAGTTACCGGTTGAAACCATAGGTTTGTTCTGCATTCCTTGGTTCATTCCACCCATACCCATGCCACGGTTCATGCCCATCGGGGAACCCATAGGAGCGCCCATTCCCATACCGCCACGGTTCATGCCCATGCCACCTGCACCTTGCATTTGTTGAGAACCTGTACTCAACCCTGCACTCTCAATGATTTGACGAGCGTCATAAGACAAAGTGAAGAAAGAACCAATGAAACCTTTCAAACTAAAACCTTGGTCTTGACTCGGTTGTTTGTTCATGAAATATTCACGGGGACCAGACCATACCAAACAAAGTACATCTACAGAAGTTTGGAAGAAATACCCAAAAGTCGCAAGACCCCATAAAATATTGGCTAGGAACATCAACCCATAACCGACTGGAGCTAAAGCGTCCATCGCCATATCCCAACTAGAGTCTCTACTTGTATTGACCGCTTTGTTAATCTGATCTAATGCACGGTCTTTTGAAGGCTCTGGAATGGCGTCTCTTACATTCTGCAAAATGTTGTTAGCTTGCTCACGTGTAATTGTATTTGTCGTGTCAACTGCATCGGATACCGCTGATGAAGAGTCAGGGACTCCACCTAACGAGTCTGTATTTGCAAAAGCAGTTGTAGGTAGAAGAGCTAAAGTATTCAGAAAAACAATACTTTCTAAGGCGAATTTTCTCCCTTTAAATTCTCTATTTAGGACTAAATCCGAAATTCTCCCCAAAATCGACACCAACTTTCTGTTTATTTCGTTTATTTTATCAAAAAAGTTTTTCCTTGACAAGCATTTCTTAACAAAAAATAAGAGTGGTCTGCCAACCACTCTTGCCAATCTCTATAAACCTAGACTGCGTTTGATTTCTGCTACTTTATTGGGTGCGAAACCTGAGAAAGCACTTTCTACATCTTCCAACCCATTAGGGAAGGTTACAGGTAAAGCACTAAACTTCGCACCTTTCACAATACGGACATGTTCTTCATTTTCTGGGTCGTAAGGGATTTCCTTATACGGGATACCCTCTGAGTCAAGCTTGCGCTTCAACATCTTACATCCGGGACAAACTCCATCTTCTGGGCGCTTTGTAAATACTACTACTTCTTTTGACATTTGTTTTTCTCGCTTTCTTTAGAGTATATTTAATTCTTGTGTATGAGCTGATAATATCCAATACAATTCAAACATATCTTCGACAAGAGGTAAATCAGAAGCAAAAACCTCTAAAGCACCATTATATCGAGCACTAACATAATCGAAAGTTTGAATAGCGCTAAGACGTTCTAACTTCGGAGACTCCAAATATAAACGATCAATGTAAGCTTTTAACTCAGGTACAAAGTCTTTAAGTGTATAGATAGAGCGTAAAATGTTATGTGAACCTTTTGTTTTCTTAAACTGTTCTTGGTCATAATAAGCCACAACTTTCTTAAGCTGAATTTCAAGTAACCAAGCCAAATTTACTCGAAGCAACAATCTGTTCCCCGTTAAATCGTAACATCTACCCAAATCTTGAACTAAATAATCAGTTAAAGTAGTTGGTGGAAATTCATACAACTCCATTACAACTCAACCTCCTGCCATAATGAATTGCTTTTAACTAAACCATTTAGTAAAATCTCACGCTCCTCTAAATCATCATACGGATACAAAGTTACAAATAATCCTTTCTCATCTAACTTATCAATAGCTACAAGATTACCATCATAAAATGGATCACCCTTTTTTGTCGGATAAAGCACAATCAAAAGCCTATAGTTAGGTTTTGAGGTGGGAACTTCATAAGTTTCTGCAAATTTCTTTGTGTAACGTTTTTTGAATAGTTGTTTTGCCATGTTATACCTACTTTCTACAACTAACTTTTATCTTACTTTATTTTATTAAAAACTATCAAACATATCAACCATTTGGTCTGTAGACATTGGTTTTAAATCCAACTGCGCTTTTGCAATCGTGTTTTCATGGTGCGCTGCTTTGTCTTCCTTATGTTTTTGAGACATTTGTTTGCTTTCTAAAACCCTCTCATTGCCTTTAATCTCATTAACTTCAATACCTACAGAAGAGATTGAAGAAACGGAAGGAGTTGGAGCAAGCAAACCTCGATACCCAAGGAGAAGTAACTGAGTTTCAATATCCCCTCGACCTAGGTTATTCAAAAACTCTAAAAGAGCCAAAATTTCTTCATTGTTGAATTTGTCAAATAAATCTTTGTATAGCTTTAGTTCATCTTTGGTAATACCCAACACATGAAGCCCCAATGAAATGTAAAGACCTCTCTTAACAAACTCTCTCAAACCCTCAACAAAGTTCTTCAAACCAATTTCTAACATAGCAGTGTGTACTGTTTTTGTATAAAGAACTGTGTTCTTTGTTCTTAGGTAGTCTAAGAAATCAAAGTACAAACCTCTGTGCTTATTTACATCAAGAACTGCAACCACATCATCATAGCGAACCGAACCATAAGAACGGTACACATTCTCTAGTTGTTTTAAGGACTGACGGAAAACACAATTTGAACGAACTGCAATCAACTCCAAAGCCGGTTTCTCGAAGGCGAAACCTTCTTCAGTCGATACCCAAGTCATAAGGTTCACATTATCTGCTACGCTAGGTAACTCAATCTCAATCTTCAAATCCATACGAGTTTTCAAAGGCTCTAACATCTTCTGTGGGTCAGTCGTACAGAAGAAAAAGATAGACTTAGGTGGGGCATCTTCAGTAAACTTCAACATACTTTCTTGACCTGCTTTGGAAATCAAGTGACACTCATCAAAGATAAAAATAGAATACCCTGCAAATAGTTTAGGCATGGAAGCAGACTCTACAAACTGTCGGACTGCATCTACGTTCCCTGTTTTTGAAGAGTCCAATTCTTTAACTGAGAACAAATGTGTGGCATCTGCCGTCTCAATATAGTCATTCAAGTCTTGACACATCTTACATTGGTTGCAAGGTAACAAATACTCTCTATTCTTCCACTTACGGACTTGTTTATTCTCACACAAGACCAACTTAGTAGACATACGAGCCATAGTTGTTTTACCACAACCACTTGCGCCTGAAATCATCACACAAGCTGGGTAGTCTTCTCCATCTTTAGAAGAAAAGCGGTTCAAAAGCTTTTGAACTGCTAACTCATTTCCGATATAGCGGTCTACATCTTTTGACCTGTATTTCGTTGCGAAATTTTCAGCCATATTACAAATCTTCTTTCCAACGTTGTACTTCTTCTTGTACTTGAGCTTTTGTATCGTCTAAGGCTTTCCAATAAGTCAAGCGTCTCAATTCAAATGAAATCCATTCCTCTGTTTCTTTGTCAAAGGCTTGAACTAAAATGTCTGAATACCCTTTTTCAATGTATTTACCCATTTCATTTAGAGCAAAGTTTTCTTTGTAGTAATTAGCATAAGGAAACTCAGTTAACACTTCAGAAGTTTTCACATCAACAAAGCGAACGAGAGGATACCGCTCTTTGCTTTCTTGCTTGACTTTCTCTCTTAAAATCTTACCCAATTTAGGGAAAATATCTCTCAACTCCCAAGATAGAAAACCACACGCAAAAGGCTCATGAACCTCGCCTGTTTCTTTCTCAGTATAGGTTACAATAACCCCATCAAAATGGTCTGTGAAGACTTGACCATCTTTGATATACAACTCATAATCTGCCTTACCGTAAGGTAAGCGAGGGAGTTTTACAGAACCACTCTCAACCATTTCTTTTGTTACTGTAAACGGTTGAACCTTGTAGTGTTCATCGATATAAAACAAAGTGGTTTGTTTACCTACTGGATATGGGCGTGCGTTTAATAAAGTCATTTATTTTCCTCATTTCTAGTTTTCTTTATTATATCACAAATTGAGGTAAATAGCAAGATTTTGGAGCAAATAAGATAAACTAAACAAAAAGAAAAGAAAACAGTGAGGTAAACCTCACCATTCTCCCGCAGTTTAGACGATTAGACACCCCTATCGGAGTGCTAAATTATATTACCACATTCTTTTCAATTTTGCAATTTGAAATTCTAATTCATTCCAATTTGTTTTTGATGAGTGGATATCGAACCTGCCAATGCTTGTTGGTATGCTTTTTGTGGAGCTTTCAAATTGCCATTGTGTCTCCACAAAGTTTCTTGAAACTCTTGTTCATTGTTAGCACGTGATCCTACGCAGTTTGTTACCAAGCGAACTCGACCTGATTGTTTGTACATCAGAATGACAACATCTACAGGTACACTTGCACCAATTTCAAAACGATGTGCATAATGGTTTGGCACTGAAACCTTAGAAATATAACCATTTGATTGGAAGTACATATCAGTGTAGTACCCACGCTCAATCTTATCAAACAAAGGCAAGTATGTTGAGTCTTTGCGCTCATAATACTCACCACGGTTGAACAGGCGGAAACCTACAAGAGTGTGGCTCAAATGGTACATTGTAAAATACATAACAGAGAAACCACCTAAGAATACTAACAAGTTCAATGCAGAAATTAAAAATCGAATGGTATAAGTTGAGTTCATCAACTGTTGCTCGTAAATTTCTAACCCCATATCAGCCAAAAACCAAGTGGATACCGCAAGTGTAGTCCAAAGGGCAATATTACGACAAAGCGAACGAACTTGTTTTCCTTTTGTTTCTACTCGTTCTCTAAAGAGGTTCGCTAAGTTGCTTTCAACTTCAAGACGGTTGCTACGTTCTTGATTCTCAGTCATATACACTATGTTATTCATTGGTTTGTCTCCTTTTCCTATTTCCCTTTAACTGTCTTTATTATATCAAAAATAAGATACTTTGTCAAGTACCTTATCGAAATTTATTCTAAAAGTCTAATTTTTAAAGCGTATCTTTTACTGGAATGTCCTTGAAACCTAAATTCTCCAAATGTTCAAGACAATCTGAGAAGTTGCAGAACAAGTCTAATTCCTCAGTTGGTTTATCGTAAGAGTCTATGAGACCTTCGGATACCGCTTTATCTCTTAGTTGCTTTCTGTACTTAAGAGCTTCTAGTTCCATAGGCAGACCTACGTTGTTTTTCATCATCAGAGGTTTAAAGTTTCCATATTTCGTTAAACCTTTCTCAACCTCTGGGTCGCAGTCCATCATGAAATTATAAATCCAGTTCCAATGAGCTTTTTGACTTAAATTACGAATTTGGAAATACCAATCTACATAAGGCTCAACTTTTGATTTTTCAATCAAACCAACTGCGTAACGCAAGTCGAAGTCATTTGTTGAACCAAGTCGATAATTACCAAACATCATCTGAACTCTACGACCACTACGAGCTGGTTTAAACTTGTTCTCGTCCATTTTCTGCACCATATAGGGCATATAACTATTCTTCAAAATAACGGAACCTAAACCATATTTAGGCGCTCTATTAGAGTGTGATGTAGACACTCTACCTTTGTATAATTCAACTTTCGCATAAAATGTAACAACAGAACCTAAGTACAAAGCCATATCATTACACAAAGAAGCGTCAACCTCTGGTAAGAACAACCACACATGACTTGAGAAAATCGGTTGATTTGGTATATCTTGGAAGTGTTTACTATCTTTACCGTTAGCTTCTTTAACTAACTGCTTAACCTCTGACTTCGTTCGAACCCCAAAAGTACCAACTAACGAGGGATCTAAAATTAGCAAGGATACCCCTTCTTTACTTTTTCGGACATCCGTTATCCGACCTGCTACTCCTACATAATGGTTTAAATAAGGTTGCAATCCAATACGACTTGAAGCAGTCGTATCAATTTTACCACCCTTCCATAAATTCAAAAATTCAAAGGCAGTAATCATGCCGTGTGTTTGCATCTCAAACGAAGTACGCTCTGCTTTTCCTTCTAACTTCGATAAGTCATTTACTCTACGAACCATAGAAAAAGGTGTGTAAACAATACCTGTCTTAGGAGTTTTATTTCCTGATTTTTTCTTCTTTGGTTTCTTACCCATAGAAAATTCCTCACTTTCATTTAAGTTTATTTAGTGAGTTAATTATATCATAAAAAGGCTTGAAAGTCAACAGAAGTGGGGAGTTAGAGGTCTTGGAGAACAAAAGCAAAACGCACCAAAATGGTGCGTTCCCTAACTCTAAATTATTTCCCTTGCGTATAGTGTGCAAAGTAATTCGCCAAGTTGACTTGTGAGGATACCGCTGGTTTAGTTGAACCTTTAGTCTCTTTGTTAGACTTAGGAGTTTGAGTTCTTGCTGTACGTTTTGATTTTGGTTGATTGTACTCATTGTACACACCGAAAATACGCTCAAATTCAGATTTAACCTTAGAACCTTTAACTGCTCTACGAGCACCTTTAACCTCATAAACCTCGTCAAACAAGTCTACCAGAAGTAACAAACCTTGTGGAAGAGCCAAGTTGAGACGGTCTTTCAACATCAATATCAACTCTTCTGGTGTTTTGTCTGTTACCAACTTGTGTTTCAACAACTGACGAGCAACTTCTTCTTTCAAAGTCTCAGTCGAAAGCGCAAGACCAATCGCTACAGACAAACGACTGAACAAACCCTCTGGGTGGTCAGGAACCAAAATACCTTCTCCACGAGCATCACGAACTTGAATAGCAAATTTAAAGTCTTTTGCAATCTCAGTAGCTACCTCTTCTGTCAACTCTGGGTGCAAGTCCATCAACTGACTTACAACAACTGGAAGAGCTTCACCGATACCAAGACGAGAGCCAATTTCTTTACAAGATTCATTCAAAGCAAGTAGACCCGGTTTTGTGAATACACGTGTTTCACCAATCGCAAATGGAACTTTAGGTACAGAACTCGGATTCTCAGCAGTAGACAAGAGACTTGTATTAGGTTGATAAATTACTTTCGGGTTCTCTTGTGAAACTAATACATCATCAAAAACTTCAAGTTCTTCAACCCCATCGTTTCGCAAAATATATCCTGCAATTTGAGTGGCGTCATAATACACACCACGTTTAAATACTCGAACTTTATGTACATTGGATTGAATAATACCCACTAGAGAAATACCACCTGCTCTTGGAGCATTGTCATCACCCTCAGTAGTTAGGTTTGTAGCAGTCGGTTTTTCTTCTTTTGCTTTTGGTTTTTCAGTAGGTGTTACTGTAACTGGTTTTCCTACTTTTTCTCCTACTACTCGACTTAGTGGCTCTACTACACATTCTTGTTCTCCATTTGGTTGAACTTCAACTGTTGGAACTGTATGAATAGGTGCAGTCGGTTTAGCAGTTTCTTGACCCAGTGCATCTGAAAGTGTTTGGGTTTTCTTTTCTTTCTCTGGCATTTTAGGACTGTTTCCTAAATTCAACATTCTAACCATGCTTTAGCTGACCTCGTATCTTTCTGAAAAATTCTAAAATTAGTATAGCATGCCAATAAATAAAAGTCAAGAGATAAATAGATACCCTCCTGACTTTTTTCTTATTTTGTGACAGATTCAATAACAACCTTATCTACATCAGATAATTTACGGTAACGAACAGTTACAGTGTCGCCTATTTTTAGTTGGCTTGCGGTATCGAAATTAAGGGATACCGAGATGGTAGTTGAGCCAACAGATAAGACTGCTTTATAGGTGGCAGCTAAGTCGGAATTACCTTCTAAATGTAATTCTTTTACAACGCCTTTAGCAACTAAGACCTCAGACGAAACTTTTGCACCATCTAAGTTTTGAGTATTTGAAGTGGTTGGTTTACTTTCACTACCACCTAAGTTCTCAGCTTTCTCTTTTGGTTTCTCTTCTGCAGAAGTTGAGCTAGAAGTTTTCTCTTCTTTCTTCTGAGAACCTTCCGGGAAAATACGGTCACTGTCGGATACCGCTGACTTTTTATCTGTAGTTCCTTTCTCTACCTGAGTAACCTTGTTTTTCAAATCACTTGAAGGGTTTTGTTTTACTTTATTTGCTATAAAGACCATAATACCAAAGAGCAAAACTGCCACAATGACAACGGTTAAACCAATAGACCAAGGAGACCATTTCTTCTTAACTGGGTGTGCGCTTGCACTATTTTCTATTTGACCATATTGGTCATAGTGGTTAGAGTCGAACTGATTTTGGGGATACCCCTGTGGGTTTTGATTGAAACCATTAGGCTCAAATCCTTGATTATTTTGGGAACCCCAACCTTCATTTTGTCCTTGGTTAAACCCTTGAGATTGTTGAAACTCATTTGGGTAAGGTTGTTGAGGGTGTTCATACCCAAAACCACCACCTCTTTGACCTTGAGGTTCAAAACCCCCACGTGGATTGAATCCTTGTTCTTCCTCTAATGAACTAGTTGTCTCAGAACCAAAATCAGAAGAACCAAACCCATCCCTTTGTGGTGAAGGTTGTTGGTGAGGTTGTTGAGGGGAACCCCAATCAGGAACCCCGTTCCAACCCCCTTCATTATTATCTCGATGTTGTCCGAAATTACGCTGACTCATTTACGGTCACCTCAATTCTTTTCATCTTCTGTTCAGTAGAGTCGAAACCTAAAGCATAGGTTTTATCGATGATACCGAGTTCTCCTGTTTCCTTATCAAATCGAAGAACCTCAACATAAACCTCACCTTCACGTTGGTAAAGTGTAATCTCCCCATTCTCACTTTCCAAATATAAGAAACGACAACGTTTTTCAACTGTTTCCTCTAACTCTAAAGCTAACGCACCAACCAAGCGCATTGGATTGTAAGTAACACCAGTTGGAGGTCTACCTGCTAAATAGTCAGACCAAAGTGTAGATTGTCCTCTGAGAGCTTCTGAGAGAGCGTCAAATCCATTGTAAAAGTTTTTGCGTATAAATTCCTTTAGAGAATCTAAATCGCGAGGGATGGCATTCTGGAGCGTTTGAGGGTAATCGTCTAAAACGCACCACTCAATCAAATCTTCACTAAAGCGAGACAAGAACCTATCTTTAGCTTTGCTATTAAGTACAAACCTTACCGTATAAGGACTACCTACTGGTTTGTACTTCTCCAACATGACATTGAGCAAATCCAAATTGTGGTAAGCCCAAACCTTCTCTGCAAATGCGTTTAAAAAAAGTTGAACTAAAGGAACATAGACATCCGCTTTAACGTTTGCTAACACATCATCAGACAAAAGGAAAGGAGAAACCGTCAACGTACCTTTCTCAATATCTACTGAGAAAGAGAAAGGAAATGCGCCTTTAAAGGAGATACCAAATTGGTTATCGCTTTGTCTTGATTTTACAAATCGAAGTTGCTTCAAAGAGTAAGTTTCAACACTTTGTAACTCATTTAACCCTTTGAAATATAAGTCAAAACCACATCTACAAGCACTTCTTAGGTCAGTACAACCTTCTAAAGCGTTTGAACCTAACATAATTTTGAAGTCATTTTTCTCATAAAACATTTAACTTCTAACCACCTAAACTAATCAAAACTTGAAACTATCTGAAAATGAAAACTCTTGTACTTCATCTTTCACTAGTTCTACTGAAAATGGATCTTCGAGAGTAGAGTCAGAACTAACATCTTCTTCCAAATCATCAACAGTTCCCTCATCCTCATATTGAGGAATGTTGAAACCAGACAGAGGTACCTCAGAGATACCCTGTGTCTCCTGTTTTCGCTCTTGAACCATAGTAGCAAAATCATTAGTAGAACCTTCTTGCAAGCCTATTGCAAACTGAGAAACTGCTTCGGAAATTCTTAGTTTATCAATTTCGTCAGCTCTTCTCATATACTCTTCGTTGAAAGCAAGTTGAGCTTGTTGTTCATACCTCTCAGTTGTACTCAAATGCTTTTCTTCAAAATGAAACCCTTCAGCTCGGTTGTTGGTACCGATACCGATGAGGTTTTCAGTTCGAGAAACCGAACCAACCGTGCGAAGTTGAGACTCAGAGTCACCATCTTTAATTAGAGGTAGAACCTCTTCATAACCTTTACGAAAGGTTGCTTTAGCTTTACGCTCTAAATAGTCTGAAACTTTCTCTACACTCATTAAGAACCTGCTTTCTTACTGCTATCTTCCGTCTCATGTTTTACCTGAGACTTCTTATCCTTATTCAAGAGAGTGTTTGGGTCAAATGTAGAATCTTCAAAACCTTTCGGTCTACGAGAAATTTCTTCATCATATTCTTTCAGAATGTTGTTAATAACCGTTTCACCCTCACTGTACTTAGCGTAGTTGTCTAAGTCCATATCGTTTGAAACAAGCCAACCACCCGCGCCTGTTTTCATCAAGGTAATGTTTACTGTAATGGTTTTCTTTTGAGCTAATTCAGATTTCCAGTAGTTACTTACATACTCATACAAGAAGTTTCTAGCCTTCGTAGAATCTGCCTCAGTTTTACGATACGAATAAATACCTTTTAAAAGACCTTCGCGATCCTCTTTCCAAAAATCTTTATTAGACAAGTCCAAGGCTTTCAATTTAACCGTTACACTACTCTTATCATCCGCAAAAGTCGCCTGATTCTCGATACCCTCAATCTCTAAACTAAGTAGAAATTGTTGGTACATCCCCTTTTTAAAGGACTCGGAGTAAGTGAACTCTGCATCTGACTTGAAGTAACCATTTAAGGTTTTCAATACTTGGTCTTTATAAGCATATTTCTGAGCAGTTGCAAAGTCCAAAGTAGATAGAGAACGTAAGAAAGTTCTTAAAACCTCAGTTTCAGACAAGTTTTGGTCTCCTAAAGCCATACGAGTACCTTCATCAGACCAATAATACCCTTCTCCTGCTTCACCGTACTTACGAATTAAACGCTTTTGCTCTTCTTCAAATGGAGTTAGTCCTGCGTTTTTATTCTTCGGTTTGTCTACTTGCTCTTCACTTGCTTTCGTCTCTGTGTTCGATTTCTTAGCTTGGTTACAAGCTCGAACCCCAAATAGTAATAATACAAGAGCAAGAACACCTAGAATGGTGTATCTCAACCCTTTCTTATCCCATAATTCTTTTATTTTGTCCATGAAAATCTTACCTCAACCTTAAAATTCAAGTGTATCTGGAATAGTTACGAAATCTGAAGATACCGAACCACTTACACTTGCCATATCTGTGTTTCGACCAGTGATAAAGTTGTAGCGCTCTGGTTCTTCTTGAATCATGTCATACACAACTCTCAAATAGGCAGTAGAGTAATACTCAATACACTCACTAAAACGCATTTGAAACTCAATTAAAGACTTAATTTCAAACTTGCTTACACTTGTATCTACGTCAGACACCCGTTTCAATCGAGCCAAACTCTCTACTAAGAACTCAGTTTGTCGCTCAAATGACCAATCTTTCGCTAAATGGTTAATCTGACGAACCATAGCGTCCTCAGACATGAGGGCGTAGCGTTTCAACTGTCTAATCTTCTTGTCTTGCTCTTCTTTAGCTAAGTAGCGAACTTCTCTGATACGACTCAAGGAAAGTTGTCTTTGTGGGTATTCCCCTTCAGCAATTCCTAAATCATAGAAAGTTAAAAGCAACCGTGTGAGACCTTTCATAATCTTCACTTTGCTCTCTTGGTAAACCGAAGCAGCAGACAAAGAATACCCTACAGTCTCAAAATCTTCTAAGAGCAATGAACCTGTATAAAGTTGAACTGCTATCGAAGTGTCCGCAGTAATATTAAACTCTCGTAAAGACCCACCTACACGATGTGCATCAATCGTTACAATACCTTGTTTGGACTTCTCTTTGAGCTTAGAAACGTAACCGTTTACTACGGATACCGGGAGAACCATGTACTCCCCTTCTACGAAAGAAACCTTTTTTCTAGGAAAGGATAGTTTACCTTTAGACATACTAATTGTAGGGAAAGCAAGTAACCCTTGGTTTAAAGTGTCTCCGAAATCCTTGTAAATCTTACTCAAACTAGTCTTTTGTCGGTCAGTTACTTCAACTGCACTCTCCAATAAAGGCAAAGCCAAAGAACCAAAGCGAACATCTTGTTTTCCTAAATTAAATCCTTGCAACTCTTTCGATTTATGTGGCGAAGTCACTACATAACAATAAGTGTTAGCGAGCAACCACAAAGCAAAACGCAAGTCCTCAAACTTTTTAGAAGAGCCAATCTCAAAAGGCAAGTCATGGAGAGCTTGCGCTCGCATTTTCGCAATTAAGAGTTCTAATTGCGTTCCAGATACCGAGAAGCTAGGATTGAAACCCTCAGAGTTTAAAAACCCTAACGGTTTCCCTTGCTCTGCTAGGAACTCTCCCACCTTCCATAACAACTGCTCTTGTTCAATTTTAAATACCAATCGTCTAAACCACCTATTCTAATCTGTAATCTTCTGCATCAACTTAGCAAACTCAATTCTTGGAATCTCACTTGTAAAATCTGGTAAACCTTCTTGAATACAGTTGAACAAGTTGTCACTGTACAAGACATACAAGAAACCAAAGTAAAGCTCAAATGGTAAATAACTCTCATAAAAACTTACATAAGCATCTGCTGAAATTTGTTTTGTTTTAGCGTAAAGGTCTGAAAACTCAGAGCTATTCCCCACCGGTCCGTAAAACCAAATATTTAAGAAATTTAGTTGAACCTCTAAACCAACCTTAAGTACAGATTTAAATACACTATCAATTTCAGTCGTAGGTAAGTTTATAACCCCACCTTTAGCTAAGATGTACAGAAAAACTGCTTCACCATACGTCAAATAGTGTGTTAAACCCCACTCAACTTGAACGTTACCGATATCATACTGAACACCTTTACTTGCAAACTGTTTGTAAGCATTTTCTCTTAATACAGAACCATTCAAGTGCAAGTACATAGAACCACCCACACCGTACTGATAAGGTAAATACCCCTTTAGTTGAGCATCAATAATAGCACGTGCATCTTCTACATCTACACTACTATCAAAATCCTCATAAACTTCAAGTGGACTTTCAACCTCCACCAACAAATGAGAAGGTACATTACCGATAAAGTTTTTAGAGTTCCCTTCTAATAGTTGCTTGCGCAACGACTCCCAAGACTGACGAAACTCAGAGCTATCTTTACGAGAACTCAACAAATCTTCCATTTCATCAGAAATGCGAGCAAGAGAACCACCGTTTGAACCCTCATTGAGAGCTAATTCTAGCTCTTCCAAAGATTTAATATTAGACTTAACCTCTTCAATAAACTCTGTTTGGTCTTCTGTTAAATCAATAGAGTCTTTATCAATCAAGCGGTCTGCGACCGATTTGAAATTGGATACCCCTTTGAGAAGTCCTCGCTTGTCTGTGAAGACACCTTCAACTCTGAAAATAATTCCACCTTCAGAAGTATTTAACTCCAAATCATAATCAGATAAATCATCATCTTGTGCAACTCGTAGGGTACTTAAACATTCCCAAAGATTATCACTAACCGCCAGAGGAAATGAAGAACCTTGTATAATTGTAAAAGTCAACTCCTCATCAGACTTCAACTGCTTCTCAACCTCAGCTTGCACTGACTTTTTCTTAAATTGTCGAGAAATGTTGGATACCGCAAGAGCTAATGCGTAACCACTTGGACTATAAGAATAACTTGTGTCCGTAGGGTTTGCAATATCTAACAAAGCCAAAACAACCATTTTGTTTTGCATTTTCTACCACCTGTTTTCTTTCTGTATACTATTCAACGTACTCCAAAAGTTCTCTAACTCCCCAACCTCAGAAAAGATGGAACGTAAGTCCTCAGATATTTTCAACTCCAAGAAAGGTAGAGACAAACCCCCAAACCCTTCATGCAAAGTATCTAAGCTAAAGCGACCCTTTTCTGTACTTGGTACAACTATGGAAATACTGCTTTGAATATCAAGTCCTCCAAATTTAGAGGAGATCACACTTTTTACACAGTAGGAAACTTCTCCAAGTCTTGCTCCGATTTTTGATTGACTAGGTAGGATACCCTCAACTTCTAGTGGGTAAGAACCACCTACGCTGAAATAAACCGGTAAGAGCTTAAAGTCAGAACCTAGATAGTGAACCAATTCAATATCCTCTGAGTCCAACTGCCTAAAGGACGAAGCTGCTAACTGCAGACCTCTTCCACAACTAACTATCCGAGTCAACGAGCGAGACTCCTTTCTGTTCTAATCTATCTAAACTACGCTTAATCAATTCTGTACGAGTTGGAGCTAAAGGTATTAACAACCCCTCTCCACCAAAGTACCTACCAAACATCTGAGAAAACTCTTTTAAATACTCTTCTAAGTGAACGTTCTTACTATGAAGTTGAGACTTGCTAACCATTTTGTAGAAAATCTCTTGTTTACCTTCTTCATTTCTTAGATAATATGGAGTTGCGCCCGCAAAGGATACCCTTGTAAACTCTCCACCCAAACCTTTGAAACAATTTGTGTTAGGTAGTGGTTTATCATTGTCGTAATCCCAACAAATATAGTTGTAATACAATGGGTAACTCTTTAAACCACCTCGTGAAAATGAGATTTTAAAAGGTGTAATACTCCTAACCATCAAGTCTGGGTCTTCTTTTTTGTACTTCTCTAACACCTTAGTTTGTCCTTTTAATAAATCCTCATAAACCAAGGAATAGGGAAAGTCTCCTTTGTCTGTTCGCAGAGAATCTAAGACCTTACTTATTTTCTCATTTTGAACCTCGATTGAACCTTTTAAAATCAAAGGCACTAAAGAAGACTCTTGTTTTCTAGTTACTCCACTTAGAAAAGTCCAACCTATAGGTAGGGATACCCCTTGCTCTTTAGCGACCTTTGTTAGAAATCGATAATACACATTATGTAAAGACTCTTCAACCTCAGTGTATCCGTCATGAACCGAAATCTCATCATTCAAGGTTTTAGGCAACCATAAAGGTACTTCTCCTTTTTGTTTACCTTCAGAAACTTTGACTTGACGAGTTTGAGCTTTATCTTTTAAAAACCCCCTATTTCTCAAGTCATTAAAGGAATATAAATTTTCTAAATAGTCCACTTCTTGCTTGTACTGTAAGTAAGAGACAACCAAGGTTAAACCAACTTGAAAAGGATGATTAGTTTTTACAACCTTCTGAACATACTCCAAATAATTGAGATTTAACACCAAAGATACCGCACTGCGCTTATCTGTATAGTTAGTAAAACCTAAGTCTTTTAACTGAGCTACAACATATTGAGACAACTCAAATTTACGCACAATAGTAGGAGAGTAAGTTATTCCGTAGTCGTACAACATAACCTTTAGGACTTCAACTGCGCTACGCATCTGCAAGTAACGATTGTACAAGTCTTTTGGTGTAATCTTTGTTTTCAATACACTGTTCATAGACTTACCACCATTATTTCTTGCACAATCACACCATCTGGTGTAGGAGTTTCCATACGAGAAAATCCTTGAAGTTTACTGCTTCTTAACCACTGCTCTCTCAATACTTGGTATGTTTTAGCAGACAGAGGGTTTGCACATTTACAACCCTCTTTTTCATTATAAACAGTTACCGCAACCGAAGTGGATACCCCTTTGAGATATAAAATAGAGAACACTTGAACAGGTCTATATCGTAGAAGAGTATTGCTATCTAAGTCTTCTAAGTCCATTTTCTTGATTAAACTGTGACTCTTATGTGCTAAGGTATAAACCTTAGAACCTACAATGAACTCAACCCCAGCATTAAAAGGTTTGCTACGAACTAACATCTTCCACTTCCTTCTCTAATCTAAACTCTAAATTGCATTTTTCTCAATTTTACCATATTTAGAGGGAAAATGCAAGATTTAGACGATAAAGAAATGATTTATTTATTGGCAAGTTGTTCTTCAAACTTAGTAGTGAATGTATTAAACACATTCATTAAGTCACTCAGAGACACACGTGGGTCAAGGATACCAAAGTAAAATCTCTCGATATTTGAGTAATCTGTCTCTAACTTCTCTCCTGACATAGTGAGAGCTGAACCATTACCAAAGTGATAAGGTTTACTATACTTACTAAATACTACACCACCGATAAATTTTACATCGTTTGTCCGAGGATTTTGTTTTTCTGCAAACCAAGATAACTTGTTATAAGCTAATTGGAAATCTAACTCACTTGTTGTATTCACTAAAGCAGAGTGAACCATTTCACCATATCCGTCTAAAGTGGCTTGTAGAGTAGCTACCCTTTCAAAGAAAGCAGACTCCATAAATTTTAAGATAAGGTCTTTCTCTTGAAGTAAAAGACCATGTTCACTAACCATAGAACCTTTAATAGATGACCAGGCACCTTTATCTTTATCTTGTTCACTAATGTAAGGCACTAAATCCCCTAAAAGAGAGTACATATTGTACAAAGATACCGCTCCGAAGGTGTTCTCCATAAATCGGTAACGTAAGTTGTGCGCTCTTTGTTGCTCCAATTCTTTTAAGAACTGCAAACGAAGAGAGACAGGTAAAGGCATGTTTAAACTATTAAACTCTCGAACAAACTTCAACAAATACTCAATCTTAGAAGTTGGTTTCGCAAAACCACCATCTACCAAACTTTGCCAAAAGCTAGGTAAGGCAAAGCCGAAATTCTTCTGATACCCTAACTGTTGACTATAAGAGTAAGCATAAGTCAACATTTCATTGAAATAGCGAGTACGGAAGCGTACCAACTGATTTTGTACTTGACCTTCAATATTGAAGAAGTCTTGCACACAGTCTACTCCAAACTTCAAAACTTCTCCTGTGGCCTCTTCTTCGGCAACGAATTCCCATTTAATGTCGTGACCTAATGTACATTTAGCGCCTATTTCAAAGTAGTTTAGCTCCTTGAAGAACCACGTTCCACCACCCATTAGAGTTGCTAGTTTTGCTGCTTTTTCTCTAAAGTAATCGGTGTCAGTATTTAACTCTAATTCAATTCTTTGAAGTCCTTCTTCATAAAAACTCTCTTGTAAGAACCAACGAGACAAAAGTTTTCTCTTCTCTTCACTAAAAGTCTCAGAAAAATAGCGAACATAAGAGGATACCACTGGGTATTGTGAACCTTGGAAGTTCTTTAATACTGTACTTGTTGTACGAGCTAAAACTGGAACCTTAATCGAACTGTTTTCACCCTCTTCAAAGTAAAGACCACTCTCTTTAATATGGTTCAAAACTTGTTCCGACAAGACTCTACTTTTATCAATAAAGGCAGTTGGTACACTAAAGGACTTTAGTTTCTTACCACTCTGCATATAAAATCCGTAGCGGTCTTTTTCTTTAAAGTGAATACAAACCACCTGTCTCGGACTCTCAACTCCAACATCAGCTAAGCTCTCAAACTCAGTTAATAGTTTAGCTCCACCATCTGTTAAGTGACTTTCAATCTCTCTAACTGGTTTTCGACTAACCATAAGCTACACCCCATTTCTCGAACGTCCCATCTCCTTTAGACAAGGAACGTAGAATAACCTTCCATTGGTCAAACTGAACTTTTTCTTCTAAGACTAGAGCCAAGCGAGAAAAATCAAGCGGATACCCTAACTGGTAAGCTTGTTTTAGAACGGTGTATAAAGCTCTGAAGAACTTGTCCTCTAAAACATCTGGGGAATTTGTTTGAATGTAACGTGTAAAACGTTCATAATCTACTACGAAATGTAAAGGACTGTTTTCAAACAATTCAACTACACCTTCATCCGAGACTGTAGACAAAACCAAACTAGAAGACAAGCGTTTTAGACGAAAACGCAAAATGTCTTCTTCCAAATACACTAAACCATAACCTACTAAATCATCTGACTGAGAATTTCCTTTTGGAAACTCAATCAGACCTACTAATTCTTTACTCATTCTTTTATCCTTCTTCTGCTAATGAAACCTCAAATGCTACTGGGTCTAAGTCCATTGTAGGTTCTAATTCCTTGTAAGCCAAGTTGACAGTAGTTAAAATACCACCAATCTCTTTTTGAATAGTGAACTCATCACTAGGAAATGCTAAACCTAGCTCAACCAAACGGTTATACATAGACACAATTTGCTCTTTGCACTCTTCAACCGTATTTCCTACAAAGTAAATGTTCTTTGTCTCTGTATTTCTCATCCGAGAACGGTCTTGAACGACTAAATACACAGTAATTCCATTAGTTAGAACCACAGAGCGACCACCTAAATGGTCAGATACCCGTTTGAGAGATACCGTTACAACCTCAGTTTCAATTCGGTATAGAAATTCCTCCGCAATCCAAAAATACTGCAGAACTGCACCTTCCATAATCTCGTCTTGACCTACATATTCAATCTGAGGGTCTGGGCTTTTATAACCATTGGGAATAAGAATGGCGCTTGCGCAAGCGATCAAGCGATACCCTTTAGGAGCTTTTACCGACTGTAAATTCAACTTAGAATAAGCCAAATGACCTTTCTCACTAAACTCTTTCTTAGTTGAAATAAAAACAAACTCACATTCTTCTAACTCTTTAAATAAATTCTCAGAGCTAAGTCCTTTAATTTTTACAAAGGAAAGCAATTCAGAACCTATCGGACTTTGAGTTAGCTCCAAGTGGTGCAGTCCAAAGACCGTTGGACTCATAGACTTAATATAAGCCATTGTTTGTTTGAACTCTCTCTCAAATACCTTATCCATAAAAGGAGACTGAGAGAAGTGAGGGGTAACTGAATATACCCCTACTTCCTCGAATTCAGCACTTACGTTAGGTGTATATGAGAACTGTTCCAAGTCTTCTTCCTCAAACATACTACAGACCTCTCAACTTAACTTTTGGGTTCTAAAGACATCACCACCACCAAAGCGTTGTTGTCTCTTGTCATCTCAGCTCCGACAAAATGTTGCTTATTTGGGATACCGAGAAGTTCTGCTGCCAAAGGAAGTCTACGACCACCTAATTCAACAACCAAGTTGTAATCGCTCATTCCTAGAATATTTACAGACAAGTTCGCAAGAGCTTGAAAATCTACTGCAAAAGCTGGAATTTTCTCACCACTCAATTTAGTAGCTTGTGGGAGAGAGTTTGTACAGTAAATACCTACCTCAACTTTTGTTCCCAAAGGTTGTTTAGCCAATTTCTCTAAGAACTTACGAAAAGACTCAGCCGTTTTCTTTCTTTGAGCAATCGCTTTCTCTCTCATAGATTTGTCTTCTGTCAAGAACTCATAGGCTTGAATAGCACGTGTAAAATCAATCGAAGCAAGAGCCAACTTGTCATTTACAAAGTGATATTGGAAGTAATCTTCATTATCCAAAACACTCTTAAGCGTCTCATCTGTTCCTTGAACCAACACGTCAGACTCCAAGAAATTACGAGGAATTGGAGACCATGTGATACCAAGTTCTAAATTATTCTGACCGTGCATTGCAGGTAAAGCAAGTGCCATTTGACCTGTTGCTGATAGTTTGTTGTTAGCCATAGTTTAACCTCACTTAAACTTAATTTAATTTTCATAACTTATCAAAGTGCATACCTCGATTTTGGGAGCATACCCTATCAACCGTGGAAAATGACAAAAAGAAAAGGCATCCGAAGTGGATACCGAACACTGTGTGTTTATGGATTAACTAAATAAGCACCTAAATTGTTCAAATCATCAAAAGGGGATTGAAGTTGACCTTTGATAACCTTACGGAAAATAGGAACTCCTTCCGTACCTCGAGTTAATCGCTCAAAACTCTCTTCAGAAAAACCCCTAAAGTCCTCTACAGAGTCAAAGCCAATGTAATAAATCGACTTAGGGTCAATACCTTTATCTTTTAGGTTTACATCTAAGCGCCTAGCAAACTTCTGACAGTCTGGGCAAGTTGAAACCCCTACAAAAACATAAAATGTTTCTCCCTTGTCTGCTTTTGAAATGACTTCTTCTACTGTAGAGGGTGTAAATTGTTCAGTTGTTGACTTGTACTCTCTTACTGCGTTCTCTTGTAGCACTGTTTTAGCTCCCCAAAAGGAAATACCTAAAATGGCGATACCGAAGAAGAATTGTAACCAAGGTTTTACATCATAAAATTTTGCATTAAATTTCTTAGCCAAATTAACCTACTTTCTAAATGGCTCTTATTTGCTCTCTGACGAATTTTAATTGTCGAAGAGATAAAGTATCAAATTTAGAATTAAAATCGAATAGGAGCGAAACTGAGACCTCAAAATTGAAAAGTGAGAGGAACGTAACCTCTCACTTAAATTTGAAAGACCAATTTAGTTCTCTTTGCGAGATTTGAAGCCTACAAAACCAACAAGCAAACCAAAGATACCGAGAGTAGCTAGGGCGCTAGAAGTCTCACCTGTGTTTGGAAGTTGACGTTGTTCAACAGTTGAGGTTTGTACAAGAGTTTCACCTTGTTCTGTAGCTGGTGTAGCAGAATACACAGTAGGAGCAACATCTGATTGAACAACGAAACCTGATGTTGAAGTTGCAGTTGTTGTAGTTGAAGCTGAGTTTGAACTATTTGCAACAGTTACAGTAGCTTGAGGAACTTTGTAATCAACCACATGCCCGTTGTTGTCTACAACTGGTACTGGCTTGTAACCAGCTTTTTCAAGTTCTTTACGTTTAGCATCTGCAAGCTCTACTAAGCGTTTTGTTTCTGCTTCTTCAAACTTCGCTTTGGCAGTTTCGTAAACATTCTTCGCTTCAAGTGCTTTAGCACTTTTAACTTCAAAGTCTGCTTTGGCTTCACGTTGTGCTTTTTGTGCAACTAGGAGAGCTTTCTCTGCTTGTTCAAGTTCAACTTTTAGATCCGCCAAACGAGTTTTCGCATTTTTAAGGTCTGCAAGCTCTTTTTCGGCTTGTTTAACTTTAGCTTGAGCATCTTTGAGTGCTTGTTCAGCTTCAGATACCGCTTTAGATTTAGCTTCTGCTGAAACTTTCATTAATCCCAACTTAGCTTGCTCAATTTCCAAAGCCTTATTTGCTTGCCCAAGGCTGAACTTAGCGATATTTGCACGACCACGAGCGCTTCTTGCTTCAATTTCTTTTTGAGCATGTGACACTAGCAAGTTGTTTACCAAGGCATTTGCATTAGCTAAATCAACAACTGCTTTGTCATGACGAGTTTTAGCACGCTCTAAGTAAGTTTGTGCTTTAGCAAGAGGACTACCTTCTTTTTTCAATGCGTTCAACTTAACAGTTGCACTACGCAAAGTTGAGTTAGCTTTTTCCAAGCCTTTGTCTGCTGCTTCAATTTGCTCACGGACAGCGCCTACTGCTTTTGCAGTATCTTTCAAACGTTGAACTGCATCAGCTACACGACGTTCAAAAACTTCTTTCTTCAAAGGATTCTCAATAGGAGTTGTATCCCAAGTTGAGCCATTTGTAAGTGAGCTACGGACAGAAGTTAGAAAGTGCGTAGTGTAGAAATCGTCCGTTTTGCTCTGAGCAACCCCACCAAAGTAAGCAGTCTCATTTGGATAGTCAAATTGCAAAATCCCTTGAGTATGCGCATAGTCATTCTTAGTTGAAATCAACTGTACAAAATGATTGTACAAGGTTTCTTTCATCTCGCCCAAAGTCTTACGGTAAACACCATCTTCATCATCAAAATCATGTGAAGCAAAGGTAGTCACAGAGTTTTCATAGTATTGTCCACCACGTGCTTCAACTTCTGAATCAGTAGTAGGCATGTTATACTCTTTGGCAACCTTGTTGATACCCTTAGCATAGTGTCCTGAACCACCTTTTTTACGGTATTCTTGTCGCATACTATTTGAATAGTTTACTTTCACATACTCGTCTGCAATCTTTTGAGCAAATTCCAATGAAGTTTTAGATAGAACTGCATCTGGTAGTCCAAGTTGTTTACGAGCTTGATTTAGCAAGTCAGCTACAAAGTAGTTCAATTCATCACGAATTTCTTTAGGAAGATTGTTGATGTCATAGCGAGTAGTGTCTTCCAACTCGTTTTTCGTTTGAACATACTTGTTGTTAGCATTTGCAACTTGTGTACGAACAACTCGATTATACAACTCAGTTGTACGTTTGTTACGTTCCTCAGTAGACAAAGCACTGTTGTCAGCAAGGTTGTAAGCAATCGTATCTTTTACTGCTTGTACAAAGCTAGGGTCAAGAGTAATTTCTGGAAGATGTGTAGCACGGATTTTACTGTTGTAATCCCCTGCTTTATCATACTCATCATTCGCCTTCGCATAAGCAATCTGAGCATCAGCTTTCGTTTTATTCAAGTCTTCAATTTCTTTAGTTGAAGTAGCAATCTTAGATTCAGCATCTTTTACAGAATTTTGGTACTCTTGTTCTTTAGGTTTAGCTTCTTCAACACGTTTTTCGTTTGACTCTACTGAACTTTTAGCATCTTGTTCTTCAAAACGAGCATCAGTTTGAGCTTTACGGGCTTCTGGGAGCTTAGTATCGTTCAAGATAGCTTCTTTTTCAGCAGCTTCTTTTTCTGCCTTTTCCAAAGCACCTTTCGCTTCATCTACTTCAGCTTGTTTAGTAGCAACTGCTTTTTCTTGCGCAGCTACTTCGTCAGCAGAAACAATAGTTGCATTTTTAGCAGTGGATACCGCTTTTTCTGCTTGAGTAACTTCACCTTTTGCAGTTTCCACACTTTGTTCTGCTTGTTTAACTTGCTCTGTTGTAGGCAACTCTTTTTCAGCTTTTTCTACTTTTTCTTGTTTTTCTTTTACAGTAGACTCAGCACCTTTAACAGCATCATCTTTTTGCGCTACAGTTTCTTTTGCTTTATCTGCATCTTCTTGGGTTTGTTTAGCAGTAGCACCAAGTTCAGCGACTTCTTCCTTAGTAGGAGCTTTCACTTCTACTGGTTTTGGCGCTTCTTTCTCTACCAAAGCTGGTTCGTTTTTGGCATCTGTTGTAGGAACTTTCGGTTGATTTTGTTCTGTACGCAAACCACCTGCATTGTCAACAGTAGGATCAAAGATTGTGTCGGCATGTGCAACAGTGGTTGAAATACTTGCAGCGGCTAAAGCAGCAGTAGCGATAATAGATTTTTTCATAGGTAAATACCTCTTTCTTTTATTTTGATAAGTATATTATACCAAAATAATTACAATAAGTCAAGTGTTTTATTTCATTAAATTTCACAACGAAACTTAAACTTCTTATTTTGATAAATCTATTATACCAAAATTAAATTAAAAAGTCAAGTAAAAACTATGAAATTATAAAGAACCTATAAAACCCTCAATTATAATAACAGAATAATTAAATTTTTGCAAGTATAAATAAAAAAAAAAGAAAGGGAGTTTTCCCTTTCTCTTCATTTATCTATCTTCTTTGCGCTTTCTTCCAAGGAAAGACAAACCAAGTAAAGCAAGTAAACCATACCCACCTACTGAAAGTGCAGCCGTGTCTCCACCACCTGTATTTGGAAGTTGTGGAGTTTTTGGTGTTGGTTTAGTTGGTGTTGGTGGAACATCAGTGCGTGTCTTAACAGTATTTGAAGAAACTTCGATACCGTTAACAATGTGTGACACCTTGTTCTCAACCTCACCGGCTTGAATACGAGTCATTTCAACAAAGACATCAGCTTGGAACTCAGAGTCTTTCGTGATTGAACGCAAGAACTCTTCTTTTAGACCAATTTCAAGCTGGCCTTTAGCTTTATCTTCTTTCAACCAAGCGTAAGTAGTTAAGTCATCGCCTGCTTTGAAGTGTTTACCATCAGCAGTTACAAAATCACGTTTTGCAATTACTTTATACTTACCATCAAAACGGTCATGAGTTTCTTGGTAGTCATCTACAAACTTGTACTCGAACAAGTCATCCGCACGGTTACTTGGAATAAGTGTTCCTGTAAATGAATAGTAGAAGATTTGACCTAAAGTAATCTTTTGACCATCTTTAGACTCTTTATCTCCAATAGAAATCACAACATCTTTCTTAGTTTCAAACTTAGGAATGTTGTTTACTACTGTTGTAGTCACCTCTGCAACTCCAAAGTCAATTTGATAAGCAGTATTTTCATACTTACCACCAGTTTTACCGAACTGTTCTTTGATTTTCATTGGATTAATAATGGTAATTGTGTCACCTGTTTGAACATACTTAGCGTAGAACTCTTCAGGATTTTCAGCTTCCCAAACTTGGAAGGCACCTTTAGGTTTAAATCCACGCTCAATTAAAGCATTACGAACTACTTCTGGTGCTTTTTCAATACTTTCATAAATAGTGTATTTCAAACCTTTCACTTCTTGACCTTTAGAGTCAGAAAGTTTAATACCATCAGAAAGTACATCTAACACATCTTCTGGATAATCATCAGCAATAAAGAAACCTTGTGCAATACGAGATTTGTCAGCTTGGATACCCTTGTATTGTGAGTAATCAGCAGTTACATGATAGTAGTTAGTTGATCCTGCAAATACTTGCTTACCATCAATGTTTACTCCAACCTTGTCGAAATTTGCTTTCTTAGGATTTGGTTTCACTACTTTGTTCACTACTGTTTCTGTTACCATTGCAAGACCAAAATCAAGTTGGTAAGCAGTATTCTTATACTCAGCTACTTTACCTAACATTTCTTTACGAACTGTCATAGGATTAGTAATTGTAAGAACCTCACCTGTCTTCACATACTTGTCGTAGAACTCAGTTGGGTTTTCAGCAGTTAAGACTTGAATAGCACCTTTAGGTGTATAACCTGCAGATTTAAGTGACTCTTGAACTCCTTTCGGAGCGTCTGCAAGTGTCTTGTAAACAGTTGACTTCAAACCAGTTACAAGGTTGCCTTTAGAATCTTTTACAACAATCTCATTCTCATTGACTGAAACTGCTTCTTCTGGGAAATCATCAACAATGTGGAAACCGTTCGCAATTCTGTTAGCGTCCGCTTCGATTCCTTTATAAGCACTATAATCAGCAGTTAATGTGTAATAGTTGACTGTTCCAGCTACTACTGGTTTACCATTAATACTTACACCGGCTTTATTCAAGTTCTTCTTGTGTGGGTTTGTTTTAGGTACACTATTTGAAACAGTTTCAGTTTCAGCAACCAAACCAAAATCAAGTTGATAAGCCGTATTTTGGTACTTAGCTCCCGTTTGATTTAACTTAGCAGAAACCGTCATAGGGTTTTTAACAGTCAACGTTTCCCCTGTTTTCACATACTTATTGTAATAAGCAACTGGATCAACCGCTTCAAAGACTTGAATAGCACCTTTAGGTTGAATATTTCTCTTAGCAAAGGCTTTTTGAACCTTTTCAGGAGCATCTGCTAAAGAGTTGTAGATAGTTTGTTTCAAACCTTCTACTTCATTACCTTTAGAATCAAGAACTTTCACATCTTTTTCATTGATAGATACCACATCTTCTGGGAAATCATCTGCAATAAAGAAACCATTTTGAATTTTGTCTTCATCTGCTTCAATACTTTTGTATTGGTCATAACGAACAGTCAACTCATAATAGTTAGTAGACCCTGCAAGAACTTGTTTACCATTGATGTTAACATGAGCAGCGTTAAAGTTTGCCTTATTAGGTTTAGGAGCTGGCACACTGTTTACAACTGTCTCAGTCACTTTAGCAGAACCAAAGTCAAGTTGGTAAGCAGTATTTTCATACTTAGCACCTGTTTGGTTCAAGTGAGCTTTAACTGTCATTGGTACAGTAAGTGTAAGCACTTCACCTGCACGAACATACTTATTGTAAAACTCAGTACGATTTTCAAATTCAATAACTTGAATAGCACCTTTTGGTTGATACCCTTGAAGTTTGAGAGCATCTTGCACCTCTTTAGGTGCATCTGCTACCGATTTATAAACCTTAGAAGTATAACCTTTTACTGCTTGACCTTTAGAGTCAACTACCTTAATACCGTTAGTGTCAATATCTACTGCTTCTTCTGGATAATCATCCACAAAGTAGAAACCTTTCGCTACACGGTCTTTTTCAGCTTCAATTCCTTTATAATCAGAATAATCAGCAGTTAATGTGTAGTAGTTCGTAGAGCCTGCAAGAACTTGTTTACCGTTGATGTCAACACCTTTGGCATTCAAGTTTTTCTTATGTGGATCTGTTTTAGGTACACGATTTTCTACAATGTCAGCTTGGTAGCCATTACCAAAGTCTACTTGGTAAGCAGTATTTTGATATGATGCACCTTTACGGTCAAGTGACTGTTTCACCCTCATTGAGTCAACAATCGTTACAGAATTACCTTTAGAAACGTATTTATCAAAGAACTCTTGAGGGTTATCAGCCATGAAGACTTGGAAAGCACCTTTAGGTTTGATACCACTAGTTTCAAGAATGGCTTTGATTTTAGGGTCTTTTACTTCTTCAATAGAGTTAAAGTGGTACTCAGTGATACCCTTAACTTCTGCACCGTTAGAATCGAATGCGCGAATTTCTCCACGCTCAATATCAAGCGCTTCTTCTGGGTAATCTTCTACAACACCAAAACCTTTTTGAATAGCATCAGAACCACCCTTAATACCTTTGTACTTACTGTAGTCCATTGTTACATGGTAGTAATTCACTGAACCTGCAAGAACTTGTTTACCATCAATTTTCACACCATCTTTATTGTAGTTTACTTTCACTGGTTTTGTTCCACCAGGTGTTGTAACTTCTACAATATTAGAATAAACTTCGTATTTGTTATTCAAGTTCAAATGGAAGTTATTCTTATAAACAGCGTTATCATTTGTAACCTCTCCGTAAACCTTCAAAACTGGTACGTTGTAAGCAGTTGACAGATTTGCATTTATCTTATCGATACCACTCTTTTTCAGTACCCCTGTTAAACGGTGTGCTGACTCATCATAAGTAATAGTGTAGTCACTATTTTGAGCTTGAGTTTTAGCAAGGTTTAACTGATACCCTTGTGGTAAATTATCATGAATTTCGTAAACCTCAGTAACTTCGCGGTTTCTTGGAAGTGGTTTAGTTTCTAACTCCCAAACAACCTCAGACATCTTAGGTACATTGGATTTGTTGATGTTTGCTCCAAGATTGTTCTTAACATACTTCTCAACTTCTGGTGTTGTTTTCAACAAAGCATAGCGAACATGAATAGTTCTAGGTGAAATCGGAGTTGGTACTGGTTTCTCCACTGGTTTCGGAGGAGCTGGAGGGAGAGGAACATGAGGTACATCTGGTGTCTCTGTAGGTAGAGGTTTCAATGGATTCTCTACTGGAGGTACAATAGGAGTTTTATCCTTCTCGTTGTACTTAGGTTCATTTGGTTTCTTCTCAGTAAACTCACTTGGTTTAGGTGGCTCTTTAGGGAGAGGAACATGACCCACCTCAGTTGGTCTTTCAACTGGAGGTTTCTCCGGTGTAGGCACTGGTTTATTTAAAGTGTCTTTCTCTTTCTGTTTAAGCTCTGGAACTTCTGGTGGATTTGGAACCTCTGGTGGAACCAATTTCTTAACAACCGATTTTCCACCCCAAAGTTGGAAAGCGTACCCTGCTGCATAAAGTTCAAAATCTGTTTGAATCTTACGACCGTAGAACTTATCCTCATAGTCCGTAACTCGACGGTATTCTCTCGCTTGAGCTTCTGTGTAGGTCTGGGTACCACGAAGACCTTCAGCCAAATAGGTTAACTTATGAACAGCACCTTTACCTACAGTTAAAATTGTACCTTTAGGTGTATCAAAGAAGTCGTTCACGTCTGTATAATAAGGATCACCAGCTTTCCAACGTTTCAAACCAGTATCATCATCTGAAGTGTGAGTACCATCTGAGTGGATACCCATCCAAACCTGTTTCCCTTTATAAGTAGTACGAGCCACTTCTGAACCTGGAGGGTTAATTACTGCACCTGTATCTTCATCAGTATTGTAAGTATGACGAACAGCTTGAGTATAGTCCAAGTCTGCATAAATTGTAGTAGTACCTAAATTTAAAGGTCTACCCGTTGCTTCATCATAATAATGAATATCCCACTCATTATTCAAGTAGTTATATGGGTTAAAACCAATAGGAGAAATCGGGCCTTGACTACCATCTTTATACCACCAAACCCATAAACGAGTGTAAGTATCTTTATTACCTGGAATATCAAAACTCTTAGAAGGAGTTGTTCTTGACACTAATCGAGCAGAAATCGTTTTACCTGTCGTTGTACGACCTACATTATGCAAAGTGAAGGTCGAACCTTGTTTGATACCGGTGATGATTTTTCCACCTAAACGCTCAGTGTTACCATACAAACCTTTTGCAACGTTAGGGTCTTCTTGAAGGTCTTTATCTAAAGTTAAAGTCGTCTTAGAATTAGCACCTAAAGCACCTTCAACTACTTCTAAACCTTTCTCTGGTGTGAAAACTGCAGTAACATCAGAGTAGTAATCCATAGAACCACGTTTAGACTCATTCAAAGTACCGTAAAGTGTTACCCCATTCCCTTGAGCTAAAATAGGTTTTTTCTTAACCTCATCAACTTCACGATTATAAGTTTTTAACTCTTCTTCATAAGTAGCTTTAGCTAACTTATAACGAGTCATAGCTGCATCATACTTATCTTGCTCTGCTTTGTTTTCTTTATCAATCTGAGCGTTTCGTTTATTTAACTCAGCTAATGCAGACTCATAAGCAGCTTGCGCAGTTGAGTTTGCTTTACGAATAGCTTCATTCTCTTTATTTCGAGCTTCCACTGCTTTCGTATAAGCATCTTTGTTCGCCTTGTTGGTTTTATCAATCTCAGCGTTCCGAGTATTCGCAACCTCTAAATCTTTACGATATTGCTCCAGCTTTTGACGATAAGTAGTCATATCTGCGTCAGATTGAGTTTTACGCTCAGTCCATTTACCTAATTCAGACTCATAAGCTGACTTAGCGGCTGCATTGTCTTTGTCGATTTGAGCATTTTTCGCAACTTGATCTGCTACTGCTTTTTCATAGCGAGATTTAGCAGCTTGATTATCTTTCTTGATTTGCTCATTTTCAGACTTAATAGCTTCTACCTTAGCTAAATGTTGCTCATGTTTTACTTGATTGTTTTTATCAATTTGAGCATTTTTATCATTAGCCGTTTTTAAATCTGTTTGATATTTCGCTTGAGCATCTTCATAGTCTTTCTTAGCTTTTGCATTTTCTTCTTTAACAATCTTAATTTCTTGGTTACGAGTTGCAACCTCTTCTTTAAAACGGTCAGCTTCTTTCTTCACAACTTCTGCTTGGTTGTCATAATTTTGCTCAATCTCTTTTTGGCGTTTCTCCAAATCAGAAGAACTTGTTGCAGTACCACCATCTGCTGGCGCATCAACAACAACATTCAAACCTGCAGCTTTCGCTTCGGATACCGCATTATCTACCTTGTTACGGTTGACGGTTACATCAAGTGTACCTTCTTTAGCTTTAGCGCTTTCTTGGCTTTCTAAAGCACTAGGAGTTGGTGCGTTTTGTACTTGTTTGGCATTTGTAGCATTATTTGTTACTTCATCCGCACTTACAGTACCACTACTTAAAGCAGTACCCAAAGCTGCAAGACCGAGAATAACACCACAAGCACCATAATGTTTCACTTTACGGATACTTCCGTATGTTTTTGTTTCTGCACTTCTGCTCATGTAAAATTCAAATCCTTTCTTTTACATAAAATAAATTTTGGTAAGTAAACCTTACCAACTAATCATCTAAACAACCTCATTCAAACATAAATCGGAAACGAGCTTGTTTCTACTTTGACAATTATAGCACAAGGGTTAATAGTAGTCAAGGTTCAAACTCAAAAAACTTAGAAAAAGCCTATATTTTGCCAATTATTTAATATGCTAAATCTAATAAAAGTTGGGTTAAGTTTAATAACTACAACCCAACTGAGGTTAAATATTCCAAAGTATTTACCCCATTAGTATCTTGTGGGTAATACAGATTCAACTGACGTTTCATTAAATTCCACTGATGCGACATATCTAAAACAGTCCAATTTGATAATTCAGATTGTAATAAATTAACAAATTTAACAACATCAAAGTCGTAAGGATACCACTCAACCGCTTTGCTATTACTTTTCAAAGTTGTCCCAAAAGGTTGCATTTTAATCTGCTTATCTCTGTGTAAATAAACCCGCTTTAGAAATAAGGAATTTTCACCTACACCTAAACTAAACCCTTGATCAAACAACAAAGAAGTTCTAAAGCAATTTAAGTCAGAATCAAACATTAAACCAAAATTTTGAAAATGTCTATCTGTATTTATGAAGATTGTATCTAATGTCACAAAAGCTGAGAAATATCTATAACTATCGTCGTAAGAAACTTGACCTTTAGAATACCACCTGAGTATATTTTGTAATTCCAATACTCGGTCTTGAATAGACAAACGCAAGTACTTTTTATCCATCCAATATTGAAACAAGACTATTCGCCTATCTTCACTAGGTTTATTCCAATATTGTTGATTTATCTTATTAACTAATTTTGAATCAAAAGCATAAAGATAATCTAATATAATTTGAAACATAGGTATAAAAGAATATCTAGGTTTATAAGAAGGACTTTTACTGATATTTGGGAAAATATACCGATACGGTACAAAGTCTTTAAAAGATGTAGACTCTAAAAATAGAGAAATTAAAAACTCCGATAGAGCTTCACCACCAAACGAATCTACCTTCAGAAAGTACTTTCCATCATAATGTTTAGGTTGATTACCTTTAGGAGACAATGACATCACATAGCACCCCCTGCGCGTAATACATCATAATAGGATTGGAAGCCTTTATTATATGGTTCGTCAAATTCAAGCCAAAAACCATCTTCAACATCACAAGCTCTATGCGAAAGCAACTCATCCAATAAGGTAGGGTTTTCTTTCCCAATAATTTGACGTCTTCCCCAATGTTCAGGTATTCTACGAGACTCAAACTCCCCAGTGAAACCTCGCTCAGTTAAATCATAAAAAGTAAATCTATTTGCAAGAGGAATATCTAAAACTTCAACTTTCGCAACCGAGTCATCAGATAAAACCAAGTTTGCAACACTCGTATCATAATGTTTCAGAACTGCGTTTAATACCATAGGAAACCTCCTGATTTTATTATGAAATATTTTACCACAAATCAAACAAAAAGTCAAGAGTAGATACCTTTGACTTTTTAGTTTATAAGATATGGAAGAGCTGTAGTAAGTAAGCAACGATTACAAAAACTACTACAACCGAAAAGATAAAACGTAGGCTTTTCTTAATGGTCTTTAAAATCAATCCAAGAATAAAGCCAATAAGCAATAAGGTAATAAAGTTCATAAACTTAAACCTATAAACTCAAATTAGTGAAACGCACTAACTAAAGAGTCCCACAAAGACTTAACCCAATCAACTGCCTTCTCAAAAACACCATGCTCTTCCGCAGATTTTAAGAACTTCCCTACACTCTCAGAAATATTGTCTTTCAAGTCTCCCAACTGATTTAAAACCTCTTTCGAGTCAATCGCAGAAGTAGACTGATACCCTTTAGCGAATTGAACAAGTTGAGAGACTTGTTCATCTGAGATAATACCATCAAGCTTATTGTCTTTTAGAGCTTTCTTAACAATTAGCTCGACTTTCTTATCGTCAGCCACTTGACCTTTGTTTTGCTTTTCTTTTGCTAGTTCAGTTTTAATTTGAATTAAAGCGTTATCTAACAATTTACTATCAAAGCCTTTAGCATCTTTGTTAGCTTCAGCAATCTGAGCAGTTGTTGAAACTTCTTGGTTGGCAATCTCAGTTCGTTTTGCATCTACTTCTTGACCGTTTGCTTCAAGAGCCTTAGAAACACCAACTAAGGCAGACTCACCTGTTACTTTTACAGGGGCAGACACTTCAATCGCTAAATCTGTTGCTCCTGCAGTTATTGCAGCATTGCGATATTGAGTCTCAGTTACACGTGTAATATTATCTGGAGTCACAATTTTTACTGTTATACCCTTGCCTTTGTCTTGTTTGGCTACCAAGGTAGAAGAAATCAAAGAAACACCGTTAACATCCGACTCGTTCATATACTTACCGTAGTCTTTCTTAGAAACTACTTGGCGCTTCACATTTGCTACATCATTCACATTGAAAGATTTATTAACCTCTTCAACTTGAGAGTCTGTTAAGCTACCACCGTAAACCAAAGTAGGTTTGCCCCACTTCTCATCAATCATGTCTGTTTGAATGCTAGCGTGTACTACTTGCGTTCCCAATCCCAGAGCTAGGATAGATAAAGCGGATACCGAGAGGTATTTGATTTTGTTTTTCATAATAGAAATCCTTTATTTATAACTAATTTGACTTACTGTTTCGTAAGATTGACTTCATTATAGCACCACTACAAGAAAAATGCAAGAAGAAAACCAAAGCAGTTAACTTTGGTTTTTATTTTAAATCTTTAGTAAGGGCTCTTAAACTTGCGTTGTATTCAATTCGAGAAAACCCTAACTGTTTAGCTAACGGATAATAACTTTTCTGAATTAAATCTAGTAAAGCGTCTTCTGACTCATAATTTCTACCGAACCAAACTAAATCGTTATAAATTTCACCTAACCAACACAACTCTTTAATTGAGGTCAAGTCGTCAAAGAGCCAACCACCATTACCATCACCTTCAGCAAATCGTAAATCATAAGACTTATCTTTCAATCGAGAATTGACATTTAGAGTCAGTTTTGCTGTGTTCCGGTAATTCTTACTATCTGTTCTAAACTCAGTCTTAGCAGTAGTTCGGAAAAGTTTAAGTTGATACCCCAATGCTCCTGATGGTTTATAGTAGGTTAAAATGTAACCTCTTGCATCATAAGAGAAAATAAAGCAATTTTTCTTACTTGGTTTATCCGGGAAAGCTTGCATTAAAACTAAGTAATTCGATTTTGCCACCACAACTAAACGTTTTAAGAAGTCTGCGAACTTAACTAGGTCTTTTGTTTGTTCATCTAGGTCTTTATAATTCATACATAAAACCTCACAAAACCTCACAATAGTTAATTCTGAAAGTAACCTAGTTTCTTGTAAAGATAGGTTTGTAAGTCTAGGTCTTTGTTAATTTCATTAGTTGAAATTTTCATATCTTTAGCCAGTTTTAGTGCTTGATCTACTAAATCTTCAAATAGAAGGTTACCCATGAGTTCGTAAGCTAGAGGTACAACCTCTTCGTTTGTTTCCAAACCAACACCTTCATACTCATCCTCTGCTACCGTTGCAATCTGGAAAACCAAAGAATCACCATATCCTAAATCACGTTTATTAGCTTTATACTCTGCAAAAACTTCATTACCTTGAACCTTAATTAAGAAAGACTTAGAAATATTAGAACCTTTAGTATATAAACGCAAGTAAAGAGTATCCTCATCTAACCGTTCTTTACTCCAAGAAGTAGAACCTCTATCGTAAGCCACTTTACTCAATATTAATGGAATGTCCTGTTCTTTTTGATAACTCAAATGAGTTAATAACCCAATTAAATAACAGAACTTAATTACCTTCTGTTCAACCTCATTCAATTCTTTGTATTTCACCTTGTTTTCACCTCAATCTATTTAACTTTAGAACTACCTAAACTTCTCAACACCTTTTCGTTGTATTGACCTAAATAATAAGCAATCGTTTCAGCTTCACGTGTTATTGAGTCCTTATCAAGACCCAAAGCGTGAGCCAATTTTACAAACAAACTACCAAAACTAGCACCAACCCAAAAGATGACTCTAAGTTCTTAGAGTCAACTGTTTCAAAAGCTCTCAAATAAGTAATAAGTTTGCTTTCATCCCACTCACCATAGGAACCCAGCTTAGTTAAAGGGAGTAAAAAGTTGGTTTCATCACTGGATACCCCTCGCTTATAAGTCCAAAAACTAACATCTAAATACTCAAAATTGTCTAAAGATAAACTAACTTTCAATTTCGGAAACCCATTGGAGCGAAATAGAATTAAATCATAAAACTCCCCATTCGACTCTCCTGCAAAACCTCCATTGGTGAACGTTGAGATATATTGAAAATCTCTTAATTCAGAAAATCGATGAGGTTCTTTTAAACATAAACTTAGCAAATCCATAAAAGCTGCAAAAGACAGAAATACTTTGTCTTCTGTGTTTAAATCTGTATAGCTCATATAATACCCCTCAAACTAAACCCACAACTTGTTTGTATTGCTATAAATCATTGTCAATCTGTTTAAATCTTGAGTTATCTTTTTCTGAGAAAGACCCAAAGCTGTAGCCAATGAAACTGTTAAGGATACCAACTCTAAGAATAAAGGAGTTTCTAAATTAGCATAAGCAATCAAACTTAGTTCTTCGTTCAAATCAATCGAATAAAAATCTTCATCATCCGTAATTGTTGCTAAAAGGAGATCCAATGTATCATCTTCATTGCAACTAGATTTACCAAAGAAACGTAAAAGCCAACTTGTGCGTGTTTGCGCTAAGTAAATACTCTGAACAATATCACTACCTTCTAACTTAACTAAGTCTCGAACCTCAGAGTCACAGTAGTCTAATTCCACAAAAGTGTTGTTCTTAGCGGAAAACCTACTACTATGTACAGGTAGCGGAGAATCATCAATAGAACCGTGTACTAAATCAACCAACAAACTACATAGATAACCAACAAACTACATAGATAATGAAATTTAATTTGAAGTTGGTTTGGTTCATTTAACTCTTTGAATTTCATTTAGAAACCTCTTAATATTTAATAAATTTAGTATAACATAAAAAGTTAATTATTACAAGTGAAAACTAAAAAGCACCCAACCGAAGTTGGATACCTTTACCTATTAGCTAAATAACTCTTCCAAGCAACGAAGAATTTCTTTTCTATCAAACCAATTAGCATAATTTACAAATTGAACTTGCAAGTTCTTTGTGACTTCACTAAAGTTGAAGTAGAAACCTTGTTCTCTAGTACCACTACGCTCATACTTCCCATAATCATAGTAATCTTCTGAAATTAAGTCAATAGAGAACGTATATGTACAGTCCTTATTTATATAAAAAGTTACTAAAACGTGTTGTACTGTTCCCAAAGAATCAACAAAAGAATCACGGAAAACAACAGGTTCACCACTCTTGGAAACTGTAACAGTTCTACGCAGTTGCTTTAAACACTGCAAGACAGAAGATCGTTTGAAAAACTCTTCAAAATAAGTATTTTGGAAGTTTTCTAAGCGTGGTTGACTGTCTGCGAAAAGTTCGTTTACAATACTCATATTTTCACCTCATCAAAAATAAATCAAACTAACCCAATAAATCCGTGAAAGTAGCTACGGATACCGCTTGTTGTGAGAAATCATGTGTTGCTTCTTCTGCGGAGTCTACAAATTCAGCACCAACAAATTCTGCGAAGTCTTTCAAATTCAAAGCAGTTTGTGACTTACGCTCTACTGCGAGAGTTAATTTCTCACTTGCTTGTTCATTTGGCACTCGACCACCTACAGACAAGTTTGTAAGCACTACTGCACCTTCTACATTCGTTGCAAAAACCATTGCTTTATCTGTTGGAATACTTGCTTGGAACAGAAGAGACCCATCTTCCACTACAGAAGTTGCTTTCTTATCCAAAGATTTAGAAATGTAAATCTTACAAGCATCTGAATCGAATTGGTTATATGGATTCATACTAAAGGTCAAACCTTGCACACCTTCAATAAGTAACCCTTCTGCTGCCAAACCTTGACGGTTGAGACAAGTCATATCTCCTGTATAAGTGACACCACTTATATTCTCAGAATAGAAACCAACGTGGCGACCGTCTACGCTTTGAGCGTGTAAGTCCAAATCACCGTCTTGGTTCCAGTAGATACCGATTTGGTAGTTATCTGAAACTTCGATACGAGTGTACATAGGGTATGAACCAATGAAAGACTTAGCAGTTATTGGAAGTGCAATCGAAATATGCTCTTCTGGTTGATAGAATTTCAACTCTTTTTCTGCAAAGCGAGACTTGAACTCTTCTCTAATACGTTCTAAGTACAAGGCAACCACATGGTTCGCTAAACCACTAATAGGAGTTTGTTTGATAGCTTTTACATAAGTTTTACCGTTACGAATACGATAAACTTGGTAATCACCCTCAACCAAGACAACTAATTCACTCAAATAGTTGTAGTAGCGAATAAGTTGATAGTTTGTGATACCGCTCAAGTCTTTAGGGAACTCCTTTAAAAGAGTTTTAAAGGTATGGTCTTTACGAGAGACTTCAGACAAACGCTTCATAGCGTTTACTTCTCTTTGAAGACCTAATTTACGTAAGGTCAACCACAACTGCTTGTTTGGACGGAAATGATCGGCTAAAGGTTGGAGACCCTGTTTTGAAACAAAGTCTTTAACCAAAGACACAATCAAGTCTTTCTTATCTTTTGATAAGTATTGAACTTCGTGGCGCAAATAACTGAAAGTCATAGAGTTCTTGTAGTAGTCAGTTGTACCTAAGAGGATACGAACCAACAAACGAACTAGTAACTCTGGATTTTTAGGAGCGACTTTATAGCGATACCCAAATTCAATTTGAAGCTCTTTATTGGCTTTCTCAGTAATATCTATACCATAGTGTTCTACCAAATCTGCCAAGATTGAAATGTCGCTTGTAGGTAAAGCCAAGGGTTGATTTAGAAAGACTCCTAAATCATCTCGAACTTCCATATAAGACTTAATTTGAATAGTTGTTAAATGTGTGTTCAAAGCAGTTTGAAAGGCTTTTTCCTCAGAATTAGGAATGAAATCTGTGCCGAAAAATTCTTTTAACCCACCATAAGTCATAGCATAATGACAAAGACGGTCAAATACCACTTCCTCCCAACTTAAACCTTTACGAACCTCAAAAGTCTCATAAAAGGTAGCGTTGGCGTTTCTCAAATCAACCCCATAGAGCTTAATTAAAGCGTCTGCAGTCTCTTTTGAAATTGGTTCAAGAGGGTCTACGAGGATACCGTAAGTTAAACACAACTGAGTGTTTTTAAGGTCTCCAATCTCTTTTGTGCTTTCTACAACCTTTAAATATTTTGCTAAAGTTTCAATTTGTGCGTAGTTCATTTCCAACCTACTTCTTTCCATTTCTCTTCAAAACGAAAGCCCTAAACCAAGTGATCTAGAGCTAACATGTGCGAACCGTAATAAACCATTCGTAGTAAAGGGCAGTACGTCTTACCAAGTACCACCTACTACGAATATTATATATTTCCTAAGTAAAGGAACGGTTTTATGCAATCAATTCAATTAGGCGAGGTGTAAATTCATCAGCTTTATGTTTTCGGTAGAGGAACACCTTTATGCCAAATATATTTATAGTATAGCACAAACTTTGATGTTTGTCAAGGGAAAACTATCATTTACTGTACTTTATGATAGTATTGGTCATCACAATCATCTTCATCAATGTAACCACCAAAATAACGAGCCAACTCGGTTAAAATACTCACCGCAACAGGGTCCATACCTAAGGATAAGGTTGTAATAGGTTGATTGAACTCTGGTAAATCACAGTCTAAATTCGCTTCAATTTCCTCTGGCTCTAAAATAAAGCGAGAATTATAGTGATAGAAAATGTTACGAGTAGTACCGTTAACAGCAACATCAATAAAACCATATTCCTTGAAATCTTCACCGTTGCGGTATAAAATAGGACAAGAGACACCATTTACAGTCGTAGTTTTTGGGTGAGTAGTAGGTTCATCCACCCCGACATTTACATTTAAAACGGAAAGGTCGCCTATAAATCTACTTACATATTCTAATGCACTTACAATTTCATGCACTGAAACATGACCTAAAAGAGCCGCTTTTGTATCATTTGCCATTTGTTTTTACCTCATGTAATTTGATAGGTTTATTGTAGCAAAAATAAAAAGAAAAGTCAAGAATAAATCTTGACTCTTTTTCTTATAAACCAACCATATAATCGCTATCTTCCATAGCTTCAACTTGACCGAGAAGATACCCATTCCCAACTTGCGAGAAGAAATCATGGTTGGAAGTACCCGTTGAAATACCATTCATAATGATAGGGTTAACATCATCTGCTGAATCTGGGAAGAGTGGATCTTGTCCTAGGTTCATAAGAGCCTTATTGGCATTGTAACGAAGGAAAGTCTTCACTTCTTCTGTCCAACCAATTTCATCATATAACTCTTCTGTGTACCTCTCCTCATTTTCATACAGAGTGTAGAGCAAGTCGTACATCCACGCTTTTAATTCTTCTTGTTCTTCCTCAGATAGCTCATTAAAAGCGAGTTGGAACTTATAGCCAATATAAGTACCGTGAACACTATTTCCAGTTATAACTACAGAGCCACTTTGACTACGAGTTACCAAATACCCTGAAGGAACTTGGATACCGTAAATCTGCTCACCTTCAAGCTCAGTTCGTGTCACCGCAGCACCATAACTAGTGGAACCATTAGGTAAAATAGTTAAAGAATAATTAACAAGACCCTCTGCACTAAATGGTGAACGATCTTCAAACTCTCTAATACGAGTTTTATAACCAATTAAACTACACAAGGCTTGCACATAATCTATACTCTCTTTATTTATAGAGCAATATCTATAAGAGTTATCACTACATTTAGCACCTACCCAATCAAACAGTGTTTCCAAATATTGTAAGCACCATTTAAAGTCTACTTCATTCAAAGGGCGTTTAGGTAAAGACTTCAACTTACTCTCTTCGATACCGAATTGGTTAAATTTAGAAATACGGAGTACAGTTCCATTTCCTTCGGGATAAGAATATTCCTTGTAAGTTATATCTAAAGACTCCAACAAATCTTTCATCTTTGCAATAATCTCTGGTTTACTACTGCTCAATACCAGATGTTTACTTAAAGCACTTTCTACTACCGTTCCAAATTTAGACAAACAAATATATAAATCTTCCCATTTAGATAAAGGTTCTACCTTAGAGTTTGGAGATAAAACCTCAGTAGGATGCAACCAATAAGAGCTACTACCTAAAGTTAAATCCGCTGGCCGAGTAATCAATTTATCACTAGTCAAAGCTTTACGAATAAGTCTGTGATTAGGTGTACATTTTAAATCAACATAACCAAGTTTAGACTTAAACTGATAAATCTTAGGTGCAAAATCCGTTGAAATCGTAGAAACTGGTGCAAAATTCGTTCTGCGAGTTTCTTTATCAAACTGCAAGACCAAGTCTTGTGGGCGAATATCGGCTACGGATACCCAACCTTTAGGTGTTAGCACCTCTTGGTCTTTTGTCATGCACTCATCTCGAATAATAAGCTTAATAATCTCAGCCACATTAGGGAGTTTGTTGTTTCCTAAGTACCATAAAGGTGTAAAGAAACCAGAGTAGAAAAGGAAAGACTCTAGGAAGACACTTGCTACTTTCTTTTGAAGTGGGGTTCCATTGTCATAAACCTCTTTGATAATCTCTGCTTTCTTCTGCAAATATGGGTTGTTGGCAGTCCACTCAAAAATTTCTTCAATCTCAGACTTGGTGTTCAATGTGGAGAATATTGAGGAGTAGGACTTGGCGTGGACACAGTTGCCTGAGATAATAGTTTTTCGACCTGCAGATACCACTAGAAACTGCGAGGGAACTTCAACACCATAGACTTCTTCACCTTCCAGTTTCTCAAACGATAAACTTTGAAGTTGGACATCACGTTGATTTTCAGATGATAAAATACGAACATAGTAATTATCACTATACTTTTCAGATCTATCATCTATGTTTACACCTGAGTTATGAGTATAACCTGCTAAAGTGCTAAGAACTTTAACAAAATTCGCGTTTTCAATTTCTTTTGTATAATAAGAAATATAACCTCTTGAACCATCTTCATTATAGTGAACATGAGAGTCCCATAAAGAAAGCTCTTCAATAAATTGCTGTGCTTTCTCTGCATTGAAATCAGAAAAAGAGAACCAATTATTTAACACTTTAGGTTTTAAGTTCAAAGAACCTAACATTGTAAAAGGTACAAATACATTAAAGTTCCTTTGTGGTTTACATTTACCTGAACCTAGTTTACCGTTAATTTCCTTATAAGATATACCCGAATCTTCGCATAACTTTAATAATTTTGCTATCTTGGGCTCTTTAGAAAAACTAAACCGAATAGTAAAAGTTTCAGTTTTTAAACGAGGATCCTTATCTCGATATTGTTGAATCCGTTTAATTTCCCTCTCAGTAATAGACCCATCTGCTTGGAAAGCAATCAATAACTTCTCAAAAGGAGTTAAAAGGGAAACTGAAGTTTGTGTAACAAAAGGTCTCACTAAAGGTACGCGTCGATAAGCAGTTTTAGGAAGTTTCACAAAATCCTCAGCAGTTACAACTCCGTATTTATAAGACTTCCATGCATCTAATGGAGAACCGGATTTTAAAGAAGTCTCTTCAAAAAGCATGCGGTGTCCGGGAGATACCCTTAAATCTACTGCTGAATTATATATCCGCTCAATATGAGGTGCTTTGTGTTTAGATGTTTTTATAACCTTTTCAAACCTTGTAGTTTCTGTCTTTGGGTCATAAGCCAAAATAGTATCACCTTCAACAATATCCGCAATCGGAACCCAACCTCTATCAATCGTTAGAAGTTTATGGTCTTTCGTATAGCACTCCATAAACTCAATATTGTTTAACACTGCTTCTTCATGCTGTGTACGAACATCTGGTTTAATTGCGGATACCCCGTCAACCGACTGCAACGTATCTAACAAGGTCAACCCACCAAAGACTTTAACTACTAAATCTCTTTCTTTTTCAGGCAACTTGCGCCAATCATCTAAATCATTAGACAAAGGAATACGAGTATCTAACCAAAATTGTTCAGTTAGTTTTTCCCAAGTTGCTTTATCAACTACGTCCTCAATGGCGTTCCAATTTATCGCCTTGTAAAAATCTGGTTCTTGTGTCAAATCCTTCTCACTTTCTAATCGTAATCTCATTTGTAAAATCGTTTTGCAAAACTCGGAAATGAACCTCAGTTATTGCACCACTCTGATGAAGATTGTATAGATTAAAATGCACATACCGTAAAAAGTAGACTTCATCTTTGGTTAAGAATAGGTCATTTAAGTAGTGAAATTCTAACCAATTTAAAGTCTTTTCAATCTCAGCACATCTAAAACTTTTCAATTTAGTAAGAGGTGTCTTTAATTCTGTATCAAAGGCATATAAAAATGATAAAGCTAAAGACTCACTTGTGATTGGTATAGAGGAAACATCAAAAGAAACAATAAGTTGCTTAATCATGCTAACTACCTTTCTAACTCAATTACAAAGTCAGTTGAAGTTGAACCGAACCAACCGTAGACAGTTCTCTTACCTCTAATATCGCCTATTTTACCTATTGAGTCAGAACCATAATAGATAGTAAAGGGTTTAAACGCTTTAAGTGAACCTTTACGGTATTCTTTTGAACCGCTGCGAACCTCAGTAGTTAAACTATCAAAGTCTGGTCCTTTCCATCTAAGGTCTTCAGATTTTACTAAAACAATGAACGACTTGGTATCACCTAATAGTGGATCAGAAAGTTCCTTAGTCACACTACTATACGGAAAATCTTCAATCCGTTCATGATAATCTACGAGAACATGTTTATCAAAATTAAGAGTCTGATATAGGGAACTGAGAGCAATAATACTCATAAAAAGAAATACAAATTTATTCAACTTTACTAAATTGGAACCGAAATTTGAAGTAAATCCTATATACATTAAAACTAAAGCAAGTAAAACTACCCCTACAAAATAAAATGTAGCGTAAGACCCAAAAAATACATAAGGAACCATCAAAGGTAAAGATACCGCAAGTGTTATTAAACCTAAATAAACCCATTTGTTAGAACTCTCTTTAAGTTGAGACCACAAATACTTTAAATCTTTAGGTTTTTCAGCAATTAGAACCGTGTCTACATGTTCAGTTGTTTCAATCATTTTATCGCTCATCTAAATTCAACCTTTCATCATTTCAAAGAACAAAATGGAGAACTCTAACCGTTGCCACAATGTTTCCAATTCACTCTCACAAGTAAACACAAATTGCTCTAATTGGCGCTTGCGCTCTTCCTTGATACCCTTGGTGTTTTCTGCTAGTGAAAACCACTTATTCTCCAACTGAGTCAAAATAGACAATTCTTTCTCAGTCTTAGAACCTTGGCGAAACTGCTCAGTTGCTTTTAGTTCCAGCAAACGGTTTCTGTAAGACTCGGTTAAGAGTTGCGCTTCTTGAATTTGGTTCAAGTAAGACAAAATTGTTTTGTCGGATACTAAAACTTTTGTCTTTAAAGCTACTGGGTGGAATTGCTCTCTTGTATGTAAGTAAGCGAAGACCTTATAAATGTTTTCTTCACGTTTTCCTGCAGAAAGAGAACCCATCTCTCTTAGTTTGTTTGCCATCAATTCTGAACCTCACTTCTATGTTTCGCACTCCGAATCATCACAACTAGAGAAAGCAAATAGTTTTCGACTAACTTAGCTTTCATAAAGTAAGCAGTTTCAGCTCTTCTTAGTAACCATAATTCTGCTTTATCCGAATCAGTGAACTCAAAAACTTCATAGAATCCTTTAATTTTTAGATAAAAGTCTTTGTCAGTATGCAGCAAAGAAACTTCGGCTTCTGGTTTAAAAAGAGAGCCGTCAAAAGTTGTATGATACCCGAAAGCAGAGAGAACAGTTGTAAATTCGATGTCTTTAAAGTTTCTAAAGTACGTATCTAAATGACCAATCTCACGTTTTTCTTGCTCTACATTTCGAGGTAAGGTTGCGAACTGATTATCCAATACTCTGCGCCATTTTCGACCTAGAATACTAGGTCTTTTCTTAATTTGTTTTGTCATAGATTGATAGTCTTTCTAAGAAAATTTTTATACTTTCATTTTAACAAAAAATAAAAAGAAAGTCAAGGGAAAATGACTTTCTTTATTAGGTTAAATGCGAATTTGATAAGAAGTTGCGGCTTGGAAAAACTCAGCAAAACCGTAGTCGGAAAGACAGAACGATACCGAATTGGGTAGCCAAACATCTAAATTAAGTGGAATCACATAAGTTTCTGCGAATCTACAGAACTTACTGTAAAGACGGTTTGCTTTGAGGACTTGCTCTAAGGTTTGAGTTGGGTCTGCAACCAAAATATGATGCGAGTGTTTCAACTCACTTAGAATATTGGTGTATTGATTCAAGTTCAAATCGGGATTATCTATATCGAAAATGTAGTCAGCCTTGTAGTAATCAAGACGAGTCTTCAACTTAGAAAAGTCATAAATATTCGGTAGGATAAAGTTACTTAAATCTTGTAAATCCTTTTCTCTTGTGGAGTAGAACTTCATGATTGCTAAGTCCTCCCAGGATAAGACAAGAACAGTTAAGTTTGAATAGTTTAACTCTTTATCAAAGGAAACCTCAGAAATATCTGGAACTACGAAAATCTTTTCGACATCATTAGAGAGTTGAAAAGTTTGTAGTTGTTCAACCGTCAAAGGTAAAGAACCAATATAATCAATATCTCTAGTTTCTCTATATCCACCTGAAAGTAAAGATACCGCAGAGCCACCTGTGACAAAAATTTTAGCAAATTTATCTTGACGTTCTAGTTCTAAATTTAGTTGATTTAACTTCTCTAAAATCTTAGTGTAAGACAACGTTTGATAAGGTAAAAACATCTTCTTCTCCTAATTCTTGTGCAAAGGTACGAGTAGACCAAACCCTCTTTGGTAAATGAATAGAGCCACTTAAAACTAATTGACAATTTTCCTCAGACTCAAGCCAATTTAAAGCATCAAGCGTTTCTTTTTGCCTTGGTTTGTCCAACGAAAAGTACAAAACTTCGTGCCTTAGAATTAGGCGCATTTTTTCGATTAAATCAAGTTTTTCCATATTAAGACATCCTTCTTAACAAATTAGTGTAACCTAAACAGAAAACAAGCTCAAGGCTTGTTAAGTATAAATCCTAAGCTGGTAATAAATTACGAATAAACCGATTTGAAACACCGCTAACATAAGTTTCGATAGACGTATCAAAATACTGAGCTAGTTTTTGTAATAAATCTAATGAACTATCCATGTCTAGTACACAAATACACGTTTTAGACAAACCTAATCCCCCACTCTCAGTTACATTTTCTTCCACGGTAGAGTAAGATAAAGTAAACTCATCGCATAGATACCGAAGTGTGTACTTGTTCGAAGTCACATAGGTAAGGAAAGCAGTACGTGACTCAGATAAGTCACAACTATCATAAGAGAAAGACTTGAGAGAACTGGTAACTACTTCAACTCCAAAACTCTTTAAAAGTCGAAATAAATCGGATTCTTCTAATACCCCAACAATAGAAATAAGTGAACGAGAAAACATAATAAAATCTCCAAAAATAACCAAATTAAATTTAAACGCTCTAATTGTCTCCGTATCGCATTTTAAATCTTTGAGGGGTAATTATACCTCTTTGATATTTAAGACGAAACTGGAGCAAATTAGGACGGTTTACGGACGAGTTAGGACAAATCAGAAGGTGAGGATACCAAATGAGTATATACTTCTGATGTGTAAGGTGTTTCAAATTTAAAGGTGTGACCTTCTTTAAACTTCTTAGTCTTGCGAATAGGAGTTAAATCGTAACCTTCTTCATAATCATCACAATCACACTCCTGACCCCAATCACGTTTACATCTACACTCAAATTTTCTATCTAATTTGTACCATTTCTCTTTGAACTTAGCTAAAGAGAGAAGATAAACTGTTTGAGTCGTAAAACCTGTAGTTTTATCGGTAGACTCAACTGTGCAGTAATGTAGTTCTCTTGGAGTATAAGCAGAAACAAAGGCGAAGAATACATTTAAGGCGAAACTATCATCTTCAAGTATATTATACTTAGGAGTACAACTTTTCTCTGCAAAACTTACTAGACTTTCTAAGTCCATAACTGGAATTTCAACGAACTCATTGGAGTTTTGGATACCGAAGTCACAGAACTCAATAAGGAAAGTACCCACTTCATCTCTTGTTAAGTAAGAGTAATCTTCAAAATCTATAATCTCAGTTAAACCGTAGTTAGGAGAACTAGAACGTTGACGCTCTGCTTGAAATTCTTCAAACGTACAGAATCCTTTGTAAAAAGTAGATTTAAAGTCTGATTTCTCAGTACAGTATAAATCACCAATCTTATAAGTCTTAAAGGTGAAGTGGTTTGCGTACTTCTCTAAAAAGGCAATTAAGGGGTTCTTACCATAACCTGCGATAAAGAAGTCAATTTTATTCTGTTGAGCATAAAATAAAAGTTCTTGAATGTCTGATTGTTTTACTGTTACTGTATTCACCACTTATAACCCCCCATTACTCCAATCTACAAAACTAGTTACAACTGAACGTAAAACCTCTAAATAATTTACCAAATCTTTCTTAAACTTTAAAGTGTGTTGATTTTTATACTTGAAAATGTACCAACGTGTTAAACGTTTTTCTAGGGATACCCTAGAATCAAATAAAATAAGTTTTTCTAGGTTTTCATGATAGTCAGACCACTCAATCTCCAAACCGGGAAAAACAACAATAGAATCAACTAACGTTTCGAGTCTTGTTAAAGCGGAAGTCATCCTAGACACATCATAGTAAGGATAGTTCCTATTAAAATTATCTAACGTTACTAAAACATTATATATCGCCCAATTCAATTCTTTTGAATATCTTTTTACTTTGTAATCAATCATATTGCAACCCTCATTCCTAATTTTCTTTATTATATCAAAACTAAGTTATTTTGTCAAATAAAAAGAGGACTTTATGTCCTCTAAATTTTAACCTTTGGAAAATTGTGCATAAAGATCAGACAACAAATTTGCTAACTTCACATAGTCTTCATAAGTGGAGACTCTACGATTTGCATGAATGGTTTCAATCAAAGACACTTGTGTTCCTATTAATTCAATGTTAGGTTCATTTAAGAACCTGTATAGAACCGAGCGATAAAACGTGTCTACATAAAACTCAATGAAAAGGTCAAGCTCATCAACTAACTTTTGCAACAAAGATACCCAAACTTCTGCTTTTCTAAGTTCTACCTTAGATTTAGTATCTAGGTAATTGTTGAAATAGTGCAAAATCTGAAAGATTTCGCTGTCATATCTCTTTTCCATGCTTAATCTCCAATCAACCTTACAAAATTAGAACCCTTCAAGTTCAAGTCGTTGAAGTGTTTGTTTAGTTCCATGAAAGACATAGACTCAAAGTTTTCAAGTTCTTCTTTGCTTGCTAACCAATAATAGTTAGAGTGCCAAGCAAACTCCTTACTGTAAATAGAGATAAAATCAAGACAATTTAGTGACTCTGCAACTTCAACTACAAGCTTATCCAAATCAAAGTTCAAAAAGTCATATAATAAACTGAGTTTGTCCTCAATAAGTTCTTTATCCGTACCGTTTTCAAAGAAGACATATAAGTTCTTATGTGACCAGTAAGAGTCTTGAACGAGGATACCGCGAGGAATTTTAAGTTCTTTTAGCTTTTCTTCTACTTTTGTATACAAGACTTGTAAAACTTCCTCAGTGCACTTCTCTTCCAACTGTTTATCTTCTAAGAGTTTCTTGTATTCTTCTTCCGTTTCATAAGGAATATAGTTCCAAGGTGTTTTTACAAAATCTTTTAGAGAACGCAAAGTTGCATAGTAGTCAGTTAATTCAAAACGCTGACCTTTATCAATGTATTGATTGTACAAAGGAGACCACTCAGCTCGTGAGGGTTTAAACTTGTCCAGAATGAAAAGACGTTCACCAAAGATAACAGGTAATTTAACAACATCAATTACAGTTTCACCATTAGGACTCTCATACAAAATAACTTCTTTGTACCACACCCCAAACAAAAACTCTGGGTTTTCCTTGAGTTGGAAGTGCATCATCTCATGAGAGTATTTATTTTTAAACACAAAGTAACCTTTTGGGTATTCAACATTAAATGGAGTTAAGCCTAATGTCTTTAAATACTTCAAGGTGCTGTCCATCATATTTTTGTTTTCTTTAGTTGCAAGTTTTCGTTTAATTCGTTTGTTCATTTGAATTTACCTATTTTTCTACCACTTTTTCTCTACGTACTGAAACAGTACCTTGAGACGGACTGTCAGATAAGGATACCGTGACTTTGTAAACAAAACCTGTTCCCTTCTCTCGGAAAAGATCTGCATAATTTTCCATAGCAGCTATAGCATCATCTAAACTAAACCATCGAGCTTTAACTGTAAGACCTCCACGGTCATCCACAGTTACAACATTCTCATAATAAACAACTGAAGTCAACGGAAAATCAACTTGAGAACTGTTTTGGCGAACCTTTTCTATCTCTTGTTCTTTTAAGTAAGCTTCTGCTTCTTCTTTGGTTTTAAAAACCTTTGAACCTACTTTATATTGTTTAATTTCTTCTAGTTTCATTTTTAGCTCCTTGAAGTTAAATAACTGGATTTGCTGGGAGAGTTTCGAGAACTGGGATACCCTTGGTGCTGAGTAGAATAGTTAAAGCGTCTACTCCTACCTTTGGAATATAGGCTAGTTCTAAGGTTTCTTTGTTAAATAGATAAACTTTATCTTCTTTTTCCAAATGCGCTTTTTGTATGTGGTAAGCACTCACTTCACTCAAAGAATTGAACTTAAGGTATTGCACTGTGTAACTATACCCCACCAAATCAAGAACTAAATCCTCTAAGCTTTGAGGTGTTTCAATTACTAAAGTAGGTGCTAATGTGAATTCTATTGGTTTCATCTTTAGTCCCCTCCGTTTGCACGCTCTTCTGCATTTGTTAAACTTGATCCAATTGTTTGTAGTTCATCTAAAGTTAAAGTTTCAAGCAAACTAAGTTTTGTTTTAACTAAAATAGTTCTTTTTAGCTTTCTTGTTAAGGCACTTATTTCAGCTTGTTCACGTGTTAAATGTAAGCAATAGTCTTTACTGTAGGCATCTGCAATCAATCCGTCCTCATAACGATACCGATTTTGGGAGCTTGTCGTTACATAAGTAGTTCCTACTTTTTCAACTACTTCCTCTTTTATTTTCCCTACGGTATCTACCATGTAAGCTGAAGATGCAGCGTTCTGCTCAATATAAACAGTCTGACCTACTTGAAAGTCTTTCTTTGTGTATTTCGCTTGTTTTTCTGACATAATCAAACAATCCTCTTCTGATTTATTTTCTTTATTATAACAAAATAAAGTTATTTTGTCAAATAAAAAGTAAGATTTGACCTTACTTTCTCTTACTTATTCTAAAGTAGGTACAAGCTCAACATAGAAGTTTCCTTTAAATGAATTACTATCTTCTACTGTGTATTTAAAGTAATTCTTATCTTTTCTATTCCAAAAAGCGTTTTGCAAACGCAATAGCAAGTCAAAATGATCTACAGAGTCTACATACTCAGGAAATTGCTGTAATGTAAGGTCTAATAAAACTCTAGGAACAGAAGAAGTAGAGGATACCACACCTAAAACATCATGAGACCACAAATTCAAATGTAGGTCTGTTAACTTTTCTAAACTAATTACATAAACCATAGCTTATCCTTTCTCTACTAAAGCTTTTACAATAGCCGCAATAACTGGTGGGCTTACAGAATTACCTACTTGCTTATACATCTGATTCCTACTTGTACCGCACTCTTGGATGTTCTTCACAAACTCAAGTGGATACCCTTGTGCTAGGAAACACTCAACCTCAGTTAATTTCCTTACTCTTAAACCTAAATCATCAGATAACATAATTCGAGGAGAATCTTGACGAGCAGTAATCGTAGGAGCTAAACCTTTTACTGAGTGGACTCTACGATATTGCTCTAAGTTTTTATGTACTTCCCTAGGTAACAACCCTAAACGTAAAATCGAGTTAGTTCTAGGTAAAGTCAAACCAAATTCAAAATCCTTTAAATAAAGCCTATCTTCTGGTTTAGTTATTTGATAATGCGTATCGTCTACAAAAGGCTCCACTATATCTTCCAAAACAGATGTAGTATCACTAGGTTTTAAAGAATTAAACATATTAAAACTTGGAAACAGAGGTTCTGTTAAGTTTGCTAATGTAACAGAACTTAACTCCTTTTTCAACTTGTTAATACGAGAAGACCACTTATCTTCCTCATACAAAGAACTCTCACCTTTATAGATACCACAAATAAAGGTTCTTTCTCTAATTTGAGGAACACCAAAATCCTTAGAGTTTAAAACTGTAAAGTCTATCACATAATCTAATTCAGCTAAAGAATCTAAAATAACTCTGAAAGTCTTACCATTATCATGACTGACTAAGTTCTTTACATTCTCTAAAAGGAAGTATTTTGGTCGCTTTTCTTTTAAGATACATAAGACATCAAAGAATAACGTACCCCTAGTGTCTTCAAAACCTTTTCGTTGACCTGCAATCGAAAAAGCTTGACAAGGAAAACCATCAACCAATAAGTCATGGTCTGGTATATCTCTTTCATCAACTTTAGTTATATCTCCAATTAAGACACTACTATCAAAATTTGCACCATAAGATTGTTGTGCAAATTTATCAATTTCTGAAGCAAAGACAACCTTATGTGGAATATTTGCTAAACGCAACCCCTCTTCAAAACCACCGATACCACTAAATAAGGAAACTACTCTTAATTCACTCAATTTATATCTCTTCACTAGCAACTAAAGTCATAGGCTAAAAATTTACCAGTCATCAACGGAATGTAAACCGTACCGTTGTAGTTATCGTCAAAACCTGTTTGGTAGACAAAATAAGATACCGAAGGTGGGTTTTGCTCTACAAAGTTAACCACTGTATCAATCTTGGAAACTATACGGTAGTTTCTACAATTCTCTATAAAACCACAAGAATAGTCAGTAAATAAAGCACCTACTAATCGGTTCACATATTCATACAAAACAGAACAATCACTATAAACCTTACTTGAAGTCTTATCTGTTAATGTACAAATCATCTTAGGCATAGCAACATCTTCAAAATCCTCCAAACCTACATACAAAAATGTACCACCCAATTCATCTTGGTTTTGGTGTAACTCAGAGTAGGTACGAACTAAATCCTTAATCTTCTTGGGAAGAATGACTCCCTCTTTTTTCTTCTGTCTTTTGTTCATCTTTTATCTTTACTGCTTTCCGTATTCTTTCTTTGGCAATTTCAAAATATTGCTCAGTTAATTCCATCCCAATAAAGTTACGATTAGTATTTACGCAAGCTACTCCTGTTGAACCTGAACCCATGCAATTATCCAAGACCAAATCTCCCTCATTGGTGTAAGTCCTTAACAACCACTCTAACAAAGCTACAGGTTTCTGAGTAGGATGATAGTTTTCTTTCTGCTGATCCTTTGCGAAGATCTGAACACTGAGGGGATACCGCTCTGTCGAGTCGTAATCGACTTGACTTTCTCCGTAAGAGTTGTAATTGGAAGCTAAAACTTCTGATTTCCCTTGGTGTCTCTCTACAGACTTTTTCCTACTAGACTTACTCGACACCTTACGAGGATGCCCCTTTGTCATCTGAGGGTTATAAGTTGGTAACTTCTTATAGAAAACCAAAATATTCTCATGCGCCTTCATAGGCATCTTTTTAGCATTTAGAAAACCAGTTGGAGCAGTCTTTTGCCAAATAATTTCATATCTGAGGTCTTTGAGGTTGGATACACCTAGAACCTTGTCAAATGGAGTTTGTGCGAATAAGAGAATGGCACCATGCTCTTTAATAATGCGGTTGTATTGTTCCCAAAGGGAATCCAAATCAAGTACGCTATCCCATTTATTCCTTGTTGTTCCGTAGGGTAAGTCACACAAAATTAAATCGATACTTTTGCTTGGGATGTTCTTCATCAGCTCTAGGCAATTACCTTGTCTTAAATCAATAGAAACCATAAATTAAACCATACCATTCAAAGAAGCAACTGACTCTGGAGACAAATAGAGTGAAAGAGGATTGTCAGAACAACTTCTATAGCTACTTTCAAAGTGTAAAGGAGAACCATCATTATACCAGTAACGACCACCCTTATAACCTTCAAACGGTCTTCCAGAACTTAAATCATCAAGTGCATCTGCTAATGTTGAAATAGGTACATAATCAGAATCCACATCAAAATACAAGGCAGGTTCAGAATAGATACCCCTCCAAGAACCATAACCCTTCAACGGACGAACCATCAAAGGTAAAGTTGTTAAATATTTGCAATAGTTAATATCCATTTTTAACTCCAAATCTTATATAAAAATTCATTTTAGTATATCACAAAAACCTTTTAAAGTCAAGGGTTTACGCAATAAAATCAACTAACCAGTTTGAACGTAAGTAACTTACAAATTCAAAATCTGCAATCAAATCAACATTCTCATAACACACCTTTAGTTTAGCTAAAAACCCGTCTAACTCTTCCAACGTAGGAAACCAAAGGAAACAGTTTAAATCATAATAATTAAACAATAGATTGACAAACAAAGTTGCAGTTCGCTTATTACAGTCATGGAAATATTGTCTTCGCATGAGAAAAAGATAAAACATTAAAATTTGCTCAATTTTTACATAACGACTGGTATCATCAGAACTTAGTATTTCTTGTACAAAAGACAATAAATCGTTAAATTCAGCTTGCGCTTCTTTTCGAGATACCGAAGGTGGTTGATAAGTTGTACCACTTATGTTTACTGGGAAATCCTCAGAACGGAAATGACCTTCTAGTTGAGGTTTGTCAGTAACTCCGTTTGAAATCAATTCATGTAAGTCCTCAATAGCAGTTATGCTCACATCAGAAGAACTAAAGAGATGTACAAAAACCCACGCTTCATAAAGGTTTAGAAGTTCTTTTCGGGTTTTGTAACCAAAAGGAAAGGGCTCAAAATGAGTATTTACACATTGTTGGACTTCTTGCTTTGTTAAAACGTAATCTTCAAAGACAGTTGAATGAGCTACGATGTCCAGTAAATTATGTCCTAAGTAGTCTTGAAATAGAGTAGTCATACTGTTTACCTCAATCTTCTTTGTAATCAAAAGTCAAAAACACGTCACCAAAGTAAGTGTGGGAAATCTTTAACCTTAAAGGGGAAACTACGCTTAATACATCGTTAAACTCCACTAAATATCGTGCTGCTAACATATTCATTCTTTTTCTGAGAGTACCCTCTCTGGGAAAATATTCTGAGAAAATAACGGAAATTGGGAACCAAGAAGGATACCCAATGAAGGTTGTGGAAAGTTTTAGCTGACCTTCATAGTCAACAACCAAGTACAATATTTGATATTTGTGTCCGTATCGAACATAACGAAAACTTTGCATAAGACTTGTATCCGTCAAATGTGCAGTTAATTCAAACGGACTTTGGTACTGTGCTAAAACTTCTCTCAAAAGTGCTACATTTTTAGGGCATTCCCACAATTTCGAAACGAACGCTAAATCGCGTTCTTCTTTTGTTTTGAACAATTTAAACATCTGAAACTACTTCCTTAATTTCTTCATTTTTTTATTATACCAAAATAAATAAAATTTGTCAATATAAAAAGAGGTTTATACCTCTTTTCTTAACTATAGTTTACCCTTCTGGATTACCTGTGAATTTATAATAATACATAGAAGCTCCCGATAGATTAGTTTTGTAATTAAACTTGAGATACCCTTGCTTAATCCACTTCTCAGCTTTAGCTTTCGCTAATTTTGGAGAAATCTTTTGCCAACCACTTTGATATTGTTGACTTGTCAACAAGTAACAGGCACCGTTAAATAAAACGTTATCACTTTCTGTAATCGTGTATGTTCTGCGCCCGATTTTTAACTCAAAAGGTTCAAATTTCATAAACCATACCACCTTTCTCTTACTTTAAACCAACAACTTTCTTCGCTAGTTTATCGACTGTTTGGTTAATCTTCAAACCACGATGACCGCGCACCCAAATAAAGTCAATTTCCTCAATGCCACTTTCTTTTGCTTTTTGTAACAAGTAAGCGTGGTATTTCCCAACTGGTTTCTTCAAAGAGGTTCCCCAACAAGCCTGTTCGTTGACCTTGACAGTTTTAGGCGCAGCCCACCTAAAGATACCCTCATAGTCGCAAACCACAGTTATCTTACTAAGTTGGCGCTTAATCGCATCTTCAATCGCTAAACCAAACCCACAAACTTCACCTGCTACATTTCTTGAAGTAGCGAAATTAGGTTTATTATTTGCGATGGCTTGAGCGTCTAACAAAACTCCATTTTCATAGCAAGCAAACGCTCCACCATAAGTTTGAGTTTGTGTATTGAAAGAACCGTCAATCGAGTACAGAATACCATCGATACCCCAAAGAAGTGGGTCAGAATCTTCTGCCATTTTGATAGTTCCTTTAATTCCATTATCTGAGACATAAGGAACAATTTCAGAGGTTTTCTTCATGGACAAGATTGGTTCCTCACCTCTCAAATAAGCTTCAGCTTGTTCTCTTGTAGGAAAACTCTTGAACTCAATACCTTTTGTTCCTTTTACTACGTTTTCACAATCAGACCAATTTTCAAAGATTTGATTGGTGTTTCGGACTGCGTAATATTTCTTTTTCTTTTGTGTCACTTACTATCTCTCCTAGAAACTAACCAATGGACTCCAAGTATAGAAAATACAACTAAGCTATAAAAGTAGTCAAACACCACAATTTTAAGGTTTGAGACCTCAAATTGTAAAAGCGCAAAATCTATTACAATCAAAATAAGACATAATATACACAAAAACCAAAAAGCAAAACTTAAAAAAGGTCGATGTTTATTATAGGTTGAAAATCTACCAAGTCTAAGATACCGCTGACTTGCTGCGATTAAACTATATAACCAAATACAAGTCAGAAAACTGGATAAAACAAAATAAAACATAACTAATACCTTTAATCTAAACCCCAATGTCCTCTAACGTATCTCCAAATAACACAGAAAATTAAAGTAGATATAAGTGCGTAAATGTAACCAACTACATCAAACCATTTAGAGGATAAAGACGAAATCACACCTAACCCGATAATTAATCCAACCCCTACTTCCATTGTGAAATCTGAAATTGCATTCAAGTCACTGTCTTTCAATTTAATACTACTACGAAGTGAGGGAACAAAGAGAGGAACCCAAAAATATAGCACGTGGAAAATCCAAAGACTAGCAAAACCAATGAGTAATCCTAAGTTAAAAATGTTATTTAGCTCTGGGTTGAAATTCATAATCAAATCCTTTCTCTAAATCAACTCAATAGAGAGAACTACAAAATTTGGTTGTAGACCTTCAAAATCTCGAAGAATATATGTTACTTTAACATAAACAGAACGTCCTGTGTAAGAACCCTCCGTATATTCCATCAACTTTAAAATATCTCCAACTTGAAAGTTTCTATCGTTGTAACGCACCTCGAAAGATTTTTCTTTAGTGACTACTTTCTCAAAGTAGTTAGGAGCAATTTTTAACTCATGTACCATGCCTGAAATACCTACCTTTCTTATATAAAGAAATAAGCTGCTTTACCTATTGTTTTCTTAAGTGTGTTAAAACCATAAGTCCTGTAACTCCTAGACCACATTTCAGCAATATCAAGCAAAATCAACAATGCGGATACCCAAATATGGAAATTGGAAAGTTCAGTTAAAGACTGAAACTCAAAGAAAACGACAAAATAAAACAAAGCTAACAGTGACTTTAAGGTAAACCGAACTTTGCTAAAATAACAAAAGTAACTTTTAGTGTCTGGCCAAAGTGCAAAAGTAAAGCACACAAGATAAAAGAAAGCGACAACTGTTAGGTGGATTGCTCTTAGTAATAAAAACCAAGTAAGCATTAAATCTCCCTTTCTAAAACTTAACAGACTCTTTAAATTCCTTTGGAAAAACCTTAGAAACATATAAATTAAAGAGGTTCATAAAATCAATTTCAACATTACCGTAAAAGTCTCTTCGAGTATCATCACCAAATAGTATGTATAAGAAAGCAACGCAAAACATACTAGAACAGTAAATTAGTAAAAGTACCAACCCAAGCATTAAAAAGTTATAGGTAAATGAAACCTCTATAAATAAAGAGCTTGATTTAACTAAGAGAGTTAAAATAAAGTAAGAAAGTAAAGCACCCAAAAAGGAACCTACTAAAGAAGTCTTGAAAGCGTTAAACCTATGTTTTAAATATTCTCTGGACAATTTAATTACTCCAATCGTAAGGTTCAGCCGTATCAAATTCTGCAACCAACTGAGGATACCCCATCTCTGTTTTTATAGCTCCGTTTACAAGCCCAAACAAGTTTAGACGACCATCTTCTGAATCATCAAATCCTGAAATCTTTACTTCCACAGAACTTGTTGGTGGAAATTGCGACAAGTACGCAATCAATTCTGAAACAGTCATTATACTTCACCCTCCTGTTTAATCAACAACTCCAAATACTTGTCAATAATCTCAACACACTCTTTGAAAATACGCTCATTATCTAAACTCATTGTCAATGTTTGAGCTGTTCTCAAAACACCTAATTGTTCTTCTGACAAATCTGAAAAGTTCTCTTTGTTTACTTCAGGTGCTAACTCTAAATACTCAGAAGCGCTTAATTTAGGAGCGCAGAGAGCAAGGTACTTATAAGAGGCTTTGGCTTTTCTCAACCAAATACGAGCTTTTTCTAAGTCTTGGATACCACCTTTATGCTTGTAACGAATCACATATTCTGTAACTGTAGCAATCATATGAGGAAAGCAAGAATACAAAGAAAAATCCCAAGACTCAATTTTATTTTGTGTATAGCGAGAAGGGTTTACCAACTCTTCATTTTCAACATACTTCTTAGTCATAGTGTCTAAACCACCTATCTAAATTTAATTTATTATAGCACAAAACTCCTTGAAAGTCAAGGAGTTTGCTGATTTAGTAATAAAAATCACCATAACGTTCTTTGTAAGGATCAGACCAAGAAATAACTCTAGCTTTTGCAATTTGAGACTCGAAGTTCAAGGAAAGTAACCATTCACCTGACGGATACGCAAAGTACATAGGGGAATCTTTATCAACGACTACAACTTGACAACCATAGCGTTCACTGTAACCAAATTGGAGGACTTCTTGAGTGGAATATTGAATTTCTCCACCTTTTGTTTTATATTTTATCTCAATGTAGGAACCGACTATCATAACTATACCCTTTCATAGTGTTCAACCACAAAATCAAACTCATTTTGATTATCTTTCTCATAAACCGTGCTAGAAATTAAAGAAAAATTAGAAAAGTCAAAGTCTTTAGGGAAATAAGTACCCCCATCTACTTCAGCTTGAACTTGTGTAATAACCAACTCATCTACATAAGGTTCAAATAGTTTATAAACTTGACTGCCACCTACGATATATAGGGTCTTATCTTGATTTTTATACCAATCCAAAACTTCTTCTATACGTGTTACAATAGTTGCACCGTATACTTGGTAGTCCGATTGTGTAGTCAAAATCAAAATTTCTCTGTTAGGGAGAAGTCTTTTGTTCATACCCCCAAATGTGACTCGTCCCATTAAAATAGCTTGATTTAGTGTTGTCTCTTTAAAATGCTTAAGATCTTTTGGTAAGTACCAAGGCAAGTGATTATCTTTACCGATGATACCGCTTTTGTCTTGCGCCCAAATTGCTACGAGTTTCTTGTTCATCTTTTCCTTTCCAAATAAAACCTTCTAAAACACCCTCTGTTCCAGTTTAAATTCAAACTTTATAAGTTATCGAATTTAGATTTAAAATCGAAACTGGGGCAATCTGAGCGGTTTTAGAGGGGTGTTTTCTATTATCGTTTATTTGCCAAATGAAAATCAATCAAATCATTTAGAGAGGTAAATAATGTTTCTTCATAAATATAATACTCAGCAAGCGTTTCATGGTTTAATTGCTCATAAAGATAGTCTAGGAAACCTGTTGCAGCTACATCGTTGTCTGTATAAGCTTGAGAAATAGTAAATTTGTCGATACCGTAGATAAAGAGGTTACGCTCCGACATACGTTCATCTACTTTTATACTTTCACGTCTTAGAAAGACTAGTTTCACTGCAAATTCTCTATCGGTGTAATCATCTGTGGGTAACATGTGTCCAATATTGTTTGAGAAGTAATAAACTTGTGTATCTTCATTAACCCCACCACTAGCAACTTTTAGTAAAGTTAAACCCTCATTCAAAATACTATTGGCAACCAACTCTGTCACTGCTTGGGATACAACAAAATTATTTACATTAGTTCTATTAGTCTCTAACATATATTCCACCTCAAAATTTTCTTGTATTTAGTATAGCAAAAGAAACTTTATTTGTCAAGTAAGCATAGAACATAAAAATCAAAAGAACCCCAACCGAAGTTGAAGTTCTCTAGCAAGAAAAACCTATCTAAGTTCTCTCACTTCAAGCGCCAAATTCCGATTCCAATCGAAAATTCTCTGTGCTTGTCCTTCTGCGCTTGACTTCATCTTCCAAAAGCGAATAGAATGCAAATCACGTGTGAACTCAATGTCATAACTTTTAGTCTTACGATTGAAAGCTACATAAGACACATATAGATCGTTACTTGGATTATATAAAGCAAAATTTCGCATGGGGATACACTCCTAAGTTTCTAATTTGTATCAAAACGAAGAACGTGGTTTTCGTAAGTTTGAAGCTCTAAATGGTCATTGTAATTATCTTTCAAGACATAACCATCTAATTTAACCGCTCTATCCAAGAACTCTTTCAATTCAGACTTCTTCTTCACATAGATTGTGTATCTAGGAGAAATGGCAAATCCTACTCCCATTTGCCCTGTAATTGCGAACTTACGACCATCTTCCAAAATCACAAATTGGACAAAATCATAACCATAAGTGGTTTCAAAACGAAATTGAATGTTGTTCATGTTTTACCTACTTTCTTTGTTTAATCCCAAGGCATTGTTTGGTCAATAGCTTTCAATTCCTCATAAAATTGAGAGCCATTTACTTCCTGATACCCCCAAGTAGTTAGGTCTTTAACAACCCATGACAAATCTGACTTCTTCGCTACTGTAATCTCAGAAAAAGCTGAAATTGGCGCGCCTGCTCCATAAGAAGTACCTGTAATCACTAACTTACGACCGTCTGGGAGAATGACTGCTTGTACATAATGATCTTTGTATTTTAATCTAATTCCTCTTGTTGTCATTTGTTTTCCTACTTTCTATCTAATCTTCCCAATAAACAAAACTTCTCAAATTGAGATACAACGCATCTCTAAAAGCTACTACGCGACTTTGACTTGAGATACCAAGAATTAAATCTACCAAACTCGTTTTGACTCCACTCAAAGGTATATCTACTTTTCGGTTTGTTTTAGTCTTATCTACATAGTATAAATGTACCCAAGGGGCATCTTCTTTGATATAAACTTGAATAGTGAAGGGTTGAAGAGCTTGATTATCTAATGTAACCAAATCCATGTACAGAGCGTTTTCGCTCTGTGAAGTGCGATATGTTAAACCTAAACGAGAAGATCCTTTTACAAGTCTTCGAATATCAACAGGTAGACCGTGTTTCGCCATAGACTGACAAACCGTAAACAATTCTTCTAAGAGAGCTTGTCTCTCTTTATTTTTAAACAAAGTTTCCATACTTAACACCTTTCAACAATAATCTTGAATAGCTGTCAAACCTAACCAATACGCTAAAACTAGGTCTTTCTTACGAATATAAGGTAACAACTGTTTAGTGAACATAGTTGGACTCATTTGTAAATCATCCCAATCACAACGAAGACTGAAAGACTTACCAAACCAAATTTCTCCAGTTTCTTTAAACGGACGACTTGTAAGCTCTACAACTTGTCTGCTACCACCAAATTTATCAACTTTGATATTGTGGTAGTCAACCCCAACTGTATCTTGCAAGGTAAAAGAAATCGTCCCCTCAGAGCAACCTACCCAAATCAAATATTCACCTCTGGAGGGGGAGGAGATACCAGTAGGGAATTTACCCATAGGATAAGTAGATTGACCCTCTAAATACTTCAAGAAGAAATTTAGTTTCTCTACTACCAACTCTTCGAGTTGGTCTCTTTTTAGTCCTTTGTATTTACTCAAATCTTATCTCCTCAACTACATCAAAACCGAAACCCGAAGAACGAACACCTAAATTTAAGCACTCAACTTGTTTAAGGGTTGCTACATTTTCAACTAGAGAAGTTAAAATATGGTTTAAATCATAATCAAGTAAGTTGGGGAGGTAATACTCATTTGAAACACGCTTTCGTTTTCCTGTTTTAGTATTACATGACACACTTTCAAACGTACCTCTATCCAATTCCTTGTCGAAATAAATCAGTATTTCATGAATCAAGTCGGTATCTAAGTTTGTCTCAATCGTGTTTTTCAAGAGTCTTAGTCGAAATACAGAATCTTTTAGTAGAATTTGAGTTTTATACCTGACTGAGACTTGGGATACCGAACTCATAGGTTTAATTTCAGCACCACTTACAAGTAACTTAAACCCCTGATATAAATAGTACCAAAATTCTGTTGTCTGCTTGTTAGTTAATCTATTCATTGCACTTAAACCTCAACTATATCTTTCTTAGTTCAATCCTTATCGTAATCTTTAAAATCAAACCCATACATTTTGTCGATTACATCTCTCTTAGTTTTAAAATTTCTGTAATAGCACGTAATTCTCTTACCTCTATTAGTTACATTGATAAACCTATATTTACTTAAGTCCAATGTATCTAAGTATGACAACAAATGGTCTAAGTAGTTCTCAATAAACCATACAAAGTCTTGCTTACTTGCCTTAATGTTGACAATCAAATATCCCTCATAAATATCGTGGTATTGATTATCCGCAGAATGGTTAGACAAGCGAACTTGGTAGTAATCATAGTTCTTATAGGCACTGTCTAAATGACTAGAGATAGACCAACCGTGCTGAGAAAGTTCATCAAAAGCTTGACTCAACTCATCCATAGCTTGTTCGTATTCCCTACGTTGAGTATCACTTCTATTAAAACTACGTTTTCTATAAGCGTTATATCTGCTTTTTCCATAAGCCATATTTACCTCCAAAATTTAAACTTAATCTTCCAAAGCACTCAAGAAACAAGCTACTTGAAAATCCGTAGAAATCGACTCTACCAAAATCTCAAAACCACGTGTAAATTGTGGAGTTCCTTTTGCTGCATATTGGACAATATGCTCCAAAGTTTTAGCTGGTAACTCACTTTCTGGTCTATAAAGACTACCTGAGAAGAAAACATCTAAGTCTGAAGATACCGAAATGTGTAAATCATGAACTCGTTTACCTGATTTCTTATTTTCCAACGAAAGGTAAACTAAGTCTTTTGCAAGTTCTACATAAACTAAGTATCTATCAGAAACCTCGATTGTTTCTCCGCTAACTTCATCTGCTAAACCAATAACCTTATCAAAGGTTTTCTCCAAGGTTTGTTGGAGTTGTTGTCTTTTAGTGTTGCTCATCTTCTTGCTCACTTTCTAAAGCTATTTTAATCTGCTCCGCAATCCTTGATACCACCGGTACCGCAACGCTATTCCCCACTTGTTTGTACAAGTGACTATTTGCCATTTTCTCTGGGAACTTATACGAACGAGGGAACCCTTGAGTGTTAAAGCACTCTCTTGGAGTCATTTTCCGAATATCACCACCAAAGGTACGAATAATAGGTACAATGTTACCACCCATACCCATTCCTGCCATCAGAGTAGGTACTACTCCACTCTTATTTTCACGGACATATTGACCTCTTCTGTACTCATAAATTGAATTACTAGAAGTAATCTCAGAGTCTAATAAAGGATAGTAGTGCTTATCTTCACGGTAATAAAAGACCTCATCTACTGGGTTTTCAAAGTCAATTACATCATGAATCCTAACTGTTAAAGATATTTCTTCTGGGAAAACAAATCTATCGGAAACTTCTTTATCTCTGAAACCGACTATGTAAATACGTTCTCTACCCTGAGGGATATTGCCATACTTAGCTGCGTTTAAAACTTTATAATGAACATAGTAACCTAAGTCCTCCAAAGTCTGCAAAATCACTTTAAATGTATTTCCTTTATTGTGACTAACTAGGTTCTTTACATTTTCTAAGAAAATTACTTTAGGTTCCTTTTCTTCAATAATGCGAGCTAACTCAAAGAATAAATTTCCTCTACCTTTCTCATCATGGAAACCTTGTTAATACCCCGTTATGGAGAACGCTTGGCAAGGAAAACCACCCATAATAACATCAACATTTGGAATATCTGAGGCTGAAACTTCTTTAATGTCTCTACCATCCAACTGAACATGAGGAAAGTTTAAAGCAAAAGTTTCTCTCGCTTTTTCATCAAATTCATTTGCGTAGATTGTTTTAAACCCTTGTTCTTCAAACCCTAAATCAATACCTCCTACTCCTGCAAAGAAGGAAGCACACGTTAATTCTAAACTGCTCAAAATTTACCCCTAATCTAATTTGTGTAAGCCAACAAAACCTTTAACCCTTTGATAAAGGCATCAACAAAGGCTACTGTAGGTATATTCTCTATGTAGTTGCGAATGATGGATAACGAGAGGTTGTCATATCTTTCGTAAGGTATCCTATTAGAAATCTCTGTTTTAGGGTAACTATTGCTTGTAATGTACCAACCATTTAATCGCTCTACCTTGTAATCGTAAGCATTGAATGAAATACTATGTGATTTCTGTCCCATACGAACTACAATTCCTAAGTAAGTCCAAGGCGTATCTTGAACCTCAAAATAAGTATTATCCGAAACTTTGAACAAACCATACACTTTAGCACCTGTGCTATGTAGCTGATGTAGCCGATACAGTAACTCTGCTAATAAATCTTTCTTTTCACCAACAACCATTCATCTGACCTCTAAAACTTCAAATTTAACTGATCTTGTAACTACCACTTAACCATATCATTTGTCAAAACAACTAAATCTAAAGAAGTACACAAGTTTGTAAGGCGTTCTTTAGATGTAATTGAGTTCACAATCGCATCTAACTCAGAACCACCCAAAATCAAACTATTTTTATTTACAAAGATAGTAAACATAGTAGAAGTATCTATTTTATTGTTAAGATGAGACCAACCACTCACGCTATATACATCCCCATAGTCATCCACAGAGAAGTAATAAGCAAGGTTATCTTTACAATAAAGCCCAACATAAAACCCTTTAAGATGAGTTTTATAAGAAAGTGTATATTTTCTATTGTTTAAAGGTCTTTGCGTGTCCTCATAAGATACAAATTTGGACACTTCTTCTAGTATGTTCTCAACTGATCTTTTAAGACGTTTCACTTCTTTATCTGTAAACTTCATATTTTAACCTCTCTCTCAATCTAAAACCATATCAAATTTAAACCCATAAAACTTAGTCAGTATAACAGAAATTAAAACATCTAGTTCCATTTCAAACTGTTGTGATAAAGGTATTGAAACCTTCTCTTCAATCGAAATTGGAAGTTCATCACAAGAAAGATACCCTCTCATGGTTTTATAGGGAACCAACTCAAACCCTTGAGTCTGACATTTGAAGAATTGAATAACTCGAACTGAAGTTAGTTTCTTCTCAGTAAACTTAATTTCCACATGAAAGTTCTCCGTAGTTTTAACAACTATTTGGGTCTTCCCTACAAAATTTACCTCAGTCACATTTAGAAAAGGTACTAAACGCAAAAGAAGTTCTTCTGTCAGAGTCCACTCTCCTCTTTGTATAGAATAAGCAATAAAAGAGTCTCTGTTGAAAATATAAGGGTTGTAGGGAAAAGTAACCCCATCTGACACAACTAATAAACCATCTTTTGAATACATCTTAAACCTCAGTCTTTCCACTCAAGAAAGGTATTGTTTTGAGAAACTAAACATAAAGCAGTATACAAGTTTATAAAACGCTCTTTAGAGGAAATAGAATCAATGATAAGGTCTAAATCTCCCCACGTGATACACTTATCTGATAAGTCTATAAATAATGTAAATGCGTTTGAGTTATCTGGTTTACCTTTAAAGTAAGACCAACCTCTCATCACATAAGCGTCAGAATCAGAATCTAGCTCAATGTAAAAATAATAAGCATCTCTACCCTCACAAAATAAACTAACATAAAGTCTGTTTACATCTTGAATATAAGAGTAAGTATATTTCTGATTATTTAAAGGAAGTTTCCCATCTTTATGATGTGTAAGTTTAGGTAAGTCTTCCAGTAAACCGTTAATTACTGTCCCAAAGCGACATAGCTCTTCAGATGTTAAATTCATCAATCTACCTCCATCATTAACTCTTTCAAAGCATTTAAAAGTACACGTGCCATCTCATCAGAACTTATAAACTCAATTAAATCTTCGAACTTACTCAAATTCTTTGTTTTAAACTCTTCATAGTTTAACTTAAATCGAACCTCTTGATACTCACCATCTTTTGTGTAACCTTTACGGATGCTTCGGCAATAGACATAATCGTCTTCAAGGTCGAAATTTAAAACATGCTCTCTACCTACATTATAAGTATACAAAGTAAGCTCAATTTCAGAACCCTCTCTCAGAAAGCGAAACTCATAAATAAGTGAAGTGTCAAAAACTACCCCATATTCATAAGGTTCTCTATCCCACTCTTTACGCAGAAAATTTACTAAATAATCATTTAATGCTTGTCTATTTTTCGTTAAAGTCATCTCTATACCTCGCAAAAATCATGAATATTTGTAAACAATTTAGGTAAACCTTTATAAAAAGCATCAAGCACCTCAGATTTCTGAATAGCACTCAATAAAACCATCAATTCAGAGTGTTTAACTTCAGTAACACTAATTTGCTTAGCTAAATGATTTTGAGGTCTTCCTCTATAACAAGGAACACTCAAACCTGAAAAACTAGGAGAAAAACCAATGCCTGTACCATTTACCTGCGTACTTGAAGATACCACTTCTTCACTTAAAGTTAAACGATGTACTAAAGTATTAGTGCCTTTCCGATAAACATCAAAGTTTAAATCAACTAATAATGTATTCTCCAAAGGCATAAACATATTTGAAAATTCTACATTGTATAAAAAATTACCTTCAGCACTAAACTGAATATCATATCCCATAAATGTATCAAAATGCTTATCTAACTGTTTATATAACTTATCTAATGCCTGTAAGCAAAAATCTAACTTTTCTACTCTTGAAACTCGAACACCCATAATGTCAACCTCATTTATTTAATCAACTAACTAAACAGTTACATAAACTTCATGTACTGCAAACCTTCTAAGTAAGCTAAAACCTGCTCATCAGTTAAAGAGTTAACTACTTCTACAATATCAGAACGACTAAACTCTTTCGTATAGTTTATGGATGTAACATCTACAACACTAGAACTTCTCCCACCTACATCATACTTAAATGCTTTAAAACTATACAACAAATCCCCAGCTTCAATCATTTGTAAACCAATAATTAAACTACAATGTTGTTTCCAACGTTTACGCGTGTATAGAGTAAAAGAAATAGATAAATTTGTATAATTCTCAGTGATACCCCACCCAAAAGTTAAACGATCATTTACCTCAACCATAGGAGGAACTTCCGGAAACACAGTCGATTGAATGTGTAAACCTCTAATCATATTATCCAAAACTTCTACTAATTGTGTTCTATCTTTATAAGACATATTTTAAACCTCATTTACTTAAATCGTGACCTTTATCTTATTCAAACCTTAAATCAGGAAGTTTCTTAACTTTATTCAAAATCTCTGGTAAACCTAAATAAAACGCGTTTAAAACTGCATTAGATTGGATACCCTCGGCAATGAGTCTAGGTGCAAACAAAGCCAAAGTATCACTAGACATAGAACCAACTCTTTCCCACTCTTTAGGTTTTCCTCTGAAGAAAGGACTACTATAACCAAAATAAGTATCTGAGTTAGCTGAAGGTTCAATAGCTAACCAAATGCGATGTTGTATAAGGTAAGAAGATTTACTCACAACTTCAATACTAACCTCCCCTGCATCATTATTACCTTTATTTGGTTCAGTAAGTGTAACTTTTAAGAAATGAGTAGAATTTACATCCAATGCCAGATCATACTGTGGAGAGCCGATGTAGTTTCGTTTAAATTCCTTATTTCTAAGTTTTATAACATAAACTGCTAATTGCTCTAAACTTTTAATACAAACCTCTTGCTTTTCTTGTTTTGTTACCATAAGTTAAACCTCTTATCTCTTTACGGATTGCGCAACGGAATCTTGTTTAAAGCTATTTTGAAAGCTTTTGCATGTGATTTAGGCATAGATTCTACAAGTTTCTGTACTTCTTCCTCAGATATCTCAGATTCATAAACCTTAACATACGATTTATCGTGGTCAAATTCCCCAAATCGTGTAAATGGAAAAGTACCATAATCGAAAGTACAACCCATGTTGTAATTTAAACCTACAAACAACTTTCTAACTGGTTGTTTAGTTGTTTGAGAAAGCAAGGTCACATGCAAAGAAACGTTACTGTTTTGATGGTTCAGACTGTAAGCCACATGAAACCCACCTGAGACATCAAAGCCAATTAACCCATTTATGTCAGTATAGGTACTAGGACTAAGTTCATAACCAACTTGTCTTAGTAGTAAGACCAACTCCTTTTGGTCTTTTGTTAAAATTGTCAACTCAAACACCTCTCAATCACTAAACATCTTATTGTATTCAATTAAACCACAAGCTCTTTCTAAGCACGCAACTAATGGAGTAAGCAAATTATCTCTTTTATAGCTTGTCAGAACCATCTGACGAATATATGTCTCAAATGGAAATTGTGTTGTGAAACTAACTTTCAAATCATCCAAAGCCTTACCTCTACTATAAGGCAAGCTTGTAAAAGCACAATAATCAATCGGATTGTTTGAAGTCTCTGGTATATAAGCAACTTCAAAACGATGTAAAGTCGCTCCCAGTGAAGTTAAAAGACTGATACCGAAAGTTATTGAGGTTTGAGTGCTACTAAACTCTATCAAACCTTTATAGTTTTCATACTCTTTTAACTCAAACAAAATTTCAAAAGGTTTTCTATCCTGAAAACTTAAAGTGAGTTGGTTATGTATAAGTTGCAGTCTATTTACTATTCTGTCTAGTTTTTCTTCTTTGGATTGTCTTTTAATCAAACTATAAACCTCACATTTCCTTCAAACTTGGGTACAACAAGTAAAGATACCCCAAAAGTGCTTTCCCTAAGTAATCATATTTCATAAACTCTAACAGACCAACCAAATCTTCAAGTCTGCCATTTGGAGAAACCTCAAAATGATTAACCTCAGTAATCTCACCTTTTGAATCGTAATGATGCACTTCTACAAAAACAACATAAGGTTCAGTCGGTTCAGTTAAAACATCTAAGTAATTTGTAACAACCAACTGGAAAGTCATCCGTTTACTTCGATTGTAAAAACGTAAATGGAGATTTGGGTTGCGTCTTGTAATATCGTTATAAATCGAACCGATAATCTTACCATCACTTGTCATAGGCATTTTTGGTAAGTGTTTATTCAACACTTTACTACTCAAAAAATCTTGAATCAAAGTATCTAAACCTAAACGCAAATGGCAAAACTCTTTGTCTGATAACATCTTTACTACCCCACTAAATTTCAAGCTACAACAAGCAATCAAAACTTCAATTTAATTCAAATCTTATAAATCAAGTTTACTACAAAAATTGAAAAATTGCAAGGATTTCACATAAGAAATTTTGATTAATTTGACAAGAATAAAAACAAAACAAAGCAATATAAAAGAGCAGTATAAAATTATACCACTCCATTATGTGTAAGTTCAAAATCTCAATCTTCTAAGTCTAAATCTTTGTCTTCTGGACCAAGAATACCGTAAGAAAGTAGAGCTTGCATGTGGTTCTGTACAAAATCTCGAACTTGAGGATGTTCTCTCTCTATTTCTTCAAATTCTTGGAACTGTAAGCTTGTAAGCACTCTCTCCGTTACAATACGCATGAAATTGAAAAACAATTCCTTTGTGATTTCATCTTTTGATAGACCAAAAAATTCAAGAGACTTGTCTTTATCAAATAAACCGATACCTTGTTTCAATAGAAGTTCAAAAATTGGATATAAATTCTCCCTAGGAATAGCAACAAAAGAAGTAGCAGACAAAGTATCATCTTCTGTTCCAAACAAAGAAAGTTCAACCACACCTTCTAAAGTATCTTTCTTTTTCAAAATGCTTTGGTTGAACTTCATAAGGTTCTTCAACACCTTATCTCGAACAGTATGTCCAATTTCCATTCTTTCCATCTATCTGTCTTCACTTTCTATTTCTTCCTGATGAGCTACTTGGATTTCTGGTAAAACTTGTGGATACCCTACAACTTCTCCTATTCTTAAATTCGCAACTGCTTCGTGACCTTCTACCAATGCTTGTTTCTTTTGGTACTGCTTAATCTTCATAGCAGTTCTATAACATGTACCGAAATAAAGCTCTACATAATCTAACAAGGACACATAAACCATGCGAACACACTCATCATCCTTACCACAAGAAACAGTCGAGTTCCTAAAAATAGACATAGACTGCTGAAAACCTACTGGTAAGACAACACCATCTTCTATCTCTGGGTAAACTACCTCAAAAAGTAAATCAACTAAGTACGTTTTATTACCTTTAGTATCTCTATCAACCACTTTCCAAAGTAACTTATGTTCAACTAAATAATCAAAAGTTTCTAATAGAGAGTGTCGATTAAACTGTCCCTTCTTAGACTTAAACTCTTCCACACTTAACGACCCGTTCGCTAAGTTTTTAAATTCAGTTAAAACAGTCACACCAACACCTACCTTTACTACTTTCTGTTAACTTTAATCTTCTAAAGATTCATAAATTCGTTTAAATAAGACTTCCAAACAAGGAACTGCAATCGAGTTACCTGCTTGTTTGTATAACTGCAAATCTGATAAACCTGTCTCTTTTGCTTTTTGGTAGTCTTCGTAAGAGAACCCCATAAACTTCCAACACTCGCCGGGAGTCAGATACCGCATAGAATAAAAACCACTTAAAGGTTTCTGCTCTTCTGTCTGATTATCAGACAACATCAAAGCCAAATTGAACAATCCTTGAGGTTTGTTTACAATTTTCTCAGACAACCATAATACGTTTGGGTCTTTTGCAAGTTCTTCTCGTGTTGAAGAAAGACCACGCTCATATTCTACAAATGGACGAGCTAGAGGGTCACTTGCATCTGAAGGGTACAACTTAGACGGAACTTCACAACCTACACCCTCTACAACTGTTTTAGGGTACTTATAGTCAGAAGCCAACATGCAGCTTACTTTCCCTGTCGGAAAAAGGCACTGAGTTCGCATTCCAATCGACTCTTTAATGGTTGAAAGGTCTATGTCTTCTAAACCTTGTTCTTTCAATTTGTCGATTTTGTAATCAACTGGAACGTTAAAACGACCGAGGTAATGCACGATACCCTTATCTCTTAACTCATAAGTAAAGCGGTCAATGTTATACTGCTTGTGCCACTTCTTTGTATCTAATTCACTACCTAACAAGGGAACCATAGTTGAACCATTATCAAATCCATTTGGAAAACGATACGGTTTATGTTTCCCTAAAATAGAGACTACGAAAATACGCTCTCTATTTTGAGGGAGTCCAAAGTCTTTTGCATTAAGGACTCCATAGTAGTTTGTATAACCTAAACCTCTCAAAAAGGAGAGCCAAGAGTGAAACCCATCTCGAAACTTAGCACTGTTTAGAGCCTTTACATTTTCTAATAACAAAACCTTTGGTTTCTTACCCTCAATCAATCGCTGACACTCCCATAAAAGAGAAGACGAAGTTCCTGAACCCTTTTCAAATCCACGTTGTTTTCCTGCAGAACTTAAATCCGTACAGTTGTGTACAATACAGTTCTAAACAGTAAATGAATGATTATCTTTGACACTAATATCATAAACACTAGCTTTGTATGGAGTGTAACTAGCCGACTCTACGGATACCCAAACATAATCATCCTCAAAAATCATAGAGTTTGATTTAGTTTCCAAGTCACTAAACTCGATACGATAGTGTTCGTTGATAGACTCGCTAATTGTAAACGGTACTTTGTAAGCTTTCAACACTAACTGACTTATACCGTAGAACAATTCTTTACCTGTAACAAATAAAGTAGAGGTAAAATCTACGGTTTGTCCTGAGACCCTCTGGTAGCCCCATAGAAGCGCTCGAATTTGTTGTAAGGGTAAATCTACCCACTGAGATTGAAAATGCAATCTGTGCCGTTTTAAGGCGCTCTCACGCAAATAATTTACAAGAGCGCAATTTCGGATACGGAACTCAAGCTGTGAGTTACCTAGTTCTAAACTTGAAGTATCAAACAACCCCTCAGTTAAGTCTCTTAATAAGTGATAATGTTTATTATCTACTTTCAAAATCAATTCTTCGCCCTTTACCATGAAAGGATAAACAAGTAAGACACCTAATAAGCGCCAAAAATCTAAGTTCTCAAAATGGCTCTCTAGTGATGGATACCCTTGTGGGAGTTTAGACTCTGAGTTAATTGGAAACCCTAAGTAATCTGAGGTACTTAGCTCCCTCGCTTCTTTCCATTGTGGAGAGTTTAAACCCTCTTCAGATTTACTACGCACATAAAAGGGATGGTTTTCTGTGGTTGAAATATCTCTCGTAAGTTCTGAACTTACTGAAAATAAAGGCTTTAAACCTTGGTTATAAAAAGCAGTAACCTCTTTATATTCACCTGTGTGAGTTAAAACCGAGTCACCTACAACCACATTCTTAATAGGAACGTAACCTTTGTCTTTTACAAAGACTAAAGAATCTCCTGTGAAACAAGGGAAAGAGTAAGTAAACAAATCAAAATCTGGTAAATCCTCTGGCCACAACTTTGAAATGTCTCCAAAGTTAGGAGTTTCCCCATGAATAGCTTCATAAGCCTGATGGGCGAATTTGTCAATTTCGGATACACCGACTACTTCGTAATCAACACTTAAATTTCTCAGAGCCATGTGTTGAGAACCAACTCCTGCAAAGGCTTCGAACACTTTTAAATGTACCATATTGTTAGCTAATCTCCTTTGTGAACATACCGCGAACTCCATCAAATCGACTGCCGACATTAGGGTATACTGCTACCAAGATTGTGTTTTCCTTCAATTCATCACTCGGAAACCCTTTATCTTGTAATCTGTTATAAGTACCAAAGGACACTCGATCTACTACCGTAAAGTCGAAACCTTTCTCTTCACCCTCCATTGGAGAGAAAATTAGTGTATATTTCAATTTCCACTCCTTTCTTAAATATGGATTTGGAACTTGAGAGCTTCAACAGTTAGTAAAGCTAAGTCCAACGGTGGAATGATATAATCAGCACCATATTCTAAAGGTTCTAACAGTCGATAAGGTTTTCTTCGGAGTTTTGGTTCGCGCATATTCAAGAAAGCTCCATTTAAGTTCATAGCTCTATATCTATCCTTAAACTGCTGACCTTCTTCCTCAGTTAAACCATGTTTCATCAAAACTGAAACCATTTGTTCAACCTTTTCAGTTGGTTCTTCAATCTTCACAAACCAATCTTTTGCTATAAACAAAGGAGAGAGACCTTCAGTTGAAAAAGGAACTTCGGCTAGACTAGGTAGAGTGTATCTGTCAACTTGGCGCTTATACGGAAGTGTTGGATACCGCTTGCCTGTTGGCTTGTGTTCATAGAAGACTTCACAAGGTTCGTATCGAAACTCTTTGAAATCCTCTTCCTCTGCGACTTTCTGTAATAAGTCAACCAAGCGTTTTGGTTTTCGATAGAACCCTTTCATACAAGGAATTGTATCAGAACTATCCCCACGGATAATCTTAGTTGCTAACAAAGTGTTATAGTCTGCAAACCCACCTAACTTCTTAACAGAAGACTTACGCTCTAACATACGTTTATAAGTGCGAGGAGTAATTTGCTCGTAGTTGTTGAGTTCGGGATACCCTTGCTCTGAGTAAGTTTGAGTTGCTGGGTACATATAAACAGACACTTGTTCATCAACCAAAGGAATCATATCCAAATCACCTGTCAACACACAAATTGGGTTATTTGGGTACTGAATTTTAGCAACTCTCACCGCTTCTGCAATCAAATCATCTGCTTCGTAATTGTCTTTCTTCAAAACACAAACACCAATTTTCTTCAGCAAAGTTAAACACAACTCTGCTGAGTTCCACCAATCTGGTGCTAACTTCGGACGACCTGATTTATAAGTTCCACCTTTACCCTCACGTTTCAATAAATCTTTCATATACTCTTTGCGAGACCAAATCTTAGAGTCAGCACAAACCACCATAGGGTTATATCCTGCTCCTGAAAGTCTGTTCGCAAAGAACTTCAACATTGCAGACAATACCGTAGTATCTACTACAACTGTTTCTGTATAAACAGACCCCATAGAGTCTAATCTCTCAACTTCTACCTCCGCAGACAAAGTGACACCTTTGGCACGCATTCCTTGGAAATACTTATGGACTAAGTGGTTGAAATCCACCACCCATACGATTTTGGACATATCTAAGTTATTCATCTTATTTTTCTTTCTAACTAATCGTTTTCTAAACTACCGGTTGTTTTCCGTTCAATAGTGTATATTATATCATAAAAATCGAGAATTTTCAAGTCGGATACCACTAAAAGAAAAGGAGCAACCGCTCCTTATGTAATCTAATCTTTCAAATCCAATAAGTTAGTCGCAACTCCTACATAGTAAGAAAACTCAGAAAGTAAACCAACCGTTTCAAACCCTTTAAACAAACCTTGAATCATTGAATCCACTGCTTGCTCTGGGAAGTTGTTTGCTAACTTCAAGTAATCGTCAAAGGTAGCGTTTGGGGTGTTCAAGTCGAGCGTGTCGCGGGCGATACCCCTAAAGTAATTCTCTACAGAAATGTAACAATGACCTTGAGGTTGGTATTGCATGAGAATACTTGCGAAAGCACAATCACTGCCTTTGCGCCACAAGTGGAAAGTTAGTTCATCTGGGCGGATATAAAGGTTAAACTTATCATTCACATCTCTCTTGAATGGTCGAGAAGTGTTGTAGTTCTCAACCCAATTAGAGTAAACCTTCTCTGTTGCCATAATGACAATCGCTAGTTGTGTTCTGTTGTCTAGTGTTTGGAACATAAAATGTCACACCTCTTTCTATTTCTTAATTCTTCAAATCAAATAAAACAGTAAGAACCAATCATATCAAATAAATTATCGTTTTAATTCGTACAACTCATAAGCTACACCTAAATAATACGAGAAGTCAGGATAGTAACCAAGTTGCTCAAAGCAAGAGTATACTGCTTTAATGGTCTTGGGAAGTGTGTCTTCTTGGAAGTCTTTAACAAAAGCTAAATAAGTTGTAACATCAACCTTATTAAACGTAGTTTCAAACAATCTCAAAGTTGAACCTCTTCGATAATATTCCATAGAAATATATAAATCATTACCTTCTGCAAACTTAGAAGTTACTAGGAAATTGCTATAAAGCAAATCGCTATTTCTACGACAAATATCAAGGTTAAAGGATTGATTATCTAACCGAAGTTGCACATTAGAAGAACTAACATTTAACGGTTCGTTCAAATTACCATAATCATAAAGACGTTTGTAAAGTGCAGCAGAAGCCATTAAGATTAAAGCAAATTGCTCTTTCGAACTTAAAGAGTTAAAACCGGACATAGGATACCCCTTCCTTATTTTACATAACCAAGGCTTGCGTATGCAGACCAAAGACCTACTTTTGTAATCAAGGACTCAAACTCAGTAACGAACCCTAACGTATACTCACATGAAATTAAACCTGAAAGACGGTCTGCGTCCTCATAGAACAAACCTACTTCAGTAAATGAATCTAAATTCCCATTTTGATTTGAAAGTCTGTAAAGATAGTGATCTCGATCATCTGTTGGTACAATCGTAAACGTAAAGTAAGCTTTATTATCAATTAAGACAGAATAAGAAAGACCGGCTTTGTTGATAGTCAATAAGGAAGTTGGGGTTGTTTCTGCATAACTTTGTTCATCCAACATAGAATGTAATAAGAGAGTCTTATAAAAATCAGAAATGCGAAGGAATGTAGTTCTTAGTTCTTTTCTTACATCTACCTTTGTTGCGTGTTTTCGCTTTGCTAACTGTTTAGCAGTAGGCATATACTGAACTGAAGTAGATAAGAAATGATTAAAGTTTTGAGACCATGTATTATCAGCATTGAAAATGTCAAGAATACCACTCACAAAGGGAGCTAAATATTCTGAAGGAAGTTCTGCTGCTAAACGCTCGAAATCGCTATGCGCATTGAAGATACCGCGTGTTACATTTTCAAACTGAGGGTTATTTCTAACGTAAGGAGTCACTGCAAAGCTGAGTTTACGGTCTTTGTTAAATGTAAAACTAAACGTGAACCATGTCAAATAATTTTGTCTTAGTACATTTACAAAGCAACCATGGTTATCAATGTTTACTATCACTTTGTTGTTATCAAATTCAGCCGTAGCTGGTCCGTTTAGTTCTCGTCTAAGTTTCTCCCATGTATCAACCAAAGCAGTTGCTACTAATGCAAAACGTTGTTCTTTTGTATAGGGTTTCAAATCAATCATTTTAGACCTCCATTAAAATCTGTCCAATGTACAACTTGATTAAATTCTTTGTTCAAACGATTTAATTCATCTTGTAAAATCAGTTGCAACTCAAATAAAGATTCATAGAAACTTAACCGTTGTGAGTTACTGATTGGATAGTAAAACTGTCGAACAAATTCATGCCATTCAGAGTTGTACTCTTTAAGTAAAGACTCTTTAAACTCAAACTCTACCTTACCATTACGATAAGAACGAAATGCAGCGGAGAAAATTAAATCTGAGGATACCCCATTGATTACTTTGGATTGTCTAGTAATAGCAAGAGTTGTACTTGGTAAACCGGTAGTTCGATAAGTTACTAAAGTGAACTCTTTAAAGTTTATAGTATAAGCAAAACTAGAACTCTCTGAACTAAACTCAAAGTTTTGAAAAGGGAGTAAGTCAATCCAAGTGTTTACGACTAGGTTTAGTATTTGATACAAGTCAATCGGCTCAAGTTGTTTAGTTGCCATGTGAAATACCCTCTCTAAACTCTACTTCTCTATCCAACTGTGTAAGAACATCTCTTAAAGTCATTTCTAGTGCAAAACGTTGAGACTCGTTTAACTGAGCAACAATTTCTGAAACATAAGGGTACCACATATAAGAGTCTGTACCTAAACTATCTCTCCAAAACTCAAACTGCACCTTATCTCGATTGAAAAAGCGCACACCTGACTTAATTTCATAATCAGCAACACCATTAACCCAAAAATCATAAGGAGGGCAATTCCCATCCAATCGAATTGAAATACTTAGGTTTAGGTGTCCATTCCCCCTAAAAGTAGTTACAACTAATGAGGAATTGTTTGCATGAATATCATAAGAAGGAGAATTAAATCTAACGATGAACTGTGGAAATCTACGACCCTCCAACCAACGGTATAGAACCTTTTGAAATAAACTATTTAATTTAACTACTTCTACTTCTGATTGAACCATCTAATTAACCTCCAATCCAACCGTTGAGAACCGCAAAGCGGTGTTGATAACCCTGAAACTGTGACTCTAAACCAATCAACGTAAAGAAGAAAGGTAAAGAGCGTAGAATAGAAACATACGCAGGTTGCGGAACAACATCTAGTAAGACTTTAAAATCTTCTACCGAGAAAGCAACTCCTTCGAGTGCTTTTGTATCCACTAACTTACCATGAGAGTAGTTTTGAACCATCAAATTCAACTCTAAACCATTGTCTGCGACTGTAAAATACAAAGACACAAATGGTCGTCCTAACTGTCTTAAGACGGTGTAACTAAAGGTATTTGAAGTACAGAACCATTCTACTCCGTCTTGTTTTAAACCGTCAGCGCTAATGCTTTGTAAGTACCTAGAGTTATCAAACCAAACTTGAAAGGCAGAGCGCATTGCTAATAAAACTTGTACATTCTCTGGTAATTCGTTGACATATTGTGCCATCATAACTTTCTTCTCCTTCAATCTCAAAATCTTGTTAAAAATAGTATAACAAATGGAGAGAATGTTTGCAAGTAAATAAGATGGAAAATAAGAAAAAGTTCCAATCTAAAGGTTGGAACTATGAATTAGAGGATACCGCTAGGTAAAGAAAAAGAAAGCACATTAGACTATTACGCGCTTTCTCTTCTGAATTATGGGGTGTACAAGCTGTTGCAAGTACATGGGTAAGTCAGTCTTTTTCAACTGTAATGGTAAATTTCCTACCATTCATGTCTAAAGGCAAGACTGCGCCCTCTTTGTTTTTATCGCTCACTAAATCTAAAAGAATTTCTAAGACTTGTTTCCCTAGTAAGAGTTGAGTTTCCAAAACGTTTGAATCTGTGTTGTTCATAGGCTTACGCGTCTTCTTCTTCGTCTTTTCCACCTAGCAAACGCTCTGCACTTGCAAAGTGAAGGTCAAGCAAGTTACGGACATCTTCGTTGTCCTCAACCAAGGTAAGCATGCTTTCATCATCTTTTGGTAGTTTCTCAACGATTTGACCGATATAAGTCATAACTGTGTTCTTAACGAGGTCATCTGCGTTCAAACCAAGTTTTTCGAAAGTTTCTTTAGTTCCAAGGATACGGGTAATGGCAGTTACCATTGTGTCGAGTGTTACATAAACTGAGTCACTACGAACGTGAGACTCACGGATTGAACTAAAACCTACCTTATCGTCTTGCTCAAAAGTTGCAAGAGACACGAAAGACATAGGAGCTAATGTTTCTTCCCCTCGGTCTTCCCAAAACTGTAGGTGTTCTTTTAAATCCATAGCTGGGCTAGTTTTTGTTGTCATAAAGTTCTAACTCCTTTAATTTTAAGTATAATTCATTATAACACAACTAAGTCTTAAAGTCAACAGAAAAAGACCACCGAAGTGGACTTTTCATAGCCGTTTAATAGTGTGTCCGTTTGATATTCGGTTCGTTTTGTTCTTTGGTCTAGCAAGGCACCACCCAAGCATCCTTGACCAAAAGAAATTCATAACCTAACTTCTCTAATAGTATAGCACAAAAGCTTTGATTTGTCAACAAAAAAAGAGGGGAACTACCCCTCTTCCCCATATTATTACGGATCGTTTAACAATTTACAAGACCGTTCCCTTTTATAGTTAATCACCCCTAGTTCTTAACTACATCATTAGTATAGCACAAAAACTAAATTTTGTCAAGAATGTTTATACTTCTGCACCTTCAATATAAACCATAGAAGACATGTGACTATCTAAAAAATCCACTAATTCTGGGTGTTCTTGTATCAAATCATCTAAATCATCAGTAGTTTCTAGTTCAGAGTGAACATCAAGACCCAAAGATGACTCAATGCGAAAAGCCAAAAATTGTACAACCTCATAAGCTAAAGCAACTTTATCGATACCAAACTGGTCTAAACGGTTCTCACTATCCATTGCAGTTAAGGTGGTTTCAACTGCACTCAATAACAGTGAATAATACTGATGGTTAGAGCAAGTCAACATAACCTCACCGTGAGAGTCTTCTTCATCTGTACCTTCAACAGACGCAACAGTTAGAACACCAGAGATAGGTTTCTCTTCTTTCAAGAGACCATGTGTAAACGCTAAATGGTCTTTCAACATTTGCTGAGTTTGCTCTTTTGTTAAAACGTTAAAGGTAGGTGTAGAATCAACTTCCCCAATTTGAGAAATTTGTGATTTTGTGGACATGGATTATCTCCTTTAGTCTAAATTTTATGTATTTATTTTATCATAAAATAAATAAAAAGTCAAACGAAAAACGCACTAAAGTGCGTTCCGTCAGCATTTAAAAGGAATTTCTAAATAAAAACCAAAAAATGAAAATTACCAATAAGCTAATTAAAGCCCCTTTTGTGTGGTCTTGCAAAGAAGACCACCAACGTTTGAAAAATCGAATCATCTTAAGGATACCCAACCTTTCTAACTACTTAATTCCAACCGCTATCAGATTGAAACCAATCTTCATCTACTTCAACTTCGCTCACTGCGAGTTTTTCCTCTTGTTCTTCTCTCTTTAAATACTCCGACCTACGAACCCACAAGAAGTAACAGAAACCACAAATGAGTGCAAAGCAAATCAAAGTTAAGACCCACAAGAGAATTTCATTACTAGTGTAGCGGAACCAAAATTGCATAATGGTTCCTAACAAGACCAAAATGAGCTTATAAAGAGTGAATAGCAAAGCCAAGGATACCGCTAGACCAATTAGACCAAAGACAAATAACCTAGTCTTTCTATGTCTCTTAAAATAAGACACCAAACGCTTTAAAAAAGATTCTTTAGGTTGTTTGGTTTGGTGAGTATTTGATACCGAAAGAGAAGTTGGTTTAGAGGTTTTCTGTTTACGTTTAAACATCTGTTAATCCTCCAACTCAGCTTTCTTACGAGCTTCAAGCTCTTCTTTCGCCAAACGCTCAAGGGCTTTTTGGTCTGCTTGGGCTTTATTTTCTACAAGTTTCTTCGTATTGCGCTCCATCTTACGTCCATACTGGTCGTAAATTTCATCCCCTAAAGCATTGATATAAACTGCTTCAAACTTGTGGTTAAAGGTCTTGCCCCACATCAAGTTCAAAGTCTTAGTTTCCTTAGTATTAAACCAATCGACCATCTCTGCAGTTCCACGTGCAGCAATTTTAGCACGTTCTTGGAGACCATACATGTTGCCCGTTCTGTTAATTAAGTTTTGTTCTGGGTCGGCTAACGTAAACTCAGAATCAACCTCAATTTCTTTATCAGACAAGTTTTCTACTTGGAAGTGAACAGTACCTAAAACCAAATCAGAAACATTGGTAAAGCCTTTGTTCTTATCGTTAAAGGTTTGAACATCTTTAATAGCTTCATCACCCACTAACACCTTAGTTACAGTTACTCGAACATCTTGGTAATTACCTGACGTGTCTTGCATTTTTGTAACAAACGGTGTGCCTAAAGTGACTGGATCATCATACTTTCCTGAACCGATATGAACATTGGTACTTTTCGCATCGCTTTCTTTACTTGCAATGTAAGTGGATCCGACCCACCCATAGGAAACAACTTTATCGAGGTTTTTCTCACCATTAGCATAAGTGTAAGGACTAGGCTCAACTTTTTTCAGCTCAAGCCATGAAGATACCGCACTATCGTAAGTTGGATTGTCTAACTTATCGAAAGTATTAGGGTTTTCAACATTTACTTGCTCTGTAGTACCCTTATCTGTTTTCTTGGTTTGTTTTACTTCACGTGCTTTCAAACCAAGGTAAGGGCGCAAGTTGTTGATATAAGTTGATAACTCTCTCTCTCTGGCAGACCACTCAGAATGAGCCTTACTTTCACTCTTTTCTCCGTAGCTATCCTCAGTTACACCCACAAAGAAATCTTGTGAAGTGTGCAATTTCTCAGCACTAAAGACTTCTTTATCAAGTGTAGTTGTGAACTCAGCAGTGAGCTTGTTGTCTGAGGATACCGCTCCTGCAACTTCAGTTGTTTTGTAAGGTTTTGGAATATCAGAACCTTGCATATATGAAGCTACATAAGCGTTTTTGTACTCTAACATATCTGCTAAATTTTGTGCGATATACTTAGCGTAAGCGTCTACTAAATCGTCTTTGTAAGTATAAGAGTCTTTCTTTAAGTCTTTTGTTAAAGCCTTGATTTTATCATGGTCTACATGTTTTACAACCCAACCGACATATTCCCAGTTGGGAGACTTAATCGTAGCGTCAGAACCGTTTAATTCAACGGTTACTGCTTTAGAGACTGCACCTACAAAGTCAGTGCGTGAGGTGTTGGTGCTTACATAGGTCAAATTCAAATCCCATAAGGAAACACCGTTTGTCTCAGAAGTATCTGAAATCTCAGCCAAAGAAAACTGTGATACACCACTTGAAATCTTATCTTGCAAATCCTTCAAAGCATCTTCTTTTGCTTTCTTTTCAATCGCTACCTTTTGGTTATGCTTATATACCAAAGTCGAACCCGCACCAATGATACCGAGAGTTGCTAGAACACCTAATGTTATCCACAACTTTTTATAGGACTTCTTAGGGGGTTCTTGTTGAGGGTTTTTAAAAGGTAAACCTCCACCTTGGTTAAAGTTAGAATTAAACCCACCACCTTGGAAACCGCCCTGAGAGGGTTGTTGACCTCCAAAACCACCTTGGGAGTTAGAACCAAAGGAGCCGTTCCCTTTAGAGTTCGAACTAGAAGAACCCGAACCAAATAAATCTACTTGATCACTCATACACTATCACCTCACTTTCTAATATCCAAATGCGTCCATTAGAGCTGATGTATTTACTAGAGGGTCAATTTGAGACTCAGTTGAAGAAACCTCTTCTGAATTAGTAGATACAGCTTGCGTAGGTTCTTCTACTAATTCAGTTAGTTTCTCATCTTTTTCTACAACCTCATTTTGAGGCTCTGTCGCGCCCTCTGGTGCATTTTCTTGCTCTTGGGGTGTACTTGTATTCTCAATCGTCTCAACTGCAACTAATGGCTCTGTGGGAGCTTCTGATATAGGTTGTTCAACACCTAAATTATTAGACTTAGTAGATAGAATTTCATGAACCATACTTGCTACCAAATCTTTTAAATCCATAGGATTTACAGTTTGACCAACCTCAGAAAGTGTTGATACCCATTGAGGTGTATGTTCTCCCTCACTAGTGTTATTTGTAGTTGAACCTTTCTCAACTAGTTCCAAACCTAAATCATCTAGCAAATCTAACAAAGCCGATTTAACATCAACCAAAGGCATATCAAGACCACCAAAGTGCTTAATTTCAGCACTTCGAAGAGTGGATACCCAATCTGCAAAAGGTTCTTCAATCTTTAAGGCTAACCACTTCTCATACAAATTTGCTTGAATGGTAGACTGCTGCAAGTCATTATAAGCCACAGACTGGTCAGACAAACCAAGCAAGAACTGAGTGGTGGAGACCCTATCTTGAAGCAAAGCATTTAACAACAACGAAATATAACTACTTAATTTCTTCTCTGTACGGAGGACTCCAACCAAGTTTGATTGTTCCTCAGTTACACGTACAGACAACGTTTCTCTCAAACTCAAATCGACACCTCCTCTACAAAACCTTCGTGTTGTCGAACCACACGTGACCAAGAACGCTCACTCAATGGACTACCTGAACGCAAGACCTTTGCTTGTTTATCCAAACGACTTAGAAACTCAAAGACACCTCGGTTTGTTTCCAAACCCAAGTACAAAACAACTGGACGATTTAGACGAGCTAAATCATCAAACTTACGTTCCCAATCCACTTCTGACAAAACATTTACTGGAAGTAATGCGTTTGGAGAAGTCAACAAGTCAAGACCGTCAGCTACTCTCAGTTTAATCTCATCATAAGGAGAATAAAGAGAACGAATGTTTTGCTCTCCTAACAACCACTTAGCCACACGGTTGCGCTTAGTGATACGAACTAAAGTATCCATAATACTCTCTGGAGACAAGTCAATCACAAGAGTGTCTTTCATGTTTACTAACAGGTATTGGTAAGACGGAACTAAATCTAAACTGGAAGCCGTCACATAAATTTCTACATTCCTTGGAACACTCAAAGGAGTTGTTGGAACAACTGCACTCTCTTTAAGTTTCGCTTTCAAGTCCTCATTTGCAACCTCTAACTTAGCAAACTCTATCTTCTTGTTATCAAAATCAGTCTCAACTAACTGCAAAGTCTCTTTAGTACGATTATGTGAGTTACGCTCATTTTCAAGTTCTGCTTTAGTTAAATCCAAGTCCTCTTTCAAATTTTGAAGTTGCTCTGAGGATACCCCTAAACCTTGATTTGTGTTAGCAGTTTTCAAATCTCTACGCAAGCGCTCATTATCCGCCCGCAAGAATTGAACCTCATCTTCAAGAGTGAGACCAAACCCATCATCTACTGGTAAAGGAGTCTCTTCTTGAATTGGTTCAACCAAAGGGGTTTCTTCTACTTGTGTAAAACCACTAGAAGGTTCAACTGTTTCCATTTTGGAAACAACTGGAGTTGCCCCATATTGTGGGGTTAGTGGGGATACCGCTTGAGAATGTGGAGAGTAAGTTGTGTTCTCCTTATTTAGTTGAGCGTTTTGTGTTGGTGGAGTTGGAGTTGGAGGAGGTGCGACCTCCTCTTTCTTAGGTGGAGCCGTTAAAGACTCCCCTAATTCGCTCTCCAGCAACAATATCAATTCATCCGCAGTTGTAATCACGTGCGCTCTGTCTGGTCCCACCGTGTCGCGCACTGTAGCATTTGCATCTAATTTAACCTTTTCATCAGCAGTTAATAAGAACCCTGCCGTGCTAATTTTCTTAGCGTGACTTCTTGCTGATAAAGGTTGAAACTTTGAACCTCCTGAAACAAATCGAATATCCGTTCTATGCGCTCTGAGAAGTAAATTCTCAACCTCTGAAATAATCGACTTGCTCAGTTCAAAGTAGTAATAGTCAAAATCTGACATGTTTCTACCTCATCAAATTCTATTTACCCTATTTTATTAAGCTTTTTGAGTCTTTTGTGCCAATGAAAAGGCAGTCATCAATCCTAAAATGTTCAAGTAACGTGGGCTTGTAAGGTCAAACGGGATACCCTCAATCTCTGGTTCTTCAAGGTATTGCAAGTCTACTAAGTCCAATGTTGGGAGTTCGAGTTGCAATTCAGACAAGAGCGCTTCAGAAATAGTGACTGTTGAACCGTTTGGAACAACACCACCTCCTACAAGTAAAAGACGGTCAAATGAAGAAACCTCTACTTCTGCTCCTCGCAAGTAAGTAAATACTTCTTGTGCAATATCGGATGCTACCGAATAAATCGCTTGTTCGACATCTTCTCGAACTTTGTGAGTTGTTGAACCATAGCGTACTTCACACGTTTTTAGAACATCTTTAAAACTTGCAATCGGAATATCTAAGCCCAAACGTTTATTTACAGAAGCTCTCACCTTACTCAAAATAGTTGAACCCCCAATCTTAATGGTGTGTTTCAGACCATCAAGTAGTCTTTGACTGGATACCCCAATTAAATCTGTAGTGCCTTCTCCAAAGTCAATAATCAATACATTTCGAGAAGCTAAGTCTTCGTAGTGTGGGCGAGGGTTCAAATCTCCATAACTCAAGAATACTGAGTAGAATGAAGAATACCCTTCTGGGAAAACTTTAACGGACTTAACGGTTAAATTAAACTCAGCCCCATCATATAAGTTCTTATAAGTGAAGGTGCGAACTAAGTTCTGTTCAAAAGTTTCACGTGCGGAAACTGCTTGTGCTGGTGGAACCAAGACTGCAAACTCAAACTCAACTTCTTTCGACAAAGCTTGTTTTGTGCTTGAAGGATACACCATGTTTACCCAATCCAAAACCTTATCCATTAAGTTAATCAATACAACATAGTTTAGTAAATGATCTGCTTTTGCTAAGTGACTAACTGGTGTTTTTAGTTTCTTAGGTAAGTTTGCAGTCGCTAAGTCACCCCACATTACCAACTTTTCATGTTTAATTGCTCCTACTTGTAGAGAAACCTCAAGAACATTGGAGTCTAACTTGTTAAAGTCCTCAGACTGAATATAAGAAGAGTAAGTTTCCTTAGTTGCTAAGTTCTCCACTACAAAGTGGTTATCAAGCAAATAACCGCGAGTGTGTTTGACGATACCCTCTTCCACAATCTGCGCTACTGCGCGTGTTTCTGAGTTTCCTAAATCAACCATCAATTTTACTTGTGTCATTTTTACACCATATTCTTTCTATTTCTTGTTTTATGAAAATAAGCCTTAAATTCAAAGGGAATTTTCAAAAATTTGAAAATAACCTATTTTCTCAATATCAATTTCAATTCATCACCATATAAATAAGGCACAATCAAAGCGTTTTTAGGGTTCAATTCCTTGTCGAAGGAGTCCACAAACATGCCGTCCACTTCGTAACCCCTCTTTTTAGCGGTTTCTGTAAAAGTAGAATAAGCTAAACCGCTATATGAGATAGAATGGAAGTGAGAACTCAATAAAAACTCGTTTTCATAAGCTAGTTCTCTTAACTTATCAAAATTCGCTAACAAATTAGACATAACATGAATGTTCAAACCTTGTTGAGTTGCACCTTGTTCGAGGATACCGAGTTCTTTATCAAGTGAAGGGAAGTGAATAGAACCTTGCACCGAAACCAAACCAAATGCTCCTTTATGACCTTGTGCATCAAAGTTATGATGTTCAAAGAAGTCTCTATACTCCAAATCGGAATGGAAACCACGAACAGAACCTCTAAGCCAGTTACCGTTCTCAACTGCTGCAATCAAAACAGTTTTCCCTAAATCGCGCAAATACTGGTTCGCAATCAAACCAAGGAAAGAAGTGTACTTAAAGTTGTACTCTTTCGAGTCTGAAGTCTCTGGTATTTCTGCTACATCAATAGCCAAAATAACCAAGTTTTCAAGCTCAGTAACCTTCAAGTAGTCCTTCATGTGGTTCAAAATACGAGTCCGAATGGTTTTAGCTGGTAAAGAGTAAAAGAAATCTGTTTGGATACACAATCGGAACAAATACTCGCTCAAATTAAGTTGATAAGAAGCGTTAATGTAAGGAGACAAACTAAAGTCCACAAACGTTCTATCTAACTTTTCGGGATACCGCTGAAAAGCAGTAGGTACTTCTGCTTGGCACACCTGAGTGAGTTTTCGAAGTGTTGGCATCTCTAACAAAGGAGTTTCAAATGTAACCTTTAAAATCTCTCTTGCTAAAGAGTTTTCAATATCTCGTACATCAGAAAGCAAAGTGACTCCGTGCATAGCTACCCACTCTGTCTCAATCTCAACCTCTAAAATCTTAGATAGAGCGTTTAAAACAACACCTGTTCCTGACCAAAATCTTAATTCTTCTGGTTCAAAATCATACTGATTATTGATTAAAACCGCTTCGCCAATGAGGGATACCCCATCCCCTGTTTCCTCTGTGGTAGACCAATATTGTTGGTTGGGAAACAAAGGATTACTCTCAACCTCATGGTGGTCTAAGCTAATCACAAAGTTCCCTTGGGAAGTCAACTGCAACATTTCCTCTGCCGAAATAGAAGAGTCCACATTGATAATGATTTCATTTTGGTGGTACTCTGTAGGGATATAGTAGTCAAATTCACCCCAACTGCGCTCTTTCTTGACGAGTTCTTCTTCGACCATGCCGTGTCTTCTATCTGTGTTGACACACGAATGGAAAGAATATCCTGCTTTCTGCAACATCTTAGCACCTACGTACCAAGCTAAGAGACCATCAACGTCCGGGTCGCCTTTAAGGACTATAGGGTAACCACGTGCTAAACCATTTGCCAATACTTGTTTAGCTAAGTCAACACCCTTTAGTGTGTAGTTTTGTAAGTCCAATCGTCTAAACTACTCCTTTCCGAGTTTAATAAGACTATTATAGCAGATTTTAAAGGGTTTTGCAAATCTTATGACAACTGTATGACAAGAAAAATAAAGGTAAGACAGAAAAGGAAAATGTTAGGACGAAAACAAATTAAGATGAGCCAAAATAAGGAGGAGATGAGACAAATTTAAATTAAAGTAAGACTAAATAAATTAAGTTTGAGACAAAAGAAAAACCTCACCGAAGTGAGGATACCGCTGAGTGAGTTTACTCAGACCAAATTACAATGCTATCATTTCTAACAAAGACATGAAGAAGACCACCATCAAAAAGCTCAGATAAGTCGCTCTTTATTTTATTCGGAGAATTGAACTCAAAAGAATGAGAACCCCACTCATCCTCTGTGTTTGTTGCAGAAACCTCTAAAAAACCATGAGTATAATATCCTCTGGAGGTTTCCTTAGAAGACTGAGGAAATGTAATCTCAATATCCCAAACTCTGTAATTTTTAAAGTGAGTTGAAATAAACTCACTAAGTAAAGGCAAAAAAGTGCTTGTATCTTTCATTTATCTACCTACTATCTTTCTAATTTTCCAATGAACATGAGGTGTTCCATAAGACTACCTCAATAATATCTTCTTAACTCTTCTTGGTGTTTCTCAAAGTATTCACGTAACCAGTCCATACCGTAAGCTCTACTGAAACCTTCTAAAATGTAAGCAAAATCTACGGTATTAAAACCAGTTTTCTCCAAAAACTTAAATAAAACAATAGGAGACTGCAGTTCTCTATATCTGATAATGTCACCTACATCTTTCAAATCTTGCTCACGTGCGCTTGTTAGTTTCATTCCTAAAAGGTAGTCTAGTGAAACTGTGTAGACCGTTAAGTTTTCAAAGGAATACAAAACCTCACAAAATTCAAATGGAGGTCGTGGATTTAAGTTCGCAACGCTATTGTTTAACCAAACATCCTCAGAAGTATTCAAACCTAGTTGTTGTCCGACTCGGTAAATGACCTCGTTTATTTTAGGTGTTTCAATGTAAAAAGCATCTATGTCTTGAGTGGTTCTGAATCCATGTTGCTCCAAAACAAAACCCCCAACGCAAATAAGAGCTAAATTAAGACCTTCATTTGCTAATTCTTCATTCAATAGCTCAAAAGCAACTTGTCTTCTATCCAAACTTGAAATCCTCCATCAACTTCTTTACTTCTTCAACATTTGCCGATTTATTCAAGGATACCACGTGTTCATGAGTTGGAGAATCTTGTTGTACTGCAAATTCTAAACTGACCTTTTGAAAAGCAGTCAACTCATTAGAAGTAAGTAACTTTTCAATATCCTCATCAGTTAAATAAGTGTAGTCTTCAAAAATCACTTTTCTTAGGTAGCGAAACCAATGGCGAGCATTATGTCGAGACTGTTTGGCTGTGTTTATCATAAAGTCGTACCAAGTCATGTTCTGTAAATCCTTATTCTTCCAACAAACTTAAAAAAGTTTCCATATCTAAATGGTTTGGGTCAAAATCTTCCAAATCGAAAATTGGAGGTTTTAAAGATACCCTATAGTAAGGTGAACCCCAACTATCTACTAACCGAACAAGTAAATCACCAAAAATGTAAGTTTTACTGCCGTGGTACATAAACGTAAAAGGTATGTCTTCGACCTCAACTCGATTAAGCATGTAGTCCGGATTTACAAGCCTATTGTTATTTCCTTGAATGATGAAGCCGTTTTGGTCACATAAGTGGTGTAGTAACTCTGTTTTGTACTGTTCCGTTTCTTTTACAATCCTGCGGACTCTAGCAGTCATTCGTTTGTTAAAGTGTTCTTTTGTTTCCATAACTTAACCTCAAAATTCCAACTGCAAGGGCGAGATACCCAAACCTGTATCTTCAAAGCGAGAATGTAGCTCATCTAAGACAGAACGAGGTACAATCCAGTTACTACCTAGCTTCTCTAAGTGAATATCTACCTTCTCACCTAGTAACTCTCCTGACTTCAAGAGCGTTTGCAAACGTTTTGCAGTAGCTAAATAGTGATAATCACCATAAAATTCGACTAGGTAGACTTCTTTGCTCCGACTGTAAACATGTTTTGCCATATAGAACCTCACCAATCTAAGTTATCTGCAATATATCGACCCAAATGTTCAACAACCTCAACAACTAAGGCATTACCCATAAAGAACTTTCTGCGAGTGTCCGATACCGTAACTTCTTTTCCCTTGCTCAATTTAACTTGTGTCCAGTTGTCCGGGAAACCTTGTAAACGCTCTGTTTCGAGTGGTGTTAAAAGTCGATACCCTTTCTCATCTTCAATTAAATGAGTGGTGCGACTTATAGAACCCTCAGAAGTTAACAAAGTTCGAGAAGGTAAATCTGCGCTATCTACTAAAGCCATAGCACCTTCAGAGTAAATGTAAGTGAAACCTTCAGAGTTGGTGCGCTCAAACTTCTTAGCGCCTCTCAAATAACGGAACTTGTTTACTTTGTCCTCAGATAAATAAAGTTCCTGTGGTAAATCAGAGGGATTTTCTAACACATCTCTGAGAACCAAACTAGCGCCATCATAATAAGGCTCTAGCTCCTTTGTAATGACTTTACCCTCTATCATACTACCTGAGTTCCAAAACTGCGTAGAAAAAGAGTCTGAGACCTCTACAATGTCTTCTGGTAAAGTGAAAGACAAAGCTCTGTCTTTTATAATCTCAGCTTTAGTTTCATGCGTGGATTCGAAGATACCACTAGTGCCTACTCCGAAATCATTCAGTGCTTGTTGTTGCGTGAAATAGTCAGTGTCTTTTCGATAGACAAAGAGAAAGACTCTCTTCCTTCTTTGACACCAACCATAATCTGCAGGGTTAACGACCCTCCAATCGACTCCGTAACCTAAATCAGCAAAAGCTCTCAACATAATTGCAAAGTCTCTACCTCTTTGTTTTGAGGGAGCTTTTAACAAGCGATCTACGTTTTCAAGGAGTAAATATTTAGGTTGTGAAAGTCTAGTCGCTCTAATGATTTCCCAAAAGAGGACTCCCTTTTTACCCTCGATACCCTTTTCATCTTTTTTGGTTCTTGCTACAGAGTAATCTTGACAAGGAAACCCACCTACAATCAAATCTACCTCACCTCTTAAGGCAGAAAAGCGCTCGTCAGAAATTTTAGTGATGTCTTCGTTCCAATTTTCACTGTCTGGGAAATGGTAATTGTAGACCTCAAAGGCATCTTGCGACTTTCTCAACGGTTCAAACTGGTTCGACCACAAAGTTTTTAAAGTAGGACTTGCTTTTTCAAGACCTACTCGGAAACCTCCTACTCCTGCGAATAATTCAAGTACATTCAAGTTAATTAGTCCCTCTTCCTTTAAATTAAATAGAACAAGTTCCCCAAGTATAACACAATAGCGCATCACGCTTTAGTTCTACATTCGGATAATCTTGTAACAAACCCCTTGTATCAAAACGCTGATTTACAATAACTGAGTAACCATTTGGCGTTTTGTGCAAAGTTACAGATATTGGAGGTCGCTTTTGACCTTTCTTTGTCTGCGTAGTCTCATGTGCAATATGTAAGTCTTCAACAAACTTAGTTAACAAAACCTCAGTATCTTGACCTTCAACTGGATCGAAGTCGAACAACCAATGCTGCTTATCTCCATAAGCATTTTCTACCTTAGCTGCAAGAGAAGCTACTTTCGGAGGTAATGTAGATAAATCAAACTCTTGATCCAACATCTTGTGCTGCAAAGCCTTAAAGGTTTTTGAGTTAGATCGAGGATTAATAGAGACATACATCCTCGAAAACTCACCAACTTGACCGTCATTAACAAAAACTTGAAACTGGGACTTAATTTCTTCAAAACCCTTAGTTGTAACAAATGATACTTTTCTCTCTTTAAACGTTTCAAGGTTCTTGTTATCCTTATTTCTTGAGACAAACAAGACAACATTTAACTTATCTAAATCAAAATTAACGTCTGAAGCATCTTTAGTAAGTTTTACCATAATCAACCTCTAACTTTCAATATACAAAATTTCAACCACTTCAAGAATAAAGTGCTCTAAAACTCTCTCCGAGTCGATTTGAGGATACCCAAGGATAGGTGTAATCTCATTTTCAGACCAATAAGGTGCAGAATTACCTAATATCACAATCTTTTCTGTACCGTCTACAAACTCAACTGAAATTTGCGATTTAGTTAATTTTATAGAGCGAACAAGAGTATAAGTGTCCCAAAGTTGTTCTTCTTTATCCACACTGTGTACTACAAGCGAAATCAGAGTGGAAGCTAGGTATTCTGGTACAGTCTTATCCAACATGTAATTCTCATATTTTAATCTCATTTATTGCACCTCTTCATATAAATAATCTACAACCTCTTGTTTCATTTTCTCCAATAGACGAGTTGGACTAGGGTAACTAGAACCAAAGTCTGGTTTAATCTCATTTTCTGACCAATAAGGTTCATTATCCCCAAGAATTAAAACCTTAGTTGTATCATCTGTAAAAACAAACTGAATACAAAGTCGAGATAAATGTACTGAGCGAACCAAATTTAAACGATGTTTAAAGCTAGACTCACTATCCGTAGTAAAAACAGTATAACCAGCTAAAACTTCACTTAATTCAATCACCAAACTTATCTTTTCTGTATAATCTTCATACTTTAATCTCATTTTCTTTTCCACCTTTCTTATAATAATGTGAAAGAACTTTCTTTTTCAAATACTTCTTTAAATGTCCCGAATTGGAAACAACAGAAGTATGTTTTTCATTCGACTTCCAAAAGGCTCCGTTTTCCTCTAATTTCAAGGTATTTACCACACCGTCTGAAAACATAAACATAATGCCAAAATCAGTTTCTCGAACCTTCCAAATTAAGTTCTCTACTTCCACATGACCTACAAAGTTTCGAACCCTATTCAAACTTGTAAAATCTCTAAATAGCTTTACTTTATTTACTGGTTTCTTTCGTCTGACTAGCACCATTTAGACCTCCACAACTTTAAATCGATACCCCAAAGACTCTACCTTATCTTCAATTTTCCAAAATGACGAAATTCCAAGACCTGCAAAGCTCTGCAAACCAATCTTCGTTACAGACTCTAAATCTGAAATAAAGGTAAACCCTTTACTTTTCAACAAGGCTCTAATTTTAGAGTTGAACAAGTCAACTGTGAGACAAGGCTCAATCTGAGAACCTGTGTTTTTCGGACGGTAAGTAACAATACCCTCAACCTCAGTTAAGACTTGCCCTTCTTTTAACAAACGCTCAGAAACCCTAGAAGAAGACCTATAGCGAACAACCAAACCTTTATCATTGATATACCAAGACTTACTAACGTTTTTGACAATGTTAGCTATTGATTTTTCAACAAAGGGTTGGCGAGTTGGAGATACCCTTTGGGTGTTAGAAACTGCTACTAGAAAGTCTCCTGTGTTCTTAGCAGTCAACCAAGTTGAACCTTTGAAGAACTTCTCAAACCACTTCCGTTCTGTTTCATCTACGCTTTTTACAACTGTATCTACAAAAGGTAGGAAAGATGAGAAGAAATCATCTGAAAGCTCTGTAACCTCAGAACCAAAGACCAATCGACAAAATGAGCCGAAAGCCGTTTCACCCATATTATCTAGTAAGTCTTGGTTAAATACAAGAGTATTTTGCAAAGGTGCTACAACTCGACTATTTGTCCAAGCGCTTTTATTCAACTTCTTACGAGCAAAACTAAAGTAGTTTACCCCCAGTTGTTTTTCTGCTTCGGTTGCAGAAATGCGACCTAAAATAAGGGCTGACATGATTTGAGATACCCTATCAGCTTCTTCTTTCACCGCTTTATAAACTTCTTTATCTAAGTTAGACATCGTTTAAAACCTTTCTAAATAATATTCAACAAAGTTGCTCTCATTAAAACTTTGTAGTCTGTACAATCTACTAAAGTAACCTCTACATAAGACGGAATTAAAGTATTATCGTCGTAAAAACACTCAACACCGTATCTGTAAGTATGCTTATAAACCTGCGCACTTTGATGTACAAAATGACTGATAGAACGCTCAAAATCATCCAAAGAGAACTGTGATGTACGCTTTGGATTCATATAATACATAGAGTTCTTTAATGCATTCTTGAAAATGACCTCTGCGTTTCGGTTATGATCTTCCTCAGTAGGTAAATAATTCTCTTTAACACGCATACCACTATTCAAACGAGCCGTTCCTGTAAACATAACATGCTTATACTCCCCATCATTTAAACACAATCGGTAAGGAACTAAGTGAGTTCTATGGTATAAAGGTCGCTCTTTTCCTTGAACAATCGCCCATTCTTGTTTCACAGTATCAAACCCAGGTACATCTGCATTCTTACGAACATCATCACTACGCTTATAAAAACCTACCTTAATAGCTTTATTTTGAGTATCTAATAAGTGACCATCAAAAACCATAAAGCCACCCACAATACGACCTAAATCATCTTTATCTGCTAGTATATAAGCACCTTTATGCCCTACAAAGTCCAAACTTGTTAATGATTTATGAAACAACTTACGAGTTCTGATAGGGATATAGTTGATATGATTGAAATAATTCTTCTCAATCTTCCTTAACGTCTCGTCTTTATCTTTCCCTTTGTTGTAAACAAAAACCAAAAGCGCTATGGACAAAAAAGCAACAATAGAAAACCACAGATGAGAAATTACAAAAAATACTCCAACTAAAATCAGTAAACCTTTTAAAATTAACTTTATCATTTAAAACCTCAAATAACTCTGTAAAATAAGCTAGGAAACAATACCCTCAAGAGTAGCTAAACACTCCATAAAACTCAATAAACCTAGTTTATACTGACTCTTAGAAAATAATTTAGAAGAGACTACACCAACAATGTTAAACGGAGAATAATAACAAAATTGAACATTATCACCTTCAATTTTAACCTCAAAATCACCTTCTAACTCAATATGATGAGTCCGTTGAAGATTATCTACCACTGTATCTATCGTATTTAGGAACTCTACCATTTTTAACTCCTTAAATCTTTATATTTAATTTATTATACCATAAATAATACAATTAGTCAAATAAAAATAGGTGCAAACTCTTGTTCTACACCTACTTCTTCTATTCTAAACCACAAATATCGCTCCGACAAATAGCAAGGCAAGTCCAATCGCCCCTAAACCTGCTAGATATAAATGCTCCCTTCTCATGTTTTCTTTATTCTTCACTTCTTCGAAAAGTTGGAGTTCTTTCAAAACAAAGGATACCGCAATTCCAAAGAGAAATACAGAGTTGAAAACGAAAAGAACCCATAGATAAAAGCCGTCCATAGAGATTTACCAAAAAGCGCCTTTGGGTTTGTAAGACTTAATCTTACTTGAAAGCTCTCCACGTTTGTTCTCATCAGCCTTCTTGAAGAGTTCTGTACGAGCTAGAGCCATCTCTGAGTCATTCAAAGAAGGGTCTGCGTACAAACGATAGTCCAAATTAAAGCGCGCACCTTCTACCAACTGATACATTTGGTACTCATTGTAAATTGGAAAACCGTCTTTATCGGTACTACAAACTAAACTCAAACAACCAAAGTCAGAAGCTCTCCAACATTGTTCAATCTGGCCTGCGGTGAAGTTCTCATTGATATAATGCTGAATGAAATCCACTACAGACATCTTCAAACGACCTCTTAAAATCGCCAAAATCTGACTCTCAGACCATGAACCCTCTAGGAAAGGGGAAATATCAACCCCTGCCATACGAAGGGAAATCAGAAAATCGAGGTAGTCCTTGTCGGATACCGCTCGACTGTTTTGCAAGTCCGTAATTTCAACCCCTTGAACCAAAGCAGAAGCAAAAACCTCTATTGTAGACAAAGGAATTAAGGTAAAGTCCACCTTAGAAAAGTCTACATTTTCAAGCGCCAAGTCTACGAGGATACCGAAAGTCTTTGGTTCAACCATTAACTCATAATTGGTTGAGTTGAAATAGTTAGACAAGCCACTAGAGTCCAAAGTTCTATGAGCGCTATACAACTTGTACAAAGGAGTCAGAATATCCTTATCCAAATTAGCGTTTACCAAATAAAGAGGTACATCATGTTCCAAACATAAGCGAACTGCTCTTAGCAGCTCAAAGTCTACCTTATCACTTGTTATAAAAGGTGTTAAATCCAAACCGTGAAGGAGACCGAGAGTCAACTCGTCCTTCACGTTTCGGTTCACATCTAATGCTTGTATGTCAAAAAAGGAAAGACCTAAATTCGCATTCTTGTTCAAATTCTTTACCACACAATCTTTAAAATCAAAGTTTCAAATCGAAGTCTGTGAACGCTCCAAGTTGTTCTTCGACCTTGGCTTTTTGCATGCGTTCTTTTAAACTCAATTCCTGCTTCAATTTTACACCATTTAGTACCACTCCGTCAAGTGGAGTCCACGATTTTAACGGGATACCCATTTCTTTCAAGAATGGTGAAGCTTTTCCTCTACGAGTGAGGTAAATCGTAACTTCATCACCACGTGTTCCTGCTACGAAGTGAACCCTACGTTCTTCTTCATAACTTAGCTCTCCACTCAAGGTATAAGGAAAGACACCATCAGAATCATCAAAAATAATGTTGACATTGGCTTCACGACCTTTAAAGCTGAACGGTGTAGCAAAGGTCAAGAGCGAAGTTCCACCTCTTTTTGCTTCACGGATTTTATTGTTGATAAAGTCCATGTTGCTAAAGAAGTCTGTAACTGTGTCGCTTTCTTCCGCCAAGGTTGAAATCGTGCCTACTACTTCCGCATTAGAAGGTTCACCCCAATAAAGAACATGAGCCAAAAGCTCTTTGAAGAGAACCATTTCTCCGGGAAACTCTTCTCCATAGGTCTTTCTCAACTTGTCTACCAAAGTAGCCATAGACTTGAGACCATATTCTTGCGCAATGAAATCCAAGTAAGCGTAGTTATCGGAGAACAAGATATTTTTGTTCTCTGGAATAGCGTTCATTAGGCGCTCTGCGAGAGTCTTGGCATCCCAAAGTTTCAGCTCTGGTGCTAAGACTTTCAAGTTGTTCTTAATATCAACTAAACCACGACCACGCACCATTTCAATGAGGTTCCAAACCTTTTGATACCGCGCGGTTCTGAAATCCCTTACGTCTCCTAGTAAGTTGAAGTCTCCTTGGCGCTTAACTGCGTAAAGAATAGAAGACGGAGAGTAAGTGAAGTTCACTCGTGACTGAACTGCAATAGTCTTTCCTTCAGCTAAATACTTATCAATCAACTGCAAAGAAGCGTCAGCCATATCTTTTACAGAGTCAAATTGGTAAGCTTCAAGGACTCCAACCTCTTTAAAGGAGCGAAGAGAGTGTTCGTAGCGATTTGAGTTCTTCTCAATCGACTTGGTAATGGGTTTCAAAATGTTTGAAGGGCAACGGTAAGATACCGAGAGTGGGTACTTAGTTGGTTGGTACTCCTTGTCGAACCACTCCATGACCTCTGGGTTTGACCCACGGAAACCATAAATCGACTGGTCTGGGTCTCCTACAATAACCACACGTGGACAATTCTCGAAAATAGGTTTCAAGACTTGGTACTGCAACTCAGACATATCTTGCGCTTCGTCCAACATGAAGTATTCGTAGCGGTATTTATAGAAGTTGACCCAAGCCATTTGAACTGGATCATCTTTCTTCTCTACGACCATGTACTCGTAAACAAGAGACATCAAATCATCAAAATCAATGACGTTCATAGAAGTCTTCAAGGCTTGGTAATCTTCAACTACCATAGGAAGTAAATTTCTTGGGAGGTTCAAGCGTTTTGCCGTTTCGGCTGCTTCACCAAATTGGTACTCCGTAATCGAGCAGTTACGGTAGTTTGAAATAATTGCAGCCAAGTCTCTTTTATCTTGAAGAGAAATGTAGTTACTTCCTTCTTCTCCCAAATCATGTTTACGGAAGAGACGACCCATAATTGCATTGAAAATACGAGAACCCTCAGAGTCTCCGCCACCAGTGTCCAACATTTGAACATAGTCTGATTTTGACTTATCTGTGAGGTTAAACCCACGAAGTCTCAAAAGTTCAAAGAACTCTGACTGTAGTGTACTGAATGTGAGGTCATTTGTGGATACCCCTGAGAGACCTAACTTAGCGAAAGTGCGCTCTACATTCTGTTTAATCTCTTCTGCTCCTTTGCTGAGGAAAGTTGTGACCCAAGCGACTTTCTTTCCTCTCTGAGCTGGAGACAAGCGACCAATCGTTTTATCCTTTGCTAAAATCAATGAAATCGAAGTGGACTTACCTGAACCCGCAGTCGCAAACAACTCTGTGCGACCTTCTGAGCGAATAATTGGCTCTAGTTCTTCCAAGTTATAACCTTTAGAAGCGACTAGCTCCAAATACTTCTTCATATTTTCTTCGTAAATTTGTTCCTCAGTAATTTGTTGCTCAGAATTTGCACTAGGTTTTACACTAGCAAAACCTTTGTCGTTACTGAGGTTGTCGAGTGCTGATTTATACATTTTTCTCTTCTTTCTTCTATTATATAGTGAGACTGAAATCAGTCTAAAATCTTTTCTGAATAATTAAAATCTAATTTGTTATGTTTATACTAAATTGAGAATAAGGTGAAAAACTGTGAAAAATCCAAAATCCGAGTATTAGTAAGTTACTACCAAGTTAGTGCTCGGAAAAAGGTAAAATTTCATAACATTGAGGAGATACCTACCAAGATGTAATTAAATCAAGGGTTTTGCTTGATTTTCTATAAGAAAATAATGAAAATACTTGTCAGATAAGGGATTTACTTGTTTTCTGAGGAAAAATACCTACTCATTTTAGAAAATCCAGTTAAAAGTGGCAAGTGAAAACCAAAATTGAGGTCTTCTTTTAGATACCTTCTAAGTGGGGTTGAGAAAAGAGGTTTAATCTCTTGTGTGCCAAGGACTTTCAAAGTTGTTGCTAGTGAAATTTGAGTTTTAAGTGGTAAGCTCTGAAAAAACTTTGGAGGTATGTTTAGATACCCTCTTCTCTAGGTTAGGAAAACTAGGTTTAACCCAAGCGTCCCAAAGAGTTTGGAAAGTTTAAGCACGTGTTTTCGATTTTTAACTTCCTCAACCTTAACTAGAGAAATTGAAAAATCGAAAAGTGTGACTCGATACCCTCTTGTAACTTTGACATAAAAGGTTCAAAACCTAGTAGTACCAAGTAATAGAAAGCCTACCATCTACTAAAACTTATTTGAACAAAAGAAAATACTAATTCGACCGAGAGAAAATTTCAAGCTAGGATGAGATACCCTCAAAACCCTGTTAAATCAAGGAAATTAACTTTTAAGTTAGTTAAACAGTTGCTATCACTAGGTTTCTGAGAACTTGACCTAGTTTGCAATCAAAACCTCATAGTTATTTTATCAATTTGGAGAAAATTGCGAGGTGTGATGAGATACCCACTTACTAACTTGACAAACCTTATTAAATCAAGGTTCAACACACTTTCACCTAAGAGAACCTAATTCGAAAAGGCGACATAACCAATAAGAGCTAGAAGCGGAACCAAGATAGCAGCTAAAACCCACAAAATAGCAGTGTTTAACTTAGGTTTATCCTCTTGTTTCTCATCGTCTGTTTGAACCGGTAAAATATGTGCTGAATGTGGATGATAACCATAAAGAGGTCGGTACAGAAGCGCATTTATAGGAGTATCTGCTGAATAAAACGTTTTTACAGTTTGCTCAGACGAACCCACAGACGAGGAAGAAGCACCAAAGCTAGGTTTACTATGTGTATCTACTTGCGAACCTAACGAGCGCCAATATGAAACTGGCGTACCAACGGCACTCGACCTATAAGACCTACCATGACTTGAGTTATGTGAACCAAAATGAGACCCACTTTTTGAACCTTTTGATCCACCGTTATGACTGGTTGAACCTTTGGAACTACCATGAGAGCCGCTTTTCGAACTACCACGTGAACTACCGTGTGAACCTCCACGAGCACCACCATGACCTCCACCATGACCACCGTAACCTCCGTGACCACCTTTAGCAAGTGCCAAGGTTGGAGCGGATACCGAGAATGCTAGTAAACCAACCACAGCTATTTTTGTAAATTTTCGTAACACTGTTCAAATCTCCTTATGTAATTGTCCTCAAGCTCTGAGTAATTCGAAACCAAAAGCATGTACTTATCAGAGGTAACTTTCTTATTGTAGAGGTAAAGCTCTGGTACTGCTATCTTAAATGCTTGGTGCAACAACTCTAAAGGAAAAGTCTCACGAAGTGATGAGATACCTTGCCTAGACAGTTCCGTAAGCTCAAATAAATCTTTATGTACCAAGCGATTAGAGTAGTTCGTTAAGTTATTTTTTTTGTAATCAAAAGGGTAATCAAGAATTTCAAATAAACAAGTGTAACTCCCCTTTTTATTTGTTTGAACCACCCCTCTATAAAGCTTATGTTTAAAAAGATTTACACACGAAACAGTGCGCTCAACCCCATCATCTTCAATTTCAACCTTGTACTTATATTTATCTTTCATCTAAGTACCTTCTTTTTCTAGTAAAGCTATTTAACTTTACAAAAGTCTTGAATTTCATAACCTAACTTTTCTTCCAGTTGCGAGGTGTAAAAGGATACCCTCTCACGGATTTGCGAAACCTCTACGGAATACTGCTTTTGGTAAAGTTCTTCATCAAATAAAACTCCATAAGACAGTAACAAGAATAGAGTTGCAACTTCAATCGGAAGAACGGTCGTTTCAAAGTGTAAGTTCTCATTTAAAACTGTAATCGGTACAGAATAAACAGACTCTACTTTAGTAATAAAATAATGCTCTGCGTAGACTGAGTTATTGGTTTGAGCGTAGTTGACCCCCAAAGTGTCCCAACCTACCTCAACTCTGCTGACTGTTAGTGAAGGTTCCAAAAACTCAATGTAGCTACCATATAATTCTTGAATAGACTCTGGGAGACCTTCAAAATCTTCTAATAAACCCTCTCTGGTCTTATAGACGTTGTAAGTATGGAACTGAACCTCTGTATCTGTGACCTTTGTAATCTTAGCCAAATGAACCTTGTTAATGAATTTGTTTGTACCTTTGCTACTGCGAACCTCTTCGTTTGCTACATAGCCTTTTTCATAGAGGAAAACGAGCGAACCAACCTGATACCCTTGCTCTTTAAAGAGCTTTTGTTTCTCAGAAATTGGTAACACCTCTTTGTTCATGTACCCATGAAAGCGAGCCATCTCAACATAAAGTTGACTGTTAATCGTGTCTATATCTTTCGCACTCAAATCATAGTCAATCGGTAAATACTCAAAGAGTTTGAAATAGTAAAGAATACTGGACTCAGCTAACTCTGAGGAAAGACCTTTCACACTTAAATGAAAATCTCCTACAATCACATCAAGATAAATCGCAAACCACAAGACCACCAAACTATACGAGAGTTGGTAAGGGTAGTTACTAGGTTTCAAATAAGTATAGTTCTCTTCAGTTACCACAAAGGAAGTGCTTGAAACTCTGAAATTCTCTACGATTGTTTCAAAGTGAGCCAACAACCTCCGATAATCATAGCTAGGAGGAACTGCTGCTATAGTTTCTTTTAAAGTTAAAAGCTTACGAGCGGAAGCCATGCTGACATAGGGATACCCATCTAGTTTACTGAGAGCGCTCGGTTCAAATGGAACTGTTGGAATGAACTCTGGAGTAGTTTTGTAAATCTCACTATAAGCAATATTATAGAAAGACCAATAAAGAGCCTTATAGGGAGAGTCTATCGTGTATTTATCAACCATCGTTAAACACCCTCAACCCTTTCAAACTCAACTTTGTTGTGGTTTGGGAAATTCTTCTTTTGAAGTTCTAAAACCAAATCTGCAGGGAGAGTTTTGTTCAAGGTCAGATACCGGGAGAGTGAACCCCAAGTCTTAATATCTTCAAGGCTTTCTGAGAGAACCTGCTTTAGCGTTTTCTCTACTTCTAAGACTCTTGTAAGAGCTTCTACAATCTCTTCTTTGGACTTCTCTTTAATCAAATCTATCTGGTAAAGCTCACTTGTACGCTGATTTAAAAGGTTTGGAGCGACTTGTACTAAAGGGAAATCTGAAATTTCTTCTATAATAGTAGAAAGTCCATCAGAATTGACTTGTAAATACTCCTCAATCACTTGAAACTGACGGTTTTTCCAAAGACTTAATAAACCTGTCGGAAATCTTGACTCAAGACTTTCTTCAACTTTTAGACTTGCGTAGTAAACTTGACGAGAAGTCAATCCTGAAAGGTCTACGAGTTGCTTGCAGTTGAGTCCTGATCGATACAATTTCAAAAGACTAAGTGTGCTTTCTTCATTTGACTTACTCAGATTTAAGTAAGACCCGCTCTTCAAAAAATCAACAAGCGTTTTTGCAAACTGCAAGTCCTCTACTGTTTGTAAGACCGAACTAGAAGGAATGTGCTTGTTATTCTCTAATCTAGTTTGGAATAAAGTAATATCAGAATAAATCTGATTTAAAGTATTAAATATCGGTTTCTTTTTACTCATAAAAGTTAAAAACCACACAAAAAACTACTATTTTATGATTTACTTTTAAAGCACAAAATAAATCATTCTACTTTTCTGTACTTTATCCTCTCTGTAAAATTTTCAGTCTGAAATCTAGCTATATGACTAGAAATTTTCTTTGCTGAATTTCTTAAGGTCTATTATACATTATTTTAAAATAAAAATCAAGTAACAAGATGTACAAAATCTAAATCAAAATGAGATAAGTTTGGTATTTTTTGGACTAAAGTAAATAATTTGGATTGAAATAGAGTTTACTATAAAGAAAAACAAGTTTGAGGATACCGAATAGAGGATTTGGGGAGTTCTTTCAATAGTAAAAAAAAACTGAAATTTAAAATTGACAGTTTGTTCTCTGTTCTCTGTTCTCTGTTCTCTGTTCTCTGTTCTCT